>ENA-UOOI01002484-UOOI01002484.1-fermentation-metagenome-genome-assembly--contig:-NODE-2484-length-15925-cov-79.874606_pt1 | contig 15925 bp, 17 predicted proteins | sample MGYA00245779_ERZ724027 | MGnify/ENA primary metagenome ERZ724027 (study PRJEB28704, sample SAMN03018318) | fermentation metagenome | biome: anthropogenic terrestrial biome; feature: soil...
TTTAAGGAGGATATTTTTTATGCAAAATTTATTTAAAGACTTAGATGATTTTACATTTAATTGTAAGGTTAGGAATTTAAGCGACAAAACTATTAGAAGTTATGAACAAACATTAACACTATTTATTCTTTATTTGGAAAGAGAAAAAGGTATTACAAAAACAAAAGACGTAACACAAAAACATATTGTTGAATATATGGATTATTTAAAGATTAGGGGGAAATATACGGTTGTAAGTGATAATTTTTCTTCTATGATTAACAATCCTGAAGCAAGAAATGATTATAATAAAAAAGTTAGTGATACTACAATAAACAATTATATAAGAAATATTAAGGTATTCTTTAATTGGGCTTTTGGTGAAAAGCTAATAAAAAAAGATATTGTTAATGATATAAAATTAAAAAAAGTTGACAGAAAACCAAAAGAATTTATTGAAGATAATGAGTTTAAACGATTGTTAAATTCGATAGATATAAGCAAGTTTCCAGAATTTAGGGACTATGCGGTCATTAATTTGCTTTTAGATACAGGTATGCGAATAGGTGAGACATTAGCACTAACTGAGGATGACTTTGATTTTAAGCACAATACAATTGATTTAAGGGCTGATATAACTAAAGGTAAATCGCATAGACAAGTTTATTATTCAAATAACATGGCACAAATACTTAAACGCTGGTTAAATTTTAGAGACAAATTTATTAATTCAGAATACTTCTTCTGTACTTTGAGGGGAACTCAATTAGATATTAAAAATTTTGAAAAGAATTTAACCAAATACGGAAAAAGAATTGAATTAGATATAACACCTCATCAACTAAGGAATAATTTTGCAAAGCGTTTTTTGATGAATGGTGGTAATATTTATAGTTTATCTAAAATTTTAGGACATTCAAGCGTGGAAGTTACTGAACAGGCTTATTTGGATTTAACGGATGCCGATATAAGAAAAACATATTTATACTTTTCACCTCTGGCGAATATGAAAAGATAATTAAAGACAGGATTAATTTTCTGTCTTTTTATAATAAAACGATACCAATATTGTAAAATTGTGGTATAATACCATTAAATAAATTATAAGGATGGTGTAAATATGGTATTATTTATAATATTTCTATTATTTTTGTTTATCTATCCACCGCTGGCAATATTTAAATTGATAATAGGTATTGGGGCAAAAGTATTTATAAAAAAATAAAACTATAATAAATAATTAAGCAGGGAATTTATCCTTGCTTTTTTATTGAAAATTCAATATGTTACGAAATTATAAAAATATATTACAAAAATATAAAAAAACACTTGACAACATATTTTGGATGTGCTATACTTGTAGGTGAGGGATTGTATATTTTTTTAATGCAAAATATTCCTACATCATTTAGAGGAGGAAATTTATTTTTTTATGCTTTATATTCAGTTGGTTATATTTCTCTCAATTTAACTGATTATATCACAACGTGATTGGTATGTCAATGCGAATTTTAACAGAAACCATTATAATAAAACAGATATTTTATCAGCTAAAATCAAAAATTAGATGTTGAAATTTCAACGTTTGTAGTTTAACAAAATTATTGGAATTATATTAAAAAGAGGGGTAAGTAATAAATGGCAAATCTACAAAATCAAGTACATATGTATTCAATAGATACAAATTACTTTATGACTAAAAAGGAAAGAAAAATATTTGATGAAATTCAATTTTTACGCTTATGTAAAAAAGGCAAAACATTAAAAAAAGAATTACTTGAAAACTATAAAGATAATTATTCTGAAGAAGTTGAAAAATGTAATCAGATAATTAAATTAAAAGAAGTAAGAAAAAATTATGTTTCTGTTGGTGCAAGTAAAAAGGAACATGAACTCTATAAAGAATATATTAAAAATAGAAATGAAATTAATACAGCCACAGAAGAACTTAAAAATATTATTGACAATAAAGTGATTAGTGAATTAAATAAAAAGCTTAATAATGAATTAGAAAAAAATGAAAAAATTCAGCGTAAAATAACTTGCGAATTAAAGATTAGAGATAAAATATCTATGTTTGAAAGCAATTTGACAAGGACATTAGGCATTAAAACCAATAAAGAAACTGAAAGTATAATTGTAATTAGAGTATTACATTATCCAATATTTAAAAACATAGCATTAAACGGATTTAAGTATAAAAGTAAGAAATATGTAATGTTTTCAGCATCTGCTGGCATGATTAGAAATAAAAAGGTAATGTTCATTAAAGAAGATGTACTAAAAGCAAAACAGAATACAATATTTTGTGGCTTAACATTAGATAAGATTAATGAATATGAGGAAAGAAAAATAATTAATGATGTAGAAGTAACTGAAACAGGTATAAATTTAAACAAATATTTAGCTTATACTTCTTTGGTGGCTACTGCAAGTGAAAAATACAAATACTTTAAAATTGATAAAAGTATTGTTGTTGAGGACTTTAAAACAACTATAAATGAATTAGTAGATTATATTGATTATGAAAATTTAGATGAAGAAGAACTATGGACAGTTAAAAGACAACCAATGGATATTGAAATACAAGCTTTTGATGGTGCTGGAATATGTACTGATTACACTGGACAAATTAGATTACCTTTCATAAAAGGACTTATGATAAAATTTGACATACCTAAATTTGTTAAACAAGCAAGGAAAAAAGAAAAAGATGATGCAAGGAAAAATGGTATTAAAATAACTAAAACACAAATAGGAAAAGTTATAGATATATATGGTAAAGAGTATGATATTTTAGAAGATGGAATAAAATATATATTTACTAAATCACAATTTAAAATGTGGAAATATTATGATAGCTGGGACGATTATAAAGAAAAATTCAAAAAATATAATTGTGAATGTTCAAAGGTAAATGAAGAAGAAATTAAGAATGAAAATGCAAGAATTTCATATCAGCCACTTCAAACATTATACGATTTATCAGATGATGAATTATTAGAATTATTAAAAGAAACCAATGACACAATAGAAAATATTGCAGAGAATAGACAAAAAATGCTTGAAGTAATGGGTGCAACTAAAGAAAATACTAATAAAGATTATTTCCAGAAAGCTTTAATGTTATATCCTCAACTATTGAATGATATTTATTGCAAAGAAGTTATTAAAGATATTAAAAAAAGTTTAATTAATGATGCAAGACAAGGAAAATTCAAAATTGACAAGTCAAGATATGGTTTTATATTGCCCGATCCTGTTTGTTTTGCTGAATGGTTATTATGTCATGATGAACAGCCAAAAGGTTTATTGAAAAAAGGTGAAGTATCATGTATTCAATTTGAAAAAGGTGAAGAATTATCACTTTCCAGAAGCCCTCATTTGAATTTTAGCCACTGTATTAACACTAATGTATTAAATGATGATACTAATAAATGGTTTAAAGCTAAAGGGGTATATGTTAGTTGTTATTCAATAGATTCAGAAATATTAAAAAATGATTATGACGGTGATGAAGCTTTAATAATGAATAATAAGACTATCATTTCATCGGCAAAAAGAATAATAAAAGAAAGAGATATAGTTCCATTGAGTTATAATATGGAAAAGGGAAACTTAAACAAAGTCAATGCAGAAAACTTATACAATGCAATGATTGAAAGTTATAAGGGTGGTAAGATTGGATTAGTTTCAAATTCACTAACTAAATTATGGAACTGCGGGAATATAACTGATGATGTAATAAAAGCAATTAACTTTTTAGCGGTGGATGCAAATATAGAGGTGGACTATGCTAAAACGTTGTGGAAACCATATAAATCAAAAAATATGAATAGTTTTTTACGACAATATACAAATGCTAAATTGCCACACTTCTTTATGTATATAAGAGATAAACATAAAAAAGAAAAACAAGTAGAAGAAATAAATAACAGCACAGTAAATAAATTATTAGAATTAGTATGTAATAATAGAGTAAGATTTGGTGCTAAAAATTTAGGAAAATTTGATTATAAAAATTTATTATCCAACAAACAAAAGGATATTGACACTTCTACAGTTACAGCACAATCAATAATTAATAAGTTTAAAGAATTAAATCAAACTAAAAAATTTAATACTAAAGAAGATACGGAAGAAAAGAATAATTATGTATATTACCATATAAAGAATGAAATGTTAAATATTTTTAAAGATGAAAAATATATAGTTGATGTATTGGTTGAATATTTTTTTAATAAAGAAGAAACAAAAAATAAAAGAACATTATTCAATACATATGGGAAAATAATTTATGAAAACATTAGGAAAAACATTAATCCAAAAGTGAAAATTTGTGAAAACTGTGGTGTAGAAATCATAAAAACAAATAATCGTATTAAATATTGTTCTGTATGTGCTGAAGAAATTAACAGAGAAAAAACAAGAAATAATAAGAAAAGTATAGCAGTTTGATTTAGGGAATGGTTTGCGTAACGCTTGCTATTACTTGGTTATATGGATTATATTACAAAATCGTAACAAATGATTTAGTCGGTTTAAGCGTAACTTTATATTTTAAAGTAACTTATTTAATATGTCTTAGGGGGAAGGAAAACAGTTTTCCTAAATGTAATATAATTATATACTTGCATTTTTAATGCTACATCAAAATATATTATGTTCCCCTATTTATTTTTAGACAATACAAGGGAGAATGCCACTCCATGAAATATTAATTATTTCTCTTTCTGTGCAGAAGGTTTGACTTTCTGCCCTGTGTTGTCTAAGAAAAACATATTAGATTAAAGGGGTATAGAGTATGGAAGAAATAATTTACATTTATGATTTAAACCAAGCAAGATATTTTATTAAACAAGGTTTAAAAATTTACGATATTGGAATACATACAAAAACAAGAAATCCATATTGGGTATTTGATAAAACACAAAGTAATTTTGAACAAATATTCCAACAATGGTTAACACAAAAACAATATGTATGGTAACTATAATTGCCAATAGTACAGGTAACTAAAGTAACCTATATAGGTAACTAAAGTAGCTTATATATAGGTAACTATAGTAGCTACTATAAGGTAACTAAAGTAGCCACCTACTAAATTAATGTACTAAATTAATATTACTAAATTAATATACTAATCCATTTCACGCTTATGCGTTCATGGGTAACCAACAAATTATATAAAGGGGTAGAACATATGGAAACAATAAGAATTTACAATTTAAAACAAGTAGCAGGATATATGTATTCTGGTGTTTTTCCAATTAGCGTTGAAAAAGATGGAACTACAGGAAAAATAGTATTTGTATTTAAAAAAGAAGATACTTTAGAAGTTTGGGAAAAATGGAAAGCTGGAACATTAGTATAAATGTTATCATTAAAAAGGGTATACCAGAATAGTGGTATAGGGTATACCAGAATAGTGGTATAGGGTATACCAGAATAGTGGTATAGGGTATACCAGAATAGTGGTAACCAAGTAAAAGAATATAAGTAAAAGAATTAAGAATAATAATTAAGTAAAAGAACTCACATTCACATTAAAGAATTAATTATTTTAAATCAAAGTCAAGGTCAAAAGAAAAACATTTCCAATAAAGAAGATTATTTATATATTTGTTTAGTTAGAAATGACTATTGAGAGTTAATAAAAAATTATATTGAGAGGTAAATAATATGAAACTTAAAAAAGATGAAATAAGAGTAGTAGATGGTAAAGCAGTACCATTCATAATGATGTATGAAGATATAAGACTTAAGTTATATAAAGAAGTAGGATTGGCAACAGCTGGGGTATATTATGCTATAAGAGGATTTAAAAAAAGTCCTGATAATTTTAAATGTTGTTTCCCAAGTAATAAACAAATTGCTGAAGTATGTGGATTAAAAAGTACTTCTGGAATACAAAATCATATAAATAGGTTAGAAGAATATGGATGGCTTAAATGGAATAGTGGTGGAAGTGAAATAGGTGCTAATAGTACATATTATTTTCCAAAAGAAGAATATTTATATACAGATGAAGAATTACATTACATTAGTAAAGTTGAAAGACGTACCATTAATAAAGAAGTTGAAGAAATTCCGGCACAAACAAATAATACAATAGATAATAATAATATTAATTCTTCTGTTGGAAATGTTTTAGATAATGAAATTTCAGAAACAGATAAAACCTTTAAGCCAATAGGTAAAGTTTATGATGATGATTTATTTGATGAAGATACAGAGGGAATAACAAATATAGATAATAATAATTCTTCTGTTGGTTATATGGAAGAATTTTATGTTAATATGCACAGCTATTATAATGTTAATGATGAATCATTAAAAACTAATAAAACAATAAGTAAGAAAGTTAATGATTTAGTTGGATTTATCAATACAGAATTAACAAATAAAGATATTGAAAATATTAAAGCTGAAAAAATTATAAATGACATAATGAAAAATAATCAAAAGTCATTCAATAATGCACTAAACAATAAAAGTATAACTGATGATTTTAAGAAATGTACATATATTATAAGTTGTGTACAGAATAATTTTAAAGATAAAAAATTAAAAACATTAATCAGTAATACCAATAATAATAAATTTTCTTCAGTTGCTGATGATGGTTTTGTTGATTATATGAATGATAATTATATTGCTTTACCAAATGGTGAGAACTTGACTAAAGATGAAGTAATAAAAAGAATGAAAAGCATAATTAAGAATGAAGAACAATTTGTAAAAGATGCTGCAAATAGTATTGTTAATGAAATATTGAAGTCTTATAAAACATCGTTTGAAAATGCACCGATTCAGGCAATAAGGAATATTGTTAATAGGTTAAATATATTTTATAAGCGTGAATTTTTATTAGATGAAAGATAATTTCATTAAATCACCTCATTAATAACTTATGTTGATGATGATTAAAAAATGTTAATTAATAATAATAAACTAAGCACTAACATTCTTGTTGGTGTCTTTTTTAATGCAATTTCAAGGTGCGACAATATAGACGCACCTTAATAAAAATTAGAATGGAGAAGTAATATGTTTAAATTTAAAAGTAAAAGAAGTAGAAAGTTAAGTGATATGTCATTATTATTGGATGAAATATCTGATGATTTAGATGATATAAAAAGTGATGTTAATGAATTGCAAGAATCAGTTGCTGAAGGTTTGCGACTAACATTAATTGTACAAGAACAATGTCAAGAAATAATAAATATGATGGAAAAGAATAAGGGTGAAAAGAATGAATGATAGGAAAGTTTATTCACTTAACAAGTTAGCATATTTAATTTCTGCTGGTGCTGAAGTTGAATTGGTATTAGATGATAATAATAAATGTTACGGAATAATTGAACAAAATGATATAACAGATCTTCTACAACATTATAAAAATAATAAAGAATTACATAAGTTTTTAAATGCTTACAAAGAAATTAGAAATAAAATAAAAGAATTAAAAATACAACAATAGGAGATACCATTTATTTGGTATCTTCTTTTAGTTGTCAATGTAAAAGACGATAAAAGAAGATAACTAACTGCAAGTACCAATTTAATTGGTTTGTGGTTACAATGCAATTTGAATATAAAAGAGATGTTAATTGGAAAAAGGATTTGGAGATTGGAAGTAAACAAGAAAGTAAATTTGAAGTATTTATGAAATCGTTTGGATATGTTTGTGAGGATTTATCTGATGTAAAAGAATATCAAGATATAGATTGTGATTTTAAAGTTACTAATACAAAAGGTGTAACTAATCTATTTGAGGTTAAGCAAGATAAAACTTTGGCTAAGTTTGGCTACGATAGAAGAAGATTATGTATTGAAGATATATCATCCATTAAAGATAGATATGGTAATGTTATTAATACAGATGGCTGGTATCGTAAATGCAAGTCTGATTATATAGTTATTGGAAATAATGACAGTAAGATGTATATGTACAAGTTAGCTGATGTTAGGGAATATATTGGTTTGTTTGCTGGTGATAAGGATAAAGTTATTTATTATCAGTTGGGTAATTCTATGATGTTTGGCTTGTATCAAAAGAAGTTTGATGAATGGCTGATAGATAATAATAAAGTATGTAAGATTTTTTATTTGGATAGTAATAAATGTGTTAAAAGAAAGGATGTGATATAGATGAAGAACATGGAAGGTTTAACTGAAGCACAATATAAGGCAATATCTATGCTTGTATGGGGTGATTATTCAAAACAAGAAATAGCTGATACGGTTGGTGTTCATAGAACTACACTTTTTAGATGGTATAAGAATGATGATTTTATGGAAGAGTTACAGAAAGAAAGACGTAATAAATTTGCTGTTTATGGAGATGTTGCATCAAAAGAGTTAATGAAATTGGTAAAGGATGACAGTGATAAAAGAACACAGTTACAAGCTATAAAATTAATTCTTGGAGAGAATGGTATTGGCAACGATAAAGTTCAATTGGATATAAACCAGAAACAAGAAATTAGAATAAGTTTGGTTGATGAAGATGAAGAAACAGAGGAATAGTTGATTAAATGGTTGAAATTGGGAATGTATAGAGTATTCATTGATATTTAGCATTAATTTTAATAATTGGTAATGTTTAACATGAGTTTGTCGCAAAACACTATTTTTACGACATATAATACATATTATAATAAGTAAATTAAAATGGTATAAACATTGGAATTGCAAGGTGTATATTGATTACTTGAAATATGCCTTGCAATTTGTGTTTAAATGAATATGATATACAGTCAAAATTGCAAGGTTTAAATGTATATTTATTAGGATAAAAGCAAAGTTTTATTAGGGGGTTACCCCACACAGATTAAAAATGGCATTCAGTAGTTACTACATTTTTTGCAGACAGTAAATTAACCTTAGTCTGAATTTAGACAAAGGTAGAACTGATAACCCTATGGAAAATTTTCCAACCCTTACAACTTAACTAAAACGCACTACAATCAATTTAAACAAACGCAATAATCCAATTGACTAATTACTCAACCAATAACCAAACATTCGCACATGAAAGCGTAAAGACGTGTACAGGGATTTTAAAACATATAATATACTTAACTAAAATACACTACAAAACTTTTAAACAAACGTAATAATCCAAACGATTAATTACTAAACCAACAACTAAACTTAATAATTCACCCCTATTTTAAGCTAAAAAGGTAAGTAAAAGGGGTATCAGATACAGGCAGACATTGAAATAAATGTTTGCTTTTTTATATGTAAGAAGGTGAAGAAAATAAATATTAAAATAGATAAAAATGTATTTAATGAAGTGTATCTTCCTTATATGTTCGATTATAAAACTCATAAAACGCTTGTTTTTATGGGCGGTGCTGGAAGTGGTAAATCACACAGTTTGGCACAACTCATAGCCATTAAAAGTTTAAGTATGCCAAATAGGAAAGTATTAATATTAAGAAAAATATCAGCAACATTAAAAGATTCAGTTTGGCAGTTAATGTTAGATACATTATCATTTTTTAAAGTTTTAGATGATTGTAAGATTAATAAAAGTGAAATGAAGATAATTCTGCCTAATCAATCAATATTACTGTTTAAAGGTGTTGATGATGCAGGGGAACGCTTGAAATCAATAACAGGTTTAACAGATGTATGGATAGAAGAGGCAACAGAAATATCATTAGATGAATTTACACAAATTAAATTAAGAATAAGGGCGAAAACACCTAATAATCAGATATTTTTATCTTACAATCCAATTGACCGTAACAACTGGGTTTTCAATGCTTTTCATAATGAGGAAACAAGAGATAATTCTGTTCATGTACTAAAAACAACGTATAAAGACAACAAATTTTTACCTGATGATTACATAGCTGAATTAGAAAATATGAAAGAAATCAATCCTTATTATTATCAAGTATATGCTTTAGGTGAGTTTGGGACAACTTCCCTTACAGTCTACAATAATTGGAAAGTTGAAAAGTTAGATATTAATGAATTATTAAAGCAGAATTTACAATTATGTTGTGGAATTGATACAGGGTTTACTCACCCTTATGCAATAACAATATCTTTGGTAGATAAAGCTAACAAGATAATTTATGTCATAGATGAAATGAGTAAACGAGGAATTACTAATGCAGATGCCTATAATTGGATTTGTGATAATGGGTATGGTGCAAATCAATTTATAGCTGATTCAGCATCTCCACGTGATATTGAAGAATTAAGACGTATGGGATTAAGGATTAAAGGTGCAAAAAAAGGACACAACTCTGTAAGAAATGGAATCCAGCGTATACTCAATTATAGGGTAGTAATATCAGAAACCTGTACCAACTTTATTGATGAAATTATGGGATATGCTTGGAAAAAAGATAAAAATGGAAATTATTTGGATGAGGTACAAGCAATAAATGATGATTTACTTGATGCTTGGAGATATAGCCTTGAAGGTGTCCTTGATAGAAGGAAACCTAAGATACTTACAGTTAAATTATAAAAATAAATAAAGGATGTGATTAAAATATTTTATATAAATCCAGAAACTGAACTTACAACAGAACATATTAAAAAATATATTGAGATTTTTAAAAGTCAATATTTACCTAAATTAAAAATCAATAAAGCCTATTATGATGCTAAAAATCCACCGATTATGAATAGAGTAATGGCAGACCCTGACAAACCAAACAACAAGATAGCCACAGCTTATAGTAGATATATTACAACTTTGATTAATGGATATTTTTTAGGTGGAAAAGCTATTAATTATACTATACCAGATGAACAGTTAAACGCAATTATAAATGCAAACAAGGAAACTGAACAAAGTCACAATATAGATATTGGCAAGAATTGTAGTATATACGGTACTTGTTATGAATTATTATACCTTAATAATAATAAGCAACTGAAAATGACGATATTAAATCCAGAAACAGTAATACCTATATATAGCAATGATATTGATGGTGATTTATTATATTGCATACGTTTTTGGGATGAAACAAATGTATTAGATAATAAAACTACCACTAATATTGAATTATACACAAATACAGATATAAAGATATTTAAGATGGAAAACAATTCAATATCTTTGGTGGAAGTTAAGGAACATTATTTTAAAACTTGTCCTATAAATGTATTTAAAAATAACAATGATATGACTGGTGATTCTGAATGCGTATTTAAGTTAATTGATGGTTTAGATATAGCTTTAAGTGATACTGCAAATTTTAGACAAGAATTAAATGATAGCTATCTTTGCATCTTCAATGCAAATTTAAGTGATTCTGATTTAAGACTAATGAAATCGAATCGTATCTTCAGTATCGATTCTGACGAAAGTAATTCAGCAAAAATTGAATGGCTTAATAAGGATTCAAACGATACAGAGAACGAAAATTATAAAGACCGTTTGGAAAATATGATTAAAAAGTTTTCTTTCGTACAAGACTTAGAGGTAATATCCAAAAGTCATGTAAGTGCAGAATCAATTAAAAATACTTATGGAATCGAAGGTATCGTAAGTGATAAGGAAAGTCAATTTAAGCAATCATTATTTAGACGATTACAATTAATTTGTAATATTTACAACTTGTTTGGTAATAATTTTTCAACTGATGGAATAAAAATTCAATTCTTTAGAAATATCGCCAAAAATTTAAGTGTAATATCAGATAATATTAGTAAGTTAGCTTCGACTGTATCAAGAAAATCACTTTTACAGCAAATACCTTTTATTACTGATATAAATGCTGAATTAAAGCAGATTGAGGAAGAACAGAAACAGAATTACCACAATGAAAATATACAAGATAATTAATACCTTATTGGTGTTTTTTATTGTCTTTTTTAAGTACAAGACATTAAAGAAGTGCTTATTCCACTTACGAGGGGAACAAAATTAATAATAAGAAAGGTGTATCAACTTACGAGGTGATACAGGGTGAATGTAATGGAAGATAATAAAAACGTTGACGTTAACAATAAAGATAATAAAGACAACAAGGACAATGACACAATAACAATAACACAAGAGGAACTGGATAGAAAAATCCAACAGGCTATTTATAAAAATAGTCAAAATGAAAAAAAGAAGTATGAAAAAGAACTAGAAAAACAAAAGTCATTAATTGGATTAGATGAACAGGAACGCTTAAAGGCAGAAAAAGCTGATTTAGAACAACAATTAGCAGAATATAAACTTACTAACATTAAATTAGATACAATAAAAGTATTGGAAAAACGTGGTTTATCTGCTGAATTAGTTGACTTTGTGGTTTTGTCTACAGATGTTGAGGAAGTACAAGCCAACATAGAAAAATTAGATAAGCTTTTTAAAAAATCAGTAGCTGATGAAGTTGCTAAAAGAGTTGGTAGTACAACTACTAAAAATAGCAATAATTCAAACAATAACGGAATTACAAAAGAACAGTTTAGAAAAATGAGTATAGCTGAACAAACTGAATTATTCAATACAAACAAAGAACTTTATATGCAATTAGCAAAATAAAAATTACATGGCACTTGAAAAATAGTGCTTTTTTAATGCCTAAAAACAAAAAAATAAAAAAGGATGGTAATACAAATGGCAAATACAGTTTATAACAATATAGTTTTAGAAAACAAAGTTAAGGATTTCTTAGATACAAAATTAAATATGTCTCAATTTTATACACATGATGATAGTTTAACTGAAAATGCGGGTATGAAAAAAGTTATTAACGTTTATGATGCAGTTGGAAATGTTCAAGATCTATTGGAAGGCGAAGGAAATACAACAGAAGTAGAAATTAGCTTTACACCTGTTGAATATACTGCATCTACAGTACAAGGTAAATTTAGTATAACCGATGAAGCTATAATGAAAGACCCTATGTCTTTAGATACAGGACTTGCAAAATTATCAGCACAAATAGTTAATAATATTAATAGTAAATTTGTAACTGAATTAGGTAAAGCAACTTTAACAGCTACATATCCTACAACAGGGGTTGACTTCAATTCAATCGTAGACGGATTAGCTTTAGTTGGTGAAGATGACACTAATTATAATTTATTTATAAATCCTGCACAACGTGCACAGTTAAGAAAGAATTTAAAAGATACTTTACAATATGTTGAAGCATTCGCAAGAACTGGATATATTGGTTCTGTTAGTGGTGTTAACGTTTATACTTCTGATTTAGTACCAGCAGACACAGCATTTTTGTTTAATATTTCTGCTGTAACAGTATTCACAAAAAAAGATATTGAGGTAGAAGTTGAAAGAATAGCAAATACCAGAAATAATATATTTTATGGTAGAGTTGTTAATGTAGTTGCAAATACTGATTTGGGAAAATGTGTAAAATTAACAAAGTCAGTAGCATAAATAATTTAGGGTGGGTTAATTCCTACCCTTTTTTTTTAATAATTAAAAAGGGGTGATAAAATGGCTACAATACAAGAAAATATTTCCACTCTAACAGGTTTTGATGATACAGCTAAAATAGATGTTTTAGTAGAACTTACTAAAAAAGAAATAGAAAACTACACTAAAAGGGTTTATGATGCTTTATCGATGGATAGTATTTTAACTGAAATGGTAATATTCAAAATTGCAAAGTTAGGGAACGAGGCAACTAAAAGCTTAACATATAATGATACAGTTCAATCATTTATGGTGGACTATCCTATTTATATTTTGCGTGGTTTAGATGAGTTAAAAAAGAGGGTGCGTTTGGTATGATAGCACAACAAATACTTGAAAATAAACTAATTAATCAATATAACAAGATGTATCGTATATTTGCACAGGCTAACACCTTAAAATTGAATTTAAGCGACGATAATATCATTCAAGGGTTAATACAAGACGTAAAGTCAAACAACGTAAATAGCACTTATAAAAAGGAAATTATAACACCTTATGGCACATTATCCAATGGGGATTATATCACTCATACTTATATATCAAATGGTGTTGAAAAGAATATTAATTTTCTTGTTGAATCTGCGATAGACACTGAAATAGGATGTGATAAGGCTTATTTATTGGAATGTCCTTACTCTGTTAAAATATTCGATTGGAATTATACAGATATACGAGAATATCCAATAGCATTAAAAAATAATAATGCAAAATTAGGAATTACTGAAGGTGCAATTGCAATAACAGCTAATTCATCATTTGATATTATTTTAAAGTATGACATTCATACCAGAAGTTTTGTGAAAAGTGATAATTTAATTAATGGAATTGAACACGCAAAAATTATGAGAATATTAATTGATGGTATAGCTTTTAATGTTGTAGGTGTAAATCATTTGATATCTAAAGGGTTGTTGGTTTTATCTATAGAAACTACAAATATAAATCCAGCAGATAATATTGAATTAGGTGTTGCAGACTATACAACATATTATAGAGAACCGATTGATTATGGTGCTTTAATTGATGCTGAAATGTTGAAATATGAAACCACAGCCACAATAACGAAAGATATTTTAGCAAATGCAGATGTAAGTAACATTGTTAAAAAGTTAAAGACCTCCCAAACAGCAAATAATAATATAACTGTTAGTGTATCAGCAGTTGGAGATAACGGACTATTAACTTTAAATAGTGGAATAGTAAGATTAAAAAATCAAATTCCTTTTGAAAGTGAAATAAATTCAACAACAGTAACATTATCATTCCTTTATGGTGGAATTACTAAGACTTTAACTGTAAATGTTACCGTTGAGAAACAAGACAAAGTTATCACTGATGAAGATATAGTTGTGGCTGAAATGCCTAAGTATGAAACTACAGCTTTTATTGGTAAAGATGTTGTCGCTGGAACGGATATTACATCAAGTATATTAAGACTAAAAGACGCACAGACAGCCAATCCAGAAGTTGATACTTATATCAGTTATGTAGACACAGATGGCTTATTAACTCTTAATGGTAGAGTAGTAACACTAACTAATGTAATTCCATCGACAGCCACAGACAATGAAACGGTTGCTAATATAAGTTTTGTAAAGGGTGAAGCATTAAGGACAATATCAGTATTTGTGACTATTGAAAAACAGGATGATGTTACCCCACCTAATTTAGTTATAACAGAGGATAATGGATATGAGGACTTACCAATAGGTGAAACTAACACTTATACCATTAATACAACTGATTATGTAACTTGGAGTGTAACCAATGTAAGTGGTGCTTTAACATTGAATACAACGGCTGGAAGTAATAAATGTAGTGTTACTTGTGAACAAGCTACTAAACATATTGGGAAACAGGAAACGTTGACAGCAAAAGTTAATGTAAACGGTACTGAATTTGAATATACTTATATAATTTACATTGTTGGTTTAATTTAAAGGGTGGTGAGATTTTGGATGTTACAACATTGTTTGAAAATTTTGCTTTACCAACAGCAATTTTAATAGCATCTTTTTATTTTATTTGGAGTATGTACAATAACATGATTAAAGAAAATGCTACCAGAGAAAATAAATTGTTTGAAATGATTAGCAAATTTAATAATTCATTGGATAGATTTTCCGATGTTTTAAACGGTTATGAATTAAGATTAGGAAACATTGAAAAATCAGTTGATGATATTAAAGATATAATTAAATAAGTAGTTTACATAATTCGACAAAGTGAATACATCTGTTTTCATTTTAAATACACTATAAAATTAATAAACTTGACTTAAAAGTATAAATAATATATAATTTTGCATATCAAATAAACCTATAAACTATAAAAACCAGACCGATAAACTATTTTAAAACACGTTAAAATTAAGAAGGATTTATTGGAAAAATATTACAAGTGAAAAAGTGAAAAACGTTCAAAATTAGCCATAGAAACAATCAACAGTATTTTCGGGTATACGATACAAAATAATAAGGGGAAACCCACAAACTCCGAATTTATTGCAATGATAGCCGACAAACT
>ENA-UOOI01002485-UOOI01002485.1-fermentation-metagenome-genome-assembly--contig:-NODE-2485-length-15897-cov-105.015591_pt1 | contig 15897 bp, 16 predicted proteins | sample MGYA00245779_ERZ724027 | MGnify/ENA primary metagenome ERZ724027 (study PRJEB28704, sample SAMN03018318) | fermentation metagenome | biome: anthropogenic terrestrial biome; feature: soil...
AACTCCACCTAAGTCTAAAAAGAACTTAATCATATGTATTTTTTTTCTCTTAAATTGTGATATAATTATGCATATGCTATTAAAACTAAATGATTAAATGACAATTAGCCCTGCTTAAAATTAAAAATTTTCATTGCATATGCTGGGTGAACGTCTGAGTCAATATATAGTATTGAATACAGCTATATGGTATAATATTACTATAGAGGGGTTGATTATATGGAAACTGTATTAATGACTGATTCAAGCTGTGATATGCCACGTAAGTTTATTGAAGAAAATAATATCCAATTTTTAGGGCTAACATGCTTTTATAAAGGTAAGGCTTATGAGGATGATTTTGGTAAGACACTGACATATAAAGAATTTTATGATGGAATGAGACATGGTGAAATGCCATATACTTCCCAAATAAACGTATATAGGTTTGCAGAGGTTTTTGAAAAGTTTGCAAAAGAAAAGAAATCGGTTATTTATATCGGATTTGATTCAGCAATAAGTGGTACTGTGCAAAGTGCAGCTACTGCAAAAAATGAAGTTTTGGAAAAATACCCTGATGCAGATATAACTGTTATTGATACAAAGTCTGCATGTGTTGGTCAGGGACTTTTAGTGTATTATGCCTGCGAGATGCTAAAAAATGGAGCTTCAAAGGATGAAATCATAAATTTTATCAATCAAAATATGCTTAAAGTAAACCACTGGTTTATGGTGGAAGATTTATTTCATTTAAAACGTGGTGGAAGAATTTCAGCAACCAAAGCATATGTAGGTTCAATTTTAAATATAAAACCTATAATATTTATAAATGACAAAGGTGAACTTATAAATGTTACTAATATCAGGGGAAGAAACAGAGGAATGAAATATTTAGTAGATATGTTCAGAGAAAAAGCAGTGCCTCATGAACAGGTTGTAACAATAAGCCATGGGGATTGTGAAGAAGATGCACTTGCTTTGAAGGATATGCTTACTTCCCAATTTAATATTAAAAAGGTAATAATAAATCCAGTTGGGCTTGTACTTGGGTCTCATGTTGGACCTGGAATGTTGTCATTGTGCTTTTTAGGTAAGGATAGAAGCTATTAGATTTTTAATAGTAATTATATTATCACTAATGTATAACTTACAAAGTCTTAATCGAAAGCCCATGATTTCAATTACTGGGATGAAGGCTTATACTGAGAACTCCGCGATTTTAGTCGCTGGGAGTTCTAGCTTAATTGCAACTAAGAGGAATTATAATATATTAAAAGTTCTTCGAACGATTGTTCGAAGAACTTTTTGATATTACCTTACAACTGCGCTTAGTGCTGTTGGACAGCTAACTATTACCCCACAAATACAACCAATATTAATAAATCTTATATTTGGACATCTGCCACATCCAGTTCCAGTGCAAATAAGAAGATCACCGCTTACAGCATCAACTCTTACAGGTTCTCTAGCTCCGCTTTTTAAAACAATGCAAGCAGGTTTGCCAACTAAAGCATTTAATAGATTTTTTATATTTGTAGGCAATGAGCTTGACATAGTACCGGTATTGCAGCAAGTATCAAAATCATCCATGTTATCACTCCTTTCTTTGCTAATATAATATGCACTTGTATAAAAAATGACATAAAAATTTAAAAGTTAACAAAAAAATTCAACTAAAAAAAGCCATGATTTTCATGGCTTTATAATGTATCTCTATATCGGTCCATTATTCCACTAAATATTTCACCTGGTGTTGGAGGTGTAAAAGTAATAGCATTTGCGCCTGCACTTATAGTTTCTAATATGGATTCTTCTGAAGTGCCGCCTGTAGCTATTATGGGGACTTCAGGAAATTCACTTCTTATTTTTCTTACTATTCTAGGAGTGTTTTTTGCTCCTGAGACATTAAATATTGAAACTCCGGATTCAAGCCTTCCTTTAAAATCATGATTTTCCGTAACAACAGTAACAATTATTGGGATATCAATTGTTTTTCTCATCATTTTTATTGTCTCATTTGGGGTAGGAGCATTTACAACAACACCCATGGCTCCTTGAAATTCGGCATCTAAGGCAAGGTTTACTACCCTTTGACCTGTTGTAATGCCTCCACCTACACCACAAAATACTGGTACGCCAGCTGTTTCAAGTATTGCATGGGTAATGACAGGCTGTGGAGTAAAAGGATATACTGCAATTACTGCATCTGCATTAGTATTTCTAATAATAGCAACATCTGTAGTAAATACAATGGATTTTATCCTTTTTCCAAAAATTATAATCCCGCTGGCTTCTCTTATGACTAAAGGGAGTTCAATCATGTGACTTCTTAGTGTGCCTTTTATTTCTGGAATATACTTAGCGTTTTTCATATTATACTCATCCCCTTACAATATTTAGTATAATGATAAATGAAAAATTTAAAATTGTAAATTGATAATTTATTTCCAATTGATTAATATTAAGTAAACAATGATAGATAATTATATTCCATTCACTTGCCCGTTCCTCTGGGGAATGCACGGAATCGCGGGGGCGGAACGGTCAAGACCGCGCCCTACAATTCTATTTTAATCCTAAGAACATCTAAATGCTCACTCTATGTTCATTCCATATATTTTTCTTATCTACGCTGTAATGTGTTCATTAATGATTTTAAATTATGAATTACAGATAGTTGGTAAAACTATAATAAGGATGATAGGGATACAGCCAAGGACTAATTTAAAATGAATAATAATCAAGGAAGAAAAATAGGGTTTACTAAATAGTCTGTAAATTATTAAATTATTTTTAGAAAGGACTTGATTATTAATAATAACTATTATATAATAATACTTGTAGGAACGAAATCAATAAAATATATATTTAGGAGGAATTGTAAATGAAAAAGTTTGTATGTTCAGTATGTGGTTATGTTTATTATGGAGAGGAACCACCTGAAAAGTGTCCGCAATGTGGAGCACCAAAGGAAAAGTTTGTAGAAGTTAAAGACGATCAAATGACTTGGGCTGATGAACATAAAATAGGTGTTGCACAAGGAGTAGACCATGAAGTATTAGAAGGATTAAGAGCTAATTTTACAGGAGAGTGTTCAGAAGTTGGAATGTACTTAGCTATGAGTAGGCAGGCAGATAGGGATGGATTTCCTGAAATAGCTGAAGCATTTAAGAGAATTGCTTTTGAAGAAGCTGAACATGCTTCTAAGTTTGCTGAACTTTTAGGAGAAGTTGTTACTCCTGATACAAAGAAAAACTTAGAAATGAGAGTTGAAGCTGAGCATGGTGCATGTCAGGGTAAGAAGGATTTAGCTACACTTGCTAAAAAACTTAATTATGATGCAATTCATGATACAGTTCATGAGATGTGCAAGGATGAAGCAAGACACGGGAAAGCTTTTGAGGGATTGCTTAAGAGATATTTCACTAAATAAAAAACCACTATGCAAGTATTTTTGCATCAATGCAAAATATCTTGCATTGATGCAAATAACATACAGTTATGAAAATATAAAATAATACATTTCATTAATAAAAAATCAGTGCAAATTTTTTTGCACTGATTTTTTATTGCAATATAGTTTCAGAATAATAAAAACATTGAAAATATTGGCACACCATGTACTAACAGGGTCATTAATGAAAATGAAAGGATTGGCATACAAATTGCATAATATTTAATTAAATGCAGCCGTTAAATATTTACGGATGGTAGCCATCGGGGAAAAAATAAGGGAGGTTTTATTATGGACAATATTAAAGTTATTACCTGGGGAGCAGGTGCAATGGGTGGCGGAATTGCCAGAATGCTTGCAGATAAAAAAGGAGTTGAAATAGTTGGAGCTATTGTGGGAAGACCGGAGAACGCCAAAAAAGACTTAGGGGAACATCTTGGAATAAGAAAATTAAATGTTATTACATCAAATAACCCAAAAGAAGTTTTTGACAATGTGAAAGCTGATGTTGTTATTATTGCAACAGATTCATATGTTAAAAATGTATTTCCGCAAATAAAGCTTGCGGCAGAACATGGGGTAAATGTAATAACTATTGCAGAAGAAATGTCCTATCCATATGGTGTAGAGCCAGAACTTTCAGCTGAAATAGATAAAATTGCAAAAGAAAACAATGTTACAATTCTTGGAACTGGAGTAAATCCTGGATTTGTTCTTGACACTCTTATAATTGTTTTATCTGCTGGATGCAGAAATGTTAAAAAAATTAAAGCATCAAGGATAAATGATCTTTCACCTTTTGGAACAACAGTTATGAAAACTCAAGGTGTTGGAACTACTTTAGAAGAATTTAAAAAGGGACTCAAAAATGAAACAATAGTAGGACATATTGGCTTTAAGCAGTCTATACCAATGGTTGCAAAAGCTCTTGGAATTGAAATTGATAAAGTTGTTGAAACAAGGGAGCCAATTATTTCAAATACTCATAGAGAAACGCCTTATGTAACCGTTGAACCGGGTATGGTAGCTGGGTGTAAGCATATTGGATACGGAATGAAAGGTGACGAAGCTGTAATTACCCTTGAACATCCACAGCAGATTCATCCTGAGCTTGAAGATGTAAAGACTGGAGATTATATATGGATTGAGGGAGATCCTAATTTAAATTTATCAATTAAACCGGAGACACCGGGAGGAATTGGGACAATTGCAATGGCAGTGAACATGATTCCTCAGGTTATTAATTCAAAGCCAGGACTTGTAACAATGTATGACTTACCGCTGCCCCATGCAATAATGGGCGATTTCAGAGATTATATTATAAAATAAGGAGGGTTTTATCGTTGATAAAAAAAGGAGAATGGGTTCAAATTCATGATATCGTTTTAAAACCTGAAGAAAGATCTCCTCATTTGCCAGAGGATACTAAAAAAGTCCCCCTTGAAATGTGGGTAAAGGGCTTTTTAAATAGTGATGCTGATTTAGGAGATATGGTTGAAATAACTACTATTACAGGCAGAAAAGTAAAAGGAACTTTAGTTGAGGTTAATCCTACTTTCAAATATGGATTTGGGGAAACCTTTGTACCAGAGGTACTAAAAATAGGAATTGACCTTCGAAAAATAGTAGGAGGTGGTCTTAATGAGTAATGACATGAGTTTTAATGCTGTTATGGGAAGAAAAAATGAAATTATGAAAAAAGCAGTAGGAATTGATTATGAAAATTATGAGTTCTCAGGTATTGGATTTGATTATGAAAGAATGATGAGAGAAACAGGGTACAGCCTTCAAGAAGTACAAGACGTTCAAAGGGCTTCGGGGGTTGGAAACACTCCTTTAATTGAGCTTAAAAATTTAACTGCTCTGGCAAGAAAATTTGCGCCTAAAGGCAAGGGTGCAAGAATATTTGTAAAAGATGAAAGCTGTAATCCTTCAGGAAGTTTTAAAGACAGAAGGGCATCAATTTCGGCACATAATGCAAAAGTAAAAGGATATAAAGGGATAGCAGCAGCTACTTCAGGAAACTATGGAGCAGCAGTTGCATCTCAGGCTGCTATGAAAAATTTGAAATGTATAATTGTTCAGGAATGTTATGATTCAAGAAAAGTTGGACAGCCTGAAATTCTTGAAAAGGATAGGAAATGTGAATGTTATGGAGCTGAAGTAATTCAATTAACTGTTGGACCAGAGCTTTTTTATGCATATTTAAGAATACTTGAGGAAACTGGATATTTTAATGCTTCACTTTACACACCCTTTGGAGTTGTAGGGATAGAAACATTAGGGTATGAAGTTGCAATGCAGTGCAGAGAAATGCTTGGAAAAGATCCTGATGCTGTGATCGTTACTCATGCAGGGGGCGGAAATGTAACAGGAACTGCAAGAGGCCTTATAAAGGCAGGGGCATCAGATACAGAAGTAATAGGAGCCAGTGTTGATTTATCAGGGCTTCATATGGCATCTGACAGGGATTTTAATAGAAAATCCTTTACTACAGGGCATACCGGCTTTGGAATTCCTTTTGCAACTTGGCCTGATAGATCAGATGTTCCAAGGAGTGCAGCAAGACCTTTAAGATATCTTGACAGGTATGTAACTATAAAGCAGGGCGAAGTATTTTATATTACTGAAGCACTAGCACAGCTTGAAGGATTAGAGCGAGGACCTGCTGGAAACACATCCCTTACTGCTGCTTTTGCGTTAGCCCAAGAAATGGATGAGGATAAAGTAATTGTAGTTCAGGAAACAGAATACACCGGTGCAGGCAAGCATATACTTCCACAGCTCTCCTTTGCAAGAGAAAATGGAATTGAAATAAAATTTGGTAATCCTGATGATGAAGTTCCGGGGGAATCCATAATACTGCCTGAGCATCCATCCCTTATTAAAGCAAGGGATGTAGATTTAAATAAGCTTAAAAATTCTTATATTAAAAACTGTGTTAAAAACAATGATGTTGAAATTGCAACAGATGATGATGTTAAATTCCTTATGGAGGATACTAAATCTGATAAACAATTTGTTTTGAATTCTCTTAATAATTTAAATGTGAGAGTGTATTAGGGGGGATTATATGCCAATTAAAAGAGAAGATGATTTTGAAAAAAGACGGGAACACTTGAAAAGCTTATCAGATGAAGAGCTGAAAAAAAGGTTTTGGGATTTGGCAGATGAAATAGTAAAGCCACTCGCTCATCTAGCATACACCCATACGTCCCCTTCAATAGAGAGGTCAGTACTTTTAAGGATGGGTTTTTCAAGTATAGAAGCTAAGGAAATTGTGAACAAGGTAGAGGAATTAAATTTGCTACCAAAGGGTGCAGGAAATGTTGTTTATAGATTATCGAAAAAAAAGGATATTGGAATAAGAGAAGCAGGGCTTCTTTTAGCCGACGGAAAATGTATGGATGAGGCTCTTTGCCTTTTCAGCGGAGGTGAAAATAATGGAGCTTAATGAAAATAAAAAAATTGATGTGGAAGAGGTATTAAAGGATTTAGAACATTATAAACCTAAACGTAAAGGATGGCATTGGAGAGAGGAACAGGGAGAAATGCGTTATGGCGAATTTGAATATAAGCAGGTTTCAAAGCCGCTGAAAAAAAGCTGCCCTCTTCCTGCTTCAAAGAGTTTTGACTATATTGATCCTCAGCCTGATTGTGTTATCACAACTGAAATTGCATCAGGAAGATTTGAAGATGACATTAGAAGAATGCGTATGGCAGCTTGGCATGGGGCTGATCATATTATGGTTATAAGAACTGCAGGACAAAGTCATTTTGATGGGTTACTAGAAGGAACACCTGAAGGTACAGGTGGTGTACCAATTACAAGAAAAGAAATCAGAGCTACAAGAAAGGCTCTTGACATGATTGAAGAGGAAGTAGGAAGACCACTAAATTTTCATTCCTATGTTTCAGGGGTGGCAGGCCCCGAAATAGCTGTAATGTTTGCTGAAGAGGGCGTGAATGGAGCACATCAGGATCCTCAGTATAATGTACTTTATAGAAACATAAATATGGCCCGTTCCTTTGTAGATGCAGCTGAGGCTAAAAAAATTATGGCATCTGCTAGTATGCTTCAAATTGATGGGGCTCATAATGCCAATGCCACAGCAATGAAAGGATATAAGGTAATGCCTGAGCTTATGGTGCAGCATGCAATTAACTGTGCTTTTTCAAGGGCAGTAGGAATGAAAAAAGAATACATTGCCCTGTCAACTGTTCCGCCAACTGCACCGCCTGCGCCTTGCATGAGATTAGACCTTCCTTATGCAGTAGCTCTTAGAGATCTATTCAAGGATTATAAAATGAGAGCTCAAATGAACACAAAGTATATTGAGTCATGTGAAAGGGAGGCAACTGTAACTCATGTTTTAAATATTCTAATTTCAAGGCTTACAAGTGCAGATATTCAATCTACAATAACTCCTGATGAAGGAAGAAATGTTCCATGGCACTATAACAGTATTCATGCAATAAATACTGCAAAGCAGGCTTTAGTTGGCATGGATGGTCTTCTTGATATGGTTGAGCTAAAAAAAGAGGGGTATCTTCCTGAAAAGGTAAGGGAATTGAAAGAAAGAGCAGTACTTTTTATGGAGGAGATACTTGAAGTCGGAGGATATTTTAAAGCTGTTGAGATGGGATTTTTTGTTGATTCAGGAATGTATCCAGAAAGAAATGGGGATGGAATTGTAAGAGATATAAACGGTGGAGTTGGAGCAGATACTATAGTTGAAAGGGATAAGGATTACATGGCTCCAGTTTGTGAGCATTTTGGATATAATAATTTGCCTCACGATATAAAAAAACCTTGTGATTTAATTCACGGCTGTACCCTATGTGATAGAGACAAGATTATTTATATTGATGAGCTTGATGAAAGTGACAATGTAAATAATAGATTAGAGGAAACAGAGAAATTCAGAAAAACCAGTGAAGTTAAGCCTGAAGTTGAATGGGCTGGAGATGGAATTGTAAGCGTGACAATTTTTCTGCCAATAGATGAAAGGACTGCTGAATTTACTGCTATTGAAATAGGCAAAAAGATGGGGCTTGAAGATGTTGCTGTAATTCATAAACAAGTTATGCACCCATCTGAAGGAACATTAGTTGAGATAAAGGGCAAGGTTCCATTTACTGTAGATACATCGAAACTGATAATTCCTAAGAAAGTTGAGCCTCTTTCAGATGAAGAGATTAGAAAATCCATAGATGAAAATCCAATGAGAATTGTTGCAGCAACTGTAGGGGAAGATGAACATTCTGTAGGTTTAAGGGAGATACTTGATATAAAACATGGAGGCATTGAAAGGTATGGAATAAAGTGCCATTGCTTAGGGACATCAGTTCCAGTTGAAAAGCTTGTAGATGCGGCAATAGAGCTTAATGCAGATGCAATCCTTGCAAGCACAATAATAACCCACAATGATATACACATTAAAAACATGAAAAAGCTTAATGATCTTTGTATTGAAAAAGGTATAAGGGATAAGGTTATATTGATTTGCGGGGGAACTCAGGTTACAGATGAAATTGCAAAAGCACAAGGCCTTGATGCAGGCTTTGGCAGAGGAAGCCGCGGAAGCGATGTAGCATCTTTTCTTGTTAAAAAAAGGAATGATAAAGGCAGGAGATAAGCATGAAAGTTGATGCGCTTGTAGCTGAAATAGGCAGCACCACAACCTATATAAATGCTTTTAAAATAAAAGAAAATCCTATGTTTATTGGGCAGGGGGAAGCACCAACAACTGTTAATGAAGGCGATGTAGTAATTGGATTAAATAATGCTATTGATTCACTAAAAAATAGGCTTAATGTGCCATCAATTGAATGGGATGAATTTTTTGCAACTTCAAGTGCTGCTGGTGGGCTTAAAATGACTGTTCATGGGCTTGTTTATGATATGACTGTAAGAGCGGCAAAGGAAGCAGCTCTTGGAGCTGGGGCCATAGTTAAGATGATTACAGCAGGAAAACTATCGGATGGCGATTTAAACAAAATAAAAGAAGTTAAGCCTAATATAATATTTATTGCAGGCGGGGTTGATTATGGGGACAAGGATACAGCAATTTTTAATTCAAAAGCAATTTCATCCCTGCATTTAAATGTTCCTGTAATATTTGCAGGGAATATTCAATGTGCAGATGAAGTAAAGCATATTTTAAAAGAAGATGGAATTAAAGTTTATGTTACGGAAAATGTATATCCAAGAATAGATGAGCTAAATGTGGAGCCTGCAAGAAAAATAATTCAAAAGGTATTTGAAGAAAATATTACTAAGGCACCCGGCATGTCAAGTGTAAGAAGCATTGTAAATCAAAATATCATCCCCACGCCTGGAGCTGTTATGGAAAGTGCAATGATTTTATATGGCGAAATAGGTGATGTTATTGTAATAGATGTGGGAGGGGCAACTACAGATGTTCATTCTGTAACAGAGGGCAGTGAAGAAATTCAAAGGATAAGCATAAGCCCTGAGCCTACAGCTAAAAGAACTGTTGAGGGGGATTTGGGCGTATATGTAAATCTTGAAAATATAGTAGAAAAGATAGGTATGGGAAAAGTTCTTAAAGATTTTACTGATGCTGAAGAATTAATAGAAAATAAGAAAGCAATTCCAAAAACAAAAAGAGAAATGGAATTCGTAGAATATTTAACAGAGGAGGCAGTAAAAACTGCTGTTAGACGGCATGCCGGAACCCTCAAATATATATATGGGCCGACAGGTAAAAAAACTGTAGCTGAAGGGAAGGATTTAACCAATATTAAATGGATTGTTGGTACAGGCGGTGCCCTTACAAGGCTTAATAAAAGGATAGAAATATTGTCGAAAATTCCAAAGGATAATGCAGGTGGTAAATGTTTATACCCAAAAGAAAATGTTAAAGTGCTTATAGACGAGGATTATATAATGGCATCTGTTGGCGCTTTATCTAAAAAGCATATGGAAGAATCAAAAATAATATTAATGCATAGTTTAGGCTTAATATAAGATGATTTTAATCATATTGGGGGTGTTTGTGTGTTCCCCTGCATAGAAATAAATCTTTTAAAGCTGAAGCATAACACAAAGGTAATATGTGATATGTGCAAAAAAGCCGACATAAATGTGTGGGGAGTTACAAAATGTATTTGTGCTATGCCTGAAGCAGCACAGGCTATGATAGATGGAGGGGCTATATGTATTGGTGATTCCAGAGTAGAAAATCTTAAAAAGCTGAAAAATATTAACTGCAAGAAGGTACTTTTAAGAATTCCTATGGCTTGTGAAGCTGATGATGTCATAAGATATTCAGATTTAAGTTTAAACTCGGAGCTTTCAACATTAAAGTCTTTAGGTGAAGCTGCAAAAAAGGCAGGAAAAAAACATGATGTAGTGATAATGATTGACCTTGGAGATTTAAGAGAAGGCATACTGCCTAAAGATGCTGATGGGTTTGTTAAGGAGGCTTTAAAAATCGAGGGAATAAAAATTGCTGGATTTGGAGTTAATTTAACTTGTTATGGAGGAGTAATACCAGATGAAAATAATTTAAAGGAATTGGTAGATATATCCTTAAAGTTAAATGAAAAATATGACTTAGGTATTAAAATCATATCTGGCGGAAATTCAAGCTCTCTTTACTTACTAGCTGATGGGAAAATGCCCCATGGAATTAATAATTTAAGGCTTGGAGAATCAATACTCCTTGGCAGGGAGACTTCTTTTCAAACCAGAATTTACAATACTTATGATGATGTATTTATTTTAAAGGCAAAGATTGTAGAATTAAAAGAAAAGCCTTCCATTCCTACTGGAAACATAGGCAAGGATGCCTTTGGGAATACCCCTTCCTTTAAGGATAAAGGCATAAGAAAAAGAGCTATAATTGCTGCAGGAAGGCAGGACATAGAACCGCTTAATATACATTCAATAGATGATGAGAATATAAGGGTTATAGGGGCAAGCAGTGATCATACCATAGTTGATGTTACAGATTCAAAAAAGAATTACAAAGTAGGAGATATACTAAGTTTTAAAATGGATTATGGATGCTTATTAAAAGCATTTACTTCTGACTATGTAAAAAAAATAATAATAGACAAATAACAATGGTGGGGGACTATGCCTCCACCATTGTTTTGGGGCTGTTGCACTAAGCTTCTCTGCCATTTCCCACCTAAGAGCTTCTACTTGCTCACTCTATGTTCATTCCATATATTTTTCTTATCTCCGCTGTAATTTATTCATTAATGATTTTAAATTGCAAATTGAAAATTGTATATAAATTTCTTAGTGCAACAACCCCTTATTTTCAGTACTAAATTCATTTTTGTATATAAGAAATTTTTATTTTTCCTTTATACATTTTTCCATGGGTATTTTGGTTATAATATTGCCATTATAATAAAAGGCAATATAGATGTCTTTTTGTGAATTTTTAATAATATAATCAATGTTTTCTTTTGAAAGGGATTTTCCAGTATTTACAACAGTTATACTATATATTGATTTTTTATCTGAAGAATTTTCTAAACTGAAGTCAGAAACAATTCCTGAGTTTTCACATCCAAGTATATCCTTTGTATTACCTGTATAAATCAAACTGATTCCAGCACTACTTGATATATCATCTAAATCAATATTAGACGGCAGTTTAAAATAGATTTTAAATTTTATTCCTGGTATAAATGAATCGTTATTTTTTATTGATGTTTCAGTGATTTCTGTGCTTATTATTGAAAAGCCATCATCTTTTTCAGATTCTGAATTAATATAAGAATTTATAGCATTATTATCAATTTTTTTTGCAAATAAATTACTGCACCCAGTGATAATAGTACATGATATTATAAGTGAAAATAGACATAAAAATTGTCTTTTTTTCATATAAATCTCTCCTATACTTAATAATATAATTATACCATATTGTTTATTAAATTCATATTTATTAAATTTTAAGAAATAATTAATTATATTTAAAAGAATTTCAGCATATCAGGTGGATTCAAATATTAAATAAGAGGCCTATTTTACCACTTTGGAAAAGGTTCACTTTTCTACATCAAGTATTTTTGATACTTGATACATTGCATCGTTACGATTGTCTACATTTGCAACAATACAAATTGCATTTTTGTTTGAATATCCCTCACCAACTATAATTACAACATTTTTTAAGAAAGGCTTAGAATAAATTGTTCCGAAAACATTAGCTTCTTCTAAAGTATTATTGCTATCTCTTTTCTCGAAAATAATTAACGAACCGAGATCTTTTTGAGTTATTTCACAATCATACATCTTGTCTCCATTTGATGTTTGTTCATAATCAGATACAACTATTTTTCCTGAGAATACATCTGGACCAAAAATATTGATGTGATATTGACCTGTAAATGTTAGTTGTCTGTTGATGGCGTATTTATTATCGGATACACTGATTTCAAGGGCATTGAATGTTTTTGTTATATTGAATGGGCAGTTTAAAACAAATAAAGTAATAACCGTAAGTATCACTATTGCGCTTATCCAAGCTTTTTTCATAATGAAACATCACCACTCTTTTTTTAGCGTTTGGGTATATCCTAGACTGCTTACAAAGGTTTTTCTATATTTTACCATAGCGAAGCAGAGTCTTCAACTATGCAAATGTAAACATAAGGCGGAGACAAATTTTTCAGAATGGTGAATTTGAAGTTTTTATTATATATGCAGTTGACAATATGGGTAATAGATATATATAATAAATTTATTATTGCAAATGATTTGCATTAATTAAATGGAGGCATGGCTATGAAAAAAAATTCGTTTTTAAAATTTATTTTAATTTCCACTTTATGCTTAATGGTTTTAACTGCATCAAGCTGTAAAAATAGCAAAAGTGAAAATGAAAATACAGGGGATAAAGATAAATTAAAGGTTGCAGTATCTATTGTTCCTGAAGAGACATTTGTTAAAGCTGTAGGTGGGGATCTTGTAGATGTAGTTACTTTAATTCCACCAGGAAAGAGCCCTGAAAATTATGCACCTACACCAGAGCAAATGGAAAAGCTAAGCAATGCACAGCTATATTTTGCTATAGGTGTTCCTACAGAGGAAGCAAATATACTTCCAACTATAAAGGATATGAACAATGGTATGAAACTTGTAAAGCTTCAAGATGCTGTAGCAAAAGTTTATCCTGATAGGAAATTCGAATCAGGAGGAAGGGATCCTCATATATGGCTTTCACCAAAAAGAGCTGTTGTAATGGTTGAAACCATAAAAAATGAATTAACATCATTGGATGAAAAAAATAAGGATATATATGAAAAAAATGCAAATGAATATATAAAACAATTAAAACAAGCTGATAGCAACATAAAAGAATCATTAGCTGATTTGAAAAATAAAACTATAATAGTATACCATCCTGCTTTTGGATATTTTGCAGATGACTATGGACTTAAAATGATTGCTTTAGAGGAAGAAGGAAAGGAAGCCACAATGCAAAATCTTCAAAAGACCATTGATGAAGCAAAAAAACAAAATATTAAGGTGATATTTTATCAAGCTGAAGTTGACAGCAGGCAGTCGGAAACATTTGCAGAAGAAATAGGAGGAAAGGCAGTACAATTAGATCCATTAGCAGCTGATTATATAGAAAACCTTCAAAAAACTGCAGATACATTTAAAAATACATTAAAGTAGGGGATAAAATGGAAAGTGCTGTAAGCATAAAAAATTTAACTGTAAATTATGAAAATGTTGAAGCAATTAAAGACATAAACCTTGAGATTGAAAATAAGGATTATCTTGCTATTTTAGGCCCTAATGGCGGGGGCAAAAGTACATTATTGAAAGTAATCCTTGGCCTTATAAAGCCATCAAAAGGGGAAATAAAAATTTTTGGGAAGTCTCCTGAAGCTTCAGGTTCCTTAATTGGTTATGTTCCTCAGTTTTCAAAGTTTGATAAGAATTTTCCCATAAACGTTATGGATGTTATTTTAATGGGACAATTAAAAAACAAATTTAGTTTATTTCATCAATTTGATAAATGTGATTTAGAAAAATGTAATAAAATAATGGAGGAACTCCAAATATCAGATTTAAAGAAGAGACAGATTGGTCAGCTTTCAGGCGGCCAAAAGCAAAAAGTTTTAATTGCAAGGGCACTTATAGGTAATCCTAAGATACTTCTTTTGGATGAGCCTACAGCAAGTCTTGATTCAAGTGCAACCAATATGATTTATTCACTTTTAAAGAAATTAAATGACACTATGACTATAGTAATTGTTACTCATGATATAGGGGTTATATCCTCTTATGTTAAGAATATTGCATGCTTAAATAAGAAACTTTATTATCATGGGGAATCAAAGCTTACAGAAGACACAATAGAACATGTCTATGGATGCCAGGTGGATTTAGTTGCCCATGGCATACCCCATCGTGTTTTAAAGTCTCATAAGTAGGGAGGAGTAAAATGTTTAAAGCTTTATTTCAGTATAGTTTTTTGCAGCATGCAGTAATAAGTGCGGCGCTTGCAAGTATAGTTTGCGGAATTATAGGAACAATAGTGGTTGAAAAAAAACTTGTTATGATGAGTGGGGGTATTGCTCATGCTGCTTTTGGAGGCATAGGCATGGGGTACTTTTTGGGCTTTGAACCTATTATTGGAGCCTTGATTTTTTCTGTTTTATCAGCAGTTGGAGTAGTAAAGATAAAAAAAAGTACTAATACTGATGCGGATACAATAACAGGTATGTTTTGGTCCTTTGGAATGGCTCTTGGAATACTTTTTATTTCATTTACTCCAGGGTATCCTCCTGATATGTCTTCTTACCTTTTTGGAGATATTTTAACAGTATCAAAATCTGATTTGTATGTCATGATTATTCTTGATATATTAATAGTTTTTACTGTATTAGCATTGTTTGATTATATAAAGGCCTATATGTTTGATGAGGAGTTTACTCAAGTGCAGCATATAAATACAGTTTTTCTTGAATATCTTGTTTATATATTAATAGCATTATCTGTAGTTGTACTTATAAGAGTAGTTGGAATTATACTTATAATTGCACTTCTTACAGTACCGCCTGCAATATCAAAACTTTTTACTTATGATTTGAAAAAAATAATGCTTATGTCAATAGTCCTTGGAATTATTTTCTGTTTCTCAGGGCTGTATATTTCATATACACTTCATATAGCATCAGGTGCAACTATAATAATAGTTGCTGTTGCTGGTTATACTGTTGCATATTTAATTAAAAAAATAGGTAATAAATGTATTGCAGCTTAAAATCTTTTATCCAGAAGTTTGGTGCCCCTAATTGGGACTGCTGCAAAATAGTTTTTCCTGGAATACTTTAAAACCAATAAGGTTAGTAATAAAAATGTTTATTATAATATGCCCGTTTCGATAAGAAAAATATATTCCATTCACTTTACCGTTCACAAAGAAGCTCTAAGGTAGAAAATGCCAGACAAGCTGTAG
>ENA-UOOI01002486-UOOI01002486.1-fermentation-metagenome-genome-assembly--contig:-NODE-2486-length-15897-cov-3.113748_pt1 | contig 15897 bp, 15 predicted proteins | sample MGYA00245779_ERZ724027 | MGnify/ENA primary metagenome ERZ724027 (study PRJEB28704, sample SAMN03018318) | fermentation metagenome | biome: anthropogenic terrestrial biome; feature: soil; material...
CTCGAAGCGGCCAAGGTAACGCTTCAGGAGGCGCTCAACGACCAAAACATCAAGCTCGAAACGGCAAAGATAACTTATGAGTCGAGCAAGGCGCTTGCCGAGTCAGCCCCCGTTACAAAGGAACTTACTGAAAGCGAGCTGCAAAACAATATCTCAACGGCGCAGGCTACGCTTGACAAAGACAAAAAGGACCTTGCGTCCTATACAGAACTTCAGAAAAGCTGGAAGTCAGACTACGAAAAGCTGCAGCAGCTGAAAACATGGATGGACAACGCGGAAACGTCTAAAACCAACTATGAGACGCAGCTTTCAAAGTATAAGGAAGACAACGACACGGTTATAAACGAGTACGACAAGCTGAAAAGCGCTGCTGAGAGCGCGCGGGAAGAGTACCTTGCCGCAAAGGCAAACGCAGACGACGAAAATGACTACAGCGAAGAAAAGGATGCCTACGATGACGCCAAAAGCGCTGTCGACACATATTACTCGGGCGTTGCTGCAAGCATAGTAACGGAAGAAAACAACCTTGAGGCTAAAGTCGCCGAGTATACAGCCAGCTACAAAAACTATACGTCGGCCTACAATGACTTTAAAGATACTTATGATAAAAAATACGACGTGACGGACACTGAGCTTGACGACAAGGTAACATCGCTTAAAGCAAGCGTGCAGACGGACGAGTATAATTTGAAGAAGGCGCAGAAAACCGCGCAGATTTCTTCCACAAGCGCAGATACAAAGGAAGCAACCGACCTTAACACGGCCGCGGGTGCGCAGAGCACTTACGACCTTACCGTAAACCAGCTTTCACAGGCTGTGTCGTCTGCACAGGCTGACTGCGACACGCTGCAGGAAAAAATAGACGAGATAAACAACGCAATGAACGGAAACGGCGTAATTACAAGCCCGTGCGACGGAATTGTTTCTTCGGTTTCATATACGGACGGAAGCGATGTTACGGCTAATGAAGCTATAATGACTATTTCAAAGGCCGACACTGTTTCAATGGACGTATCCGTTTCCGAAGACGACATAACCAATGTGAGCGTAGGGCAGGATGCGGATATAACACTTTCCGCTTACGACGGCCAGACAATAAGCGGTATGGTGGAGAGCATAACGGCTGAGCCTGCACGCAGCGGTTCGTCGTCCGTCAGCTATACCGTAACGGTAAAGGCTGCAGCGGACAGCAGCAGCAGTATAGGCACTGTCTACGAAGGCATGAGCGGTGAGGCTACTATAGTTCAGGGCGAAGCTAAGAGCGTCCTCTATGTAAGCAATAAGGTTATAACTTTTAACAACGGTGTTTCGACGGTGCTCGTTAAGAAAAGCGACGGGAGCAATACGCAGAAAACGGTCACGACGGGATTTTCGGACGGCACTTATGTTGAGATTACAGGCGGCCTCAGCGAGGGAGATACGGTACTTGCGGAAAGCGCGGTGAAATCCTGATGTCAGAAAGCGAAGAACGCTCCGGAAAAATGCGTTTCGGTGAAATCCTCCATCTTGTATGGATAAATATAATGGAGAACAAGTTTAAAGTCTTTCTTACGTCGCTCGGCGTAATAGTAGGCTCGGCTACCATAATCCTTGTTATAGCCGTCGGCCACGGCGGCGAGGTGGATGTGGAAAACCAGTTTAAAAACCTTAACGCCGGCTCCATAAACGTTTCTGTCAGCACTACGGCCGAAATGGAAGATGCCATGATGGGCGGTATGCCAGGCGGAGGCGGCGGCGGAATGCCGCAGGGAGGCGGAAACAAGCAGGGCGGCGGCGGAGGCGGAGGCATGCCCGGCGGAGGCGGCGGAGGCGGAGGCGGTATGCCCGGAGGCGGCGGAGGCGGAGGCATGCCCGGCGGAGGCGGCGGAGATATGAAAGGCCAGTCTGTAACGCTTTCGTCGTCTGACCTTGACGATATATCTTCTCTCGTTTCCGGAATATCGGAGATAACGATTTACGACAGCTCCACCGCGGCTGTTGAAGGCGGCAACCTGACGGAAGAGACCGATTATACAGTAATAGGCGTTATGCCGGAGTACCAGGATATGACTAACCTTGAGATGCTGCAGGGCGACTTTATAACGGACGACGACCAAAGCGGAAAAAGCAAAGTAGCCGTGATAGGGTACACGCTCGCACAGGAAATCTACGGTAGCGCATACTACGCTTACGGGGAAAATATATCAATCGAAGGCAAAAAATATGAAATAGTCGGGGTACTTTCTAAGATGGGCTCCGTTTCGTCGGGCACAAGCCCGGACGAGTCGATATTTATCCCGTATTCGACAGCTGAAAAATATGTGTACGGTAAAGATGCCAGCCCGCAGATAATGGCCATAGCGTCTGACGTAAATAATGTTTCTTCAGTAATGACGAATGTTAAGACTGTACTCAGTGAAAATTATCCCAAGGCTGAGTTTACCGTCACAGACGCCGGCGCAACTATGGAAACGGCCACGTCTTCGGCAAAGACGCTGTCAACGCTGCTGATTGCCGTTGCGCTTATAGTTTTTGTAGTCGGCGGCATAGGCATTATGAATGTTATGTTTGTTTCGGTTAAGGAGCGCACTAAGGAAATAGGCATACTTAAAGCACTTGGAAGTTCAAAAAAGGAAATTCTGCTTGAATTTCTTACCGAAGCGATGTTCATAAGCATTTTAGGCGGGATTTTAGGGCTTGTGCTCGGTTTTGCGCTTGTACCTTTAATAAGGCTGAGCGGCCTGTACGCAATGGTATTCGCAGTGGCGACGGGCACGGTTTTCGGATTTTACCCTGCGTGGAAGGCTGCCGCGCTTATGCCTATTGAGGCCCTGTCAGAAGAGTAAAGGAGTTTTTACGTATGAATAAGATAAAGTTTGCAGTGCTGCTGCTTGCCTGCGCGGCTGCGGTTTTACCGCTGTCGGCCTGCTCGGGAAAAAATGACGCAAAACAGGCGGATGCAAAAAGCACGGTAAGCGGTACCGGCAAAAGCGCGTCGCAGACAGAGATAACGGGTAAAGTAACGTCCATTGTAGGCAACAAGGTGGAACTTGCGTTAGGGACAGTCAACTCGGACAGCGGCAAGGCGGATGAAAAGACAGGGTCCGAAGATGTGCAGAGCAGCGGGCAGCAGGACGGTGAAGGCTCAAAAACGGTTTCATCCGGCGCTTCATCTTCAACCGGTACGTCTTCATCGGGCAGCGGCTCAGTTTCGATTACGCTTACTGGAGAAACGGACACCGTCATTATCCCTGTTGGCCTGACGCTCTCACAGAACAGCGGCGGCGGCCAGGGCGGCGGCACCGGAGGACCTCCGTCAGGCGGAGACTCAGGCGGTGGAGGCGAAAACGGAGGCGGCGGACAGATGCCGCAGGACGGCGGCAGTACGCAGAGCGGAGGCAGCGCGCAGGGCGGAGGCAGCGCGCAGGGCGGCACAAGCACTAAAACGAGCGACTTTTCAAGCATAACAAAAGGCATGATACTGCGCATAACAGAAGAAAAGGCAAGCGACGGTACTGAGAACGTAGTTAAGGTCACCGTTTTATCAGAGTAAAATCCTTTTACACGAAAGGCGCCCTTTATGGAACATGTAATAAAACTTAATGACATAAGGAAATCGTATAACGAGGGTGAAAACAAGCTCGAAGTCCTTAAGGGCATTTCACTTGAAGTTAATGAAGGCGAGTACCTCGCTATTTTGGGGCCGTCCGGCTCCGGTAAAAGTACGCTTATGAACATAATAGGCTGTATGGATAATTTTCAAAGCGGGGATTACTGGCTTACTGACAACTATGTAAATAAACTGAACGACGCACAGCTTACACGGCTGAGGAACAGGCAGATAGGGTTTATTTTCCAAAAGTATCAGCTCATACACCAGTATACGGTCCTGCAGAACACCATGATGCCGCTTCTTATACGCGGCATACCGCGCAAAAAGGCCGAGGAAATCTCAATGGAAAAGCTTGAAATGCTCGGTATGAAAGAACGCGCGCACCATAAGCCGAACGAGCTCTCCGGCGGGCAGCAGCAAAGGACGGCGATTGCGAGGGCGCTTGTTGGGTCTCCTAAGCTTTTGCTTGCCGATGAACCGACAGGCGCGCTCGACAGGGGCACGGGGCAGGAAGTCCTGAAGCTTTTTAAGCAGCTTAACGAAATGGGCAACACCATAGTTATGATAACGCACGATCTGCACGTGGCAAAAAGCGCTAAACGGATCGTAAAGATTATCGATGGGGAGATTTTTGAGGGCAGCCGCGACGAGATAGAAGAATGACCGCGGCTATTGCGAAAGGAGATTTAATATGGCGCGTTTTATGAAGAAAAATAAATTGTTAATAGCGCTTGGCGCGGCATGCGTTTCACTGGCTGTAGCCGCCGGGGCTTTTTCGCTCACTGCCTCGGCGACATCCGAAACGCCTGAGTCTGTTATGAACCTTGCGGGGATAACGCTTTCACAAAATACAAGTTATGTAAGCGACTCGTACTTCGGTGTTATAAATGTAAGCGTACAGGATGAAGACGTGGTGAGGGCATCTGTAGACAGCCAGTGCCGCCTTGTAGTGACGGCTATTTCAGACGGCGAAACAAGCGTTTCGTACTGGTATAGAAAAACGGCTGCCGACGGATGGACGAGCGCGACAATGAAGGTGACAGTCTCCGGCAACTCTGAAAAATCATCCAATATATCGAGCAGCGAAGCCGGCATAGTTTTTCCGAAAGCTGAGATAGGCATTAACGTAGGTGAAAGCTATACCATGGACGGCGTGAAAGTGAACGGATTTTCAGTTAAGACTTCATCGCTCCTATGGTTTTCAGCCTCTGACGGCGTAATTTCAGTAGACAGCAAAACGGGAAAAATAACCGCCGCGGGCGCGGGTACGGCCGTACTGTACGCGGTAGACCCGTCAACAAACGCATGCAACAGCATCACGGTAAAAGTTGTAAAAGGATAAGCAGAACGTAAAAAGGCCCCGCGCGTGTAGGTTATGTACTCGTGCGCGTGGCCTTTTATGATGCATTTTTTAATTTTTACAATAGGAAGTTAAAGTGAAGAGGCGATAATCGGGTCGAGTTCTTCCGGCGTGACGGTAGGTTCGAACCTTGCTTTTACGTTGCCTTTCCTGTCAATAAGGAATTTTGTAAAGTTCCACTTTATGCCGCTGCCTTCGAAGTTATCAGGGTAGTTGTCCTTTACGACGCCCTGTATCATCCTGCCGGAGTCCTTGTCAACTTCAAAGCCTTTAAACGGGGCTTCTTTTTTAAGGTACGTGTAAAGCGGGTCTTCGTTTGCCCCGTTTACGTCGATTTTGGCGAACATCGGGAAGGTAACGCCGTAATTCATCTTGCAGAATGACATAATCTCGCCGTTGCTGCCGGGGTCCTGCTGCAAAAACTGGTTGCACGGGAACCCGAGGATCACAAGGCCCTTGCCAGCGTACTTTTTGTACAGCTTCTCAAGGCCGTCGTACTGCGGCGTAAAACCGCATTTGCTTGCAGTGTTTACAATGAGGAGAAGTTTTCCGGAGTAGTCCGAAAGCGAAACCTCGCTGCCCTTTATATCTTTAACTTTAAAATCATAAATACCCATAATAAATACCAACCTTTCGTACAGTTAAGTTTAAAATGCCGCCATACCCGTCAGGCCGGGTTGGCGGCATCGGCATGCAGTCATTTATTTTGCTGTAATGTAAGTCAGATATCCGCTTTCCAAAGCCCGTGCAGGTTGCAGTACGCATAAGCGGTCGCCTTTTCGCCGGCGCACGTGAACTCAGCCTGCGGCTTCATGCCGGGCTTAAGTTTTACTACGCTGATGGTTTCACCGGAGACAAGCGCAATCCACTCGATGTAGTGTTTTTCTTCCATCGGATGTGCGACTGAACCTACGGTAACTGTCACCCTGTCACCGTCTTTTTTAACTACGGGAACGTGCTTCTCGTGCGCAGCGTCGGTCGAGTTGGCTTTAAGCGGGGTCATGGCCGCCCCGCAGCAGCTGAGTACCCCGCCGCCTTTTCTAATCAGCGCGACTATGTTTCCGCATCTTTCACAGCGGTAAAATAAAGCTTCATCCATTTTAAAAACCACCTTTTATTAAAATAAAATACACTATTCCTATGGAGTTTCTAATGTTTTACGTATACGGCGTCCCGCCGCAGGGCGGGTAACCGTTAAGCGCAGCGGTCAGTAGTTTACGACCCTGCGTTCAAAGTAAGCCTGCGGGTGCTTGCACGCCGGGCATACCTTCGGGGCTTCTTTGCCTTTGTAGATATAACCGCAGTTGCGGCATACCCATACGGTTTCAGTGCCGCACTTAAAGACAAGGCCGTCTTTTATGTTGGACAGGAGCTTTGCGTAGCGCTCCTCGTGTGACTTCTCGATTTCCGCTACTTTACGCATTGTTGCGGCAATGTCTTTAAAGCCCTCTTCTTCGGCTGTTTTGGCCATGTTTACATACATGTCCGTCCACTCGTAATGCTCGCCGCCGGCCGCGGCCTCGAGGTTTTCAGGGGTAGACTGTATGCTGCCGCCCGAAAGCAGCTTAAACCACAGCTTTGCGTGTTCCTTTTCATTGTTAGCGGTTTCTTCAAAGATAGCCGCTATCTGCTCGTAGCCTTCTTTTTTTGCCTTTGAAGCAAAGAAAGTGTACTTGTTCCTTGCCTGTGATTCACCTGCGAACGCGTCCTGCAAGTTTTTCTCCGTTTTGCTGCCTTTTAATTCCATAACATATTCCTCCTGAATTTATTTATATATTTTATTTTTCCCTTAACTCTGGCTATTATTATACACGGCAAACAAATAAAAAGATGTAAAAATAAGAATAATAATTATTTTTATTATATTTTTTATACGTGCCTGAAAGGCCTGCCGTGCAGGCAGGCCCCAAAACGCGCAGAAGCAGTATCTGCATGCGCCATGCCGTATTGCCGCATAGGCGGAAAGTTTTGCCCGCTTTGCCAAGTACAGCGCAGCCGTACCGGCAGACGCCGGCTTTAGCCATGGTTACGGTATATGGTGATGTATGTAAGCCGCCATGGCTGTGCCAACACGATTGCGTTTCCGCCGTTACTGCAAACCACCGGAGCCTTGATGCCTGCTATATTTCCTTAAGTTTAACATAATAAAACACAAAAATTTTACTTTTGTAGCAATAACCATAAATTTAATAAATTATTTAACTTTTTTGTTATGTTTTATGCGGAGGCCTTTTAAACACATGACGCGCGCGGAAAAATACGCTATACGGTTATTTCAACCCTGTTGCCGTCAGGGTCGCCGACGCAGCTTTCAAAGTACCCGTCGCCTGTCAGCCTGGGCGCGCTGTAAAGTGGGTACCCGCCGTCAGTTATGCTCTTTGTCGTATGAAGGACTGCCTCCCTGCTGCCTACGGAAAAAGCGATGTGGCTGAAACCGCTTCCGTACTCTGAGTACGCCCGCTTCTGCAGGTTGGCAGAGTGTGTTACTTCAAGCCTCGCACCGCCGCTGAACGAAATAAAATAGCTTGAAAACCCGCTTTTGTTCCTGTAAATGCCGCCGCATTTGCCGCCGAAGTACTTTACGTAAAAGTCCTTAGTCTTTTCAAGGTCTACAGCGTAAACGGCGGCATGGGCTATTTTTACATCCATTTCAGTTACTCCTTAAAATTATTTTAATATTGTTTGAAATAAAATTAAAGCCACGGAGCGCTTTTTACTGCCGGCCGCACATATCGCGTAAACGCGCTTAAGCGCCGTTATGGCGGCGATGGTATATTCATTCATGTAAAACGCTTCCCGAAGGATGATATTTAACATATTAAATATAGCATTTCCGTGCATTTTGTCAACATGTCCCGCGCAAAAAAAGCCTCCGGAACATGCTGCGGCAGCATTTTCCGGAGGCGTAAGGTTTATATCGTATTGTTGCGGGCGCAGAAACGTTTTATATTTTGGAGCGCTTTAGCAAAAGTGAGTTTGAAACTACCGAAACGGAACTGAAAGCCATGCACGCGCCTGCTATTATCGGGTTAAGTATGCCGAAGGCCGCGAGAGGCACGCCAAGCGAGTTGTAAATGAAAGCCCAGAAAAGGTTCTGCTTTATTTTGCGCATTATTGCTTTAGAAAGGTTTATGGCCTTAGGCACGTCGCTGAGGCTGCCGCTCATAAGCACCATAGAACCGGCGTTTGCGGCAACGTCAGTGCCTGTGCCGAGCGCCATGCCTATGTCGGCGGCGGCAAGGGCAGGCGCATCGTTAGCGCCGTCGCCTACCATGGCGACAACGCCGCCGCTTTTTTTGAACCTCTCTATCTGTTCCTGCTTGCCGCCCGGCAGCACGCCGGCAACCACTTCCTTTATACCTGCCTTTTCGGCTACTGCGCGCGCCGTCGTTTCGTTGTCGCCTGTTACCATGACGACGTTCACGCCGCTTGAAACAAGCTTTTGCACCGCTTCGGCGGAGTCTTCCTTTATGGCGTCGGCAGCTGCGAAAACAGCCGACGGTACGCCGTCAACAGTCATTACGACAGCCGTCTTGCCATCGCGTTCAAATTCTGACGCGGTTTCATTTTGAAGCTTGCCGATGTATACGCTTTTACCCTCCGCATTTGCCGTAACGCCGCTGCCGGTTTTGGCGGTGAAGTTTTCGGTCGGCGGCACAGACGCGGACTTCTCCGCGGCGAAACTGTAAACCGCCCTGCCTACAGGGTGCTCGCTAAGGCTTTCGGTCGCCGCTGCCAGCCTTAGGAGTTCGCTTTCATCGCCCGAAAGGACTTTAAAGTCCGTAACCTGCGGCTCGCCTTTTGTTACGGTGCCTGTTTTGTCGAGTATGACGGTGTTTATTTTTGAAGCGTACTGCAGCGCTCCGGCGTCTTTAATGAGTATACCGCCTGAAGCCGCCATGCCGGTGCCTACCATAAGCGCTGTGGGTGTAGCAAGGCCGAGCGAGCACGGGCAGGCGACGACGAGTACGGCTACGGCACGGCTTACTGCCGTAGGCATATTGTGTGAAGTAAGCATGACAGCTATAAATGTTACTGCGGCGATGCCGAGTATGGCAGGTACGAAAACGTTGGCGACTTTGTCCACAAGGTCCTGTATAGGCGGTTTGCTCTGCTGCGCCGTACGGACCATTTTTACAATGGACGACAGCATTGTGCCGCTGCCGGTTTCGGTTGCCCTGAAAGTAAACGCGCCCTGCCTGTTTACCGTACCGGCAAAGACGCTGTCGCCCTCGCCTTTTGTGACGGGTATGCTTTCGCCTGTAAGCATGCTTTCATCTATGGCGGAGCATCCGCCTGCTATAACGCCGTCAACCGCTACGCCTTCGCCCGGGCGGACGAGTACTGTGTCGCCTGGCCTTATGTCTTTTGTTGAAACGCTTACCTCCACGCCGTCCTTTATGACGGTAGCCCTTTTAGGCTGGAGCCTGAGCAGGCTGTCGACTGCGGAGTCGGCGCGGGACTTTGCCTTCGCCTCGAATATTTTACCTAAAAAAACGAGCGTTATTACCATGGCGCATGCTTCGAAGTAAAATGTTTTGCCGCCTGAAAAAAGGTTATAAGTACTGTAAATGTAGGCCGAGAGGGTGCCGAGGCTTACGAGGACGTCCATATTGGCGCTTTTGCCGCGTATGGAGTCGAAAGCTCCCCTGAAAAAGCGCCATCCGACGCCGAACTCGACGAGCGTCGCCAGTACAAACTGCAGGCGCGCGTCGTGCAGGAGCATAAAGGCCGCGCTTTGCGGCGCCGCAAGCATTAAAATCATCGATATAAGAAACGGCAGCGTGAGTACGGCTGAAAAGACGAAGCTTGCCATAAGTATTTTAAACGCGCGCTTTTTGTACTTTGACTCGTCCTCTATAACGCTGTACCCGGCCTTTTTTACGGCTTTGGCGATATTTTTTATATCAGTTTTGTTTTCGTCGTAGACTATATGTGCCGATTCGGAAGCGTAACTCACGTCGGCGCCGCTTACGCCGCTTGTCTTTTTAACGGCACGGCATACGGCGTTTGCGCACATTACACAGTGCATGCCGCCGATTTTTACATCGACTTCTTTCATTATTTTTTCACCTACACAACTTTATATCCGGCTTCCGCGACGGCAGCCGAAATTTTGCTTTCGTCCGTCTTTGTATCGTCGAACGTAACTTTTGCTGTTTTGCCGGCAAGGCTTACCTTTGCTTTTTTGACGCCTTCGGTTTCTTTAAGGGCGCTTTCAAGGTTCTTTTCGCACATAGGGCAGTGCATGCCTTCGATGCTGAGCAGTATTTCTTTTTTCATATTTATTCCTCCGTTTTGTTTTATTGGCCCGCGCAGGCCGCTTTTAAGCGGACGGCGTGCCGGATGCGGCTAATTAGCTAACGCTAACCCATGGGCCTGCAAAAAAATAAATTTATGCGTATGCGCGGCCCTCTACATGAAAGAAAAAAGCACGACCGAGGCGACTATGAGTACAGCGCACAGCGCCGCAAGGATACGCGCAGCGATGGTGCGGCCCTCGGTTTTGTGGCCGGCATTGTTTTTCATTTTACACGCGCCTCGATTCATCTTAAAGAGAAAAGCCGAAAAACAAGAACTATTGTTATTATATCATCTAATTATAAAAAATCAAGCTTTAATATTTTAATTGCGTTTTATGGCATATGCGGGGGGCGGCAACGTATTTTATCACGGCTTTTGTTTATTTATCCCCGCGCATATAAATTTTATCCCGGGCATGCCTTGCTTTTAGGGCGTAAATGTGTACAATACGGAGGCGCATGTTTTATGAGGTACGTTGAAAATAGGCGATTATAACAAATAGGAACCATAGCGAAAATATTTTCGTTTAAGATATTTTAAAAGGAAAATTACGCAAAAGAATAAGGGGGCAATTATGCAGTACGGATATTTTGACGCGGCCGACAGGGAGTATGTCATAACTAAACCCGACACGCCCGCGCCGTGGGCCAACTATCTCGGTTCGCCGGAGTACGGTGCGATAATCTCAAACAACGCCGGCGGGTACAGCTTTGCAAAGTCGGGCGCCAACGGCAGGATAATAAGGTACAGGTTTAATTTTAACGACCAGCCCGGCAGGTATGTCTACATCTCCGACAGGCAGAGCGGGGATTACTGGTCGGCTTCATGGCAGCCTGTGGGCAAGCCGCTTGACAGGTTTAAGAGCGAGTGCCGCCACGGTACCTCTTACACGGTTATATCTTCGCTTTACTCCGAAATAAAGACGGAAGTGCTCTACTATGTGCCGCTCGGAAAAACTTATGAGGTCTGGCGCGTAAAAATTAAAAATACCGGAAAAACCCAGCGCAGGCTGTCGGTTACGGGGTACGCGGAATTCACGTCTGAAAACAATTACGAGCAGGACGGCGTAAACCTGCAGTACACGCAGTTCATAACGAGGACGTACTTTAAAAACAACAACATGATTTTGCAGACCGTAAACGAAAACTGCGGCAAAAAACCTGACGGCTCAAACGGCAAAGAGCGCTTTTTTGCCCTTTCGGGTTCACATGTGTCGTCATACTGCGGCGACCGTGAAAAATTCATAGGCAGCTACCGCTCTTACGCAAACCCGGCGGCCGTTGAAGCCGGCTGCTGCGGCAACACGCTCAACTACAACGGCAACTCGTGCGGGGCGCTTCAGACTGACATAACGCTTGCCCCGGGAGAAAGCCGTGAGTTCTGTTTCCTGCTCGGAATGCATCCGGAAAAGGAAGCGGAACAAATATCGGCGCGCTACGGCGATGTATCCGCAGCCAACGCCGAACTGGAAGAACTTAAGGCATATTGGCGCTTAAAGCTCGGAAACCTTGAGGTGCATACGCCTGACGGAAATTTTGACAATATGGTGAACACGTGGAACCCCTACGAGTGCTTTATTACATATATATGGTCGCGCGCGGCGTCGTTCATTTACTGCGGCCTGCGCAACGGCTACGGGTACCGTGACACCGTGCAGGATATACAGGGCATACTGCACCTTGCGCCGGAGATGGCTCTTGGCAGGCTCCGCCTCATGCTTTCGGGCCAGACGAGCAGCGGCGCCGGCCTGCCGCTCGTCGCTTTTGACCATAAGCCGGGGCATGTGAAGCTGCCGGGCGATGAGGGCTACGACTACGACCCGTACCGCGCGGACGACGCACTGTGGCTGTTCCCTACAGTATGGAAATATATATGCGAAACAGGCGATACAAAATTCCTCGGCGAAACGGTGCCGTTCGCGGATAAAGGGGAAGGCACTGTCTATGAGCATTTGAAACGCGCCGTGTCTTTCAGCCTCGGGCACAGCGGGGCGCACGGCCTGCCTGCGGGCCTTTTTGCTGACTGGAACGACTGCCTGCGCATGGGCGAAAAGGGCGAGTCGGTTTTCGTAGCCTTTCAGCTTTATTACGCAATGGAGATACTTAAGAAATTTGCTCTGCTGAAAAAAGATACGGACTGCCTGAACACGCTTGAGAATGAATCGCTTAAGCTTAAAAATATTATATTGGAAAACTGCTGGGACGGCGACAGGTTCATACGCGGCATACGTGACAGCGGCGAAAAAGTAGGCTCTGAAAACGATGCGGAAGCAAATATGTGGCTTAACCCCCAGTCATGGGCGGTTATAAGCGGCTGCGCCGGAAAAGAAGAATGCATAAAAGCTATGGATACGGTAGAAAAAAGGCTTAACACAAAGTACGGCGCCGCCATCATGGACCCTCCGTACAAAAACCATGCCTTTGACGGCGCAAGGATGCTCCTTTTTAACCCTTCCACAAAGGAAAACGGCGGCATCTTCTCGCAGTCGCAGGGGTGGCTGGTGCTTGCGGAGGCTCTTCTTGGGCGCGGCGGCAAGGCGTTCATGTATTTTAAAGAGAACAGCCCGGCCGATATGAACGGGCACGCCGAGATACGCAGGATAGAGCCTTACGTTTACGGGCAGTCGACTGAAGGCGGCTTCAGCCCGAATTTCGGCCGTTCACACGTACACTGGCTGACAGGAACGGCAACGACTATGATGGTGGGCTGTGTCGAGGGCATACTCGGCCTGAGGCCGGCAATAGACGGCATTGTCATATGCCCGTCAGTGCCGTCAGGATGGAAAAGCTTTACGATGAAAAAGGTATTCCGCGGAAAGGTCCTCAACATAACAGTCAAAAATCCTTACGGGGCGCAGGGCGGCAAGGCCGTGGCAGAACTTAACGGCGAAAAACTCGGCGGCGATTTTATACCTGCCGCAAAACTTGAAGCGGTAAACGACGTAACCGTCACGATGATGTAATCTATGGGCGTATAAAGGGGAATGCCGCCGGAGAAAAACCGGCGGCATTTTTGACGGAACCCGGCATATTGGCGTATTAAAATATTATTATATACAATATGCAATAATATGCAATTTATTTTTCAAAGGGTTCATAGTGAGCGCCGCGCTGCCAAAAAACGGGTTTACGATAAGGCCAAAAATTAATAGGCAGTTAATATATGTTTATCTGCCGTAAGATATAATAATAATAATACCGGAGCGAAGGTAAAAAAACTTAAATGGAAGGCCTTTGATGGATCAGTTTGTACAGCAGATAATAAACCTTTTCGGCGGGGCGCCGCCGGAAGTTATAATATTCATTGTTTCGCTTATACCGGCACTTGAATTAAGGGGCGGCATGCTGGCGGCAGGGCTTTTAGGTGTAGACATGGGCAAGGCTTTTTTCATATGCCTTGCCGGCACGCTTTTACCGGTACCGTTTATACTTTTATTTTTCAGGAAGATAATGGGACGGCTTAAAAACACGCGCTTTGTCAAAGTGGTTCGAAAGGCGGAGAAAAAGCTCTCTGAAAAAAGCAAAGAAATAGAAAAATATAAAACGTTCGGGCTCCTTGTGTTTGTGGCGGTGCCGCTTCCGGGGACAGGTGCGTGGACAGGCTCTATGGTAGCTGCGCTTATGAGCATGAGGTTCAGGCACGCCTTGTTTTCGGTTGCGGCAGGTTCAGCTGTGGCTGACCTTATCATGTGTCTTGTATCCTACGGAATTTTGGGGCAGGTTTGGTAAATATGAAAACGTATGACATAGCGGTTATAGGCGGCGGTGCTTCAGGCCTGATGGCGGCGGTTTCGGCGGCTGCTGAGTGCAGGCGGCTTTCGAAGCCTGCAAGCATAGCCGTGCTTGAAAAAAACGCCCGCGCCGGCAAAAAAATACTTATGACCGGAAACGGGCGCTGCAACCTTACGAACACCGGCGTAAACGTAAAAGCGTACAGGGGCGACACTGGCCTTTTAAAGCCTGTACTGAACAAATATCCTGCCGAAAGGGTAGTGGATATTTTTAAAAGCATGGGGCTTTTATGCCGCGAAACGGACGGCGGCAGGGTTTACCCGTACAATATGCAAGCGTCATCGGTGCTTAATATACTGCTCCGCAGGATGGAATCTTACGGCGTAGAAATGGTTTGCGGGTTCGATGTGGACGGTGTTAAAAAAAGCGGAGACGGTTTTACCGTTTCATCGCAGGACGGCAGCGTCGCCGCAAAAAAGCTTATTTTCGCTTTCGGCGGCATGGCGTGCCCACAGTCAGGCTCGGACGGCAAGTGCTTTTCAGTGCTTAAGCCGCTCGGGCATAAGACGACAAAGCTTTTTCCGTCTCTGGTGCAGGTAAAAACGGACTTAAAGCTTGTAAGGCCGCTTAAAGGCGTGCGCAGTCTGGCGGAGGCGTCCTTTTGCGCGGGCGGCAAGCGCGTGAAAAGCGAAAAGGGCGAAGTCCAGTTTACAGAAAGCGGCCTTTCGGGCATATGCGTCTTTGACCTTGCACGCCTTGCGGGTGAGTACGGCAATGAAACTAAACCGTATATAAGCCTTGACCTTATGCCGGAATATACGCGGGACGATATCGCCGCGTTTTTACAAAAAGAATGTTACGAAATGCCGGAGCTTCCAGCCGGACGCCTTGCGGACGGATTTTTAAACAAGGCTCTCGGCACGGAGGTAATTAAACGCGCCGTAAGTGATGTTTCGGCGCCGGCCGGAAAACTTACCGCAGACGGGATCCGCCGCGCCGCCGGTACGGTAAAGGGGCTGGACTTTCCCGTAGACGGCACGCTTTCGTGGGATAAGGCGCAGGTGACCGCGGGCGGGGTCCCTTTGCGCGAGGTGAACGCGGACATGTCGTCAAAAGCCTGCGGCGGGGGTTACCTTTGCGGCGAACTTTTAAACGTGGACGGCATTTGCGGCGGGTATAACCTACACTGGGCATTTGCGAGCGGCGACATGGCGGGGCGGTCGGCGGCGCGCGGCCTGTAAGTTTTATATCATACATTACATATTTTTTAACGATTGACGGGAACAGGGGAGAGCATGTACAGGATTTCGGATATAAGCATTGGCCTGGACGGTACGGAGGATGACCTTAAAAAGAAAGCGGCAAAGCGCCTTAACGTACCGGTGGATAAGATAAAATCGCTTAAGCTTTATAAAAAGTCGGTTGACGCGCGCAAAAAGGGCAGCATCCGCTTCATATGTACGGTGGATGCCGAGTGCGGCTGCGTAAGGGAACCTGACGGGGCTAAAATCAAAAAAGCGGAGCCTTACCGCTATGCTGTGCCCGCCGGCGTAAAGCCCGCAAAGCGCCCTGTAGTCGTCGGCTTCGGGCCGGCGGGCATGTTTTCGGCGCTTGTCCTCGCCGAAGCCGGGCAGGAACCCATAGTTATAGAACGCGGCTGCGACGTTGACACCCGCAGAAAGCAGGTTGGGCTTTTTTTTAGTACAGGAAAACTCGATACGGAAAGCAACGTGCAGTTCGGCGAGGGCGGCGCGGGCACCTTTTCGGACGGCAAGCTCAACACGGGGACTAAAGACGTGCGCGTGCGCGCGGTACTGCAGGCGTTTGCAGAAGCCGGCGCGCCGGAAGAAATACTGTACCTTGCAAAGCCGCACATCGGCACGGACAAACTGCCGCCTGTTGTAAAAAAT
>ENA-UOOI01002487-UOOI01002487.1-fermentation-metagenome-genome-assembly--contig:-NODE-2487-length-15878-cov-3.113695_pt1 | contig 15878 bp, 8 predicted proteins | sample MGYA00245779_ERZ724027 | MGnify/ENA primary metagenome ERZ724027 (study PRJEB28704, sample SAMN03018318) | fermentation metagenome | biome: anthropogenic terrestrial biome; feature: soil; material...
ATCCGAGAATAAACGCCATTAAGATATAACCGTCCAGGCCCATGGACCTTGCAAACGGATCCAAAAATCCCGCACAGTACGTCAGGAGGCTTCCCTTCCCTACCTGGATATTGGCAAGGATCCAGATAATGGCTCCCGCCGGCGCGGCGACAGCCACAGCGCGGCGCAGCACAAAGAGTGTGCGGTCGAAAATGGAGCGTACGATTACTTTCCCTATCTGCGGCCTGCGGTAAGGAGGCAGCTCCAGGGCAAAGGAAGAAGGCATCCCTTTTAAGACCGTTCTGGAAAGAAATTTTGAAGCCGCCATGGTTATCAGAACCCCAAAAACGATAACCGCCGTCAGTATCAGCGCGGAGACGATGGACTGGTAAGGCATTAAAACAGAAGCAGCAAAGAACATGGAGGCTACCGCAATTAAAGCTGGGAACCTCCCGTTACAGGGAACAAAGTTATTGGTAAGGATGGCAATCATGCGTTCCCGCGGGGAATCAATGATCCGGCACCCAATTACTCCGCAGGCATTGCACCCGAAACCCATGCACATGGTAAGAGCCTGTTTCCCATGGGCGCCGGCTTTTCGGAAAGCGTTATCCATGTTAAAAGCGACCCGAGGCAAATAGCCCATATCTTCGAGGAGGGTAAAAAGTGGGAAAAAAATAGCCATCGGCGGAAGCATGACTGAAATTACCCACGCAAGCGTCCTGTAGGATCCTTCGACCAGCAAGCCTGTCACCCATTTCGGCGCGGAAATCCACTGGAACAGTTCCAATAGACGATCCTGAACCCAGAACAGCCCGTTTGCAATCATTTCGGAGGGCACGTTTGCCCCTACGATAGTGAGCCAGAAGATACCAAGAAGCATCAGAATCATAATGGGAATTCCCGTTGCCTTCGATGTCAGGATTCGATCAATTTTCCGGTCGCGATCCGCATATCCTTTTTTCCCGTAAATAACCGTATCCCTGCTGATTTTCTCGCACAGTCCGATGATCCGGCTGACAATCCGATCCCGAAACGCATCCTCTGGAATTCCTTTTCTGCTGAGAAAGTTCTTCGCTTCCAGCAACCCCGCGGAAACAGACCCGTCTGCCAGCAAATCTTTTCCTAAGTATTTTTGAAGGGATTGAAGCAGGCTTTCGTCGCCGTCAAGCAGTTTCAGAGTTACCCACCTGCTGTTCAGCTTCCCTCCCAAAGCATTTTCGACCGAAGGCTGGAGGAGTTGAATCGCCTGTTCAATATCCTCACCATAATCGATTTTCAGAAGACTGGACGAAGAATTTTCACCGGTTACGCTTTTTACTGCGTCCATTAACCGGTTCAGCCCTCTTCCGTTCCGCGCACTCGCCCCAACTACGGGAATCCCCAGTTTTCGGGAAAGTTCATCCATCCGGATCCGTATTTTTTTCTTTTTCGCCTCGTCCATAAGATTGACGCACAACACAACATGCTTTGAGATTTCCATTGTCTGAAGAACAAGGTTTAAATTACGCTCCAAGCAGGTCGCGTCCGCCACAACCACAACAGCGTCTGGATTCCCAAAACAGATAAAATCGCGCGCAATTTCTTCTTCTTCAGAATTTGCCATCAGAGAATAGGTACCCGGAATGTCTACCAGAATATACCCACTCCCCTGGTACCGGTACTTTCCCTGGGCGTTTGCAACCGTTTTTCCAGGCCAGTTTCCTGTATGCTGACTCATTCCGGTGAGGCTGTTAAACACCGTGCTTTTCCCGACATTTGGATTTCCAGCCAATGCGATTACTCGATCCTCCGCTGATTCCTTTTTGATTTCGAGAATCCCGTTGCCGCAGCACAGAACACCTGTGCCTGTCGAACTTACGGATAAGCCCATAACAAACCGCCTTTCGGTCCCCTCTGCAGGCAGAGCTGTAAAAGGTCTGACACAGCCTTTTTCAAGGCCTGAGGAATCGGTGTGATTTTTCCCTTAACTAATATATGGTCTCTCCTCTAAAAGTGTTATGGTTATTTTTTAATGTCTGTACCTTACTAAAAAAAGACGCATTGCGATCGCAATGCGTCTTTTATAAGTTTATAAAAATAAATTGATCCATGATTTTTATCCTTTGATAGAACCAATCATCACACCTTTCACAAAATACTTTTGGACAAACGGGTAAAAAATCAAGATCGGAAGCGAAGAAATAATGATAGATCCATATTTGATACTCCGGCCTATCTGTTGCATACGTATAATCTGATCTGGATCCGTCACTGTACTGGGATCGATGGACTGTCCCTGAATCAGGATATCACGCATGATCAGCTGCAGAGGCCGCAATTCGTCACGATTGATATAGATCATGGCATTAAAGAAATCATTCCAATGTCCGACAGCATAATACAGAACCATAATCGCAATGATTGCCTTGGAAAGCGGCAGGACAATAGAAAAGAAAAATCTTGGAATACTGCATCCATCTATCTCCGCGGCTTCCTGCAATTCATGCGGAATATTAGTCTGAAAAAAGGTCCGGCAGATAATAAGGTTATATGTGGAGAATGATCCAAGAATTATCAGAACAAAATAGGTGTCGATAAGATGCAGCGACTTAACAAGTAAGTAAAATGGAATCATGCCTCCGCCAAAATACATCGTAAATGCAAATATTTTCATAATAGCACCGCGCCCGAGCATATCTGTACGGGAAAGTGCATAAGCGGCTGGCACTGTCAGAAACACGGCAAGCAGCGTGCCAAATATGGTATAAATGAAAGTATTTAGGTAGCCAGTCCAAATACGATGATCATCCATTATATACTTATATCCTTCCAGGGTAACCGCGCGTGGAAGAAACAAAACTTGTCCGCTTTCCACCAGATTCGGATCACTGAAAGAGGCGATCACAACAAAATACATGGGATAAAGTACAAGGATCGTAAGAATTAGAATAATGATAAAGACTATGATATCAAATCTTCTATCCTGCCGGTTTTCCCGAGATCTATGACTTCGGGTTACAGCAACAGGTGTATCAGTCAAATTCTCCAAAATAATTTCCCCCTATTACCACAGACTTGTCTCGGAAACTTTGCCTGCAATCTTATTGACTATTATCAAGACAGTAAAATTAACGACATTGTTAAATAGCCCAATCGCTGTTGCATAGCTGAACTGTGTACCTTGAATCCCGATTCGGTAAGTATAAGTCGCAATGACTTCGGAATACTGCATATTGATGGCATTCTGAAGAAGGAAAACCTTTTCGAATCCGACGCTCAGTAAATTTCCGGCACTCATAATGAGCAGAATGATAATTGTCGGGGCAATAGAAGGCAGATCAATATGGATCATGCGCTGGAATTTTGTGGCACCGTCGACAATGGCTGCTTCATGCAACTCCGGAGAAACAGCGGAAAGGGCCGAGATATAAATAATGGATCCAAAACCAAAGCCTTGCAGCACGCCTGACCAGACATAAATATGGGGAAATGCCGAAGGAATTCCCATATAATCAGGTCCATCCGCACCAAAAAGCGCAATAATATTATTAAGAATTCCATCTTTTGCAAGAAACAGTAAAATCATACCGCAGAAAACCACCGTGGAAATAAAATGAGGTGCATAGGTAATCATCTGTGACGCCTTGCGGAAATGGTTTCCCCGGACATAATTTAAAAGGAGTGCATAGATGATGGGCAGCGGAAATCCGGCAATCATACCGTAAAAACTCAGAACAAATGTATTGCGGATTAAATCCCAAAATTGGTAGGACTGAAAAAATTCGGTAAACTGCTGAAAGCCAACCCATTCGCTCTTCCATATCCCTTTCATGGGATCATAATTTTGAAATGCCATTAGAAGACCGTACATTGGAATATAATTAAAAATTACAATGTATGCAAAGGCGGGTAATACAAAAAGGTACAGAATCCAGGTTCGTTTCAGCTGATTTCTGATGTGGTGTTTATTCTTTCGGTCGTCTATCTTTAAATTTAAAGCGGGAGCCGGGTTTGTTTTTTCCAGTACTGCTGTGTTTGACAATGCTTTCCCCTCCTGTTATCTCAAGATTCGGGTATTCCATAAGTCCCGGAAAGGGACGGCATGCACTTCCGGCATACCGCCCCTTTCCCACCGGCGCTTCAAATCACCGGAACCTAATCCTACTTTGAGGAACTGTTGCTCTTCGTGATTGAATTAATTTTTTCGGTTGCTTCCTGGCAGAGTGTAAGATATCTATCTGCTTTCATATCTTTTAATTTTCCAAGATGTGTCTGCCATTTTGAATCGTCAATCCCGTTCATGATGGAATCCGAGATAAAGCGGAGAAGATAAGTATCAAGATCAGCCTTAATTTTAGCACGCTCCTCCTCGTTTTCCTTCGTCGACATGCCGGCCGGTATTCCTTTGACGGCGTATGGCAGATCTTCCATCGTAGCCTTTAACTTCAGTTCAGGTTCTTTGGATTCATTGATACAGGCATTCGAAATTATTCCTGCGCGTTCAAAGACGAGGGCCTGCCCTGCTAAAGATTCAGCGTTCTCATAAGAACCCCCGTCCTTATACCCAAACTTTGATTTCCAGTCCCATCCAGTTGTGTCATATTGTGCTGGGACCTTGTCTCCAACTTTAATGGGAATCAGATTTTCCGGAAGATTAGGATGCAGTTTTTTATATTCGTCTAAATGCTTTTGATCAACGGTAGCATAATGCCAGCGCTCATTTTCCTTTCCCCAGCGCCATAACGCATAATTTTCCAAACCTGTGTTGATATAATCATACCAGCGGACCAGTACTTCCGGCGTTTTACATTTAGTTGTGATCAAAAATGCCGGTGAAGTTTTCAAATTACCCTGAAAAACCATTCTGGTTCCGTCAGGACCCTTGAGTGCGGGAACATGACGGTATACATGCGATGGATCATCGCTGTCCATCGGAGTAAACCAGGTCTGAGATAATTCGGTATTTCCAAGCGCGCTGTCACTGTAATTGATGAATGCACCGATATTATCCTTATTGGTGAGCTGCGTTCCATACATATCGGAACTTATTGTAAAAACAGTGTTTTGGATAAGTCCTTCAGAAAATAATTTATGCAGCCATTGTAATGCTTCATAATAACCTTTTTCTTGTGGAGCAAATTTTAAGGTCTTGTCTTTCGGATCAATAAAAACATGATTGTCATTTTCCACTGTTCCAAAAGGTCCAAACATGTCGCCACATCCGGTTGACCATTCCCAAACATTCCGGAAAGTAAAGGGAATCTCATCCTGCTTTCCATTTTTATTTGGGTCCTTTTCTTTAAAAGCTTTCAAAACAGCCTCAAACTCATCTGTTGTGGTAGGTAAACTCATTCCTACATTTTTCAGCCACTGCTGGTTAATCCAGAGCATATGGTTCATGGTATTTCCAATATAGGCATCTCCTGTTGGCAAACCGCGGATGATACCATTGTAATCTGCCAGAGAAGCCTTCAGTTCCGGCATTTCAACAAACATTTCCTTTACGGAAGGGGCATATGCTTCTATCAGGTCGTTTAAAGGCTGAAAGCGTTCAACATAACTGGAAAGTCCATCTATCTCATGGGTATACGCATCTGGCATATCACCCGATGCGAGAGAAATATTGACCTTTTCTTTCAGAGAACCACTGGCGATTTCTACCCAGTCAATATGTACATTGGTATCTTCTTCTGCTTTTTTGGAGCAGGCACGGTCCCCAGTCTTCTTTTCACTGCTCGTCTGGAGAACCCAGATAGTAAAATTCTGCTTCTCCTTGACAATTTTCTTTCCGGTCGGGTTGAAATTGGTGTTTTTTTTCGCCGCATCGACTAAAGTAGCCCCTGATGATGTCGAGGATTTCGTTTCTGAGGTAGATTCACTGCTCACAGTACCGCTCGACGCGCTTGGATTTCCACTGCAGGCAGTGAAAGCTCCCAGACAGATGGTTGCGGCCAACAGTAAGGCCGTATTACGTTTCCATTTCATTTCCAAACTCCCCCTTAAAATAATTCTGCTGTATTCCCAATCCATAAAAGTAAAATCTCAGGCAACACCGTCTGATGGCAATGGATCTTGGATTGGCTTATCAGCAAAATCACTGTAATTGAGAGATGGTTTTAAGTCAATTCCGTATTTTTGAATCAAATACCCTCAAAAACAGCTTTAAGTTTAGGAAAAGCAGGATTTTTATGGTCTTGGAAGAATTTCCCCGATTCAAAAATTCAGGATTTAAGGTCGATCGGTATATGGAAAATATGAATCAGAATTCATAAAAGACTCATGAAATCTTCTTTCCCAATACGCCGGAAAAAACATCAGCCGAAGTGATTGCTGCCTTTCCTGTTCCGGAAGGCACTTGGAGTAACGCCGCGCTGACGTTTAAAAGCTTCGATAAAAACGGAAGTGCTGTTATAGCCCAGTTCCTTTGCGACTCTGCATACCTTTTTCCCTTGGGAAAGGAATTCCTCAGCCTTTTTGATTTTCATTTCATCAATAAATCCGGAAAGCGTTCTTCCGGTTACCTTTTTAAAATAATGGCTCAGGTTTGACGGCGAAGTTCCAAACTCAGCTGCCATGCATTTAATGGAAAAATTTGGGCTCATATAGTTTTTCTGTATATACTGGAGAATCCCAGAAAGACTGCACCGGCGCATCACGGATCCATGAGAAACCAGGCGCTGCTGAACCTGATTCTCCCGCAACCAGCTGGAAAACAGTTGATCTATGGCATTCTTTACGCTTTCGGCATCTGCCGCACTCACATTCCTCATCTGGCAGCTGATCTTCTCGCGATTCCCTTCCAGCAAAATTTCACAGATAGACGCAAAGACAAAAGCGCGTAGGTTTTCACTATAGCAGTACAAATTATTTTTAATCATTCGAAGAGAAAATTCCACCTTGTCGGCATTTTCAACCATCACTGCTTCTTTCAAAGATTCGAGTTCCAGTTCCGGGTATTTTTCCGGAACCGCGAGATGGGACAGGCGTATTTCTCTGGAGCAAACACTGGTATAGGCGCGTCGTACATTTTGAACCCCTTCCACGATTTCGCTTACCGCTGTATGCCCTTTTTCAATGCCGGGCAGATGCCCCAGGAAAGATTCCAGAACATTTCGGTTAACATCCGCGCATAGCAGAAATAAGTATTTATTTCCCATGATATACATGGAACAGAGATCTATATGATCCGGAATTTTTCCAACGGTAAGATACTCATAAAGTTCCTGATTTTCCTCCGTATCATCCAGTAAAATACAGGCAAAATATTTTCGGTCAACACGGATTCCTGCATTCAGACATTGCTGAAACAGCGCGCCTCCCTTCCTGACCTGATTATCAAGGATATAATACAGATATTTTTCCTGCTTTAATTCGCTGTTGGTTTCTTCTAAAAAATTCTTCGAATAGGCAAGATCCGAAAGGGCCGCATCCAGACATTCCATTTCATCCGTGACGGCATTTTTACGGTACTGCGCGGGAAGATTCTGCAAAATATTCCACAAGGGCTGGTAGCTTTTCCTCGAATAATGCGAAAGGAACGCAAAGCCGAAAATCAGCACCAGGAAAGTCACCAGAGCTTCTTTTGTAACTAAGCCGATCTCTGATGCCGCGAACGCTGCCTTACCGATATTCCAGGAAACGGAAAATTCAGTATTCGAATACCGGTATATCCTGCTGGCCTTTGAGTTATTAATAAAAGCGGAAATATCTTCGCCCCGATAAATTTCAGCTTTTACTTTTTCGTTTGTAGAGAAAAATGGGATCCCATGATAAAATAATGTCGCAAAGCTTCCCTTCCCATATTCATTTTTTAACAAGGAGTCAAGATCACTGTCAAAAATGGTGAAAAGAAGAAACGATACTGTCTGGTCCTTTTCATTGATTTCAAAAGGCGCGCAAAATACAACCCCATCCCTGTTAAAAAGCGAACTGTGAACCCGGATGGGAATTGTACTTTTCGGTCTTGTGGTTAGCAACGCCTTCTTATTTTTTCCGGGTAAAGCTACTTTACTGAAATAATAATTTTCATTTTCCATTCCGCGTAAGCTGATGACATAGCCATCCTTTACATTATAATAACCTATATCTGAAAACAGCGACGCCCACAGGCTGTCTCTACTCAAAGCTTCCCGGACATCGAAAAAAGTAGCGGGAAAACTCGTCTGGTCCCATGTATAGAAGCTGTCGTCCTTTCTGTGCTGATTGATCAATTTTTGTATAATGTCCATTTGACTGGCCATCATTTCAAGATGACGCTGCGAATTGAAGCGAAGGTTACTTTCTATCGCAGCGTTATTCTGCAGATGAATGATTGCATAATTTACAAAGGAAATCATCAAAACTGGGATCAGAAGGATTAAGGACATTATGAAAAGACGATGGCGATAAGCCCGATATCCGCCGAATTCTCTAAAAAAATTCCATTTCATCAGAATTCCCCTCCTCTCCGGATTTGAATTCTCATGTTGGCAAAAAGCCCTCATGACGGGAATTTTTCAGACCTTTTCTTCTCAGTCTAAATGAAAATGGATGATGGTATTCAAAAGCTGCATTTGGAGGACAAGGAGGAAAGCCTCTTCCGACTACAGGTACTTTCTGCTCGGTAGGTAAAATCCGGATCTTTGAGAAGCGGGCGGACACTGCCCTCCCGGATGGTCCACATGAATTTTTAGTTTTCTCTTTTCCTTCCCTGCTTTTTCCGTTTCGTCTGGCTCAACGCTTACAGTGCATGATCGGCGTGCCGGTCGGCGCCGCTCCATATAGCTTTTCCTGTCCAGTCTTCATTGGGCAGAGACCAGAATGGGTCGTCTGCCGGCAGTCCGAGCGGCGCAAACGCTGTCGTGCAGAAATAGAGGCTGCCGGTATTGATATATCTTTCCCGCAAAGAAGGCTGATGTCCGTGCAGGCCAACAGAAAGGAATCCGTCCGGTCGAAACGTACCCGGTACGTCCATACAGCGGTGAATCACGGCATCCAGCGCGCACCGAACCGACGCCGGAGAGAGTTCTTTCGGAAGTTTTTTCCTCCTGGCCATATCCGCGAGCTCATAAAACGCACCCATCCGGTAGCAGATAGAACGACCAATGACCGGAAAGCTTCCATCTGGAGCTATCAGTCTTTCCTGCAGGGCAGCGTATCGCTGGGCGCGCTTGAAAGCTTCGGGGCGCAGAGCGTTCCACTCGGGGTAAACCCCGCCCACCGAGTCTAAAATCTGCAGCAGAAGTGGATGGATGACATAGCTGTTGTAATAATCCACGTGAAAGTTCTCGCCGTCGCTGTACATTCCATCGCCCACATACCAGTGCCGGCAGAATTCATGCAAGGCGTAATCGACGCGCATCTCGTCAAACGCCCCGGTAGCTCTGTACAGAAAGCATTCTACTATGGCGCTAAAAAGAAGCCAGTTCATACAGTAAGGCTTTTTTCGGCGAATCTGCCGCATCGCTTCCACGAGATTCTGCCGTGTTGCCGGCGCGCTCTTTTCCCATAGCTCGTCCCAGGCTATCAGCATTCCGTCCGCAAGGAACGCGGCGTCGACGATCGGCTGGATATTGTCCCCCACATCCAGAAAATTCATCCGGTCAGGCCCGTGCGGATCCACAGCCTGAGCGAGAGCTCTGCGGGTAAGATCGGAAAGGGATGAGCGTTCCGATTCTTCTTTTCCGGAAAGGCCTTTTGCCGAAAGCCACGGCGAAATACCAAGCACAGTGCGCCCAAAAGCCTCAAGGGGCGCGGTATGGCGCTGAGAAAGGTCCATCACATCCGGCTGAAGCGCTTCATGAAGCCGTCCTTCCGCGAGCGGAGCAAGGACAGGCAGGGAAATTTTCTTCAGCAGACCAATCCATTCATTCCGCATTTTGTTTTTTGCCTCCATGTCAGTAGGGAAAAGAAAAAATTTTAAGCCGGATCCACAACAATTTCAAGTACGCTGCAGGCCGGGACAATCATCCGGAAGCCCTCCGGCGCTGCGGAAACCGCCTCAAACGGCACCGGATGAACAGCGTCCGGGTGTTCGAAATCATTTTTGTCTGACGGCTTTCCCGTAAGAATCCGTGCCCGCACAGACTTCAGCTTATAGTCCGGAATCGTGCACTCGAGGGAGCACGATTTCCCCGCACAGACATTTGCGATCGTGATGGTAAGCGAACCGTCCTTCCCGACCGTAGCAGATTCACTGAGCGCGGGAACACGAAGTTCTCCTTCTCCTGCCATTTCGGTCGTGAGCATGCTGTCAGCAAGTTTCGCTCCCTGATGGCGCTGATAGAGATCAAATACATGATAGGTCGGGGTCAGCAGCATTTTTTCCCCTTTTGTCAGAATCATCGCCTGCAGGACATTCACCATCTGGGCGATATTCGCCATCACGACACGGTCGCTGTGACGATTAAAAATATTCAGGGTCACGGCTGCGACGAGAGCGTCTCTCATCGTATTCTGCTGATACAGAAATGCCGGTTCTGTCCCCGGCTCCACATCATACCAGGTTCCCCATTCGTCTACCACAAGGCCGACCCGGTGTTCCGGATCCCACCGGTCCATAACCGCTGTATGCTTTTTCACAAGTTCTTCCATGCAGAGCGCTTTTTGAATCGTTGTATAGAACTCTCTTTCCGTAAATTCCGTCGCGCTGTTTTTTCCCTTCCAAGTCCCGGGAACGGTATAATAATGAAGGGCAATTCCGTCCATAAAACGGCCCGCCAGCCTCATCAGGGTATCCGTCCATCCGTAATCATCCCCGCTGGGACCGCTGGCAATTTTAAAAAGACGGCTGTCCCCGTAATCCGGGAGATAGGTCTGGTAACGACGGTAAACGTCGGCGTAATATTCCGGGCGCATATTGCCTCCCCCGCCCCAGACTTCATTTCCTACGCCGAAATACTTGACTTTCCACGGGGCGTCGCGGCCGTTTGACCGCCGCAGATCCGCCATCGGGGAAGCGCCTCCAAAATTAAGATACTCGACCCATTCCCTCATTTCCCGTATGGTCCCGGAACCGACATTTCCGCAGATATACGGTTCACATCCAATCTGGCTGCAAAAATCCAGAAACTCGTGCGTTCCAAAACTGTTGTCTTCCACAACACCTCCCCAGTGGGTATTGATCATCTTTTTTCGATTTTCCTTCACCACTTTTTTTCGCTTATCTCTGGGGCCTACGCCGTCTTTCCAGTGGTAGGTATCGGCAAAACAGCCGCCCGGCCAGCGCAGAACCGGTACATGAATTTTTTTAAGCGCATCCACAATGTCGGATCGGATTCCGTTTACATTCGGGATCCTGGAATCCTCCCCGACATAAATTCCGTCGTATATGCAGCGCCCCAGGTGTTCCGAAAACTGTCCGTAAATATTTCTGTTCACTGTGCTTTTCGTATGAAAAGGATCGATGACTAAGCGGTTCATATCTTCCTGCCTCTTTCTTTTAATGCAATAGATACGAAAAATTTCATTTTTACCGGCATATTACCGAAATATTTACTCTATCATACTCTTTTCCCCCGCCATATTTCAAGCCTTTATGGTACTTTCCAACAAAAATGCGGCGGATCGGAAGCGAGGCGGAGCTTTTCCCCCGAAGAGCACAAAAAGGGAAAACATGGTTGTATCGATACCGGGAATCCGGTATACTATAAAAAGTGGATTTAGCGGAAAATTCGACAATTTCTGAATTTTGTGATCCACAGCGGAGTCCCCGCCCGGATCCCGGGGCACCCGCGCATGAAAAAGAGTCGCGTGGCCGGACGCAGAAAGGTCAGAGAATCGGAATGAGGCATATCAAATTTTCCAGGGCAGCGGCAGCTTTCCTTGCATGTTTTCTTCTCGCCGCAGGCACGGCTTCTGTCAAAGCCGCGGAAAATGAAGGAACGGTCCTGCTTGCAGATGAAAAAATCGCAGACGGTGTCCGGTATTCCGAAGAAGACATCCGCAATTACACGGGGAAAAAAGGATACCGTCTTCGGCTGAACCAGCTGGAAATCGATCCGTCCGCCCCTGGCCTGCAGATCCTGTCCGGAAAAGCGGAAGGCACCGTAAACGCCACGGAGACGGTTCTTAGTCAGGCTCAGGACGAAATTGCGGAAGGCAGGCAGGTTGTCGCGGGGATTAACGCGGATTCCTTTGATGTAACTTACGGCAGCAACCGCGGTATTCTGATAAAGGACGGCTGCATTCTCACAAGCCAGCCCTATAACGAATACACGGAAAAGCAGCCCGCGTTCTATGTGGACAGCGGAAAGAAAGCTCATATAGGGCCTCTCCGCGTCGGCGGTGATATCCAGATCGGGGACTCCTACCACGCTGAAACGGACTTTGTAAACCGCAACCATTTTACGGGATCCGCCGGTTATCAGTCCCCAAGGAACTCCAACCGCCTCTATACCAGCAGCCTGACATCCGACCATACGGTGGTTAACGGCGCGGGAACGCCGCCGTCGGAACAGGCATACGCCCTGATTCTGCTGGAAGGTTACAACGGGAAACTCAAGATTGGGACTTCTTATCAGGGAAAAGTGCTGGAAGTCCATACCGAAGCGGGATTTTACATTCCGGAAAACTGTGTGGTCTATTCCGGTTACGGGACCAAGGCGGCAGCCATAAAATTACTGTCTCCCGGCATGGACGTATCTCTTACTTATCATCTGTACACCGGCGATTATACTCAGGACTGGGACGGTGCCCTGATGGAACGGGGGACCCTCGCGGACAACGTCGTCACAGCCGTGAACAGCTTTCAGCTTCTGGCAAAAGACGGTTCCCTCAACCATTCCGTAACGGACACTACGGGGACCGATAAAAAGGCGAGAACCGTCATCGGGCTTTCCCGAGACGGGGTCATCCATATTGTCACGGCCGCGGAGGACGGCCCTGACTTTAAGGAAAGCGACGGGACGACGATGAAGGATATCGCGGAATATATGATGTCCCGATTCCAGTGCACGGACGTCCTCAATATGGACGGTGGAGGATCCGCGGAAATGGTGGCCCGGCGCGTAGAAACAGGAATCCTTTCCACCGTCAGCTATCCAAGCGACGGAAAATCCCGGAAAGTATCCGATTCCCTCCTGTTCGCAAGCAGCGGGAAACTTCCGGACAGGCATAGCTATGTTTCCGACACGACGGCGGACCTTACGGTCGATGACGCCTATACGTTCCGAATTCTCTGCTCCCGGAAACCGTCTTTCCAGCTTGGTACTCCCTTTGTCTTTCAGTCGGAACTTACCAGGCAGGAAGGGAACAGTTATTTTTACCGGGTAACTCCCGTCGGCCTTCCGGGACAGCAAACCGGGGTTTATCTGAACGGCGAGAGCAGACTTCTTAAACTGACGGTCGGGAAGCATGGAAAAAATGCGGTCCTGAGTGACACCACCGCCCCGTTTTCGATAAAAAAAGGCAGCCAGTATCAGTTTAAGCTCACAGCCGGGAAAAAGCCGGTTCTAAAGGCAGGTTCCCCCAGTTTTACCGTCTCTTTTGTCAGACAGTCCGGGCATGACTGGTTTTTTAAGGTAAAGGCAGTTGGAAAGTCAAAAGAAGGATGCGGATTTTATATCAACGGCATCCGGACCCCTGTCGCTGTTGCAGAGATTCTATGATTTTTCCGGCATAATTTTTATTAATTTTTGAAATCCCATTGACAGATTCTTCCCGGCATGTTATAAATAATGACAAAATGAAAAGATGGAGCCCTTCCTATTTTTATAAAAATTATTAGGAAGGGTTCTTTCCTACCATACTTTTAGAAGGGAAGAGATCAAATGCCGGCATTAAAAAGAAAAATCATAATCATCGGGGCGGGCCACGTAGGATCTCATGTGGGGTACGCTATCGCTGCTCAGGGGCTGGCGGAAGAAATCGTTTTGATTGACGTCAACCGGAAAAAAGCGGAAGCGCAGGCACTGGATATTTATGATTCCACCGTCTACTTAAGGCGCCGCACCCTTGTTCACGCCGGAGACTACAAGGACGCCGGCGACGCGGATCTGATCGTGATCGCCGCGGGCCCCCTGCCGGATCTTGGGAGAAACCAGACGCGCATGGATACCCTCAGAGAAACGGTGGATGCCCTGAAGGACGTCCCTCAAAAAATCCGAAAATCCGGATTTCATGGAATCATTCTTGATATCTCAAACCCTGCAGACGTCATCACTCACTATATGCAGAATCGTCTGAACTATCCGCCGCGAAAAATCCTTTCCACCAGCACTACGCTGGATTCCGCCCGGCTGAGGAGAGCTCTTTCCGACGCCTTCCATATCGATCAGAAATCCATTTACGCATATGTGCTCGGCGAACACGGGGAAAGCCAGATGGTCCCCTGGTCCACCGTCACGATAGCGGGAAAGCCGATTCTCGAACTGATGGAGGAAAAACCGGAAAAATACGGAAAGCTGGATCTGGAGAAAATCGCGGCCGACGGCAGAGTCGGAGGATGGCGGGTCCTCGCCGGAAAAGGGTCGACAGAATTTGGAATCGGGACCGCGGCGGCAGAAGTCATCCGGGCAATCCTCTGCGACGAAAAGCGCATCCTTCCCGTCTCTACCCTGCTGGACGGTGAATATGGCGAAAGGGACGTATACGCGAGCGTCCCATCCGTCCTCGGCCTCGGCGGCGTAGAAGATATCCTGGAACTCCGGCTGACGGAAAAGGAAAAAGGCCTCTTCGCCCATTCCTGTGAAGTCATGCGAAAAAACTATCGGACCGCACTTTCTTATTAATTTCCTATTATATAGCGGTCTGGACGGAAGAAAGGCTCCGCAGAAAACTGCGGAGCCTTTCTTCATAACATAACGCGCCCGGAAGGCCGGGTAAATTAACTTTTCACTTGAAGATAGGTTTTTTTGAAAGTAATAAAAGTAATTTATTTAAATAAATACCGTTATTTATTTGGTTACATTTTTTGTAAGCCATGCGTATGAGCTTTAAATAAATAGCATTATAATCCATTATTGTAAGAATAATGGATGCAACTTCAAATAATTTTGGATAGAATGTTAAAAGTACTTGACAAATCTATAATTTATGGTAATAATAATGGTAATAACAGCAAAGGATGTAAGGTTACATTTGATTAAAAGATACTCTCAGAATCCCATTATCACCAGAGACCAGGTACTCCCTTCCAGGGCGGATTTCGAGGTGACCGGTGTTTTCAATCCGGGAGCCGCCGTTCGGAATGGAAAGGTTATGCTGCTTCTGCGGGTTTCCGAACGGCCTTTAAAACGGCAGAAGGGATATCTCTCCTACGCGGAATATGATCCGGAAAATCGGAGCGTTGCCGTGAGGCGGCTCGATCTCGGCAAAAAGGGCGTCGACACTTCCGACGCGCGGCTGGTCCGCGCCGGCGGCCGGACTTATCTGACCTCCATTTCCCATTTGAGGCTCGCCGAGAGCCGGGACGGCATTCATTTTACCGTATCCCGTTCCCCGGCCATCGCTCCTTCCGACGCCTATGAGGCGTTCGGAACCGAAGACGCGCGCATCACGCAGGTAGGGAAAAGGTATCTCATTACCTACAGCGCGGTTTCTTCCGGAGGGGTTGCCGTCGCCGTTTCCTCGACGGAAGATTTCCAGACTTATCGAAAGCTTGGGATCGCCTTCCCGCCTGACAACAAGGATACGGTGGTTTTTCCGCAGAAAATCGGAAGCCTTTACTACGCGCTTCACCGTCCCTCCTGTTCGGATTTCGCAAGTCCGGAAATCTGGATGGCGGAGTCCCCGGATCTTATCCACTGGGGCCGTCACCGTTTTATCGCCGGTGTAAGGGATGGAATGTGGGACTGCACGCGGATCGGCGCTGGCGCGCCGCCTTTTCTGACGGAAAAGGGATGGGTGGAGCTTTACCACGGCGCTTCGGAAAACAGCCGGTACTGCATGGGCGCCATGCTCCTCCAGAAAGACAAGCCATGGAACGTCCTCGCGAGAAG
>ENA-UOOI01002488-UOOI01002488.1-fermentation-metagenome-genome-assembly--contig:-NODE-2488-length-15873-cov-84.038374_pt1 | contig 15873 bp, 9 predicted proteins | sample MGYA00245779_ERZ724027 | MGnify/ENA primary metagenome ERZ724027 (study PRJEB28704, sample SAMN03018318) | fermentation metagenome | biome: anthropogenic terrestrial biome; feature: soil; material...
AAAAATCCGCGCAGCAGTAAAGAGAAACATGTTATAATATGAGTCAATTGCATCTATATTGTAATATTTTATATTATTTATGGCGCATTTCTTGCTTCCTACATAAGATAAGTATAAAAGATTAATAAATATTTCATTTTCTTTTCATTTGCTCTAATTGTTTTATAACAATTAAATTGTTGAACTTAAAGATTATGTATCGTATAATATTTAAAGCTGGTTTTTAGTGGTATAGTTCTAAGGAGAATCTAAGCATGATAAATAATATGTTGGGAATTGACATCGGTTCAACTACCGTAAAAATAGTTATTATAAATAAGGATGGGGAAATTCTGTTCTCTGATTACGAACGGCATTTTGCAAATATTCAGGAAACCCTAGCCGGTCTCATGAAAAAAGCATTGGATGCTTTGGGTGACTTAAAGGTAGCTCCGGTAATTACCGGTTCCGGCGGCTTAACTATCTCAAAGCATATGGGAGTTCCCTTTGTACAGGAGGTTATTGCGGTATCCACAGCACTTCAGGATTATGCCCCGCAGACCGATGTTGCAATCGAGCTTGGCGGAGAGGATGCGAAAATCATTTACTTTACCAACGGGATCGATCAGCGAATGAACGGGATATGTGCGGGCGGTACCGGCTCCTTTATTGACCAAATGGCAAGTCTGTTAAATACGGATGCTGCCGGTCTAAATGAATATGCGAAGAGCTATCAGATCATTTATCCGATCGCCGCCCGATGCGGTGTATTTGCCAAGTCCGATATTCAGCCCCTGATCAATGAGGGTGCTACAAAACCGGATCTTTCTATCTCTGTCTTTCAGGCCGTTGTGAACCAGACGATCAGCGGACTTGCCTGTGGCAAACCAATCCGCGGCAATGTTGCTTTTCTTGGCGGACCTTTGCATTTCTTGACCGAGCTTAAGAAAGCATTTATCCGTACCCTGAAGTTAAGCGACGATCAGGTAATTGCGCCGGAGCATTCCCATCTGTTCGCTGCAATCGGTGCCGCAATGAATGCAAATCCGGAAATTACAACCGATATTTCATCCTTACATGATAAATTATCCCACGGAATCAAAATGGATTTTGAAGTAAACCGAATGGAGCCTTTATTCGCCGATGAGGCAGACTATGAAGCATTTAAAGAAAGACATGCAAAGCATACCGTTAAGAAGGGGAATCTGGCAGAGTATGAAGGAAATTGTTTTCTTGGAATTGATGCCGGCTCTACTACAACAAAAGTAGCAATCGTCGGAGAAGATGGTTCCTTATTGTATTCCTTCTATAGTAATAATAATGGAAGCCCTCTAAAAACCGCCATACGGTCCCTGAAGGAAATCTATGAGATACTTCCTAAAAATGTGAAAATTGTACGCTCCTGCTCTACCGGTTACGGAGAAGCTTTAATCAAAGCAGCTCTGGTACTGGATGAGGGTGAGGTTGAAACCGTGGCGCATTACCATGCCGCCGCTTTCTTCGAGCCTGATGTTGACTGCATCCTGGACATCGGTGGTCAGGATATGAAATGTATTAAAATCAAAAACAATACCGTTGATAATGTACTTCTCAATGAAGCCTGCTCCTCCGGATGCGGTTCCTTTATTGAAACCTTTGCGAAATCCCTGAATTATGAAATAGAAGACTTTGCCAAGGTTGCACTGTTTGCTAAGAATCCCATTGATCTCGGAAGCAGATGTACAGTATTTATGAACTCAAAGGTTAAACAGGCACAGAAGGAAGGCGCAACGGTTGCAGATATTTCCTCCGGTCTGGCTTATTCCGTTATTAAGAATGCATTATTTAAAGTAATCAAACTTACCAACCCGAAAGATCTTGGGGCTAAGATGGTCGTACAGGGCGGTACCTTCTACAACGATGCCGTACTGCGCAGCTTTGAGAAAATCTCCGGTATCGAAGCCGTCCGCCCGGACATTGCCGGCATCATGGGCGCCTTTGGAGCAGCTTTGATTGCAAGGGAGCATTATAGCGGAGAAGAAACGACGATGCTTTCCATCGACCAGATCAATGAATTAAAATATGAAACTTCAATTGCCCGCTGCGGCCGTTGTGCCAATAACTGCTTATTGACAATTAATAAATTTACCGGGGGCAGGCGCTTTATCACCGGTAACCGATGCGAGCGGGGAATTGGTAAAGAAAAGAATGCGGATCATATTCCGAACCTGTTTGAATATAAGATGGAGCGGTATTTTTCCTATTCTTCCCTCACCGAAGAGGAAGCAGTAAGGGGAACTGTCGGAATACCAAGAGTGCTGAATATGTATGAAAACTATCCTTTCTGGCACACCTTCTTTACAAAGCTTGGGTACCGGATTGTATTATCTCCTGCTTCCAGCCATAAAATATATGAACTGGGAATCGAGTCCATCCCCAGTGAATCGGAGTGTTACCCTGCAAAGCTTGCCCATGGTCATATCAAATGGCTGCTAAATCAGGGCTTGACCTATATTTTTTATCCCTGTATTCCGCTTGAACGAAAGGAAATTGATGGAGCAAACAACCATTTCAATTGCCCTATCGTAACCTCCTACCCGGAAAATATTAAGAACAACGTAGAGGAATTAAAGAATTCTGACATTGTCTTTGAGAATCCTTTCATGTCCTTTGAAAATGATAAGATTTTATCTGCCCGTCTGGTTGAAATTTTCACAGCAAAACCGGGAATTACCAAGGAAGAAGTTATGGAGGCATTCAACGCTGCCTGGAAAGAGCTTGCGGCCGCAAGAGAGGACATACAAAAGAAAGGGGAAGAAACCTTAGCTTATCTGAAAGCCTCCGGCCGAAAAGGTATCGTTCTTGCCGGACGGCCCTACCACATTGATCCTGAAATCAATCATGGTATTCCTGAACTGATTAATTCCTTCGGCGTGGCTGTATTAACGGAAGACTCCGTCTCCCACTTAGGAAAAGTGGACCGCCCGACCATCGTCGTGGATCAGTGGATGTATCACTCCAGATTATATGCCGCTGCCTCCTTTGTCCGAACCCAGTCCAATCTGGAATTAATTCAGCTGAATTCCTTCGGCTGCGGGCTGGACGCCGTTACAACGGACCAGGTAAGGGACATTTTGACAAAATCAGACAAAATCTATACCGTGTTAAAAATTGATGAAGTAAATAACTTAGGTGCCGCAAGGATTCGTATCCGCTCCCTGCTGTCTGCGATTAAGGATCGGGAAACCAAGCATATCGAGCCCCATATGGCAGATGCAGCCCATCACCGGGTTATCTTTACGGAGAAAATGAAAGAGAACTATACGATTCTTGCTCCGCAGATGTCACCGATCCATTTTGACCTGCTGGAACCGGCACTGCGCAGCGGAGGGTATCATGTTGTCGTTCTTCCAAACGATAACCGGCGTTCCGTAGATGTCGGATTGCAGTATGTCAACAACGACGCCTGCTACCCCTCCTTAATGGTTGTCGGTCAGATTATGGATGCCCTGCTGTCGGGAAAATATGATTTAAATAAGGTTGCTGTCATGATCACACAAACCGGTGGAGGATGCCGTGCTACGAACTACATCGGATTTATCCGAAGAGCCTTGGAGAATGCAGGGATGACACAGATTCCGGTCATCTCCCTCAGCGCATCCGGCCTGGAGAGAAATCCCGGTCTGAAGATCACGCCGAGGCTGTTAATAACCTCCGCAGAATCTTTGGTCTATGGCGATGTATTTATGAGAGTTCTCTATCGGACCAGGCCCTATGAGAAGGTGCCGGGTTCCGCTAACGCCCTTCATAAAAAATGGCTTGCTATCTGTATCAAGAGCCTTGAAAATGGAGGCAACTGGAAAGAATATAAGAAAAACATCCGCGGAATTGTCCATGATTTTGATACCTTACCGCTCGATGAGACACTTAAGAAACCAAGGGTTGGTATTGTCGGAGAAATCTTAGTAAAATTTCTCCCTGCTGCCAACAATTATCTGGTTGAACTATTGGAGTCAGAGGGTGCGGAAGCAGTTGTACCCGATCTTATGGATTTCTTTATGTACTGTGCCTATAATAGTAATTTTAAGGCAAAATACCTGGGTAAGAAAAAGTCCTCGGCACGGATTGGTAATCTCGCTATCTGGGCAATGGAACACCTTCGAAAAGAGGCTAAAATTGCGTTAGAAAAAAGCAATCGTTTCCATCCTCCTGTACCGATACAAAACCTGGCAGAGTATGCCAACCCCATTGTATCCACCGGAAACCAAACCGGCGAAGGCTGGTTTTTAACCGGTGAAATGATGGAACTAATTCATTCCGGCGTACATAATATCGTATGCACACAGCCATTTGGATGTCTCCCGAACCATATCGTCGGGAAGGGTGTCATTAAGGAAATTCGAAGACTCCATCCGGAAGCAAATATTGTTGCTGTCGATTACGATCCCGGTGCCAGTGAAGTAAATCAGCTAAACCGAATTAAGCTGATGCTATCTACTGCGGTAAAGAACATGAACAAAACACAGGAAAATAGATAAATCAAGAGATCAATTTGATGTACGTGAGACGTGATATTTATTAGTCTATAATATAATAAAAAACGTTCTTTTCGTTCATGATATGATTTTGACAAATGATATCCAATAAGGAGTATTTGAAGCGAAAGCGTCTCCGAATCGGATACATTTGTCGAAATTATATATTCTCAATCTGCCAGTCAATCGGTTCGATACCGTTATGTATGAGGAACTGATTCGTTTTACTAAACGGTCTGCTTCCGAAGAAACCGCGAAAGGCGGATAAGGGACTTGGATGTGACGCTTCCAGTATTAGATGCTTCGGATTATTCAGCATACTTTTCTTCATCTGCGCCGGCCTGCCCCATAGGATAAACACAATCGGCCGATCCTGCGCATTTACCGCCTGAATAACCGCATCCGTAAACTGCTCCCAGCCCTTTCCCTGATGGGAGTTAGCACGATGAGCACGGACCGTCAAAACCGTATTCAACAATAGTACCCCTTGTCTTGCCCATTTCTCCAGATAACCGTTATTGGGGATATAGCATCCCAGATCATCCTGCAGCTCCTTATAGATATTAGCAAGCGACGGCGGAATCTCAACCTCCTGCTTGACCGAAAAACACAGCCCGTGAGCCTGCCCTTCGTTATGATAAGGATCCTGTCCCAGGATAACAACCTTCACCTTACTTAACGAAGTAAAATGAAAGGCATTAAATATATCATCCGCTTTGGGATAGATGATATAATGCATATATTCTGACCTTACAAAACGGTACAAATCTGCATAATATGGTTTCTTAAATTCATTACCGATGGCCTCCAGCCAATCATTATTAATAGCGCCCAAGTGATTTCCTCTTTTCTAATGAACGAAAAACAAATTTATTATAGTCGGATACTAAGTCCCTTCTCTTTCAAATAATGCTTCAATTCCATAATTTCTAATTCCTTGTAGTGAAATAAGGAGGCTGCCAAAGCTGCATCTGCTTTGCCGGCAGTCAGTACATCATAAAAATGCTCCATCGTTCCGGCACCTCCGGAGGCTATGACAGGAACCGATACTCTCTCTGAGATAGCTCTGGTTAATTCCAGATCATATCCCTTCTTCGTGCCATCACGATCCATACTGGTCAATAGGATTTCACCAGCACCCAATTCACAGGCTTTCACAGCCCATTCCACCGCATCCATTCCCATATCCACACGACCGCCATTCTTATAGATATTCCAGCCGGATCCATCTTCTCTTCGTTTTGCATCAATAGCCAGTACAACACATTGACTTCCAAACTTATCCGCTGCTGCACGAATTAAGTCTGGATTCATAATTGCTGCGGTATTAACGGCTACCTTATCTGCACCCTCTCTTAGAATCATTTTAAAATCTTCTACGGTTCTTATCCCTCCGCCAACGGTAAATGGAATAAATACTTTGTCAGCGACTCTGCGGACCATATCCAATTTAATCGCTCTTGCATCCGAAGAAGCAGATATATCCAGAAATACTAATTCATCCGCACCTGCTTTATCATACGCAGCTGCTACTTCCACCGGATCTCCTGCATCCCGGAAATTAACAAAATTAACACCTTTCACAACCCGCCCGTCATGAACATCCAGACAGGGAATAATCCTTTTTGTAAACATTCCATCTCTCCTACCTGCAATTATAATCATCCATAGCATCGATTCCTATAGAGATGCAAAGTTTCTTAATATTTTAAGACCGACATCCCCGCTCTTTTCCGGATGAAACTGACAGCCAAATACATTTTTCCTCTCCACGGAGGCATGAATCAGCGTGCCATAATGTGTAGTTGCTGCCACATCTGCCTCATTCTTAGCTTTCAAATAATAAGAATGAACAAAATAAACATAGGATTGATCGGCGATTCCCTGAAATAATCTTGCGCCCGGCCGGATGGATAGAGAATTCCATCCGATATGAGGGATCTTCAGACCTTCGCTATCCGGAATACGAAATATTTCTCCCGGTAGTATGGATAGTCCTTCCACGTCCCTGCATTCATCACTTCGTTCAAACAAAAGCTGTAATCCAAGGCAAATGCCCAAAAACGGAGTTCCCTTCGCTGCAATTTCCTTAATCACCTCTACCAATTGATAATGGCACAGTTTTTCCATAGCATCCCCAAAGTTTCCTACGCCCGGCAGAATCACTTTATCCGCCGCTAATAAAATCTGCCGGTCTCTGGTAATCACCGGTTTTTTGCCAAAGGAAGCAAAGGCTTTCTCCACACTTTTTAGATTACCTGCATCATAATCAATCATTGCAATCATTTCTATTCCTCTTTCAAAGCAGCTGTCAGTTATTCCCATTCTCTGCTATAATGTTATACACTTGCTTACTGTATTCTGTTTCATTTTCTATGAATGTAATTTGCATAGCTTCCTCTTCACTCAGATTGAATTTATTCTTGAGTTCGGCTAAAATCTGATCTCTGACATAATTCATATCACTTTCAATTCCATACATAGTTGCCAACTCAATATATTTATCATACCGTTTTAACCCTTTTAACAGAGAATCCAGCGCCTCCGGATATTTTTCAACAGCGTAGAAATTATTATACGAATTCAGCTGCTTATTAACATACATAACCGTCTGAATCTTATTATAAATTTCAACATCTTCGTCCTTCATATCCATGCCATAGACTTCATCATAGGCCTGTGTATACTTATGTGTGTTAAAGTAATATGTCGCATTCTTAATGCCATTGCTGTATGCAAAAGCCTTTGTACCAGAGAGCAATAGGACGGTTAAAAGTGTAAAAGTGACCATAACGAAAGACGCTGCAACCGGATTAATATGTCCATGATCAACTTCTACCTCGTTAACTGCCTTCTTCACTTCTTTTGCTTTTTTCTTACTTGCTCTTTTCTGCTTTAGGCTCTCTGCTCTTTGCTTTGTACTTTCTTTTTCATTTTTATTGGTTTTCGCAGCTATCGCCTTTTTGCCAAAGGATTCGCTTTCCTCTCTTTCCTCCTGCTTTGCTAGCGGAGTCTTTACTTTCTTCTTCGCTTTTTTAGCGGATTTTTTAACTGCTTTCTTGGGAGCTTTCCCTGCAGTAGTCTTTCTTTTAACCGGATTACCTGCCATAGAGGTTTCTTCCTTATCCTCTGTGCCGGGAGCTATCTCTATCTCTTTCTTTTCTTTTCTTACTTTTTTAACTTTTTTTATTTTTTTGTCCGGGTTTTTATCAAAAATCCGTGCAAACAATCCGTCTTTCTTCTTTTCCGGTTCCTTTGCCTTGTTATCCTGCTCTGCTTCAGGCTGAACGAACAGTTTTTTGAATTTTTCCTTCTTGACCTTTTTATTTTTATCCGTTTTATTCTCGATGCTGCTTTGTACCGCATCGGAATCCTGATCCTTCAGTGACGATACTGCAGTTAATGCATCGGAAAACACTTCTCCCACATCACTGGGAGCCGTATCATCAGCGCTCTGCACGGTATCGTTAGCCCCGTTTAATAAGTTGGAAATCTCTAATGCAACAGGATCATCAACACTCATTTGATTCAAGAGACTTAATATCTCGTCATCAATAGTTTCCTCACTATCTCCGGAAGCATTTGTTTCCGGATTCGAATCTATGAAATTCTGGTCGTTCATTCCTGAAGCAGAATCTATGAAATTCTGCTCATCCGTTCCTTGATTTAAACTATCCATTTCTTCCTCACCAGGCATAGGAATCTTATCCTTCTCCGGAGGAGCGGCGGCTTCTTCGAATCCATCCTCCTCTTTCTTATCAGAATTCGATTGATCCAGTTCATTTAACAAATCATAAAGAGTTGGATCTTCTTCCGTGAAATTGTCTATCTCATTCGGCATAATATTACTATCCGGCTCTTCAGCATCTTTTAGATCCCCGAATAAATCTTTATCCTGAATAACAATTTTATCGTCCGAATTCTTCTGATCAGCAAAGTTCATAAAGCCATCCGCGTTCTCTAAATCATCCTCGATATTAAATTGCTCAAAATCATGCAAATCATCCGAAGCGTCTGAATTAAATGCCTGCAAATATTCATCTACAATAGAATCTTCCGCCTGCTCCATATTCCGTTCATCCATATCAATATTCTTTTTCATATTAATTGTCTTTCGTTCATCCATAGCTGTGTTCTTTTGTCCTTCCATAGCAATGTTCTTTTGCTCTTTTGTATCAATTGTCTTATGTTCTTCCACACCATTACCCTTTTGTTCTTTTGCATCAATCGTTCTTTGTTCATTCAAATCGATCGTACTTTGCTCTCCCGCAACACTGTCCTTTTGCTTTTTTGCATCAATCGCACTTTGTTCTTTTAGATCGATCGTACTTTGCTCTCCCGCAACACTGTCCTTTTGCTTTTCCGTATCGATCGCCCTTTGTTCTTTCCTATCGGTATTCTTTTGATTCCTCATACTCGGTTTATTTGGTTGCGCATTCTTCATTACAGAACTTAATAAACTGTCTAAATAGGACTCCTCTGATTTCAGCTGTTCCTTTTCCAGACAATCCTTGCAATACATGGATCCCTCGTCAATATCTGCATTACATATCCTGCACTTTGCCATTTGAGCACCATCCATTTTTCCTTTGTAATGATGATTGTATCATTATTAATTACTGATTAAGAACATCCGGATTAATTATTGTTATAAGCTTTCTCAAATCCAAAAGTTCAATTACTGTATTCTTTCGTTCAAAGGTTCCGGTCACTACATCTTTTACCTTCGTGCTTAGATTTTTACCGGGCTCTTTAATCTCATTACTAAATATTCTATGAATCCCTTGAACCTTGTCCACATGGAAACCAATATTTAAATCATTGATTCCTGTAACCATTAACATTTCTTCGTTCGAGCGGCTTTGATTTGATAATTGCAAGCTCTTCCCTAAGTTAATAATCGGAATAATAAAATCCCTTGGCATTACCATACCCTCAATGTATGGATGGGCGTTTGGTATAGGGGTTGGTTTCTGACGATAGGGAAGGATTTCTTTGATTTCATTGATATTCACCCCATAAGAATTGCCACCTGCTTTAAATTCTAAGATCTCAAGCTCCTTTATTTCTCCTTCTTTTACATTTTCTTGCTTCATCCTTATACCTCCACTATGTATCTATCGTTACTCTTCATTTGTTTCTATATTATTATATAAATTGTATCGAACAATACGACGGATAACCTTATATAACATTGTACCCATGAAATGTTTCTTCCACAGTGTTACATGATTCCGGAATATCCATCCGTAATTATTCTGTTTGCATTTTTTATTACAAAATCTTTCTTTCTATTATAGTATAAATGTTTTAAGAATACAAATAAAAAGAGCTCCTGCCCCATATTTTGTATCATTTCTGTTTACAGTTTTAATAATCTTCTTCCGTATTTAATATTCAGTTCGTCAATGCATAATTAAGTACAACATCCGTTCCGTTCTTATAATCTTCTATTGTAGGCTGTATCGAGATGTCAGGCAGAAATGTTCCTATCCCATCATTTTTATAACTGAAGGACTTACTAAACTCAAAATACTTGGTGCTGTAGCCAATTGGAATTTGGGAATTAGGCAGATACATAGTTTTTACTTCTCCATAACAATCCAGTGCGCCGCCTGTGGGCTCACCTACAGAAATAGCTTCCGGAGCCGACTGTTTTACTCTGTATATTGCAAACATACCCGATGAAAAGGTATTACGCCCTACCAATATGTTAACCTTAATATTCGTGTTTGCAACAATATACTTTCTGAGACGTATGGTAAATGGATTAAGTATTTCAGAATTTCCACCGGTATTGCTTCTTAAATCAATAATAATTCGATTTACGTCATTTTCCTCAATAAAATCAAACATCTCCTTGTTAAAATCAGAAAATTTTTGATTATCCATATCAGCACAAACGTTATATTCAAAATAGAGGGCCTTGTGATCGGGTAAATATTCAAAATCATAGTATTTATCGTATTTACCAATAAGAGCATCCTTAATCTTTTTATTAACAAAATTGGCACTTTGACCGTATTCAAGTGCAGAAACAGTGAAATCCTGCACCTCGCCATCTTTTTGTACTGTAAATACAGCCTCCTTCTCATTCTGAATGATGCCCAGACCATATATATATACAGGTAACTGAAGATAGTTTGGAAGCATTGCCAATACCCAGCTCTCATTTTCATGGGATATCAGTGATGTAAGTTTTTCAATCACTATGTTAATATCAGTACCATCTATTTTTAAGATCTGTGAAAACATCATATCTTCAAGGCTTGTATCAGCATTTACTATATAGATTTTCCCGTCAAATATCCAAAATTGAAGTGGGTAACTGTATCCATCCCAGATATTTATGGATGTATGTGCATCCCCAATAGAAGCAACAATCTTATTAAGCTCTACAAAAACCTGCTTATTGCTAAGCTGGTCTATTTTGTCTATCAAAGTGGTACGATGTAAAGCATGGAAAAAAAGAAAATGCAAATTATATCTTTTTTCTGTATATGCTGACATTAATTAAGGTCACTCCAATCGATATCAGGCCGACTGCCATAAAATACATGATATTTGCTTTATTTAGCGCGCTATCAGCAATTGTCTGATATAGTTGAAACGAGTTATTAATGCTTAAAAAGTCAAAAGTCGGAATCCCAATATATCCCAGTAACAGGGGAATCAAGAAAAGAACAGATGCGCATAGTATAACTAAGGATTGTTTTCTTAACAAAAGAGACAGCAAAATAATTATCTGGGTTATCATCACAACTGTCAATAGTGTTAACAAAGAAACGAAGATAATAAAGCCTGCAATGCTGATCTCAACATCTATATTTGCATATTTTTGTATGCTTTGTATTGGTAGCCTAACATCAGAAATTCTATATTTTAAAAACATATTTAAATAGCGCACGAAATTAATCCATATAAATAGGATGGTTGAGATCAGGGTTGCCGTCAATGTTTTTATATAAAAAAGTTTTTTCTCTCCGCCTACGGTGCAACGTAAAATATTCTCCATCCCACTTTGCGAATCTATTGGAAAAATACAGCTAGTACAGATAATAATTAAGATAATGATATAAATAGCATAAATATAATCTCTTTTAACATTGTTAAACAGATAATCTGAAGATACCTCGGAGACAATCCCCGGCTTTGACGAAAGGTTTAACGAGTCGAGGTATTCGAATTGCTTTTCAAAGCGCGAAAAACCGATGTTTTTTTCAAAATCAAATTGTAGCAAATTAAATTCTTTCTGATATTTTTCTTTTGTAATATCACCATTTTTATAATCTTCACTTATTGTAACCATCCGATTCGGAATACTATTTATATACTTGATTTCTTCTTGAATTAAGCTGGTTTTTTCTTTTGTCAGCACGCCTTCATACTTGTTTATAAAAGTGAGATAGCTTGAAGTTTCTCTGTCCATATATAAAGGTGACTGATCAACGGAGGCATACGAAATAACCAATAATGCTATAATAGCAATAAATCGCTTACTGGTAAAAAAGGTTTTATAGAACTCATGATATAGCAAACTAACGGAACCAGAACTTTTTTTCTTACGTTGAAAGAGTTTATGTATAAACTGAGGCATTGTAAAGCCTTGCCATCTCAAGGTAAATAGCTTTAAATTAATTACTGTTAACAAAATAAGAGCAATTATTGCTGAAACAATCGTAAGAAACACCCTGCCACACGGATACCCGAATAAATTGATGTTTGTGTAAATCTTAAACATACTAAAAGTATCGAGGAAGGAAAAAATATTAATATATTTCAAAAGATTTAGTACCGATGCTGGATGTATCAATATATAAAGTAAATACTCTACGCAGGAGAATCCCAGAATCAATAAATATATAAGTGTCGAAGATTTACTAAGTTGAAAAAAAAGTGCAAGAATGAGTGCAACTAAGAGTATCACCGAAAGCTTTATGGACAGAAAGCATAAAAGATACCCGCCTACCGTAAGGGCAACAGGGCAATCCCGAAAAGCACTTATGGACTGAATATATCTTGACAAATCTCCGAAACCCAGCATTTTATCTGCCATAAATATCACGGATCCATAAATTACCGAGAACCCCATAATCGTCAATAATAGTAATATAATAATTTTAGAAAATATAACGGGCAAACGTCCCCTAACCGTGACCTTAAGTATTTTTAAAAGCCCTTGTTCACGTTCCACAGAAAAAATATAGTAACACAACACAAAAACAAACGCAATTAATAAGATGTCCGCATATATAAAATTTGACACAGTCACGATACCGGAATCATTACCTACCGACAATTTAATTGTTTTCATATTTTCAAAATCAGACTGTGTTTTTAAAATATTACGAAGCGCAAATGATTTCTTAGTATTAAAGAGTGAAGATTTTAGCATGTCCTGGGTGCGCTGCTCCATAGATGAAATAAAGTCATAATAGGATTCAATATACTCTAATTGAGTAATCAAATAGTATAACTGCACATTTTCTATTGCAAGCCCAGCCACGTCAACCTCATCCTGCGTTTTCAAAAACTCCGAGATCGCAACATCGTCCCCATAAAATGTGTTGACATATTCCAAAAAAGCTTCCTCGATAAGCTTTTCATCCTGATAAATTGAGCGGAAATTCTGCAGTGCCATTATTAAATCGTTCGTTTCTCTTTGATTACGTGCAAGTATAATAGCATCTTCCACTGGTATGTCGGAATAGCAATCGATAAGGTCACTATTAATCTTTGTTACCGAATGAGCTTTTTGTGCAAACAAAAAAACAGATAATGCCAGAAAAGAAAGCAAAAGAAACCATATGGTCTTATTAAAAAAATTTTTGATTAATTCACCTACAAAGATTCGCATTGTTAACCTCATTAAATATGTACAAGTACACACTTTCTAAAGTTGGTACGGTGGTTGTCCACCCAAAGTCTTGTGGACAAAAATCTGACATTATGGTTACGCAAAGAGTGCCGTCCATCTGTGATACCACATTCGTGACAACATAATTGCGCTGGATTTCTTCAATCTCTTTGGCTGGAATGCAACATTGCCATGCTTTTGACGACATAGAACGTAGGATGTCATGTGGAGTATCTTTTAAAATTAGCCGACCTTGCTTAAGAAATATAATCTCTTTTGCAATATTTTCAATGTCGCTAACAACATGAGTGGCAAAGATTACAATTTTATTCACTGAAATCTCACTGATAAAATTCCGAATGCTTACCCGTTCCATTGGATCAAGTCCCACCGTTGGTTCATCTAAAATAAGCAATTGCGGGTCATTAAGAAGAGATTGTGCAATGAGTATCCGTTGTCTCATTCCACCCGAAAATGCACCTAGTTTCTTATGTGCGTTGTCTTGTAAATGAAGCAATCCTAAAAGAAACTCAATTTTTTCAGATGCTTGTCTGCGTGTCAGACCTTTTAGTGCAGCCATATACCATAGAAATTGCCTGGCAGTAAAATTATGATACAAATTCTGCTGTTGCGGCATATAACCTAGCACATTGAAGAACTTTTTACCTAAGACTGTGATATTTTGACCGTTCCACAAGCAATGTCCTGAACTGGCACTTATATTTCCGGAGATAATATTCATTAAAGTAGATTTACCAGCACCATTTGGCCCAAGCAACCCATAGACACCCTCCGACAGCTCTGCACTAAAGCTGTCCAATGCAATAGTATCCTTGTACTTTTTTGACAAACCTTCAAAGGATAACGTCATATTGATGCCTCTCCATTTCTTATGAAATACCTGTAACTACAGGATACATCTTTTCCCGCTCAATTTCAAATAATAGCTTCCATTCTATATTGCCCGTAGATATCTGACTCTTCTCCGCATAATATATTCTTAAAAAATCATTATCTTCTTGTTGTAAAAACATATGCTCTTTGCCGCCAGGAATTAATCTTTGGATACGCCCAAAGGAACCTGTTGGAACATTGTTCACCACTTCACCATCAATCGTATATATCGTAAGCTGCTGCTCATCTACCGGCTTACTGAAAGGACTCCATTCAATATCACGAGCATACAAATACTGCCCATCGGAATTTACATCAACCGGAAAGCCGGGGTCAAAATTATTGTTTGCATTGCTTCCATCTAAATCAGCCAAAAATCCTTCCTGATACTCGAGTGACATGTCGGGAATTCTCGTCTTAGTTTTTCTATAATACATTTTATCATTTATAAAGGAAGGCTTTCCTATAGAAACCATATTAGGATTGTCAAATAATACTTCGGTTTCCTCAGTCAATATGTTATGCCGCACCATTTTTTCAAATCTTCCATCCTCAGTATAATTAAAGGTGTTAAAATATACGTAATTACCATAGCATATTATGTCATTCACATTCCCATAGCCAAACGTTTCTTTATATATTTCCTTGCTTTTTCCATTCAATTTGGCAGCGCTCACCCTCATGATAGTCTGTCCGTTCGCATCCCACACCTGCGCTGCGTAATATAAAACTCCTCTGTGCAAAGCGGATGAACTAATACTACCATCAACCCGAAACAATGTTTTTCTTCGTGTACCATCAAGCGATACCTTCAAAAATTCACTTTCATGGGTTATGGTGGTATGCGTTACAAATATGTATAGCGATCCATTGTAATAGAATAATGATTTTGCCCCCTCAAAAAAAGCATTACAATAAAGTATTTTGGTTGGATCGGTTTCCTCATTATGCAGACAATTTGGCTTATTGCAAACAATAACCGGTGTCATATTTGCTTTATCGACAAAGTATAAATAGTTGCCGCCAAAAAAATAGTAGCCATTCTCACTTTCTGCCATAGGCTGTGCACTCTCATTGCAATGGTAATAAAACTGTTGATCCTGTCCTTTTATATAGCGGTTTTCATATAAGATTTTGGGGGAGCATCCTGACAGCAATGCCATGGTCAGTGTTAATATTGCTAAAAAAATCTTCACTTTAAAAGTATAATTCAATGGCTAATCCTCCCAGCTTCTTAGTGTGTGGGAAGGACTAAATCCCCTCCACACACTTAAGCTTCCCTTTTGTTTATAAAATCAGACTTTTGTGTTTACGATAAAAATCCTCGTTGGAGGCATCGCATTCAACCTCACTCTACCACTTTAGGGAGTTATATAGCTGCTCCAAGAAGCAGATTCTCCTTCACCAGTTTTCCTATTGTATGCAGCATAATAGTGGTCGCCTGTTGCTGAAATTGCAGTGACATATGTATAAGGTGCCGTCACTGTTACGGATTTCGAATCACCATCTACGCCATCCTGTTTAGAAACTGTTTCTATTTCATTACCCACTCCATACTCAAACGTTGCTGTCACACTTACGCCATTGATTTGAGCATTGGAATCAGCGGTTGCAGAGGTTTTTGCAGTT
>ENA-UOOI01002491-UOOI01002491.1-fermentation-metagenome-genome-assembly--contig:-NODE-2491-length-15857-cov-33.564549_pt1 | contig 15857 bp, 10 predicted proteins | sample MGYA00245779_ERZ724027 | MGnify/ENA primary metagenome ERZ724027 (study PRJEB28704, sample SAMN03018318) | fermentation metagenome | biome: anthropogenic terrestrial biome; feature: soil...
CGCCTGTATTTGATTGTCTGTATCGTCGGGGTGGTCTGCTATAACTCCATTGTACAGAAAATTCCTTATGAATTCGACGAGATCAAACCCGAACTGTACCGGGCCGTCCGGCGGATTTTGTCCTGAGCAAGAAGGCTGACGCACCGGGCCGGGCGGTCCGGCCCACGAAAGATCTAAGGAAATGGAGAGATTCGGTTTGCTTTCTAAAATTGCCAAAGGGCTGACGCGGCACCCGTCCATCATTCTTACCATTGCCATTGTACTCCTGATTCCAAGCGTCATCGGGTACGCTATGACGCGGGTAAACTATGATATTCTGTCCTACCTGCCGAAAAATTTGAACTCAACAAGGGGGGAGGACGTTCTTGAAAACACGTTTCATGATGCCGCTACCTCTATGCTGGTTATAGACGGGATGGATTCAAAAGATGTTGTGACCCTGAAAAAAAAGATTGAGAAAGTGCCCGGCGTAAACAATGTTATCTGGGTGGATGACGTGGCGGACATCAGCATACCCAAGGAAATGCTGCCCACCCTTTTGAAAGATACGTTTTACAGTGATAATTCTACGCTGGTCCTAATCACTTATGACGGTTCTTCTTCTTCAAATGAGACCCTGGATACCGTAGGCCGCGTGCGAAAGCTGCTGAACAAACAATGCTTTTTGAGCGGTGTTTCCGCCATTACCCGGGATACAAAAGACCTGACGGCGCAGGAGCTTCCTATTTACGTGGGGCTGGCCGTGGCACTTTCCCTCCTGGCCATGTCGCTGTGCATGCAGTCGTGGGTTCTGCCGTTTGTGTTTATCCTGGGCATTGGGTTTGCGGTTGCCTATAACTTCGGAAGCAATGTTTTTATGGGGCAGATTTCCTACGTGACGCAGGCAATTGCAGGTATCCTCCAGCTGGGCGTGACCATGGACTATTCGATTTTCCTCATTAACCGCTACGATGAGGAAAAGCCGAAGTTTCAGGATCGGCGCGATGCAATGGCCAGCGCCATTCAAAGTACGTTTACATCGCTGGCAGGCAGCTCTCTGACGACTGTAGCCGGATTCTTTGCCCTGTGCTTTATGCAGCTGACGCTCGGCCGGGATATCGGTATTGTGATGATGAAAGGCGTGATTTTGGGCGTCCTGACAACGGTGACGGTTCTTCCGTCGCTGATCTTTGTCTTCGACAAGCCCATCCACAAATATACGCACCGCAGCCTGATCCCGGATTTCAGCGGTGGATCCCATTTCCTGATCAAGCACCGGAAAGCGTTCGTCATGCTGGGACTCCTGTTGATTCTTCCTGCTTTGTGGACGCAGTCTCATACGGAAAAATACTATAACCTGACCCGCTCGCTGCCTTCGAATCTAGACTCTGTTGTTGCAACCAACAAGCTGAAAAAAGATTTCAATATGGCGACCACCCACTTTATCATTGCGGATGATTCGATGCCGGCCTACAAGGTTAAGGAGATGGTTTCCAAAATCAAGAAAGTAAACGGCGTTGAAAATGCCGCGGCCTACAACGATATCATTGGTCCAACCATACCGGATGATTTCATTCCGCAGAAAGTCAAGGATCTGTGTAAGAAAGACGGGAAGCAGCTGATTCTTGTCAATTCCAAGTTCAAGGCGGCAGAAGATGCAGAAAACCAGCAGATTGATCAGATTACATCCATTGTCAATCAGTATGATCCTTCGGCGCTTGTGACCGGCGAAGGAGCCTTGACGAAAGACCTCATCACCGTAGCCAATACCGATTTCAGCGTGACAAACAAAATCTCTATGCTGTGCATGCTGATCCTGGTTGCCATCGTGTTTAAATCCGCCCTTATCCCGTTCCTGCTGGTGGCCGTTATCGAACTTGCCATCAGTATCAACCTGGGTATTCCGTTCCTAACGGGGACGGTAATCCCGTTCATTACCCCGACGATTATCGGCTGCGTCCAGCTGGGCGCAACGGTGGACTACTCCATCCTGATGACCAGCCGTTTCCAGGAAGAACTGAAAAGCGGTCAGAACCGCCTGGAGGCGATTAAGATTGCTTCCAGAACTTCGTTCCCGTCTATTGTTACCAGTTCGCTGGTGTTCTTCTGTTCCACAGCGGGTGTGTCTCTCGTCTCTCAGATTGAAATTATCCAAAGCATTTGCAGCACGCTGGCGCGTGGTGCTCTCATCAGTGCCTTGACGATCATTCTGATTCTGCCGGGTGTGCTGTATGTGACGGAGCCGCTGATCAGCAAACTCAGCTACCACTGGAAAAAGGCGTAAGACGGGTGGCATATAAAAAATAAATCCATTTCATTTCTTCGTTTTATTCTATAACAATACGGAGGGATACCCATGAAAAAACAAACATTCCGCAGATTCAGGCGGGCGGGCTGTCTGGCTTTGGCGTTATTATTCGTCATGTCGGTCCCAAATGCTGCAATGGCGGACGCTTCCGGCACCCAGAAAGATGAAACCGTATATGTCAACTTGGATGCAGCCGGAAATACCACGAAAACAACGGTTTCCGACTGGCTCCATTCAGACGGCAGCACACGGCAGATTGCAGATCAGTCCGACCTGAAAAACATCAAAAACGTAAAATCAGACGAAAAAGCCGTTAAGACCGGGAACACTCTGACATGGATGCTGGACACGGACAATTCCGACAGCAATATCTATTATGAAGGAACAACGGACAAAAAAACGCCGCTGAAAATTTCCGTTTCCTATACGCTGAACGGGAGCCCGGTTTCTGCAGCGCAGATTGCAGGGAAAAGCGGGAAAGTCACCATTAAAATCAGCGTTCAGAATACCGATGTCCACAATGTTGCCGTGGATGAAAAAGATACGGCAATGTATACGCCCATGACGGCCGTTGTGGCGGTGACGCTGCCTTCCGATACATTCCAAAATGTGTCCGTCAGCAAAGACGGGAAGGTCTTTTCGGATGGAAACAATCAGTTCGTCACTTTTCTTGCCATGCCGGGTCTTACGGAAAGCCTGAACCTGAAGAACTGTGGAATTTCGCAGCTGAGCAGTCTTGATTTTCCGGAGAATCTCACCATTACGGCAGATGCGAAGGAATTTGAGCTGGATCCAATCGCCGTTGCCGCTACGCCGGAACTCCTCAATGAGGACGATCTGAAAAAAGCCGACGATATCGACGAAATGAAAACCAACTTGAACAAGCTGAAAGGGATGCAGGATGATATCCAAAAAGCCGATCCAGACAAAGATATCCGTTCCCTGTTCACGAATCCTGACCGTACGGCGGCTGCCCGTCTGCTGGTGGATGATGTATTCGATTTCTATGGCCTCGATACAAAAGCCGTAGATTTTCTGCCGGAGTATGTGACCGACAAAAATATCAAGCTGTATGACCGGGTTACTTCGGATCTTGACAGGGCGGATCTGAACTATATTCTTGACGACAAGACCCTGCGCGGCCTGAACGACCGCGTTACGGACGAAAAGGTGGAAAAGGTCCGGAAACTCCTGAGCGACTACGACGAAATCAAAACATTTGACATGACAAAGCTGAACCGCGTCCTGAAAGTTATGGACAGCTATGATAAGAATTACGGCAAGTTCGACGATCTCTTCGACGACGTGAAGAAGATTTACAACCGCTTTGACAAGTCCGATGTTCACACGCTTTCCGTTCTGGATTCTTCCAGCGTGCAGAACCGCCTGAACAGCGTATTGGACGATATGAAGGATCTTTCTTCAAACCCGTATTCTAGTATGCTGAGCGGTTTGTCAAATAATGAATATGATGCGATGGTTGCTGCCCTTTTGCAGTGCAATTCCGGGAAACGCCTTAACAGCTTAGTAAATGGGATATTGTCGAAAGCAGCTATAAACGGCTTTGTTCCGGTCAAATCGCTTTCGAGTGATAAAGGCCAGAATGAACAGACAGCTAAGTTAGCGGAAGCCTTGAAAAATGCTATTATGGGTGATTCAAATAACCCGGGTCCACTTGCGGGGAAGTCTGTTATTCCGGTATCTGTACTGGAAGGTGTTTTCAAATCTGCAATGAGTTCTTCCCTTTCACAAGTGCCTTTTTCTGAACATCCAACGTGGGGGCCAGCCTTACTGAAGGATATCCATGATGGTTTGGAATCTCAGGCCTCAAACGATAGCATTACCATTGCAAATCTTTTGAAATTGCAGAAGAATATTAAAGAAATTGTAAATTTGCTAAATGCTTCAAACGCTTCTCCGGCAACAAAAATGAAACTGTTTCAACAGCTATGCCATATATTTAATGATTTTAAAAATTTAACTTCAGCAATGACTTCTGGCTCTATACCGCAAAAGAACCAGCAAATGATAATTCAAGGCATCTTGAAGCAGATTGCCCAAGCGATGGGATCCTTACAGCCGACTGATTTACAGGCATATGTGCTTGTCGACAAGGGCGCTTTGGAGGGAGTTTTGGATTCTTATCTGAAAAACCTTTCACCCGATAATCTTGGGCAGCTTATCGGGAGTGGTCTCCAAGGAACGGTTGATTCCATTAATGATTTGACCGGTGATGTAAACGATCTGAAGAGCGCCCTGAGCAGCAAAAGGGCACTGGGCAGTGATTACCTTTCCGATATCTCCGGCCTGAGGAGCAGCCTGCGGTCGCAGAAAAACAACCTGAAGGATTTGGAAGACGACGCAGAGGATATCAGCGATGACGACGATGCAAAAATGGAGGAAGATTTCGACCGCGCCAGAGATTTGCTGAAAGACAAAGATGAGATGGATTACCTCATCAGCTGGACCCACAAATTGAAGGATATGAAGTCCGATATGGACGGCAACGACGAAAACGTAGCCCTGATGCGCGACCTGCTGAAAGAGTATGACGATCCGAAGATCAAAAATTTCCGGAGCATGGTTCCTACACTGCAGACCGATTTAGATGATTCGCGTCCAATTCTGCAGTCAATCAAGGATAGGCTTGATCTGCCGGATATCAACGCCAGCATGCACAAACTCCCTCAGACAACAGCTACCTTGCTGAAAACGGAAAAGGACGTGCGTGCCAATCGGAATATCATCAATATTTTCAAAAAAACCACGCAGCCGGATACAGTTGCACTGTTCAAAAAGACGTTCAGCACACTGGACGATTTCCAGCAGAAAGGCTCCATTGACGATTATATTAAAAAAGTCAACGACGCCGAAAGCCTTCTGGACCGGAAGGATGAATATATGAAACTTTCCGATCAGTACAGTATCTTTACTCAGGCCGCCGACGGTGCAACAACTAAATTGAAATTCGTCTACAAGACGGCCGAGATCAAAAAGCCGGAAACGAAGAAGACGACCCAGAATGTTGCCGTCAGCAGTACACAGCAGAAACAGAGCAGCGGATTCTTTGAACGCCTGAAATCCGCATGGAATGAGACAGTCAATTCTTTACGGAAGACATTTAGGATTTCTGCCTGACCTTTCTTAATATAGGGCAGAGGAATAGGGAACGCCGCCCGGGCATTTGCCTGGGCGGCGTTCCCCTATTTATTGAAGATAGGCCGTACGGTTTCAGCCGACAACAATTCGTCCTTCCGGCAGAACGGAACTGTTGCTGCTCCGCCCTTTGCGCAGGGTGAATGCAAGGCTGAGTGAAACCGGGCCCACACGGCCTATAAACATGGTGCAGATCACCGCGGCCTTCGCGGTCTCGGTCAGCGTAGGGGTAACCCCGGTGGACAGTCCGACTGTGCCAAAAGCGGAAGTTGCTTCAAACAAAGCATTGATCGTATCGGTGCTGGAATTGGTGCCGGTAATAATTCCGGTTGTGACAAAAATGGTCAGAACTGCAAGAAATACAATAGATAGGGCACGGTAGACCGTGGAACGGTCAAGTCTGTGTTTGAGCAGAATGGCGTCGTCATCATTGTGAATAACGCTGGCAACGGCGGCAAGAAGAACCACAATGGTTGTAGTTTTAACGCCGCCGCCGGTCGAAGCCGGCGAAGCGCCGATAAACATCAGAATAATGGTGATCAGTTTTGTAAAGTCTTTTTCTCTCCCGATCGGAATGGTGTTAAAACCTGCCGTGCGGGCGCTGACAGACTGAAAAAACGCCGCGTTCAGCCGTTCGCCGAAATTCATGCCGCCGAGGGTATTGTCAAATTCCAGAATAAAGAACAGGACGGTACCGAGAATAAGCAGGACGGCCGTTGTACGAAGAACAATTTTGGAATGGAAATTGAGTGCAGAAGAGGCTTTCCCGTGCAGGCGCGGCTGTAATTTAGCCGTAAAGAAATCACTGATGACCACAAAGCCGAGGCCGCCAATGACAACCAGCGCACCAACTGTCAGGCAGACCAGCGGATCACCGGCATAGGCCGTTAGACTGCTTCCGGGCGCTGCACAGCCCATAATATCAAACCCCGCATTGCAGAAAGCCGAAACCGCCGTGAAAAATGACACCCATATCCCGTAATTTCCGAATTTGGGCACCAGCCGAAGCATCAAAAGGCCTGCCCCGATAATTTCACAGAAAAAGGTAAATGCCAGAATCATTCGGATCAGACGCGTAATATGAATGACGCTTCCGCTGGTGTTTTCCGTCGCAAGGCGGATCGTCCGAAACCCCAGTTTCCGGCGGACCAGCAGGGAAAAACCGGTGGTGAACGTTACCAGCCCGAGTCCGCCGATCTGGATGAGGCACAGAATGACCACCTGGCCGAATTCGTTCCAGTGCGACCAGGTATCGTACAGCACAAGGCCCGTTACACAGACCGCCGACGTTGAGGTAAACAAAGCATCCACAAAGGGCGTCGGTCTGCCGTCTCTGGCTGCGGCTGGCAAAGCCAGCAGAATCGTGCCGATAACGATAACAACCAAGAAACTTCCCACAATCAGACGAACAGGCGGTATGGATTTCAGCCGCCGTTTTAGTGTAGAAATCTCCTTCCCCATCAAGTCACCTCGTAAAAACCTATTGCAGCAATGATTTTAAAGTCTTGTTTTTCTCAATCAGAATGGCAAGCGGCAGGCCCAGCACATAGCAGACGACCAGTTCTCCCAGCCCAACCTGACAGGCTGCCGTCCAGAACGCCGCCCAGGCGAATCCGCCCGGAGAAAGAATGACGATTTCTGCGCCGACAATAACCGCATTGACAAGGACCGGCGGCAGCGGTGCCAGAACCGGCACTCCCCGGAACCGGACGTTCCGCAGCAGCCGTGTTCCAACTGCGGCAATCAGCGTGGCCGCAGTGCCGAAAACCATGTCGTAGATACCATAGCCGCTGAAAACGTTGGCAAGCAGGCACCCAACCGTAAGGCCGGGCACCGCCGACGCCGTAAAGACGGGCAGGATGGTGAGCGCCTCCGAAAATCGGAATTGGACCGGCCCGTAGGCAAGGCCTGCCAGTGCTGCAAGGTAAGTAAGCACAGTGTAGATTGCGGCGATCATAGCTCCCTGCACCAGATGCACAAGGTGTCCGGATTGAGTCTTCATATTTAATTCCCCCGTAGTTTTGTTTTAGGTCAGGATGTTGCGACTGACCTGCCGAATAATTCGACGTTCTTCATACGATACTACAAAATGAAAAAAAAAGCAACCTGCAACCGATGGGCAGGATGCAGGTTTTTGGCTGCCGCAGGTTTATGGCTTCAGGGCGCCGCCCGGCGGTGCCCCAGCCGGGGCCGGAGGCTCTTTTTCAATCAGGATTCGGGCAATACGCCTGTCCTCCATTTCGGCGACTGTCAGCTTTAGATCTTTAACGATTACATAGGGGTGTTCGTCCTTTTTCGGGATACGCCCGAGATCTTCAATCACCAGCCCTGCAATGGTATCGTAATCGTCGCTTTCCGGAAGCTCCACACCCGTAAGGTCGGAGATTTCGTCAACCGGCGTTGCACCGTCCACGCTGAACCGGTTGTCGCCTTCACGCTGGATGTCGTCGTCTTCCCGGTCGTATTCGTCCTGCATGCTGCCTACGATGGATTCCAGCAGATCTTCCATGGTGATAATGCCGGACGTACCGCCGTATTCGTCTACAACAACGGCAATTTGCAGTTTGCGGGCCGTCATTTCAGAGAACAGTTTGCTGCACGGTTTGCTTTCCGGCACAAAGTAGGCCGGGCGCATCACATCTGTGAGCCTCACTTCGGGGCTGACGGGGGACCCGATATATTTCAGCAAATCCTTAATGTATATAATCCCAAGAACATTGTCGAGGTCTTCGTGAAACACGGGAATGCGGGAATATCCCTGTTCCATAGAGAGCGCAACTACGGCGGAAACCGATTCCGTATCTTCCACGGCGGCGACTTCTGTCCGGTGAGTCATAGCGTCCCCAACGGTACTGTCGCTGAATTCAAAAATATTGGAAATCATGTCTTTAGCGTCTTCGTCCAGCACGCCTTTTTCCTCGCCGGCATCCACCATCATCATGATTTCTTCCTCGGTAACAGGCTGTTCGGTGTCGGTGGGATCAATCCCCAGCAGGCGGAGAATGCCGTTGGTTGAAACGGTGAGAAACGAAACGACTGGGCGGAAAATAGTCGCTGCCGTAGTCAGAATGTTGACAAACTTAAAAGAAAGTTCTTCTGCACGGTTAATGGCTATTTTTTTGGGCACCAGCTCGCCGAAAATCAGGGAAAAATACGACAGCAGAAGAGTGATTAAGACCGTGGAAATCCCTTTGATCACAGAAGGTGAAAAGGGAAGACCAGCAAGGGCAGCGGCAAGGCTGTCCGAAAAGTTTTCAGACGCTACGGCGGATGAAAGAAATCCGGCCAGTGTTACGCCGATCTGAATTGTGGAAAAAAAGCGGCTGGAGTTGGAAGTCAGCTTCAGCAGTTTCTGGGCTTTTTTGCTGCCGTTCTCTGCCATTTTCTCGATCCGGGCTTCTTTGAGCGTCACCACGGCGATTTCGCTCGACGAGAAAAAGGCATTAATAAGGATTAGAACGGCCAGCAGAAGAATGGAAGCGGCCGGATGCATGTGCGGTGCCGACCCGGCACCGGAAAGCGTTAATAACGCAGGTAAGTGAGAACCGTCAGGTTCAGGAGGCATAAGTTTACCCCTTTCGGTATGTTAAAATTCGCCGTGCGGAGCCATTTTCAGGTTCGGCGGCGATGGTATCGGAGATGATTCTGCAAAGAACAGATTCAAACACCCTTAATTTTACCTATACTTTATTTTAATCGTTTTTGTCTCAGCTGTCAATTTCTTGAAAAGAGGGTTGCACCTCGTGTGAAGAAGCTAACCGGCGTCCTGCCCGTCTGCCCGGGAAAACTCCGTTGCAGCCGGGGTTAAATCGCCGCACAGAATCAAGTCTTGGCGGAAATTATACTCTTCCCGAGAATTTGTCTTTTTTACCTTTACAGCGCCGGAAAAAAATGATAGTATTTGTTTAAGAACAGACAATATCTGTTTGCTCAGATCATGCTATATTACCGGTAAGGAGGAAAATATTCAGATGGATTCAAGAAAAATGAAGACCATGGATGGCAACAATGCCGCGGCATATGTCTCATATGCATTTACCGACGTTGCAGCCATCTATCCCATTACACCTTCGTCCGTTATGGCGGATGAAGCAGACAAAATGGCTGCCGCCGACAGGAAAAACCTGTTCGGCCAGCCGGTGCATATTACCGAAATGCAGTCCGAAGGCGGGGCTGCCGGTGCAGTTCACGGTTCTCTTGCGGCCGGCGCTTTAACAACGACCTATACCGCTTCACAGGGCCTGCTGCTGATGATCCCGAATATGTATAAGATTGCGGGTGAATTCCTGCCTGCTGTCATGCACGTTTCCGCACGCTCCCTTTCCACACAGGCTCTGTGCATTTTCGGCGATCATTCCGACATTTACGCATGCCGCCAGACCGGATTTTCCATGCTTTGCTCCAACAGCCCGCAAGAGTGCATGGATTTAGGCGCCGTTGCTCATCTTGCCGCCATTAAAGGCAGCATGCCGGTTATGCATTTCTTTGATGGTTTCCGCACTTCCCATGAAATCCAGAAGATCCATGTCTGGGATGACAAGGATTTGGCGGACATGCTCGACTGGGACGCCGTCAGCCGGTTCCGCCGCCATGCGATGAACCCTGAGCATCCGGTAACCAAAGGCACTTCAGAGAACGACGACCTGTTTTTCCAGGTCAACGAAGCCAGCAACAGCCACTATGACGCATTCCCGGAAGTCGTTGTCGGCTGCATGAACCAGGTCAACGCCAAGATCGGCACGGACTATAAGCCTTTCAACTACTACGGCGCGCCGGACGCGACGGAAGTTATTATCGCCATGGGCTCCGTATGCGAATGCGCGGAAGAAGTAGTGGATTACCTGAACGCCAAGGGTGATAAGGTCGGTCTTGTGAAAGTCCATCTGTACCGTCCGTTTGTTCCGAAATATCTGACCGCCGTTCTTCCGAAGACCGTGAAGAAGATCAGCGTGCTGGACCGCACGAAAGAGCGCGGTTCCATTGGTGAACCTCTGTACCTCGACGTTGTCGCGGGTCTGAAGGATACTGAATTCGGTTCTCTGCCGATTTACACCGGACGCTACGGCCTCGGTTCGAAAGATACCAACCCGGGCCAGATTATCGCCGTTTACCGCAACATGGAGTCTGCGTCTCCGAAGAAGCGCTTCACGATCGGCATCGATGACGATGTGACGAACCTTTCGCTGAAGGTTACAGAAAATCCGGACACCACACCGGCCGGTACACATTCCTGCAAATTCTGGGGCCTTGGCGCGGACGGAACCGTCGGCGCAAACAAGAACTCCATCAAAATTATCGGCGACCATACCGATATGTATGCGCAGGGCTATTTTGCCTACGATTCCAAAAAATCCGGCGGCCTGACCATTTCGCATCTGCGTTTTGGCGACAAGCCGATTAAGTCCACCTATTACATTACAAAGGCGGATTTCGTGGCCTGCCACAAACCCTCTTATGTCAATGTCTACGACATGGTGCAGGATTTGAAGCCCGGCGGGAATTTCCTGCTTAACTGCGAATGGGATGAGAAGGAACTCGACGAGCATCTGCCCGCAAAGATGAAAAAGTATATTGCCGATAACAAGATCAATTTCTACACGATCAATGGTGTAAAGCTCGGCAAGGAGATCGGATTGGGCGGCCGCATCAACACGGTTTTGCAGTCCGCGTTCTTTACCATTGCCAACATCATTCCGAAGGATAAGGCTATCCAGTATATGAAGGATGCCGCCACGAAGACTTACAGCCGGAAGGGCGACAAGATCGTTAAGATGAACCATGAAGCTATTGAGCGCGGGGCCAATGAGTTTGTAAAGGTTAACGTACCGGCTTCCTGGAAGAATGCTGCGGATGACTCTAAGATAGCGCAGGTTGACTGCGGTGATAAGGACCTAACCTATTATGTCAATCATGTGCTGAACCCTGCCAATCGGCATGAAGGGGACAAACTGCCGGTATCTGCTGTACTGAAGATGGCTGACGGTACAGTTCCGTCCGGTTCCTCCGCTTATGAGAAGCGCGGAATTGCCATTGATGTGCCGGAATGGAATCCGGACAACTGCATTCAGTGCAACAGATGTTCCTATGTCTGCCCGCATGCGGTAATCCGCCCGGTTGTTATGACGGAGGAAGAAGCTGCCAAGGCGCCGAAGAGCCTAAAGTTTAAAGATATGATGCTGATGCCCGGCAAGAAGTTTGCCATGACCATTTCCACTCTCGACTGCACGGGCTGCGGTTCCTGCGCGACAGTGTGCCCGGGCATGAAGGGCAACAAGGCTCTTGTGATGAAGCCAATGGCAACCCAGATGGCCAGCCAGGAAGGCTTTGAATACGGAACAAAACTTCCCGAGAAGCCGGAAGTCGCTGCAAAGTTTAAGCCGACGAGCGTTAAGGGCAGTCAGTTCCGCAAACCGCTGCTGGAATTCTCCGGCGCGTGCGCAGGCTGCGGCGAGACTCCTTACGCCAAGTTAGTCACCCAGCTGTTCGGCGACAGAATGTATATTGCCAATGCGACAGGATGCTCTTCTATTTGGGGCGGTTCTGCACCGGCTACACCGTACACGAAGAATGAAAAGGGCTATGGCCCGGCTTGGAATAACTCGCTGTTTGAAGACAACGCTGAGTTCGGCTACGGCATGGCTTTGGCCAACGATGCGATCCGTGCAAGGCTGGCCGATTACGTAAAGGCTATTGAAAACGGCAGTGCTCCGGAATCCCTGAAGGCTGCCTGCAAAGGATACCTGGATACTGCTGACAACAGCCAGACGAACCGCGAGCCGACCGACAAACTGGTTGCGGAGTTGGAAAAGGTTCAGAATGGTTCCGGGGAAATTGCAGAGCTTGCCAAAAAGACGCTTGCCGACAAGGATTACCTTGCTAAGAAATCCATTTGGATCTTCGGCGGCGATGGCTGGTCGTATGATATCGGCTTCGGCGGACTTGACCATGTGATGGCTTCCGGCGAAAATGTCAATGTCCTCGTCTTCGATACCGAGGTTTATTCCAATACCGGCGGCCAGGCTTCCAAAGCAACGCCGATGGGCTCTGTTGCCCAGTTTGCGGCAACCGGCAAAGCAACGAAGAAAAAGGATATGCCTGGTATGTTCATGACGTACGGCTATGTCTATGTAGCACACGTTGCCATGGGCGCTGATTACAACCAGTGCATCAAGGCTATTTCTGAAGCTGAGAGCTACAACGGGCCGTCCATTATCATTGCGTATGCCCCTTGCATCAACCAGGGCATCAAAGGCGGCATGGGCATTTCCCAGCTGGAAGAGAAAAAGGCCGTTGAGGCTGGCTATTGGAAGAACTTCCGGTTCGACCCGCGCCTTGCCAAGGACGGTAAGAATCCGTTCCAGCTTGACAGCAAGGCTCCGTCTGCTTCTTACCGCGACTTTATTATGGGCGAGGTCCGTTACAATTCACTGACCCGCGCATTCCCAGAGCGTGCGGAAGAACTGTTTACGAAAGCAGAACAGTACGCGAAAGAAGATTACGAACATCTTGAAAAGATGTCCAAAATCTAATTTCCGTTCCTGAAATTTCGAAGTTCCCCCGTCCGGCTTTTGCCGGGCGGGGGGCTTTTTTCATTCCAACCAGCTTTTTGTGAAAAGGGAGAATTTAACAAATCACGCTTCTGTAAGTACAGAAGCGTGATATAATACTCTTGAACAGATACTGGTTGCGGTTATTTGGAAAGGAGAATTTTTATGATTGAAAAACTCATGGAACTGTTTCGGACGCGGCAAAGCTGCCGTAATTTTTCAGAAAAGCCGGTTGAAAAAGAAAAACTGGTTCGGTGTGCCGAAGCGGCCCGGCTGGCCCCTTCGGCCTGCAACAGCCAGCCGTGGGAATTTGTGGCCGTCTGCGGGGGTTCTGCGCGGGACAGGGCTGCCCAGTGTGCACAGGCCCTCGGTGCCAATCTGTTTGCAGAAAAATGCCCGGCTTTCGTCGCGGTGGCTGAAAAACCCGCCGGCCTTTACATGTATAGAACCGGTAAACAGGAGAAAAATCAGCAATATGCACAGTTTGACCTAGGACTTGCCGTTATGCAGTTTTGCCTGGCCGCAACCGCTCAGGGGCTGGCCACCTGTATCATGGGCGCGGTCGATAAACAAAAACTGAAACAGCAGCTAGGTATATCCGGCGACGAAGAAGTTCGTGTTCTGATTGCCGTCGGATATCCCGCCAGCCCTGAAATCCGTGCCAAACAGCGGAAAAATCTTGATGAAGTTTTTCATTTTGTGGAGTGATGCCGTATGCGCCTATTTTTTGCTCTGCTTTTCAATGATAAAATTAAAGATGAACTTTGCTCAGTAATGAAAAAAATGGAACCCTGCTGTGAAAAGGGCCGTTTTACATTCCGCGAGAATCTGCATTTAACACTGGTATTCCTTGGCGAAATCTCACCGGTGCTGCTGCCGCGCGTACAGGAGGCTATGGACGCCGTAACAGAAAAGCCTTTTTCGCTTCAAATCGGCGGGCTCGGGTGTTTCCAGCAAAGAGGCGGCGGTCTGTACTGGGCAGGGGTTGAACATACGGCACCACTGGACCGTGTGTACCGAACCCTTGCCGACCGGATGCATGAGGCGGGCATTCTGCAGGAGGTGCGTGCGTACCGTCCGCACCTGACACTTGTGCGCCAGGCAATCCTGAAAGCTGACTGTGACCGGCGCGCGTTTACCGTGCCCGCCATGAAAATGGAAGTTGATTCTATTCATCTGATGCGGTCGGATCGCATGGCCGGACATCCGGTATATACGACGGTCGCAGTGAAAAAGTTAGGGGGAGGTATCATTCAATGAAAGCGTTGGTAACAGGGGCAAGTTCTGGGATTGGCCGCGATATGGCGCGGATCCTGAGCGAAAAAGGATATGACCTGATTGTTGTTGCAAGGCGCCGGGATCGGCTGGAAAATTTGCAGAAGGAACTGAAGACCGGCGTCCAGATTATTTCAGCCGATCTTTCTGATGAAAAATCATGTTTTGATTTATATGAACAGACGTGCGGAGAAAAACCGGACATTCTGATTAATGCGGCCGGCTTCGGCCTGTTTGGAGCCTTTGCCGAAACCGACCTGCAGCGGGAACTCCAGATGATCAGCGTCAATATCCGGGCCTTGCACATTCTCACAAAACTGTTCTACCGGGATTTTGTGAAGCGGGATTCCGGATATATCCTGAATGTTGCGTCTTCCGCAGCTTTTCAGCCGGGGCCTCTTCTTTCCAGTTACTATGCTTCCAAGGCTTATGTACTTCGACTCACAGAAGCGCTTGCCGAAGAACTTCGGCGTTCCGGCAGTCATGTTTATATCGGTGCACTGTGCCCGGGGCCGGTCCAGACGGAATTCGATTCGGTGGCTGATGTACGGTTCAGCGTCAAAGGCCTTTCCAGCATGTTTGTAGCGGATTACGCTCTCCGAAAAATGTTTGCCCGAAAAACCGTAATCGTGCCGGGATCCACGATGAAAGCCGCCCGGTTTATTGAAAGGTTTCTGCCGGAAAAGGCAATTGTTCGCGCCGCATACCACATGCAAAAGCGAAAAACCCGGCCCGGCCCGTAAGGCGCGGCCTGGGTCTCAGCATTTTCCGCGGAATTCCTCCATAACGCCAAGAATGCGGATGGGAAGAGACGCTATCTGTTCTTCCGTATAAAAAACAGGGTCATAATTCAGGTTGAATGAAACAAGAACGATACCCCCGCATTTCGGTTTGACAACCTTAAACAGGGTTGCATTGTAGCTCCCGATTTGCACAATAGCAATACTGCTGTTTGGAGCGGTGTCCTGTCTATGCGCAATGACAAGGTCTCCGGGCCGGATACGGGGTTCCATGCGGTTATCGTTTACAATAAGGCCAAAATATTCACCTTCAGGAAGGTTCGCCCGATTGATTACTTCATAATAAATAGCATTCGATTCCTTCTTTTGAAGACCGCAGCCGATTTTCCGGTAAACCGGAATCTGCTTCAGCGGTTCGTTTTCCTGCTTTCCGGGAACATTCCGCCCAAGCAGATAATCTACCGAGACTCCGAAATAGCCAGCTATTTTTAAAAGCATTTTGCTGTCTGGTTCATATCTCCCATTTTCATATCCCGAAAGGGATGACTGGCTTATCTGTAAAGTCTTTGCTAAATCTTCCTGCTTTAATGAATTTTTAATACGAAGAAAGCGAATTTTGTTCACAACGTTTCCCCCTTTATTTCCATTATGTGTTTACGGTTAAAAAAGTAAATCATTTATCAATTTATGAAATGCAGTATGTTGACATATCAAGTTTCTAAATATATAATTGGATCGGTAGATATAAATTTATGTATCATCAAGTAGAAACGCTGCAATGGGCGTAAATTCTAACCAGACGGTATAAAATTAAATAATAGCTGCGATATAGCGAAGAAAGGAAATACTTAC
>ENA-UOOI01002493-UOOI01002493.1-fermentation-metagenome-genome-assembly--contig:-NODE-2493-length-15831-cov-6.265086_pt1 | contig 15831 bp, 20 predicted proteins | sample MGYA00245779_ERZ724027 | MGnify/ENA primary metagenome ERZ724027 (study PRJEB28704, sample SAMN03018318) | fermentation metagenome | biome: anthropogenic terrestrial biome; feature: soil; material...
CCAGTCACATAAATCGCTAAACGAAAGCACTAACGGATTTCGGGAAGCAGTTTATGAGGGAGAGATCTATTACTTATATAATCCTTTGCTTAATTTTGCAATGAGCAACGCGGTTATAAAGACAAACAACGGATTGATAAAAATTGATAAAGACGCAGTTAAGCAGAAAATAGACCCGGTGGATGCTACACTGTGCGCCTTTAAATTAGCTTTATATCACCAATTTGGATCAAGTATAAATGATGTTGTGGACAAATTTTTAGAAATGTTTTAAGGGGGGTGAGAAAGTGGGGGATATTACTAAATATGCGAATATTATACGCCCCGAAACGGATTTAAACAGTGAAACGTTTTTGGAATGGATGGGAATAAAAGATACTAACAGAAACGTGCTTAGCGAGGTAACATATTACACGTGCCTTAAAAAGCTGTCTGAGACGCTTGCGACGATGCCTCTTAAATTTTATCAGCAAACAGAAAACGGCAGAGAAAAAGCTAAAAGCACAAGAGCATCAAAGTTGTTAACCGTAAGGCCAAATCCGGTAATGACGCCAACAACGTTTTGGACTACTGTCGAGACAAACCGTAATCATTTTGGCAATGGTTTTGTCTGGATCCGGAGAAAATTCACAAAGCAAAAATATGGGGGCAAAATTGAAATATTAGATATGTGGCCGATGCCCAGTAAGTGCGTTACACTACTGATGGACGATAAAGGGGTATTCGGACAGCAAGGCAAACTTTATTATCAATATGACGATAGCAAATCAGGAGAAACATATGTATTTAATCAAGACGATGTAATGCATTTTAAAACATGGTTATCGTTTGACGGTATAAGCGGGGAGCCGGTCAAGAGCATCCTTAAAAATACCTTAAGTGGTGGACTTGAAAGCCAGGAATTTATGAATAGCCTATACAAACAAGGCTTGACCGCATCCATGGCATTGCAGTACACGGGTGATTTAGACGAAAACAGGAGGAAAGCTCTACAGGCCAAGTATGAAGGATTTTTAACCGGTGCCAAAAATGCCGGAAGGGTTGTACCGGTACCGGTAGGGTTCCAGCTTCAACCGTTAAACGTAAGTTTGACCGATGCACAGTTTTTTGAGCTAAAGAAATACACCGCCTTGCAGATCGCCGCAGCATTCGGCATTAAACCAAATCAGATAAACGATTATGAGAAGTCCTCATATGCAAATTCAGAGAGCCAACAGCTCTCTTTTTTAGTGGACACAATGCTTTATATTTTAAAGCTATACGAGGATGAAATTAATTACAAGCTTTTAACTGATGAGGAGAGGGAAAACGGATTTTATTACAAATTCAATGAAAAAGTCCTTCTTCGTGCTGACAATAAGACACAGTCCGAAATGCTTAAGAACTACGCACAGGCAGCCATCTACACGCCAAACGAAGCAAGGGAATATCTGGATAAGCCGAAAAAAGAACACGGAGACAGGTTATATGCGAATGGCAATATAATCCCTCTCGAAATGGCGGGCACGCAATACATGAAAGGAAGTGATAATAATGCCAAAGATACTACAACTTAAGGCAAAAGACAAGCAAGGGAAACTGAGAAATACCGGTTGTATTGAAATCAAGAACCAGACGGAGACATCTGCGGAGCTATATTTTTACGGAGATATAATCGGTTCTTCAAAATCGGAGGATTACAAGAACTATTATCCGGATGACAAGTGTCCCAAGGACATTATAGATTTTCTAAATGAAATTGGGGATGTTGACAAGCTTGACATTCACATTAATTCCGGCGGTGGGTCAGTGTTCGGCGGAATAGCAATTTATAATCAGTTAAAAGGTTGTAAGGCACATAAGACAGTTTATGTAGATGGCATTGCGGCAAGTATTGCATCGGTCATCGCCTGCGTCGGCGACAAGATTATAGTCCCTAGCAATGCGACATTTATGATACATAAACCCATGAACGGGTATTTTTTTACAGTAATGAACGCTGATGAGCTAAGAAAAGATGCTGACGTACTCGACCGTTGCCAAGAAGCTATCGTAAATACATACATGGGCCGGGCGAAAGAAGGTGTAACGAGAGAAACAATCGAAGAATTAGTCAATAAAGAAACATGGCTTGTTGGCAATGAAGTAACGCAGTATTTTGATTTTGAGGTTGAAGAAAGCTCCGAGGCCGTGGCCTGCACCAGTGATTATTTTGACAAGTATATAAATACTCCGAAAAATCTTAAGAAAGAAACTCCTCCGACCGTCAACGTAAACACAGACGAAATTGTCGAAAAGCTCTATGCAAAGTTAAAAAAAGATACAGAGCCTGCAGACCAAGAACAAATTAAAAATAAGTTATTAGAGGACTTATACCTTTACGGCTAAGGTCCTTTTTTAATACCAAAAAATGAAAGGTGGTACAAAATGAATAAAGAATTGAGAAAATTATTAGACAAAATCAATGCGAAGAAGGAAGAAGTCAAGAACTTTGTAGCTGAAAATAAGTTAGAGGAGGCTACAAAGGCAAAGGATGAGCTTAAGAACCTACAGACACAATTTGACCTACTCTGCGATCTTGATGAAGAGAAGCAAAAAGAGATGGAAGATAAGGCGCTCACACCTGACAAAGACGATAAAAACAATGTTATTAATGCGTTTGTAAACGTCATAAAAGCCGGGTTAATAAAACAGCAGCCAAAGGCAGAAGATGTTGAAGTGCTTAACTCGATGAAAGAGGGAATCCCGGAAGACGGCGGACTAACAGTCCCGAAGGATATCAGAACCGATATAAAAGAGCTTAGACGCTCCGCAGATGCACTCGAAAATCTGGTGAATGTTGAAACCGTAACAACGGAAAGCGGATCCAGAGTAATCGAAAAGAATGCCGACCAGGTGCCTTTTGATAATGTAGAAGAAGAAGCAGAATTTCCGGAGGTTTCAACACCACAATTCGAACAAATCTCCTACAAAGTAAAGAAAAAGGGAGGCATCTTAAAGGTTACTCGCGAACTTTTACAGGACACGGCAGAGAACATTATGCGGTACCTGAAAAAATGGATTGCTAAAAAATCTAAGGCTACCAGAAACGCTTTAATCCTTGCAAAAATCAATGAAATCACAGCAGCTAAAGAGGTCGCGGTTGCTGGTATTGACGACCTTAAGGATATATTTAATGTTAAGCTCGACCCTGCAATCTCCGTAACATCAAAGGTTGTTACTAACCAGAACGGTTTTAATTGGTTAGACAAGTTAAAGGATACCGATGGTAAATATGTGTTACAGCCGGACCCGACAAAGGCTACACAAATGTTACTTTTCGGCAAATATCCCATTACCAAGCTGTCTAACAAAGTGCTTAAAGACGGCGGCACCCCGGAAGCTCCCAAATATCCGATTATCTGCGGCGATTTGGAAGAAGCAATCACACTTTTCGACCGCGAGAACATGACAATCGAAGTATCAACCGAAGCAGGCGACCTGTGGAATAAGGATCAGACCGGTATTAAGGTAAGAGAGAGACTTGATATCCAGACAGTAGATCCGGAGGCGATTATCAAAGCAGAGGTAACAGTGGGAAACTAACAGGGTATACCCTATCCAGACACACGCAATCTGAACTAGAAGCAATGACAATAGCGGAAATTAAATCATTGGCTGAAAGTACGGGGTATACCATAACCAAAACTTTAAAGGCTGATATTATAGCCGAATTCCTAGAGCAACAGGGCTGATCCTTGTTGCTCTTTTAAAGAAGGTGAAAAATGGATTTAACATTAGTAAAAAACTTTTTAAGAATTGATATAGACGATGATGATGAATATTTAATGTTACTTACAGAAGCTGCCAGGGATTATGTAACAGCAGCTGTCGGGGAATGCAATGAATCGAAGCCAAGAGTAAAATTATTGATGTTAAATATCATTGCGTCACTTTACGAAACAAGACAGTTTACAATAGATAAGACAAACGAAAAGGTCCAATACGCGCTTAATACAATGATTACACAGCTTCAACTTGAGACAGAAAGCGGTGATACGATTGCTTGATATCGGTAGATTAAACAAAAGAATTACATTTATGCGCTATGAGGAACAAGACGATGAATATAACCAGACCATCCAAGTGCTAGTACCATTTAAAACCGTTTGGGCAAGCGTAGAGCCAACGACCGGGAAGGAATATCTTGAAGCACAACGGTTCCGGAATGAACTGACATATAAAATATTTACAAGATATTTTCCAGACCTGAATGTTGATATGGTAATTGATTTTAAAGGCCGCAAGTTTAAAACCGTGTCGATGATAAATTACAGAGAAAACAATGAAATGCTACAATTTGTCTGTACTGAAATGGTTGGTGATACGATTGAGTGATTTTGAAATTGAATTAGACATTGATAATTTAAGGGAAAGCCTCGTAAGCGCAATAAGAAAATATCCGGATATGGCAGAAAATCGTTTGAGACAGGTATCGAACAACTTTCGAAAAGATGTTGTTGAAAAGGAAAAAAAGGTTATAGTAAATGATGAAATAGTCAAAAAGAATAAAATAACCACGACACAAGGATTTAAGCTAAGCAAAACCAGAGGGTATAACGAGAACATGGAGGTTAATTTTAGCGCCAAAGCTCCTCATTTTCATCTTGTAGAAAACGGGCATGAGCAGGTTGACAAAAACGGTCAAGTAATTGGATGGGTAGAAGGAAACCACGTTGTTAAAAGAATGTGTAAAAGCTACGAAGATCATGTAATGCCGTTTGAAGTCAATAAATTATTAAATGATATAACAAAGGAGAGTGGTCTTAATTGATAACTCCATTAGATATACGTGTATCGGCATTTGGACTATTAAGGCAGGCATATCCTAAATATAAAGTGTACGGAAACGAAGTAAAAGAATGTTTTAGCAAGCCTTCTTTTTTTGTGTCAGTAATGCCCGTTGCAAACTCAAACGAAAGCGTTAATTTTAAATTTTACTCTTACTCCATCATAATAACTTATTTTCAGGCAAAAGCTGATGAAATAGATAGTCTCAATAAAGTTGCAGAAATTGAAAAACTATTCGGCTATCAAATGCCAGTTAAAGACAGATTAATAAACGTAACAGATTGCGGATATGACTTTGCTGGAGAGCATAAAAACATCCTGCAAATAACCGTAGACATTGAGTTTTACGACGATATTGACAAAAAAGATAATAGCAAAATAGCAGATAAATTATATTTAAATCAAGAAAAGAGGTAGATAGCATGGGAATACCAAGCGTAAACATTAGCTTTACCGAAAAGGCAATACAGAGCGTACAGCGAAGCCAAAGGGGCATCGTTGCAATGATCTTAAAAGATGCCGACTCTGATCAAAACCCTGTGACGGTATTTGGTACAACAGATATTCCAACCGGGCTTACATTGGATAATAAATATCAGATCGCGCTTGCTTTGATGGGATATGTAAAAGCACCGAGAAAAATTATCGTTTATGTATTGCCTGCGGATGCGGTAGATTATAATGAAGCATTGACTTACTTTGAAACGGAAAGATTTGATTATTTAGTAATTCCGACCGTTGAGGAAGATGGCAAGACGCAAGAAGTCGTTAGCTGGATAAAAGCACAGCGAGAGAACGGGAAGAAATGCAAAGCAGTACTTCCTAACACCAAGGCTGACGCGGAAGGGATCATTAATGTAACTACGAAAGAATTTAAAGCCGGCGAAAACGTCTATAGTGCAGCGGAATATTGTGCTAGAATTGCCGGATTGATTGCGGGAACGCCTCTAACAATCTCCTGCTCATTTGCGCCGATATATGAGCTAACAGACTGTACAAGGCTTACCAAAGAGCAAATGATTGCCGCCGTTGATGCAGGAGAATTCATCGTATTTAATGACGGAGAAAAGGTTAAGGTCTGCAAAGGCGTAAACAGCTTAGTCACAACTAACGCCGATAAAGGCAACCAGTTCAAGAAAATAAAAATTGTTGAAGCTATGGACATGATTTATGACGATATCAAAAAGACAGCAGAGGATAGCTATCTTGGCAAATACGCAAACAACTACGATAACAAATGTTTGCTTATTAGCGCGATCGGCGGATACTTTGAACAGCTTATACTGGACGGGATTATATCAAAGTATACTATCGAAATAGATATTGCAGCCCAAAAAGTGTTTTTAAAGAGCATCGGGCAGGACGTTGAAAACATGAGCGACAACGAAATAAAAGTAGCCGACACGCAGGATAAGGTATTTCTTAAAGCGGCCGTTAATATTCTGGATGCGATTGAAGAAATTTACCTGCCAATCACGATTTAAGGAGGATACATAAATGAGTGGATATAAATCAAGCCAAGTTATTTCCGGCACGTTTGGCGAGTGCTGGATCGATAGCGATTATGTTGCCGAAGTAACGGCTCTTAAGGCTACGTTATCGGCGAAAACAGAAACGATAAGCCAGTGTAGGAAACTTATAGATGGCACAAAAGTGACCGGAATTGAAGCCAAGGGAGAAATCAAAATGAACAAGATTTCTTCTAGGTTTATCAATATGTTGGCAGATGACTTAAAAAACGGAATTCAAACCGAGTTCACTATCATTTCAAAACTAGATGATCCTGCAAGCATGGGATGCGAGCGCATCAAGCTTATGGGATGCACCTTTACGGAAGTTGATTTAGTTGACTGGGAGCTTAAAAAGAACGGTGAAGAATCGCATTCGTTTACGTTTACTGATTTTGAAAAATTAGATGTAATTCCAACGCCGATGTTTTAAGGAGGGATAGGGTTGAGCTTAACCGAAAAATTATTAGCGCTAGACGCTGCAAAATACAAAGAAAAGAAAACGGATACCATAGAAATTAAAAGGCTTTCCAAGCTAACCGGAGAGCCTTTTATAGTTAAGATACAAGAGGTTGACGATAACAGAATGCAAGAGTTACAGGCAATGTTATTGACGCCAAAGGGCAAGGTAGATTACACACAGGTAAGAAAAGTTAGCGCTTTACTGTGCTGCGATGGTGTAATAGATCCAAACCTAGGCGACGAAAAACTGCAAAAGCATTTTGGCGCTGCCACTCCAAGAGAATTGGCAGACATCCTTTTTAAAGGAACAGATCTAGGAGAAGTAGCGGATGCTATAACAAGTCTTGGCAATTACACAGACGCAGACGAGGAAGAAATAAAAAACTAATAAATGATGAAATCGACACATGCGGGGAAGTAGAACTAATGTACTTCCTTTTTCGATTTCATCACATATTACCATCAGAGTATAAAAAGTTAGGGACCTTTGAAAAGAAGATTGTTAGAACATTTATGTATCGGCAGCGCGAAGATATGGAAGAAGAATGGGGGTGAGTAGATGGCTGGAAAAGTTATAGATGCAACACTACGATTTGTAGATAAGTTTACAAAACCTATGGGTGAAGCGTTAGGTAAAATAGAAAAATCGCAAAAGCAAATGAAGCGCCTCGGAAGAGAAGCCGAAAAGACAGGAAAAAAGATTACCAATGCCGGCAAAACACTGACCAAAGGCGTAACAGTTCCTATTGTCGCTGCAGGGACCGCAAGCATAAAAGCAGGAATTGACTTTGAGTCCGCTTTTACTGGGGTAGCAAAGACTGTAGATGCAACCGATGAACAGTTAGCAGCGCTGAAACAGGGAATTATAGATATGTCTAAAGAAACTCCAGCCTCTACTACCGCCATATCTGGGGTTGCAGAAGCTGCCGGGCAGCTGGGAATCGAGACGGATAACATTCTTGATTTCTCAAAAGTTATGATTGACCTTGGTAATTCCACTAACTTGTCAGCGGAAACGGCTGCTTCATCACTAGCAAAATATGCAAATGTCACCGGAATGTCACAAAAGGATTTTGATAAATTAGGATCCACAATTGTAGCACTCGGCAATAACTTTGCAACCACAGAAGCAGATATAGTCGGCATGGCTACAAGATTAGCCGGTGCAGGTTCCCAAATAGGATTAACCGATGGTGAAATCATGGGCTTTGCCACTGCTCTATCTTCTGTCGGAATCGAGGCAGAAATGGGCGGCAGCGCATTTTCAAAGGCAATGATAAACATGCAGTTAGCATGCGAAACCGGATTAGGTGACGCGCAAGAACTATCTAAAAAAACCGGAATGAGTTTAAGAGAGCTACAATTAATGTCCGAAAATAGCGGAGGTGATTTTAAGGACCTCGCCCAAAGCCTTGGATATACCAACTCTGAAATGAAAGCTATGATTAAGGCGGGAGTTAACCTTGAAAACTTTGCAGACGTAGCGGGGATGACGGCGGATGAATTTAAGAAGTCCTATGAAAAAGATGCCGCAGGAGCATTGCAAAGCTTTATTAAGGGGCTTGGAGACACAGAGGGCAAAGGCGAATCTACAATCAAGATGCTACAGGACATGGGATTTACCGAAGTAAGACTAAGAGATACTCTCACAAGGTTGAGCCAAGACGGGGAAGGGCTTGCAAAGGCTGTTTCGATGGGTAATTCGGCATGGGATGAAAACAATGCACTGACCAAAGAAGCCAGTCAGAGATATGCTACAACGCAAAGCAAGGTTGAAGTTACGAAAAATAAACTGTATGCGCTTGGCATCCAGATATCAGATACGCTTATGCCATATTTTAATAAATTTATAGACAAAGTAAGCGATCTTGCCGCAAAGTTTTCAAATCTTAGCCCTAAAACACAAAATACAATTATAAAGATAGCCGGGCTTGCTGCTGCAATCGGTCCATGCTTATTAGTCGTAGGAAAATTAACTACGGGGGTAGGTAAAACAATTACAAAAATAAGCAATTTACCAAAAACAATTGGCAAGGCAAAAAAGGCAGTAACATTTTTGAAGAATAGCAATATTGGACTTACTGCCACCTTTGTTAAGCAGAATGCAGTATTGGCTATTAGCAAGGCAAGGCTGTTAGCCGGCAAAGCAAGTATGCTTTTATATAAAGGTCAACAATTAGCCTTAGCAGGGGCAACAAAGTTGGTAACAATAGCACAAGCTGCATTAAATGCTACGATGTTTGGTTGCCCGGTTGTATGGATTGTTGCTGGCATAGCGGCAATTATAGCAGTAGGTGTCTTGTTATACAAAAATTGGGACACGGTAAAAGAAAAAGCTAGCGAACTATGGGGACATATTAAAAATGTTTTCGGTGGAGTAGGAAAGTGGTTTAGCGGTATATGGGCCGATGTTAAAAACGGATTTAAAGGCTTTATAAACTTTATTATTAATGGGCTTAATAAGGTACCAGAAGGCTTAAACAAGATAAAAATAAACGTTCCTAAATGGGTTCCCAAAATAGGGGGTAAATCATTAGGGTTTAATGTACCAACAATACCTTACCTTGCAAGAGGTACAAGTAATTGGCGAGGCGGTTTAGCCGTAACACAAGATAGAGGCGGCGAAATAATGGACCTGCCTAGAGGGACTAGGGTATATCCGCATGACAAGTCAATACAAAAAGCGTACCAGGATGGGAGCAGATCGTCAGCAAAAGGAAAAGCACAAATCATAATACAAAAGCTTGCTGATAAAATCGAGGTAAGAAACGACAATGATATTGACATGATCGTTGACAAACTGGCAAATCGATTTGAAAAGATTATAGATAACGGCGGCGGGGAGGTTGAATTTGTATAATGGAAATATGGTTAAAGCAAGGTAGGGAAGAACTTAGATTACCGGTTCTTCCCTCTTCTTATGAATTAAATTATTCGCAAAAAAACACAGAAGTAAATATAACCAACTTCGGCACAGTAAACCTTATTGGCAATAGAAACCTTGCCACCGCCGAATTAGAAGCGTTCTTCCCGAACAAAAATTATAATTTTATACAGTATAAGGGATTTCCAAAGCCGAATATATGCGTAGAAATGATTAAGAAATGGATGCAGGCACCGGTACGATATATTGTTACCGGTGCCAAAATTAATTTGCTTATGACTATAGAAGAATTTACATATTCGGAGCAGGATGGATCAGGAGACATATATTATACCTTATCTTTAAAAGAATACCGTGTGCCAAAAGCCATACCGCAGAAAAGACAACCGGATAAAACCAGCAAGAAGATTAACAAGGTAGCAGCTCAAAGAGAAACAAAGAAAGTGTCAAGCACTACTTACACAGTAAAACCCGGAGATAGCTTAAGCATCATTGCAAAACGGCTTACAGGGAGCGCGAATAATTGGAGGGCAATCTACAACCAAAACAAATCTGTTGTAGGTGGCAACCCAAATAAAATAAGCGTTGGCCAAAAGCTGGTGATTAAAGTATGAAACTAATTTGGCAACACGGGACTGATAAAAAAGATATAACACAGTTTACTTCGTCCGTAACATGGAGCGGATCCGTTAGGCAGGCAAGCAGACAAATAGAGACTGCAATTTTAAACAGCCCGCTTGATAAAAACGTAGCTGACTTAAATTTAAAACCTGGAGATAGATTACTGTTGTATGAGGACAACTATTTACTTATAAATGCCATGATTTATAGCAGGGGAAGAGTGTCAGAGCAAGGGGCGGTTACTTACTCGGGGTACGACGATTTAAACAGATTATGCAAGAGCAAAGGCTACTATAATTTTAAAAACACCACGCCTGAAAAGATAACAAAGATAATATGTAATGATTTAAAAGTAGCAACCGGAAATATCGTAGAAAGCAAGATACCAATTAAAAAACTTATATGCGACGGAGACAGTTATTACAATATTATCATGAAGGCATATACAAAGGCCTATCAAAGCAACGGCAAAAAATATATGCCGCTTATGGCTAATAGAAAATTATCGGTCATAGAAAAAGGTGAAATCATAGATAATTTTTATTTAAGCGACAAGGAAAACATTACAGGAAGCAGCTATAGCGAATCCCTTGATAGCATGGTTAATCTTGTAAAAATCTACGATGATAAAGGCAAACAAATAGGAGAGGTTAAAAACTCCGGGCAAATAAGTGCATATGGTATTTTCCAGGATATTTACACGAAAGAGGAGGGAGTAAATGCCACGACGGCAGCCAATAACATGTTGCGTGGAATATCCAAAGAAGCATCAGTAGAAGCGGTTGGGAATATCAATTGTATAAGCGGATACGGGGTTAAAATAAAGGATACTCTGACCGGATTGACAGGTATATTTTGGATTGATTGTGATAGTCATACATGGCAAAACGGAATTCACACGATGAGCCTAGATTTAACCTTTAAAAATTTAATGGATATCCAGGAAGATGATGAAAGCTCTCCTACCAATAAGAAAAAATCAGGTAAAGCGGCAGATGGTAATACAATTGTTTACATCACAGCCGCAAGCTCGAAATATCACTCTTACAAGACCTGCTCCGGAATGGTTGAATGTGTAGAAGTAACGAAAAAAGATGCAATAAAGCGTGGAAAAGGTCAATGCGCGAAATGCTGGAAGTAGGTGCGGAATATGAGCGATAAAGGGTGCGAAAAATTAATTAAACAAATAAAAAGGCTGAACACAGTAGATAAAAGCGTATACCTCGGGACCATGAAAACGGATCATTCCGTATCTATCGGGGATATAACACTCGAAAAAGACGATTTAATGGTTAACACAAACATCGTCAATTTAAAGACCGGCGACACAGTTTTAGTAATCAAAATAAGCAATGAAAAGTATGCAATTGCTGAAAGGATGCGTGATTTATGAGTTTTCCTTTTGAATTAGATAGTGAAAATATTGCGACAGCAGACGAATACAAAGAACCGTGCGAATACGGGATTGATTTTGAAACAGGTCAATTGACAGGCGAAAAAGTTTATGGGCTGGAAGCAATAAAGGTATGGATATGGATAGCCTTGCACACTCCAAGATACCGCCATGCCATCTATAGCTGGAATTACGGAAGCGATTTAGAAGACCTAATTGGTAAAGGATACACGCAGGATTATATTAATACAGAAGCCCCAAGAATGATCGAAGAATGTTTACTTGTCAACCCAAACATAACGGGGATTACAGACTATAATTTTAATCTTGAGAACGATAGACTTACAGGCGTTTTTACAGTAAAGACTACATACGGGGAGGTTAAAACAAGTGTTTGAAAACTATACTTTTGAATATTTGCTTGACCGCATGATAGAGAGAATAAAAGCACTAGATAGTGGGGTAGATACAAGTGAGGGAAGCCTTGTTTATAGCATATTAGCGCCGGAGGCTTGGGAGCTTGCAGAGGCATACATAAACATATCCACGGTATATGACATTACCTTTGCGGATACCGCACCAAGAGAAGAATTGATATTGAGAGCAAAAGAAAGGGGCCTGCAACCAAAGCAAGCTACGCACGCAATATTACAAGGACAATTTAATATTGACATCCCTCTCAATAGCAGATTTAGCCTAGACGATCTCAATTATGCGGCAATAGAAAAGATTGACAACGGTGTATATAAAATGCAATGTGAGACAGCGGGGACCTCCGGGAATAAAAAGCTAGGAGAATTAATCCCGATAGAGTTTATAGAGGGGCTTGAAACCGCAGAGCTAACAGAACTTTTAATACCTGCCGTTGACGATGAAGATACCGAGGAATTTAGAACAAGATATTTTAGCAGTTTTAATCTGCAAAGCTTCGGCGGAAACCGATCGGATTATATAGCAAAAGTAAAAGATATTGACGGTGTGGGGGCATGTAAATGCTACAGAGCCGCAACGGATAGCCCGAACGTGACTATAGTAATACTAGATAATCAATATGGAGTTCCAAGCGGCGTATTAGTTGACTTGGTACAAAACACGATTGATCCCACGCAAGACGGTGCGGGGGATGGATTAGCACCAATTTGCCATGTTGTAGATGCTTTTGGAGCCACCGGCACCAAAATAGATATTGCTTTCGATATTACATTAGATACCGGCTATGTTTACGCAGATATTGTAGACAAAGTTGATGATGCGATAGACAATTATTTTTTGGAACTCTCTAAAACGTGGGAAAATACTGATAATTTAATTGTGCGTATCTCAAAAATAGAAAGTGCAATTTTGAACATTACAGGCGTACTAGATATTGGCAATACGGCGCTAAACGGAGCGGCGAGCAACATTATTTTGGACTCTAATAGCATACCGATAAGGGGGACTGTAAATGCAAACAATTAATTATTTGCAAAGTGCCTTGCAAGATATAAAAGAATTTAAAGTTATTACGTCCGTATATGACAAAGAAAACAGTGAGATTAATGTATGCGTGGATGATTTATACAAAGACCAGTTTGTTTTATTAGCTACAAAAAAAGGATTATCTAGGTACGAAAACAGTTTAGGATTAACATATAAGGAAACGGATACTTTGGACGATAGACGATTTAGAATAATTACAGAATATAGCAAACAATTGCCATACACAAAAGTAACTATGAATAAAACACTTGAAAATCTATGCGGTAAAGACGGGTATAGGTTAACAATTGACCTTACAAGCAATTTACTTACGGCAAGGATAGCGTTGACTGCTAAAAGCCAGTTTTTTACCGTAAAAGAATTCCTTGAAAGCGTAACTCCTTTGAATTTAATTATAGACTTATCCTTACTATATAATCAATATAAATCTTTGCACCGATTTACGTATGGGCAATTAAAGGAATGGACACACAAGCAGCTAAGAGAGGAAGTGAATGCATAATGGCAGAACAGACAGCAAATTACGGGCTGATAAAACCTAGCGAAGAAGATTTTTACAACATTGAAGATTTTAATGACAATATAGACATTATAGATGCCGAAATTAAAAACGCTCAGGACAAAGCAGATCAGGCTTTTCAATCAGCCAATGGCGGTGATGCTAACACCGTAAACGGTCATACGGTTGAAGCTGATGTCCCTGCAGGTGCAAAGTTTACCGATACCATCACTACTATAAATGGAAAGACTGGTGCTATTGCCAAAGCAGATATTACAGCACTCGGTATACCTGGACAGGATACGGTCTATACCCACCCATCATCGCATCCAGCCAGTATGATTACTCAAGATGCGAGCCATAGATTTGTAACAGACACTGAAAAAGGTACGTGGAATGGTAAAGCAGCAGGTAGCCACACCCACCCCGCAAGCCAGGTGGCTGCTGGTACTTTGCCGGCGGGTGTATTAGCAACAAACAGTACGGACTATACCACTTCCAGGCTTAGGAATATTAGGTTTGGAACAACAGTGCCTAGTTCCTTAGCAAATGGTGAAGTCTATATGATGTATGAGTAAGGCGGTGGTTAAATGGCAAAAGGAATATACGCAGGCGTAGGTGGGGTTAAAAAGGTAAAGAAGTTATTTGTAGGTGTGGGTGGGGCAGCTAAGAAAGTAAAGAAAGTATTTGTTGGGGTTGGTGGTGCGATTAAACTTGCGTTTAGTGGTGAGCCGTCTAAAGTAGATACTGCTATTACACCACTGTCAGTTCCAAGAAGTTCTTTAGCAGCAGCAAGCATAGGAAATTATGCACTATTTGCAGGTGGAGCCGGTATTACTAGGCGTTGTGATGTAGATGCCTATAGTGATTCACTTGAGCACTCTATGGCTCCAGATCTATCACTCACTGCACATTCTTTAGCAGCAGCGAGTGTAGGAAACTATGCATTATTTGCAGGTGGGTTAGGAAGTAATGATAGCAGCATATCCCAAGTAAATGCGTTTAATAAATCGTTAGAAAGATTATCTGCACCAACACTGAGATATAATAGTGCATATTTGGCAGGGACAAATAACGGAGTTTATGCAATATTTGCTGGAGGAAGATCAGGAAGCACTGTTAGACCTTGGGGATCTGCTTATAACTCTGCGCTAGAGAAAATTGATGGTCTGTTGCTTATAAATAATGCGCATAACTTAGCGTCCGCTCGTGTAGGAAACTATGCACTATTTGCAGGTGGGGAAAAAGATACAGCTGGTTCAGCAAGTGATCAGGTAACTATTTTTACTACTGAGCTAAACAGACTAGAGAATACGCTAAGTGCCGCAAGATATAGTTTAGCGGGTGCAAGCGGAGACTATGCAATATTTGCAGGTGGATATTCTTCTTATGGCTACCCAACAGTCGTAGAAGCTTTTGACACTTCTCTTACTAGATATAGTGCTTCAGCATTAAGCACAGGGCGTATGAGTTTAAGTGCAGTAAGTATAGGAGACTATGCGATATTTGCAGGCGGGTTTAATAAAGATAATTCTCCAAACGTCGTTAATACTGTAGATGCTTTTGACACATCCCTTGCTAGGTATACATTTGACACATTAGCAACTGAAAGAATGAGTTTAGCAGCAGCGAGTGTAGGAAACTATGCATTATTTGCAGGTGGGTTTAACTACACTAACCCATCGGATTATGATACTATAGACGCTTATGAAATATAAAGGAGGATATATAATAATGATAAGACTAAAAATTTATAATAATGAAAAAACTTACATTACACCAGATATGAAACAATTAACGCCTGAGATGGCAGCTATGAAGTACGACATAATAAACACTGGGTTACCCTGTGTGATTGAGACGGATGCGCAAGGTGTCATGCTGTATACTGTGCCAGAGCCAATACATATAGCAGCTGATCGGTTAGGCATTGATCCGGAAGCTTATCAAAATGTCACAGATTTAATAACTGCAATGGAAGAGGTTTTAAATGCACCTGCGCCGGAACCTGCACCATCCGCAGAAGAACGTATAGCTTCCGCGCTGGAGTTTCAAAACATATTGACATTACCGGAAGAAACTGAATAAAGGAGGGATAATCTATGACTTATGAACAAATCAAAAGAAATTACGATAGGGGATTATGGAATGCACAGATGGTAAAGATCTGTGTACG
>ENA-UOOI01002496-UOOI01002496.1-fermentation-metagenome-genome-assembly--contig:-NODE-2496-length-15815-cov-99.977982_pt1 | contig 15815 bp, 13 predicted proteins | sample MGYA00245779_ERZ724027 | MGnify/ENA primary metagenome ERZ724027 (study PRJEB28704, sample SAMN03018318) | fermentation metagenome | biome: anthropogenic terrestrial biome; feature: soil...
AAAAAGCCAGTGGTGGACATTCAGTAATAGAACGATTGAGATATGATAAACATTATATGAATATGACGAAATATAAGACCTATGATGAATATAATCGTACCATATGGAAAGTTGGTTTTGATACGAATAATAAAACTAAGAGCATGATTGTGAATGATGCTAGGGAATGGTTTGAAAAGGGATTAATTAAAATCAATAGTAGAGAAATACTTAACGAGATGAAAGTATTCGTTGCAAATGATAAAGGTGGTATGGGTGCTATTAGTGGACAACATGACGATCTGGTTATGGCTTTATGCCTTGCTATTGTAGGTTTAAAATCCGGTATATGGTATCCATTTGGTTAAAATCAACCTTAAATTCACTTATATTCATTGATTTAAGCGACTTTAACCACTTATGCGACAACTAATACACTATTGATATAGAATGCCTTAAATCGACGAATTTACAATGAAATTTTGAAAGGAGAATAACATGAATATAGATGAATATAGTATGACTTTTGATAATCCTTCCTTATGGTTTATAGAAGAGGTAAAAAAGCCATATCACTTAAATAGGATTTCCAAGGTAATTACTAATAGAAATTATCTATCTGGTATCCATAAAGTTTTAGACAGGGAAGATGCAGAATATAAAGGTAAGAAATTGATTACAAGAAAGACAATTATTAATTATGCTAAGACGGTTATTAATTTTCATAATACATATTTACTAGGTAAACCAGTATCCTTGACAGGTGATACAGAAGTAATAAACACATTTAATAATGTTTACAAATTAGGATTATACAATACGATTGATTATGAAATATTGGATAAAGTAAATAAATATGGCGATGCCTATGAATATGTATATACAGATAATGGTATTATTAAGAGTAAGATAATTGATAGTGGTTCATCCTATCCCGTATATGATGATGAAGGTAATTACATATCGTTTATAGAACATTGGACTGATGCTTATAGTGGTATCAGTTATTTTTATGTCTATTATCCTACTTATGTAGATTATTGGAATGATGAAGGGGGCACAGTACATTTAGTGGATACTAAGATAAATGCTACAGGATTGCCGGTACATTATCATAACTTCAATGATATGGATGATTACTTTGGTATTAGTTTACTCAATGATATTAGACCATTATTGGATGAATTAGAAGATATACTTAGTAAGATGGGTGATGCTATTTATATTAATTCGCTCAATCCTATGAATGTAGCAATAGGGCAGAGAATAGAAAGTACAATACCTGCTGATGCTACTGGATATGTATTAAACCTTGATAATGGTGATTTTAAGACGGTTAGTACTATGATGGATTACAATACTATTAAGTTGTATCTTGACAATGTAAAACAATTCCTTAACGATATTGCTTGTATTCCTAGTGCATTAGGCAGTAATACAAATATTGCTAATGTATCTGAAGTATCTTTGAAGATGCTATTCCATATGGCTAATATAAAAGCACAGGAAACAGAAAAATGGCTTAATATTGGTATGCAAGAAAGATTCATGAGATTTAATAAAATACTTGATATGCAAGGAATTAAGGTTGACGGTAATTGCGAAGTCGAATATAATTTAAGTATTCCAGTTGCTACGGACGAGATTGTGAAGAATTTAAAGGCTATGAAGGAAATGGGTGCTATTTCTATTGATACTATTATGGAAAAGAGCGGTATGATAAAGGATGTAAGTGCCGAAAAGAGTAGGTTAAGTGAGATGCAAAAAAATTAAGATAGTGTAAGTGAGAATAGTTCTCAGTTAGATGGAATAATAACAGTAATGGTTACTGATATTAGAACCTAAAAATTTATGCTGTTTAGCAACTGAACTAATTTCATACTTAGTTTAATTATGCTTATTCTGGCTATATCTACATAAAAATCCAATAATATTATATCTTATAAATATGGTCTTAACTATTCATTAAACTTATGTTTAACGAATAGCACAGTTATTTCCAAAAGCGGTTGTAAGCCAATGAAATCAAGGGCTGTATCGATTCATGTAAAACGACATACATTTATAAGTCAGTAATTATGTATAAAATGGGTTATTATACAGTATAAATATACATAATTAATGAATAGAATTTCGGTTTTATGCAATATTTATATTCATAACCCCTATTTGAAAAATGGTTCGCTATCTAATCACTCTTCACCCCACAGTAAAAATTGGTCTAAAATATAAGTATAAAATAAGTACAATGATGTTGGGGTCTAAACTACATTTAAATTAAACCCATTATTCTTTAGCACCTTGAAAAATTTATATTTTATAGAAAAATCAGATTGTTTCATCCGTTTTGAACATTATCGTAGACCTTTTTCCTTTGCTTTTTTAGGCTATTACAGGATTTTGGGCATAGTTGCCCAAACCCTTCCTAAAATTGAAGAGTTTCTTGAAATTCAGTGCTGCAACTTTGCATCCCAAGAAGAACTTTCCACGTTGCTTACCACGCGGCATCTTTTCAAGATGATAGTTCATTCGAAGATTGGATGGTACTGTTTCAACTCCATTACGAAGCTTGGCATAATTCTTAAATTGCTCGCCCTGCATTTTTCGCTGTGTTTTAGCTCTTTCAGAAGCAGTCTTGGATGTTATCACTTTACTAACTCGTTTGAAAACTTTTGGTTTACATTGATCCTGATATGGGCAGCTTGCACACAATTCTCTTTGAAATGAAACATTACACTGACCACTCGGCTTCATGTAACTGCAACTTTTAGGCTCATGGCCTGCCGGACAGTGAAGGACGTTTGTTCCATCTTCATTGAATGCAAACTCAGCCATTATATCTGCGGTATCTCTTCCTGTAAGGCTCGTGGTAATAAGATCTATATTTTTTTCTTTTGCCAACGACTGGTTTTCAGCCCCACTGTATGCACCGTCTGTTATGAGAGATATTGTTTCATCCTGTTTTTCCATCTTGTTAAGGTGGTCTTTTAAAAACTGGCTGTCACTGTACGTGTTTTGTTCATACTGGTATTCTGTTACAACGGAACCATTCGCACCAACAGATTCTTCTAAATTTGCAACGTATCCGCGATGTTCCTTGTTTGCCTTTTTACGGAAAGTTGCTTCTGGATCAGAAGGATTCTGCATGACGGTTGCATTCATGGTTCCATCTTCTTTCGTCCGAAGTCTTCGTTTACCATCATCAACAATCGTCTGCTCTGAAATGCAGCGGATAAACAGTTCATATTCAGTAACATTTTTACATTCTGTATTGCATAGTTCAATTAATTTGTCTGCATCATCAAGTAATTCCAGAATTCTTAATTCGGCATCTGTACTGCGTTGATGATAAATTACTTTATTGAAATCGTTTGGATCACAGTAATGAGCAAGCACTTCGGATACCATGGTTGGTTGCTTCTCTTTCAGATAAATTACCAGCTTTGCAATACAAGTGTATAATAGTTCCATCCTGCTCAACTTGCGAATATTTGATTCTATCATCATGGAATCCATGCGTCTTACACGGCCGTTTATATTCATCAGTTTTGCAATCTTACTGCTTAGGTCTGTTACACAGTCATGATAAAGATCTACATTGTAAAGCTTTTCGTAATCATAACATCTTTTACGAAAACGGCTTAGGGATTTATCACTCAAAGGTTGTTCATCAAAGCTTGTTGTATGAAGAGCATACTGAAGATGAAGATCCAGCATGAGATTTTCCACCATTTCATCATCAGAATAGTCAAAAAGTTCCTTAATGATGAGCGCACCGACAGTGACGTTGACAGGAGTATTTGGTCTTGAAGCTTTATCGCTGTATAATACAGCAAACCTTTTTTCGTCAATTGCCGGAAAGATTTCATCAGCAAATACCTTTGCCCATGATTTTTCCAATGCTTTTTGTTCTCTGGATGTAAGTCCTGAGAAGCTATCTGTAAATGATAATTGTTGACAATTGTTTTCTTTGAATGACATAGAGATTACCTACTTTCCTAAGTTACCTCTATTATACTATAGATAGTGACATCAGGCACGAAATAACTACAAAATATATAAATTTTTCAAGGTGCTAAAGTGGGGCTTTTGACCCCAACATCAGTACAATATAAATATAAAACTTATGGGTTCACTTTCCATTAAGGTGGTGGTAAAATACTCCTATATGTTATTTTGAATACGAAAGGCGATGTGCAATAATGGGTACAAATTATGATATTATTGAAGAAGATGGTGAAAAATACAATATAACATATAAAAAAGATAAAAATATAATTTGGGCGACTGTATGGATTAAAAGTTATGAAATTAAAGCATATGGTAAAGATGTTCATGATGCATATTTTTCATTAACACAAAAGATTTACCAGACATTTCATTTCAAACTATAATACATAAAACGAAAAAGCCATGGATTAATTAGTGTCTGCTGATTAAATAAGGTATTCCCCATATACATGTATATAAATTAAAGGTGTCCTATTACAGGATGCCTTTTCTATTATAATAAAGTATTGATTTAAAGCGATTTTAAGCCACTTTAATATTATACCCTTATAAGTTATCATAAATCATATTAGAATGGCTTGCAGACGTTAAAATCCCATTAAATTTAATTGGAAAGGAGTTTACAATGACGGTATTAGATAGATTAAAATTAGAATTAGCAAATAAAGAATATTTAACGGATACAGAATATATCGTTTTCTTAATGGAAAATGAACTAGATGAAACTGCTACATACAATAAAACAACTATGCAGAAACAATTACTTCTCACCGTATTAGATATATTAGAAGTGGTTGCTAATGATGTAGATATTATGCGTAAAGTGGAAACAGAATTTTCTACTACTACTGATGCTTACAAATATCTTGAACAACGAATTGCACAGGTAAAGGATAGAATTGCAGCCATACCAGAGCCAGATGAAGAATATTCTCCATTTAGTTTGATGTATACAAGAAAATAGGGTTGTCACATTTTGCCTACTGATGTATAATTATGGCAGATAATAATGTGGGGAGGGTTAGAATGGCTAGTGTAACGAAAATTATTAAGTGGAAAAACCAAAACATTACTCTTGATCACATTTCTGTAAGTGCTGATGAAGAAGTAATTAATAAAAAAGTAAAGATGGCTATAATTGATGCATTAAATAATAAACCTAATCCGATTCTACAAATTGATTGGTCTAAGTTTGGAGAAAATAATGACTGTATAGAAATAGAAGATGTAAAAATTGGAGGGATACTATAATGGCATTATCAAAATCTCAAATTATTACACTACAAATATTAAATCAATATGAACCACAGAAAATGAATTATCAAGAGATTGCAAAAAAAAGTGGTGCTAGACCAATGGATATATCAAATGCATTAAGAAGTTTAGCCACGAGAGATTTAGTTTATCAATTAGATATGCAGGGAGGAACTACAATAACACCAGATGGCAGAGAAGAACTAATGAATAATATGTAATTATAGTATCAAGGCACTTACTTTGTAGGTGCTTTTTTAATACAGATATTGACATAGAAATTACATTGATATATAATACACGTATAAACCTTAATCTAGCACGTGAAAATAGATAAGGTCGTACGTGACAGTAAAGAAAGTCAGTAGAATCAATGCTTTGATAAGACGATGATGTATCCTTTATCGACATAAGATTCAGGTTCTAGTCCGGGTTAACTGGGTGAGGGTTCAAGTCCCTTCAACTGCATCAATAAAAAGCCTTGTAAGTGTTGAGTTTACAAGGCTTTTTTATTGGAAAATAACTGCTTTTATACAGCCATTATAAGAAGCAGCATTACGCTTTATTTTGGATTGCGGGAAGTTTCATAAACAGGGGCTTTCCGCAAATCCCCGGTTCCGTCATGGAATATGGATTTAAAATAACATCCAGCTGCTCTTTTGTGAGCAGGCCGTCTCTTAAAATTAAGTCTCTTATGGAAGCGCCGGTTTTGATTGCTTCCTTTGCCAGAACGGCCGCTTTCTCATAACCGACAAAGGGGCAGATTGCAGTAATAATACCGACACTCTTTTCCACCATATTCCGGCAGCGTTCCGTATTCGCTGTAATCCCGGTAATACAATTGTCAACCAGGGTATGAATGGCGTTAGCCAGAGTTTCTATGGACTGGAATAAATTATAAAATATAATCGGCTCAAAAGCATTTAACTCTAACTGACCCGCTTCGGCTGCCATCGTGATTGTCATGTCATTTCCAATAATATTGAATGCCACCTGGTTTACAACCTCCGGAATGACCGGATTCACTTTCCCCGGCATAATGGAGGAACCATTTTGCTTTTCGGGAAGGTGAATTTCACCAAACCCTGTTCTGGGACCTGAGGACATAAGTCTTAAATCATTGGACATTTTGGATAGATTCACCGCACAGGCTTTTACCACTCCCGATACAAAAGTATATCCGTCAAGGTTCTGCGTTGCATCAATCAGATCATAAGCCTGCACCAGGGGCAATCCTGAAATCAATGCAATATTTTTAACAATCTTTTGACAATACTGGATATCTGCATTTAGGCCGGTCCCAATGGCAGTGCCTCCCATATTTAATTTGCTCATCTCCTGCTTTGCACTCTCAAACCTTGCAATATCCCTGCGTATTGCGGTACTATATGCCCTGAATTCCTGTCCAAGCCGAATAGGTATCGCATCCTGCAGCTGGGTTCTTCCCATTTTTATAACATCATCGAATTCTTCCGCCTTTTTTACCAAAGCTTTATATAAACGTTCCAGCTGCTGCCCGGCTTTATTTAATAGTTTTATAGCCGTTATTCTGCCGCAGGAGGGAAATACATCATTGGTTGACTGCCCGTAATTTACATGATCATTCGGATTAACGATTGTATAATTTCCTTTCTCCCCGCCCAGTATTTCGATCGCGCGATTGGCAATTACTTCATTGGCGTTCATGTTTAGAGAGGTTCCCGCTCCTCCCTGAATTGGATCTACAATAAACTGGTCGAGCATTTTACCTGCTATAATTTCATCACACGCTTTAACAATAGCATCCGCCCTCTTTTTGTCCAGCTGTCCTATTTCATAATTTGTTATTGCGGCAGCTTTTTTTATTTGGGCAATACTCGCAATTAATTCCGGGTGCATCTTCATACCGGTAATATTAAAATTTTCTACAGCTCGTAAGGTCTGTACTCCAAAATAAGCATCCAATGGAACTTCCTTCGTTCCTATGGAATCATGTTCTGTTCTAAGTTTTTTTGTTTTGTCAATTCTCATCATGTGTTTTTCTCCATATTATTTATATTTTTCCTTGTTTTTATTATAGTTTTCCTCTATCATAGAATCAAATATATATATCTATATATTACTTATAGATTAAAGGTTATATCAAATGAGAGATTACTATGAAAAATCAATTTTTTACCAAGCGAATTAATTCGTTTGCAAATATGGAGCCTGCGGCACAAAGTTTGCAGGTAGTCAAGAAAGGGCTTGATTATTACTATGTTTCAAGGCAAGGAATACGTTTATGAAGTATATAAAACAAGAAGCTTTTCTAAGGCAGCGGCTAACCTTTACATTTCACAGCCTTCCTTAAGTGCCACCATTAAAAAAATAGAACAGCGGATTGGGTCACCGATTTTTGACCGCAGTACAAACCCGATCCGGCTCACCGAATGCGGACAGAAATATATTCAATATATTGAACGCATTTTCGATATGGAAAACGAATTTCAGAAGCAAATGAACAACTTATCCGAACTTCGTACCGGCAATCTTACCATAGGCGGAAGTAATCTGTTTTCCTCCTATATTCTGCCTCCGTTGCTTACTGCGTTTATGAAGAAATATCCGCTGATTCATATTAATATAATAGAAGCAAATACGAAATTGTTGGAGAAAAAGCTTTTTGCAGGAGATCTCGATTTAGTAATTGACAATTACCGGTTTCCGGAGACAATATACAGCCATCACCATTTTTGCCGGGAGCATCTGCTTCTCGCAGTGCCGGCCAGTTTTTGCTCAAACAGCCGCCTGACTGACAAGCAGTTATCCGCAGAGGATATCTACAATAATAAGCACTTGGAAGCATCTACTTCTTTTGTTTCCTTAAAAGAGTTCAGGGAAGAGCCTTTTATATTGCTGCGTTCTGGTAATGATACAAGAGAGCGCTCAGAGTTGTTATTTAAAGAGGCCCAAATCGTACCGAACGTTATACTTGAGCTGGATCAGCAGGTCACTGCCTATCATGTCGCATGTTACGGCATGGGCATAACGATTATTTCAGATACCTTAATCAAAAAGGTCCCCGCCGATGATCGTGTTGTTTTTTATAAATTAGAGGAAGCCATCGCTGCCAGAAATATTTATTTTTATCGGAAAAGTACCAAATATGTTACACGGGCTATGGAAGAGTTTCTTAAATTATCCTGTCAGGATTCTAATTCGATACCGCCCGAAAAATCGACAAACTGAACTGTATAATTCCGCCCTCTAAAGATTATATTTCTGCTTATTCCTGGCTTTATTCCGATACATAATATGATCCGCATGATCCACCATCTCATTTACTTTTGCTTTATCTGTAATATAATCACTGAAAGCTCCCATGCTTATCTTAACCTCATATGGCTTCATAGAATTCTTATTATATTTTCTTAAATACTTATTGACTTTACGGATAAACTCCTCCGGTGAGACCGTGGTTTCGTCGTAGGTACCTATCACTAGAAATTCATCCCCACCGATTCTGGCACAAATTTCATTTCCAATCAGACAGCTCTGGATTGCCTTGGAAACAACAGTAATCGCATTGTCTCCTTCCATATGCCCAAAGTTGTCATTGATTTCCTTGAGATTATCCATATCCGCTAGAAATACAAACAGTATTTTCTTTTCCCTCATTGCTTCATCAAGAATATTCGGAAGATTTTGGTTCAAACCGTTCCGATTATAAACACCGGTCAGCACATCTCGAAATGAAGCCAAATACAGTTTCTTATGCATCCGATAATATTCCAGGGCATTCATGATATTCCGGCTCCAATTCCGATAGGTAATATCATATGCTTCCACCTTATCCCCATAGGTAATAACAGAATAGCCGATACAGTAGCCGTTAAAATGCAGAGGCGTAAAATAATAGGCCTTCGGTTTTTCGCGGTCATTCCACAGATCCGGAATCATATCCTTCGTTTTAAAGTTATAATTACTCTTGACAGGCTTTGCGTCCTCGCAGGCTAATACCAGCTTCATCTCCTCTGTATAACCGATTTTCGTATGTAACGGGTCTTCGACATCATAATGATCCGCGCTTTCATCCCAGTTATCACATAAGCAGAGATAATAGTCAGAATAATTTTTGATTAAATATAAGTAGTAGCAGAATTTATTAATACAATCTTCTAAATTTCTGGCCGCAGTAAGTGATTCCGTCATATAGCTGTCTAAAAATATTTTATAGTCGTCCAGCTTATCTTTTAACCTGAAAATTCCGCTTCTTTTCATATAATTAATGCCCGAGCAGCCGCAGCTATGGCCGATCTCTAAATTACCGGGAACCATTTTATATGGCTCCGGCTTAGCTCCGGTCATCATTTCGGATAGCTCACATACTGCATCGATACCGGTTTGTACAATCGGAGCCGAGAATGTAGTAATTGACGTATAGCAGATCGCCGTCTCATCAATTCCATCATAACCGGTAATCGCGATATCTTCCGGAACATGAATTCCGTGATTAAGCAATTCATTTGCCAGACCGATCGCCATACGGTCACTGATACACATAACCGCATCCGGCTTTCTGATCTCACCGCCGGCTAACTTTCTTGCAAGACGCTCGCCGCCCGCATGGCCAAAATCTCCCTCATAGGATATTCTGCTTTCATCAATCGGGATCTTATGTTTTCTTAATGATGCTTTATATCCTTCCACTCTTAATATTGTAGCAACCGCATTCGGATCCGCCGCCAGGCAATAAATATCGCGATATCCATGTTCCTCAATTAAATGGTCAACAATTTTCTCCGCCGCTTCCCAATCGTTTGTATTGATACTGGGGAAGCATTTTGCAGGCTTATCAATAAACAATACCGGACATTTACACTTTTCTAATAGCATCTGTTCAATCTCTTCCGCCAGATTGTCGATGACTAATGTCAATGATGCAACCAGAATACCATCAAAATGATCCAAATTTATCAGGTTAAATATATTCTTTTCACCTGTCTTATATTCTGTGAAATCAGAATCCTTAATAAATGTTGAGAAGATGGCAATATCGTAATCCAAAGCATAGCATTGTGAAATAATTCCCCTTAAAAGTTTATGCTGATACAGCTCCTCAACTTCAGAAATAATGACCCCTATTAATTTTCTTTTTTTCAATCTATAGTCCCCCTAGTATAATTGAAAAGCAGCTCCTTAGTTACCACATATCGATATTATTATACTACATCATTCCAACTCTTCATAGTCCTAATTTCCTATTTCTTTTTGGAAAGTTACTGTTCACACCCACAATAGCGATCCTGGTTTTCTGCGTTAATCACTTCGTAATTTTAAAATCCAATCACTTATAAAATCCTGTTAATTGTTATTTTTCTAACATTGTTTAGCCGAATATATCATGATTAAGTTTTATACTACTATTTTAAGTAATTGTAGCTTTTTACACTCCTAACATTGTTTTAATTTATTGAATTGATTCTCTTGAAACTCTGTACTATAATAGAGGACTAAAACAAAGACAACCAACCGCTTTGGTATTATGAAAGAAGGATTTATTGTGAAATTTAATTACGACATTTATTACGGCACCTTCCTAAGAAGGCCGAACCGTTTTATTGCATATGTAGATTTAGATGGAGAGGAAGTTCTTTGCCACATTCCAAACACTGGGCGTCTGGGAGAATTATTAGTACCAGGCGCACAGGTTATACTTTCCCACCACCCCTCCCCCGCGAGAAAAACAGAATATGAGCTTCGGATGGTAATGAAGAATTTCTGCTGGATTTCCATTGATTCGCAGCTCCCGAATGCGCTTGCCGAGGAGGCGATTGCCTCCGATGTAATTGAAGAGCTTCAAGGTTATTCCGAGATTCGAAGAGAAGTTACTTATCAAAACAGCCGGTTTGATCTTCAACTCCTTGGCAATGACACCTGCTTTGTTGAGGTAAAGGGAGTCACCCTGGAACGGGACGGCTGGTGCTATTTCCCGGATGCTCCGACCGCACGGGGGAAAAAGCATATTGATGAACTGATCTGTGCAATGAAGGATGGTTACCGAAGTGTGCTTCTATTCGTTGTACAGATAACGGATGTGAGAGGTTTTAGCCCGAATAAAATTACAGATCCTGACTTTTCCGATAAGGTGAAATATGCCTCTGAAAACGGCGTGGAGATTCTGGCATATAATTGCTTGATATCTCCGCAGGAAATCTCTATTACAGGAAAAGTTCCGATTATCCTAACTTAATAAGCCCAAAAAGGAACTCGCTTGCAGACAAAATACAACAGTTCCCTCGGATTTTTTACATTCACTCCAGAGCATTCACTCCAGACACTCCACCAGCTGCTGCCAATGTAATATCTTAAAGCTGCGTCCATAGTAATCAATCATCCCCTCCGCCTTCATTCTTGCCAATTCCCGGCACATTGAGGTACGGGATACATTAAGATAATCCGCAAGCTCCGTTCGGTTAAGAACGATCTGGAAGATACTGCTCCCCCTTTCATTCGCTTCATTCAGCAGGAAACTTGCGATCTTCTCCCGCATTCCTTTTAAAGTCAGAAGCTCAAGCTTGCGGTTTAGGTTTACATTCTTTTCCCCCAGCACAACCATCATATTTTGTATCAGACTGATGTGGAAGGGACAGCTGTTGCCGCAGGATTTCGTAATCCGTTCATAGGGAATCAGCAGTACCTTCGAATCCTCCTTAACCCTCGCTGTTACCGGCGAAATCCGTTTTGCGGTGCAGACAGTCCCTTCCGCAAACATATCGGATGCCTCCAGGAATGCTACGATATGTTTATTACCGGCCAAATTTTCTTTCATAATTTCCACGATTCCTTCCAGAACAATTCCCACATAATTAATCTCATCCCCGGCAAAGAATAGATACTCATCCGCCTGCAGCGACTTCACCTTAGCGCTCAGGCAGCCTAATAAATGTTCGTAATCTTTCTCCTCTATATTTCGAAACAGTGCACATTTCTTTATAATCGAATTGTATTTTTCCATATTTGACCTCATTTCTGCGCCGCCTTTTACACATTACAAATTTGTGTCTGTGCTGCCCATTATTTGTAGCTGTGGCTACACTTTTTTGAATCTATCTGTATTATACTCACCTTGTGTTAAGAAATCAACAGAAATCCCGGGGACAAAAATTAATTGTTGAAAATAAAGAAAAACAAAGCGCAAAAGACTGCGCAGAAACGAGGGAAGGAATGGAAAATTTAATGTTTTGCTACCAATGTCAGGAAACTGCAGGATGTACCGGCTGTACCAGATCTGGAGTATGCGGGAAAACACCGGACTTAGCTCGAATGCAGGATTTATTAATCTATACTACCAAGGGCTTAAGTACGGTAACCACCGCTCTTCGGGCGCAGGGAGAGGAGATCTCCTCCCTGGTTAACCACTATATTACCATCAATCTCTTCACAACCATTACAAATGCTAATTTTGATAATGAGATCTTCTATCAGAGAGTCTTTGAGACCCTGAAGTTAAAGGACGAATTGCTTGCTAAGATAGTGGATAAAAGAGCTCTTCCGGAGGCTGCCCTGTGGACCGCCACGACAAGGGAAGAGTTAGATCAGAAATCCGTTTCCGCTCAGGTCGGTGTTCTTGCTTCGAAAAATGAGGATGTGCGAAGTCTTAGAGAACTGATCACCTACGGATTAAAAGGTTTAGCCGCTTACCTGAAGCATGCAAATGAATTAAATTATGACGATGCTAAAATCAGTGCTTTTATGCAGAAGGCATTAGCTGCAACTCTTGACGACTCCCTAAGCACAGAGGAACTGATCGCCCTTACCCTGGAAACCGGAAAATGGGGTGTCGAGGGTATGGCTTTACTGGATACTGCCAATACCAAAACCTATGGCAACCCGGAGATCACGAAGGTGAATATCGGTGTTGGGAACCGGCCGGGTATCTTAATCTCCGGTCATGACTTAAGAGACTTAGAGCAATTACTGGAGCAGACACAGGGAACCGGCGTGGATGTTTATACGCACTCGGAGATGCTTCCTGCACACTACTATCCTGCTTTTAAGAAATACGATAACTTCGTCGGAAACTATGGTAATGCATGGTGGAAGCAGAAGGAAGAATTTGAGAGCTTCCACGGACCGATCCTGATGACTACCAACTGCGTCGTTCCTCCGAAGGACAGCTATAAGAACCGCTTATTTACAACCGGTGCATCGGGCGTTGCCGGATGTACGCATATCGACAGAGAGGAAAATGGATATAAGGATTTCTCACCGATCATCGAGCTTGCTAAGACCTGCCCGCCTCCGGAAGAAATTGAAAAAGGTGAAATCATCGGCGGTTTCGCTCACAATCAGGTATTTGCGTTAGCCGATAAGATCGTTGACGCTGTCAAATCCGGTGCGATCAAGAAATTCTTTGTAATGGCAGGCTGTGACGGACGCCAGAAAGCAAGAAACTACTATACGGATTTTGCTAAGGCTTTACCTAAGGATGCGGTGATTCTTACCGCCGGCTGTGCAAAATACAAATATAACAAGCTGGATCTTGGCGATATCGGCGGGATTCCAAGAGTTCTGGATGCCGGGCAATGCAATGACTCCTATTCTTTGGCTCTGATTGCGCTTAAATTAAAGGAAATATTTGCGCTTTCGGATGTGAATGAGCTTCCGATCGTTTATAACATTGCATGGTATGAGCAAAAAGCCGTGATCGTTCTTCTCGCCCTGCTCTACTTAGGCGTTAAGAATATCCATCTGGGACCTACGCTTCCTGCCTTCCTTTCCCCCAATGTGGCCAAGGTATTAGTTGAGAACTTCGGCATCGCAGGAATTGGGACCGTTGAAGATGACATTGCCTTATTCACCGCATAATTAAATATAAATTTTTTCTAAGCCATATTCCATACCCTGTTCTATCTAATTCACGCCTGGGTATACGAAGGAATATGGCTTAATTTATGTTAATCCGGATTTTCTTAATCTGCATCCAATTCCCGCCACCCTTTTATTTGGGAAAGTATACTTGACTTTCCTACGTACTATAAGTAATATTATTACATAACATTTATCATCAGGTAAAATTGATTGGCCGGATGTTTATATGCAAAGAAAGCATCCGGTTATTTTTTACGCTAACTTAAATGCAAAGGAGAAACCTATGTTACAAGCAGCCGAAGGAAAAGAAAACAAGATGGGTATTATGCCGATACCCAAATTATTACTTAATATGTCTGTTCCCATGATGATTTCCATGATGGTCATGGCATTATATAACATTATCGACAGTATCTTCATAGCACAGATTAACGAAAATGCATTAACTGCTCTATCCCTTGCTTTCCCGATTCAGAACTTTATGATTGCCATTGCCAATGGTACCGGCGTCGGTATTAATTCCCTGCTATCGAGAAGCCTCGGTGAGAAAAATCATAAGGAAGTAAATGCTTCTGCTGTCAACGGCATTTTCCTGGCCCTAATCAGCAGTATCCTATTTGCTGTCTTTGGTGTTTTACTCGCAGAGCCTTATATGGTATCCCAGACAAATAACCCGGAGATTATAAGCTATGGTACACAGTATCTTAAGATCGTCTCCCTCTTCTCCGTTGGTGTATTCATGGAGATTACCTTTGAACGTATTATACAATCCTCCGGCAAGACCATTTATAGTATGATTACCCAGATAACCGGGGCGATCATTAATATTATATTGGACCCCATTATGATATTCGGACTCTTCGGTTTTCCTGAAATGGGCGTTGCCGGTGCGGCTCTCGCAACCGTCCTTGGTGAAATCGGCGCTGCAGGACTTTCCTTGTTTTTTAACCTTAAGAAGAATCATGAGGTAAAAATAAGCTTTAAAAAATTCACTCCCGCATGGAGAACCATAAAGAGCATTTATTCCGTAGGTGCACCGTCCTTTCTGATGCAATCCATCGGTTCCGTATTGACTTTCTGTTTAAATAATATGTTAATTCAATTTTCAACCACAGCCGTCTCCGTCTTCGGGGTGTATTTTAAATTGCAAAGCTTTATTTTCATGCCGGTTTTTGGACTTAATAACGGAATGGTTCCGATCATTGCATACAATTACGGAGCACGCAATAAGAAACGTATTCTGGACACGATGAAGTACAGCATTGGTGCCGCTATCGTAGTCATGCTATTCGGATTTATCATCTTTCAGCTATTCCCGGCACAGCTGCTTTCCCTGTTTAATGCAACGGATGCTATGCTGGAAATCGGGGTGCCTGCTCTTCGAATTATCAGCCTGCACTTTGTCTTCGCCGGTTTTTCTATTATCACCGTTTCGGTATTCCAGGCATTGGGGAATGGCCTTTTCAGCCTGATTAACTCCTTGACAAGACAGCTGATTCTTCTGCTGCCGGCTGCCTATCTGTTATCAAGAGCCTTCGGCCTTACTGCTATCTGGTTTGCCTTCCCGATTTCAGAGATCGGCTCCGTATTGATTTGTATTGTGTTCTTTAAACATATTTATAATAAAAAAATCCGGCCCCTTGAAAATTAGCACTTTATGTTACTGTTCACACCCATAATATATACCATGTTATGATTTCGACAAATGTATCCGAATCGGAGACGCTTTCGCTTAG
>ENA-UOOI01002497-UOOI01002497.1-fermentation-metagenome-genome-assembly--contig:-NODE-2497-length-15811-cov-2.532178_pt1 | contig 15811 bp, 13 predicted proteins | sample MGYA00245779_ERZ724027 | MGnify/ENA primary metagenome ERZ724027 (study PRJEB28704, sample SAMN03018318) | fermentation metagenome | biome: anthropogenic terrestrial biome; feature: soil; material...
AAATAACCGCCGATCATGGCCTCCGGAATGACTCCGATGTCGGAATACTTTGCTTTGGCTTCCTGCTGTTTGGCAGCTTCCTTCCCGGATTCCTTATCGAGGGAAAGAGAAACTATTTTTGTCTGCGCCGCGTCATCCTGTGCTGCCGCGGCTTGCATTGAGGTATCAGAAGCAGCTGCAGCAGAAGGTACTGCCGTTCCATTTTCGAAAGCAGCCTTTGTCAATGGGTCAATTATATTTTCTTCATATGCAAACGATTGAATTTGCCTGTCAACTGTACAACCAGTCATAACACCAGCGTCCCGCGCTGAAACACTTGCCTCTGCCATTGTGGTATCCTTCATATTCATCGCGCCTTCGCCGACAGCATGCATATGCTTTAAACCAACGATTATGGACAGGAAGAACATTGATAAAACAATAATCACAGACAACACAGTTATTTTTGTTTTCATAAAGTGACACCTTCTAAACAATTGGGCTTTGCATCATAAAGGTTATTATACCGTAAAATTAATAAAAAAGCAACTATTTCGCTGTTCGCCCTGTTATATATTACAAAAATATGAAAGAAATATTAATTTTAATACTCCATCTATAAATACATGGGAAAGGCCAGATTCCTGTAAAATAAAACACCCAAAATCAGCGTTTTTTCGGCGCCGGTTGTCATCAAAATATTACATATTTCTTGCTACTCTGTTAACAAAAATGGATCGGATATTTGCTGACCGGAAGGGTTTCACTTGAAAAAAGGAAGCAACTTGTAGATGCCTTATATAATAAGATTTATTAAATTGACATATCTTTAGTAAATCCGGAAAAATCAGGGGGCAGGGACAGCGGGGCCGGAGTGGTAGGGTGGAAAAGCAAGACTTCGATCTTTTCTGATGCTTTTCCACCCTACCACTCCGGCCCCGCTGTCCCTGCCTTCGTACGTTTGTCAGCTTCTATAAAATGTCATATCCCTTAAGCATCTTTGCCCGGCTTGGGTGCCGGAGCTTACGCAGGGCCTTGGCTTCAATCTGGCGTATTCTTTCACGCGTCACATTGAATTCCTGACCGACCTCTTCCAGGGTCCGGCTTCTGCCGTCGCTTAAACCGAAGCGCAGAATAAGCACACGCTGCTCCCGCTCCGTCAGCGTATCTAAAAGTTGTGTGATCTGGTCTTTTAAAATGGAATAAGAGGCGGCCTCCTCCGGTCCCATTATGGTATCATCCCGGATAAAATCACCCAGATGGCTGTCGTCCTCTTCGCCAATCGGGGAATCTAAAGAAACCGGTTCCGCGGATACCTTTAATATTTCCCTTACCTTGTCTACAGATATCTTTAACTCCTGCGAAAGTTCCTGCTCGGTAGGCTCACGACCCAAGGTCTGAAGGAGATTCCTGGATGCCCGGTAGGTTTTATTAATTACCTCAGACATATGTACCGGAATCCGGATGGTCCTGGATTGATCCGCGATAGATCTTGTAATCGCCTGCCGGATCCACCAGGTTGCATATGTGCTGAATTTATATCCTTTGGTATAATCAAACTTTTCCACAGCCTTGATCAAACCGAGATTTCCCTCCTGGATTAAATCAAGGAAAGATAACCCTCTCCCGACGTAACGCTTTGCAATGCTTACAACGAGACGGAGATTGGATTCGGTAAGCCGCTGCTTTGCCGCATCGTCACCGTTTTCAATACGCTTTGCCAATTCTGCCTCCTCCGGCATGGAAAGAAGAGGGTAGCTTCCGATTTCTTTCAGATATAAATGTACGGGATCATCCGATATTACATTGGCTGTCTGCGACAGCTTCTCCACCTCTGACCGGACATCCTCCGTATCCTCATCAAGCTCAAGCAGGAGGTCATCGTCCGGTTCCTCATCCTCGGGAGAGCTTAAAACCACAATATTATAAGCCTCAAGTCTTTCATATATTTTATCAATCTGCCGGCTGTCCAGATTCAGTTCACTAATGAAGGTATTGACCTTTTCGATATCCAAAACGCCCTTCTGCCGGTTGGCATATACAATTAATTCTCTGAATTTTTCCTCCAGCACATCATGAATTGGCTGTTCACTCATGATAAACCTCCTCCTCTGCAATATGGCCCCTATTTAAGGCAGATTGGCAACCCGAAAGCTTCGCTTTCTCGTTCTCGTTGCACTCATCCGTAAGCAACATGCCACTTTTTCATGCAAGCATGAAAAGTGTCCTGTCGCTTACGGACTGATCTGCTCATCTCGCACATTATACCATATACTCCGCAGATTAGGAACTCACAAGCAAAGCTTGTTCGTTCGCGTTGCACTTATCCGTAACTGCCATGACCTTTTCCCGTGCAAGCACGGAAAATGTCCTGTCAGCTACGGACTAATCTGCTCATCTCGCACATTATAGCATAGTGTTGGGAGAGAAGGAAACACTATTTTCTTATGACGCCATTTTTGTCAAATTTCTTCCTTAAGGCTCTTTCTGTAGGAAATATAGAACCGATTAAAAAAACAATTTGCACGAAGCAAACTACCCCGCCATAAGCGCCTATGTAATCGGAATCCTTTCCAATCACGGGCAGCATGGCGATCATAGAAGCAATAAGCATAATCCATCCTGCCATGAACCACAGTTTTCCACAGTAATGATGCGCAAACTCCCAGGTATCTTTGTTTTTCATAGACATGGAGGTTCGATAACCGAAAAATCCATTAATTTTTCCCGGAGCATTTTTAATAAATAACTTACCGAAGCCTATCATTGTAAATGGTATTAATAAGTCCATGATCATCATAAAGATCCAAAAACCCATCGTCTGCATCTCCTTCTATATAAAATAAAACCTTATTTTAATCATATTGTTCCAGGGTATGAGCCAATTCCCGCCTGATTTTTTCCTTTAAATGTGTGGGATTTAATACACGGGCGCCGGGACCGAACTGCAGAATCCATCGTACCAGCTCATCGGTGACGGCGGTATTCCGGATGAAGGTAATTCCGTCCCCGGTATCTACGATCTCGTCCGCCAGGTCGGCTTCGTACTCCCTGATATATTTGGCCGTGCGTTTATCAAAGGCTATAATGATCTGCTCGCTGACATTTCCGGATAAATGGATGAATTTCTTGCGGTCCTTTTTATGAAAATAATCCCCGGGAACATCGAAGACCTCCTCTAACGGCGTGATAGCCTTAATTCTTGAAACACGAAACTCCCTGATATCATTGCGCAGTTCGCAAAAACCGACGACGCTTAAGGCACCGTCGTTAATCATCAGCTCATATGGATGGATGACGCGGATGGTATCCTCATCGCCGCCGAAGCTGTGATAAATGATTCTTACCTTTGTTTTATTACGTATGGCAGCCTGCAGACGTTCTTCAACCTCGGGATTTCCCTCGTCACTTATATAATCATTGGTGTTGATTGTGACAAGGCCTGAAAAATGCTTTATGAATTCACGGTTTAAATTCGTCGTATTATCCAGCAGCTTATGGATCAATTCCTGTGAGGTTTTTCCCATGGTCATGTACTGGTAGGGCTTAATCAACTCCAGCAGAAAGGCAAGTGAGATCAATTCGGCGACGTGAAGGTGATATCCCGAAGCCTGAATTTATCGGCGGTATAATAAGTACGGCCATTCCTTTCCTCCTCCGAAATGAAGCAGATACCGGACAGGCTGTCAATGTCGCGCATAATCGTCTTCTTATCGACGACCACATCCCATTTTTCCAGGGAAGCATGGATGTCATTGATCGTGTAGCCCCTCTTATTTTCTGAAAGCAGCAACAGGATAAATATCTGCCGTTCCGTCTGTGCCATATCCTTCATGAAAAAGCCCCCTTTGCTTATGAGGTTATCTTACTATAATGCGATTCATAATTCAATAGATTGGAACATTGGAAGAAGGCCGCTTACGAAAATCCTTCGAAAATCCGCTTACGAAAATTCATAAAAAAGCCCTTGACAATTACCTTTTTAGAAAGTATAATCATTTAGCGTGTAATTTTCTGCATGCAATGTTTTTTTGTGCACTTTTTGTATTAACGCATCATGTATGAAAAGACGCAGTAAAAGATGGAGTAAAAAACCACAGAATGTTATTGTTCAATAATTTTCAGGAGGTGAAAAATTAATGCCAACATTTAACCAGCTAGTAAGAAAGGGCAGACAAACAGTAGAGTATAAATCAGCTTCTCCTGCTTTACAGAAAGGATTCAACTCTTTAAACAAGAGGACGACCGATGTATCTTCTCCGCAAAAAAGAGGTGTGTGCACAGCAGTAAGAACAGCCACCCCGAAGAAACCTAACTCAGCTCTCCGTAAGATTGCCAGAGTTCGTCTGTCCAACGGAATCGAAGTAACCAGCTATATCCCCGGTGAGGGACACAACCTTCAGGAGCATAGCGTTGTACTGATCAGAGGTGGAAGGGTTAAGGATTTACCCGGTACCAGATACCACATCGTCAGAGGTACACTTGATACGGCGGGCGTTGCCAAGAGAAGACAGGCACGTTCCAAGTATGGTGCTAAGAGACCGAAAGACGCTAAGAAGTAATCGTACTGATTCGTAACAAATAAATGAGATTACATTTATTTGCAGAAAGTTAAGCAGTTAAGTGCCGGATTAATTTTCCTTCCATGATTTGTATTTCTGTGGTTGCAAATTGAAAGCGAAGCTGTTGCGGATATCAGGAGAGTCTGAATTACCCGCTTTAAATTCACTGATGGAGAAAGAAGTTAAACTGAGCACGAACACAAGCAATGGAACTTAAAGGACTTGGTTCTTTATTGTGAGTACCGTTGATTTAATTGACTGACGAATTGGTGGTAATCAATCGTTAAGAATCGTTAAGGAGGGAAGAAACGTGCCAAGAAAAGGACATATACAAAAAAGAGATGTATTGGCGGATCCGCTTTACAACAACAAGGTTGTAACAAAGCTCATCAACAACATTATGTTGGACGGCAAGAAGGGCACAGCCCAGAAGATCGTTTACGGAGCTTTTGATAAGGTAGCCGAAAAGACCGGTAAGGAAGCCACGGAAGTATTCGAGGGAGCAATGAACAACATTATGCCCGTACTCGAGGTTAAGGCAAGACGTATCGGCGGTGCGACCTATCAGGTCCCGATCGAAGTAAGACCGGAAAGAAGACAGGCTTTGGCTCTGCGCTGGCTGACTATGTTCTCCCGTAAAAGAGGAGAAAAGACCATGCAGGAAAGGCTTGCCAATGAGATTATGGATGCGGCGAACAATACCGGCGCAGCCGTAAAGAGAAAAGAAGATATGCATAAAATGGCAGAGGCTAATAAGGCGTTTGCCCATTACAGATGGTAATACATGATTACAGAAACATGATTTTGTTTCTGTAATAGAAGTTATCGGAAGTTGTACTTTACTTCTGATAAAAGGCAGCGTACTTTGCTGCCGTGCATCATGATTACAGAAACATGATTTTGTTTCTGTAATAGATAATTTAGAAGAATTGATTGTTCAATTCTTTGTTAATTCAAGATGAATAGGTACTCAGGTGGATAAAATTCCACTTGTTATTCGTTCACTTGTCAAGAAATTAAGGAGGAATTATCCTTGGCAGGAAGAGAATATCCGTTAGAGAGGACTAGAAACATCGGTATTATGGCCCATATCGATGCGGGTAAGACAACACTTACCGAACGTATCCTTTACTATACCGGCGTAAATTACAAAATAGGTGATACTCATGAAGGCACCGCAACCATGGACTGGATGGAGCAGGAGCAGGAAAGAGGCATTACCATCACATCAGCGGCGACAACATGTCATTGGACTCAGGAATTCGAGCATAAGAAGATTCCGGGAGCTTTAGAGCATCGTATCAACATCATTGACACCCCAGGCCACGTAGACTTTACCGTAGAGGTTGAACGTTCCCTTCGTGTACTTGACAGTGCGGTTGGCGTATTTTGCGCAAAGGGCGGTGTTGAGCCCCAGTCTGAAACCGTATGGCGCCAGGCTGATAAATACAATGTACCGAGAATGGCATTCGTTAATAAGATGGACATTGCCGGTGCAGACTTTTTCAATGTTATAAGTATGATCAGGAGCAGGTTGGGAAAAAATCCTGTTGCGATCCAGCTTCCGATCGGCAAAGAAGATACCTTCAAGGGTCTGGTCGATTTATTTGAGATGAGGGCTTATTATTATATCGATGATAAGGGCGAGCAGATCGAGATTAAGGATATTCCTGATGACATGAAGGAACAGGCAGAGCAGTACAGGGCTTCCATGATTGAATCCATCTGTGAGACGGACGATGATCTGCTTGAAAAGTACCTGGAGGGTGAGGAGCCCACGACAGAGGAATTGAAGGCCGCTTTAAGAAAAGCAACCATTACTACGGAAATCATCCCTGTGCTTTGCGGCTCCGCATATCGGAACAAGGGTGTCCAGAAGCTGTTGGATGCCGTTATCGAATATTTGCCGGCTCCTACCGATGTTCCGGATATCAAGGGCGTGGACGAGGAAGGCAATGAGGTTCACAGAAAATCTTCGGATGAAGAACCTTTCGCGGCATTGGCATTTAAGATCATGGCTGACCCCTTCGTAGGTAAGCTTGCGTTCATCCGTGTTTATTCCGGTACCATGAATGCGGGTTCCTATGTTTTAAACTCTACCAAGAACAAGAAAGAACGTGTCGGCCGTATCCTTCAGATGCATGCGAACAAAAGAATGGACCTGGAGAAGGTTTATTCCGGAGATATCGCGGCAGCGGTCGGATTTAAGTTTACCACGACAGGAGATACGATCTGTGATGAGAAATACCCCGTTATCTTAGAGTCCATGGAATTCCCCGAGCCGGTTATCAATGTTGCTATCGAGCCCAAGACAAAGGCCGGTCAGGATAAGATGGGTGAGGCTTTGGCAAAGCTTGCCGAAGAGGATCCTACCTTCAGAGCTTATACGGATGAGGAAACAGGACAGACGATTATCGCAGGTATGGGTGAGCTTCACCTTGAGATTATTGTTGACCGTTTACTTCGTGAATATAAAGTAGAAGCTAATGTAGGCGCACCTCAGGTTGCTTATAAGGAAGGCTTTACGAAGACCGTTGAGGTTGATTCCAAATACGCGAAGCAGTCCGGCGGCCGCGGTCAGTATGGCCATTGTAAGGTACGCTTCGAGCCTATGGATGCAAATGCCGAGAAGACCTACGAGTTTGTCAACGCGATTGTCGGCGGTGCTATTCCGAAGGAATATATCCCTGCGGTAGATGCAGGTATCCAGGAAGCTTCCAAAGCCCGTGTGCTTGGCGGATATCCGGTACTTGGCATCAGGGCAACCTGCTTTGACGGATCCTACCACGAAGTCGATTCTTCGGAAATGGCCTTCAAGATTGCCGGATCCATGGCCTTCAAGGATGCGATGCATAAAGCAGGCGCAGTACTGTTAGAGCCTATCATGAGAGTTGAGGTAACCGTTCCCGAGGATTATATGGGTGATGTTATCGGTGATATCAGCTCCCGCCGCGGACGTATTGAAGGAACCGAGGATGTTAACGGAACGAAGTTGATCAGAGGCTTTGTACCCCTGGCCGAAATGTTCGGATACTCCACAACCCTTCGTTCCAAGACACAGGGCCGCGGTGCATATTCCATGTTCTTCTCATCCTATGAACAGGTTCCGAAGAACGTTCAGGAAAAGGTTTTAAGCAATAAGGAGAAATAATGACGGACAGGAGGCACAAAATGCAGTTAGCTTCCTACCCAATTAAAAAAGTTTTGTCTGACAATTTTTTGAGCTTGAAAATATTTCTAACATGAAATATAATTAGGCTTACGAGGCAAGACAAAAACAAGCCCTGTCACAGGGAAGAGTATTTGCTTATAAGCATATAATTTTAAAGGAGGACATTGTAAAATGGCAAAGGCTAAATTTACAAGAACTAAACCACATTGTAATATCGGTACCATCGGTCACGTTGACCATGGTAAAACTACTCTTACAGCAGCTATAACAAAAACGCTTCATGACAGATATGGTTTTGGAGAAAGCGTTGCATTCGACCAGATTGATAAAGCTCCGGAAGAAAAGGCAAGAGGAATAACAATCTCCACCTCCCACGTAGAGTATGAAACCCAGAAGAGACACTATGCACATGTTGACTGCCCAGGACATGCCGACTACGTTAAGAACATGATCACCGGTGCTGCTCAGATGGATGGAGCTATCCTTGTTGTTGCCGCTACAGACGGTGTTATGGCTCAGACAAGAGAGCACATCTTACTTTCCCGTCAGGTTGGTGTTCCTTATATCGTAGTATTTATGAACAAGTGTGATATGGTTGACGATCCCGAGCTTCTTGAGCTCGTTGAGATGGAGATCAGAGATCTGTTGAACGAATACAACTTCCCCGGCGATGATACTCCTATCATCCAGGGCTCCGCTCTTAAGGCTCTTGAGGATTCAACCGGTGCATGGGGAGATAAGATCATCGAACTGATGGATGCGGTTGACAGTTGGATTCCGGATCCTCAGAGACCGACTGATAAGCCTTTCTTAATGCCTGTCGAGGACGTATTCTCCATTACAGGCCGTGGTACCGTTGCTACCGGCCGTGTTGAGCGTGGTGTTCTTCACATCTCCGAAGAAGTTGAAATCGTTGGTGTGAAAGAAGAAGTCCGTAAGGTTGTTGTAACCGGTATCGAAATGTTCAGAAAGCTCCTTGATGAAGCTCAGGCCGGTGATAATATCGGTGCACTTCTTCGTGGTGTTCAGAGAAATGAAATCGAAAGAGGACAGGTTCTTTGCAAACCCGGCTCAATCAAGTGCCACAAGAAATTCAAGGCTCAGGTTTACGTATTGACCAAGGATGAAGGCGGACGTCATACTCCTTTCTTCAATAACTACAGACCTCAGTTCTATTTCAGAACAACCGACGTTACCGGCGTTTGCGACCTTCCTGAAGGCGTTGAAATGTGCATGCCTGGCGATAACATCGAGATGACCATCGAATTGATCCATCCGATCGCTATGGAGCAGGGCTTAGGCTTTGCTATTCGTGAAGGCGGCAGAACCGTTGGTTCCGGTAAGGTTGCTTCCATTATCGAGTAAAAAATAATATCCGAATTTTTAAATATTGGCATCAAGGCATTAAACAGAACGGCTATTCAAAATTGATTTTGAATAGCCGTTTTTTACTGTGCGCCATGCATGGCGCATAGCTTCGGCAAGTGTCTTTTTTGCAGTTACACTGAAGTTAATGAATTTTTGTATCCTGCCGATATAACATATAGAATTTCTGATGCCGTTATAAAGCCTGCAAATCGATCATAGCTTATTATAAGCAAGGATGTTGCAACAATAGTTTGACATCCGGGGCCAAGCCCTCAAGGACGGAAAAGGGCTCAGAAACAAGATCCCATGTTTTGGAACAACGTGAAATATGGCGAATATTAAAAGTTTTTAAAATTTCCTTTGAAATGTGCGGAAAAACCGTATATAATATAATCGTATATGTTTAAGTTGCGCCGGATTGGAAGAGAATATATTTGATAACATTTATTATCGTCTATAAGCTTGATTTAAAATAAAGATGTTTCTCTGTACAAGCAAGGGTACGGAAAGGAAAGGAGATACAGTATGTTGGGCACCGATATCGGAATTGATTTGGGGACTGCAAGCGTTTTGGTTTATATAAAGGGAAAGGGTGTCGTCTTAAAGGAGCCATCGGTTGTGGCCTTTGACAGAGATACCAATAAGATAAAAGCAATCGGCGAGGAAGCAAGACTTATGCTTGGAAGGACGCCGGGGAACATTGTCGCCGTACGTCCGCTAAGACAGGGCGTTATTTCTGATTATACCGTAACCGAGAAGATGTTAAAATATTTTATCCAGAAGGCGGTGGGCAAGCAGAGATTCCGTAAACCGAGGATCAGCGTATGCGTACCGAGCCAGGTTACTGAGGTTGAGAAGAAGGCTGTAGAGGATGCCACCTACCAGGCAGGCGCAAGAGAGGTTGCGATCATCGAGGAACCGATTGCGGCGGCCATCGGTGCAGGCATTGACATCTCCAGACCCTGCGGAAATATGATTGTGGATATCGGAGGCGGAACAACGGATATCGCTGTGATTTCCCTTGGCGGTACGGTTGTAAGCACCTCTGTCAAGATTGCCGGTGATGATTTTGATGATGCGATCGTCAGGTATATGAGGAAAAAGCATAATTTACTGATTGGTGAAAGAACCGCGGAGGACATCAAGATCAAGATCGGTTCGGCTTATAAGAGACCGGAATCCATCTCCATGGAGGTTAGAGGACGTAACCTGGTTACCGGACTTCCAAAGACCATAGCGGTAACCTCGGAGGAAACGGAGGAGGCCTTAAAGGAGACAACCTCCCAGATCGTGGAAGCGGTACACAGCGTACTGGAGAAAACCCCCCCGGAGCTTGCCGCGGATATCGCGGACAGAGGCATTGTCCTGACCGGCGGCGGATGCCTTCTTTATGGACTTGAGGAATTAATTGAAGAAAAGACCGGCATTACAACGATGACAGCCGAGGATCCCATGACCGCGGTAGCTATCGGAACAGGTAAATATGTTGAATTCTTGAGCGGAAAAAGGGAATAGATTCCCTAGAATATATACAAAAGCGAAAAGGAGCGGTCACATGGTCAAAGGTTTATACACAGCTTATACCGGAATGGCAAATGAACAGAAGCGTTTGGATATTATCGCGAACAATCTGGCCAATTCAGCTACCATAGGTTACAAGGAAGAGAAGGTAACCAATCAGTCCTTTGATAATTTACTGACGATAAAGATCAACGATGAATCCGAGGCTTATCTTAATAAGGCGATCGGGTATATGAGCCCCGGAGTTAAGCTTGGTGAGGTGTACACCGATTATGGACAGGGTTCCTTAAGGCAGGATGAGAATCCATACAGTCTCGCGCTGGACGGGAAAGGCTTTTTTAAGATGGCTGTAACAGATAAAGCGGGAAATATAAGCACAAAATACACAAGAAACGGTTCCTTTACCATGACGAAAGACGGGTATATCGTGGATGAGGATGGCAATCATCTGCTGGGTGAGGCCGGGGCAATCCAGATCCCGACTGACGCGACGGATATTGTAATTGATGAGGGCGGCGACATTTACGCGAACGGGGCCTTTATCGATAAGATATCTACCACGGATTTTGAGGATTATAACTACCTTGCCAAATCGGGTGACACTATGTATCAGCCCGTGAACGGTGCTGCAGAGCTTCCATCCGATGCGCTGATCAGACAGGGCTTTACAGAGCAGTCCAATGTCAATGTTGTCTCTGAAATGGTGGAGATGATCACAGTATCGAGAGCCTATGAGGCGAACCAGAAGGTCATACAATCGGTCGATAAAACACTGGATTTTGCGGCAAATTCTGTCGGCAGGGTATAAGGGTTTACGAATAGGAGGCAATACATATGATGAGATCTTTATGGACGGCAGCGTCCGGAATGACAACACAACAAATGAATGTTGATACGATTTCCAATAATCTGGCCAATATCAATACGGCGGGCTATAAAAAGGAAAGCGCTGAATTTAAATCCTTGCTGTATCAGACGATACAGGGTAAATCCTTTGACAATAACGGTGATCCTAAACCGGTCGGAATCCAGGTGGGCCTCGGCGCAAGAAATTCGGCAATTACCTCGCAGTATACGCAGGGAGTGTTACAGGAAACTGGAAATGACTGGGATTTTGCGATTGATGGAAGAGGCTTCTTTATGGTACAGACCCAGGATGGCGGGGTAGCCTATACCAGAAACGGCTCTTTCGGAATAGCAATCGGGTCGGAGGGGATGACCTTAGCAACTACGGACGGTAATCCGGTACTTGATACAAACGGTAATCCGATCGTCATTGAAGATACATATAATCCGGCCGATATTACGGTTGATGAAACAGGACAATTGCTTTATCCGAATGGAAATAGCTCAGATGAGGAAGGCCAGAATGAGGAAGGCCAGAATGAGGAAGGCTTGAATGAGCCAATCGGAATCACAATTGGTCTCGCACAATTTAATAATCCGGCAGGTCTGGAAAAAATATCCGGCAGCCTGCTCAAGGAGACGGAAGCCTCCGGTGAAGCAAGGCTGGAAGACACCGATTCCTTGCTTACGAAAAGCAAGCTGAAGCAGCGCTTTTTGGAGGGCTCCAATGTGCAGGCTGTGGATGAAATCGTCAACCTGATTGTTGCACAGAGAGCCTATGAGATGAACTCCAAGGTTATATCGGCAGCGGATGAAATGTTGCAGCAGGCAAATAACTTAAGATAGGATAATCGGCAGGTGATTGTTCGGAAGGGAGTTTTGTGATGGGAATATCAATCGGTTCTGACACACAATACTTTGCGGATGCCGCTAAGGTGGCGGATGATAACATGAAGGCGGAAAACCTTCAGGAGAAATTGAAAAACAGTACGGCTACCGATGAGGAAATGATGGATGCCGCCAAAAGCTTTGAAGCATATCTGCTGGAACAGGTAATGAAGGAAATGAGAAAGACGGTGCCGAAGAACGATGAGGATAACCCGTATCTGGAGCAGTTCGGTGATATACAGTATGAGGAATATGCAAAGCTTATGACACAGGGACAGGGAATCGGCATAGCACAGATGCTATATGAAGCAATGAAACGGGACGCTTAATGCCAGGCTAAACTAAAATGTCATTTCGAACATAAATCCGAAGGGTTTGCGTTCAAAATGACATTTTATTATAGCTGCCAAAAGACATCTATATCTGAAAGATGAATATATATATTTGTTATAATGCGTAAGTCAGTTTTGAATTATATCTTAGAACGTAGTGCGGAGGTATATTTGTGGCGGAAACGGTAAAGGGATATATCAATAAAATAGTTTTCCGTAACGAGGATAACGGATATACGGTGTTGAGCCTTCAGGCGGAGGAGGATGAAATCACCTGTGTTGGTAATTTTACCTTTATCGGAGAAGGAGAATTTATAGAAGCAAACGGAAGCTTTCTGGAGCATCCGGTTTACGGAGAACAGTTTCTGATTGACAGCTTTGAAATGAAGGAGCCCGGCGATGTATTCTCAATTGAGCGCTATTTAAGCTCCGGCGCAATCAAGGGGATCGGCGAGGCGCTTGCAGCCAGGATTGTCAAACGATTCAAGGAAGACACCTTCCGGGTCATTGAGGAAGAGCCGGAGAAGCTTGCCGGGATCAAGGGCATCAGTGAACGCATGGCGAAGGATATTTACCGGCAGTTCGAAGAAAAAAGGGATATGCGCAGTGCGATGATCTTTTTGCAGCAATATGGCATTACCGGTAATCTTGCGGTTAAGATCTATCAGGAATACGGACAAAAGCTGTATGAGATCCTTAAGGAGAACCCGTACCGTCTCGCGGAGGATATTACCGGGGTAGGCTTTAAGACGGCCGATGAGATTGCAAGACATGTCGGGATAGGCTATGATTCGCAATACCGCATTAAAGCCGGCCTGCTGTATACTCTGCTGCAGTCAAGCACCGAGGGACATGTATACCTCCCGGAGAAGGAGCTTAAGGCGAAGGCTGCCGATGTGCTGGCGACACAGGAGGAGCTGATTGACAGGCAGCTTACGGCGCTCAACCTTGAAAAGAAGATCATCATACAGGAGGATAAGGGACAGCGTTTGATCTATTCCGCCGTATTTTATTACATGGAGTTGAATTGTGCCCGGATGCTTTGCGATCTGAATATTCAGTATGAGGTGAACCAGGAATTTGTAAGAAAGCAGGTAGAAAGAATCGAGGAACAGTTTAAGATAGAGCTTGAGGAGCAGCAGCGCACCGCCGTTACGGAAGCGGCGGGAAACGGACTCCTTATTGTAACCGGCGGTCCCGGCACCGGCAAGACGACCACCATTAACGCGATCATTAAATATTTTGAAGCACAGGGAATGGATATTCTGCTGGCGGCCCCGACCGGACGGGCGGCAAAGCGTATGACCGAGACAACCGGCTATGAGGCTAAGACGATCCACAGGCTTTTGGAGCTCTCCAAATTGTCCGATGACAATGAGAGCAGATATTCCTTTGAACGAAATGAAACGAATCCCCTGGAAACCGACGTATTAATTATCGATGAGATGTCGATGGTGGATATCAGTCTCATGAATGCTTTACTTAAGGCGGTAACCGTAGGTACGAGACTGATTCTGGTCGGAGACGTAAATCAGCTGCCGAGTGTAGGACCGGGAAATGTATTAAAGGATATCATCGATTCTCATACCTTCAATGTGGTAATGCTGACAAAGATCTTCCGGCAGGCCGCCGGAAGTGATATTATCGTCAACGCGCATAAGATCAATGCCGGGGAGCAGATCAGGCTTGACAATAACAGCAGGGATTTCTTTTTCTTGAAAAGGCTGGATGCGGGTATCATTACCGCGGCTGTGATTTATCTGGTCAAAAGTAAGCTTCCAAGGTATGTTGAGGCGAACCCTTACGATATCCAGGTTCTTACTCCAATGAGAAAGGGCGAGCTCGGTGTGGAAAAATTAAATCAGGTGCTCCAGCAGGCCCTAAATCCACCCTCGCCTGAAAAGAAGGAGAAGGAATATCACCAGACCATTTTCCGCGAAGGGGATAAGGTGATGCAGATCAGGAATAATTACCAGCTGACCTGGGAGATAAAAAGCACCTACGGGATAACGACCCAGAGCGGAACCGGAATTTTTAATGGAGATGCAGGCGTGATTAAGGAGATCAATCTGTTCTCGGAGCATGTGGCGGTTGAGTTTGATGATAACCGGCTGGTGGATTATGGCTTTAGCCAGCTGGATGAATTGGAGCTGGCCTACGCGGTTACCATCCATAAATCCCAGGGAAGCGAATATCCGGCGGTCGTCCTCCCGATTCTGGATGGCCCGAGACTGTTATTTAACCGGAATTTATTATATACTGCGGTTACAAGGGCTAAAAAATGCGTTACCATCGTCGGAAGCGAAGCAATGGTAAAGTTTATGATTGATAATAAGAATGAACAGAGCCGGTATTCCGGTCTTTGTGGCAGAATTATGGAGCTCAGGGGGTAAATAAGCGGATGAAAGTAAAATCATCGTGCATTTATTTGGAAATAGGGTTATAATTAATATAGTGTGACTAATTATTAAGAAGTTGGAGGAGAATTTCATGTCAGAGACATCATTGGTTATCATGGCAGCAGGAATGGGCAGCAGATACGGAGGGATAAAGCAGCTGGAGCCGGTAGGACCGAGTGGTGAGATTATCATGGATTATTCCATTTATGATGCATTAAAAGCTGGATTTAATAAGCTGGTTTTTATTATAAGAAAGGACCTGGAGAAGGATTTCAAGGAAGTTATCGGAAACCGCTTTGAAAAGCTTGCCAGGGTGGAGTATGTTTTTCAGGAGCTTGACGATCTGCCAGAGGGTTTTTCGCTACCGGCGGGAAGAACAAAGCCCTGGGGAACGGGACAAGCCGTTCTTTGCTGCAAGAATAAGATACAAGAACCCTTTGCCGTGATCAACGCGGATGACTATTACGGACAGGAGGCATTCCATAAGCTTTATCGGTTTCTGAATGATCCAAAGTATAATGAAAGCCAGTACTGCATGGCAGGCTTCATCCTCGGGAATACCTTAAGTGAAAACGGAACCGTGACCCGGGGTGTCTGCAGGGTGGATGAGAGGGGGCTTCTGACCGATATTTCGGAGACCCATAACATTAAATCAGAGGGCGGATATGCCGTTGCGAGTGACGCCGGCGGAAAAGAAAAGCGGATCAGCCTGGACAGCGCTGTGTCCATGAATATGTGGGGTTT
>ENA-UOOI01002498-UOOI01002498.1-fermentation-metagenome-genome-assembly--contig:-NODE-2498-length-15790-cov-54.597585_pt1 | contig 15790 bp, 14 predicted proteins | sample MGYA00245779_ERZ724027 | MGnify/ENA primary metagenome ERZ724027 (study PRJEB28704, sample SAMN03018318) | fermentation metagenome | biome: anthropogenic terrestrial biome; feature: soil...
AAGAACCGGCAGAAATTGAAGTTAAAAAAGAAGGTACGAATCTTTATACCGGTGAGAAAGTATGCGGTAAGATTGAGCTGAATGGATACGAAACGATAGTGATAGAAATTTAATATTAATTAGAAATCACACATAACCTATCGGTTGCGTTTGCTCCTGATAGAAGAGATTGCCTCAGGGAATGGACGGGTATTGCCATTTGCAATATCATCCATTCCTTCTTTTATTAGTCTATATAATTCAAAACGGTTGTTCATTTCCCCATAAGCTTTGATGCTCATAATAGCAAGATCACCTTTTTTCTTAAAAATAGCAATGAATTATATATAAATCCCCCATTGTGATCTTCCTTTAAAGATTAGATAATATAGAAAAGTCATTACATTATGCTTAAAATATTATAGGAGGCTTTATACATGCAAAACAAGAACGCGACAGTAAAAATGCAATTACCAAAAAGTAAAACCAGTTTGTGGAATAATATAAAGAAATATTGGCCTTATTATGTTATGGTATTGCCAGGCGTTATTTACTTTTTATTGTTTAGATATATACCCATGCTAGGGAGTGTTATCGCTTTTGAGGACTACTCTGTTTTTAAAGGAATTTTGAACAGCGATTGGGTAGGATTAAAACACTTTAAAGCCCTCTTTACATACCCTGACTTTAAGAGAATATTTACCAATACCTTAACGCTTGGATTGTTAAAGACAGTTCTAATATTTCCCATCCCTGTTATATTATCATTGATGTTAAATGAGGTAAATAATATAAGATTAAAAAAAATGATTCAGACATCTATTTATATCCCTTATTTTTTGTCCTGGGTTATTGTAGGTGGTTTGATTTTCGACCTGTTTGGAATAGGAGGTCTTTTTAACAATTTTCGAAATTTTTTGGGACTCGATACGATTCTAGTTATGCAAAAAGCATCTTGGTTTAGACCGGTATATGTAATTTCCTCCATTTGGAAAGATGCAGGTTGGGGAACAGTCGTATATTTAGCTGCAATTAGTGGGATTGATCCATCTCTTTATGAATCGGCTGCTATTGATGGCGCATCCCGGTTTAACAGAATCAGATATATTACATTCCCCCTTCTTGTCCCCACGGTTCTGACTCTGTTTCTTTTAAATATAGGTAGCTTTTTGGAACTTGGCTTTGATCAGGTATTTAATTTAATAACCCCAATGACCTATAATGTAGGAGATATTTTTGATACTTATGTTTACCGTGTCGGTATTCAGAAAGCACAATATAGCTTTACAACTGCGGTAGGAATGTTCCAGTCAGTAATCGGTCTGTTTCTTGTAATAACATTTAATAAGCTAGCAAATAAATTTTCAGAAAACGGGGGGCTGTGGTAATGAAAGAATCCATAAAGGATCGGTTGTTTCAGAATGCTATTACTTGTATTTTGTGTATACTGGCGTTTATTGCTCTTATTCCAATAATCAGCGTTATTGCTATGTCTTTTAGCTCTAAGGCTGCGGCGGATATGAATATCGTCAATTTACTACCGGTAGGTTTTACCTTAGCATCATGGAAATATATTTTAATGGATAGCGGGTTGTGGAGAGCGCTTTTAGTTACGCTTATTGCTACACTTACCGGTACTGTACTGGCACTTTCTATAACGTCCCTGATGGCATATCCCCTTTCTAAGTCAAACTTTAAATTGGGTCGCGCGCTTATGTTATTTGTGATTATAACTATGATATTCAAAGCACCAATTGTGCCGTACTTTTTAACGTTAAGGGGAATGGGATTGTTCAATAATCCTTTGGTATTAGTTCTGCCTCATATTTTAACCGCCTATAATCTGGCGATTATGAGGACATTTTTTAAACAGTTTCCTGCAGAGATAGAAGAAGCAGCTATGATTGATGGTTGCGGATATTTTCAGATATTATTCAAAATAGTACTTCCATCCTCTAAGGCAGTATTGGCTACAGTTGGACTATTTTACGCGGTTACAATCTGGAATCAGTTTCAGCACCCGCTGATGTTTATTTCGAATACCGATTTATTTCCTCTCCAATTGAAAATCCGTCAGTTGATTAGCGGAGGCAGTGAACTGGCTAATATAACAATGATGTCGAATGTAAATTACACGGAAAGTACATTAAGCGCAGCAACAGTTGTATTTGCCATTGCACCGATTATAGCGGTTTATCCATGGCTTCAAAAGTATTTTGCACAAGGAGCTATGTTGGGGTCCGTAAAGGGATAAGTGCGGATAGAAAGAATAGCAGACAAATCGGCTCATGAAGTACGACCGATATTTACATCACTGTATCATCTGTTCAATGAAGAATTACTATTGCAATGCCACATGGAATTAGACGGACTTTCACTAGATTGATTTTTGTCTAATAAAAGGGTTCACTTCAAAGCCGGTGACCATTATAAAGTAAAAGGAAGTGTTCTCAATAAAAAAAACATATAAAAATATGAAAATCAGGAAAAAGTTAATAATCAGCTATCTGTTGGCATGTGTAATACCATTAGTGGTTACATGCTTAATTATTTATAGAGTTTCTGCAAAAAATTTGCAGGATACATCTCTTGAATTTGCTTCCGTTTTCAGTTCTCAGATAGTTATGAATATAGATAATTTTATTGAGGAATATGACAGAGTAACAAAAACGGTTTTGGTGGATAATGATATTATTTACAAACTAGATAATAATGACAGTTCAACCGTGTTAGAACGAGTTAATCAAGAGTTGGATATGCGTAGAATTATGATGCGACTTATCACTTTAAAACCAGAAATTAAAAATATATGTTATTTAACAGCTAAGGACCAATTTTATCAATTTAATACGGAGGGTATTTATGTTGACAAAAAAATCTTAAAAAAACAAGAGTGGCTATATAGGATATTGAATTCAAAAGACCAGTTGGCTATAACGGCTGTTCATAACCGTTCTTATTATGATAGAGACAAGGATGGTATAGTCTTTACTGTAGGAAGGAAGATTTTAAATTATAGCGGTTCTTATGTTGGAACGCTTTTGATAGATTTAGAGCCGTCAAGTTTAATTGAATTAAGTGATGGCTTTTTACTTGCTAGGAATCAGTATAACATAAAAATAAGCATTACAGATTCTAATTATGGCATCATATATGATTCAGATGTAGCCAGCGGCAGACTTACCTGGAAAGAGGCGAAATCGGAAGACATTCCTCTATTGTATGAAAAAAACACACAGGATTATATTGTATTAACCAATGAGACGAAACGTGCGGATTTAGAAGTAAATGTGGTGATACCAAAGAGTAGCTTACTCTTTAAAATCAATAAAATAGGATATGTAACAGCTTTTGCAATAATAGGATGCATCCTTGTTGTTGTAACGATTTCTTCCTTTTTTAGCAAAATGATTACGAAACCTATCGGAAAATTGCAAAAAAGGATGCGGCAGGTAGAAGAAGGAGAGTATAAGGAATTAATCCAAAAGGAATCCGATGACGAAATTGGTAGCCTGGTAAATAGTTATAATCGAATGGTACTTAAGATCAAAACTCTGTTTGAGGATGTATATATGGCTGAAATTAAACAGAAGAATGCAAGATATCTTGCTTTGAAGACCCAAATTAATCCGCACATGCTTTACAATACATTGGAATCCATTCGTATGAAGGCACTTGTAAATGGAGCAGATGAGGTTGCTGATATGATAAAGATACTGGCAAAAATGTTCCGAATAACACTAAAGGACAGTACAATACCTCATAAAATAAGAGATGAGGTAGATTATGCGGAAAATTATATTAAGCTTCAGAATATGCGATTTCATGATTCATTCTCTTTGAAAGTAAAATTGGAGGAAAAGATGCTAGAAGTTCCTATAATTTCTATGGTGCTTCAACCTATTATTGAGAATAGCATAGAACATGGACTGAGGGAGAGAGGTGTACCGCTACATATTATTGTAAAAGGGGAGATTACAAGTAGTGAAGATATATTGATTCAAATATGCGATGATGGAAAAGGAATATCACCTGATTGTATAAATGAGATCAACAACCGTATTTCGATGGCAGAAACGGACAAATTGAAATTGGAACAGAAAGAAGAGGAAAGACAAACAGGCATTGGATTAAAAAATATAGCGGAACGAATTAAACTGTATTATGGGAACAAGTACTATCTTAGAATAGTAAAAAGTAGTAAGGAAGGAACCGTTATAGAAATCTGCATTCCTACGAAAGGGGAGCAAATCAGAGAGGATGGAAAATCATGATTTATCGGGTATTGATAGTGGATGACGAACCGGGTATCGCAGAAGGGATAAGTTTTTTAATAGAACGTTTTATGCGAGAATGTCGGGTTGTTGCTCTGGCCTTTGATGGAATACAGGGATACGAGAAAGCACTTTCTTTAAAGCCGGACATTATCCTGACAGATATCCGTATGCCTGAGGTTGATGGTTTGGAGATGATTCGTCGTTTAAAGAAAGCAAGTTTTAATACTAGATTTATTATTCTAAGTGGATATTCAGAATTCGAATATGCCAGATCTGCTATTACCTTGGGAGTGGAGGAATATATTACAAAGCCTGTGGAAGAAGAGGAATTATATCTGGCTTTGACGAATACCTGTAATATGGTGAATGAAGATCGAAAAAAGCAGGAACAGGAACAGGAACTGGAAAATACACTTATGGAGTATGCATTAAAAGATATATTGGAAAGTTCTGAAACAACACCAGATAATATTAAAAATCGATTGCAAAATCTCGGGTTTTCTGGCACATATAAATGGTATAGCTGTGCTATCTTGGAAAAAAATGAAAAAGATTCATTACATATAAGGGAAAAATATTTTATTGAAATAATAAAAACACTAGTAAACAGGTATTTGAATTTTTGCAGAGAAAAGATAGTAATTCCATATTCCGGTGATTCGGCAGTGTTGATAATGGCACATGAAAGCGAATATAAAAAACTTACTGTTAGTATGGGTAAGTTACGGGCTGAGCTTTCTAAAACCTTGGATGTAGCCGTAAGTATCGGGATGGGTAGAATGTACCATAAAATAGAAAAAATCAGGCAATCCTTTGAAGAAGCACAATGTGCTCTGAATTATAAAATTATTAAAGGTTTGGATTGCATAATTCTGTATGATCAAATTTGTGATATTGATTTAAAACCGAATTTGGTGTCTATCGAAGATATAAAGAGATTTGAAAGTTGTATTGATAATATGGATGAAAAGGGATACAAGTTAGTTATTGAAGAGATATTTTGCAAAATAGAAAAAGAAAAAGATTTATCTCTTAAAGATCTTCAACTTATCAGCTTAAATTTAATTCTTTCCGGGATACGGAAAATGTCATTTACGCAAATACAATTGAGCGAATATTTAGGAAAAAATATATTTACTCTAGAAAGCATTACAAAATTCCAAACTACAACACAATTAAAAAATTGGATTTTCAATATGTTAAAAAGTATGAATGAGCTGATGTTAAAAAATAGTATACCTGAGAAACAAGATGTAGTTGAGGAAGCGAAGAAATATATTAATAAAAATTTCAATAGGAATATTAGTCTAAATACAATTGCTGAACGCTTTTTTATAAATCCTTATTATTTTAGCCAGCTATTCAAAAAGAAGACAGGAGAAAACTATCAAAACTATCTAATTCGTCTAAGAGCTGAAAGGGCAAAAAAACTTCTGGAAGAAACCGACTTAAAAATTTATGAAATATGTGAATTGGTTGGTTATTCAGATATCAGCCATTTTAACAAAATATTTAAAAGAGTTATCGGTATAACACCCAGTGAATATAAAAGAGGTATAGTAGAAAAGGATTAGAAATATAAACAACGTTAGATAAAGACTTTTTTAACTCAAGCAGATCTTTGTTAGGTGATTACGTAGATTATTATTGATAGAATAAAATCTTAAAAATGACAGGGTAAATTCTAAAGTATGACCATTGAGGCTATGGGTTGTTTTATTGATAATAATAAGTAGCTAAGTAAAGTATTCAAAAACAACTAAAAGGAGGATTTGTTAAATGAAATGGAAAAGTGTTATTGCAATTGTATGTATGGGGGCTTTACTTATTGCGTCCTTGTCAGGATGTGGATCCAAAACTGTCAATAAGAATGGAACGGGCGATGAAACAAAAAGTACTGAATCATCGAATGAAGAAAATCAAACTGTAGATGGGCAGAAAACTGCGAATGTAACCGATGTGGAAGTTTGGGGAACGAATACAGGTTACCTTCCCGTAGAAAAAGATAGCGAGTTGTATAATTTCTATAAGGATTTAATTGGTGTTGGTATAATACAACCATATGTAGAATGGAATGGCGGAACTACTTATCAGGAACAATTAAATCTACGGATTGCAGCAGGTGAAATGCCTGACATGTTTACTCCTGTTAACGGAATGGAGGTCGGTTTAATTGAAAGCGGAGCGCTATTGGATCTAACAGATTTGCTGCCTAAATATGCCTCCAATCTCTGGAAGCTAATTCCCGAAGAAGTATGGGATGCCATGCGTGCAAGTGATCCAACTGGAAAAGGAAGAATCTATACCATTCCAAATGTGATTAGTTACGGTCGTAATGGAGGTATGATACGTCAGGATTGGCTGGATACTTTGGGTCTCACGATGCCTACAACACAGGAGGAGTACGTTAAAGTGCTACGGGCATTTAAAAACGATGACCCGAACGGAAACGGAATTAATGATGAAATACCTACCGGTGGTCGTGCTGAAGCCAGGTGGATGGATCACTTGTTTGCAATGTATGGTATCGCTATATGGGAAGGTTATCCCCAATGGGATATTTATGATGGGGAATTGACCTATTCAGCGGTAACTCCCAATATGAAAGATGCTTTAAAATGGATAGCTTCTTTGTATAAAGAGGGTTTAATAGATTCCGAAACATTGCTTAATGATAAAGCAGCATGGGATGGTAAGATTAATTCTAATCTTGTTGGTTCTTGGACACATATTCCCCAAGAAGCATATAATTATGCTGAAACTATAGCAAGTTCAACAGGTGCAAAACCGGATATCGCAACATTACCTGCCCTTTCGGCTCCAGGATATGAAGGATTTTATACTGCTTTGAAGGTCAACGGGACGGGATTTGCAGTAGCAAATACTGATGACCAAGAGAAAATCCAGGCAGTCATGAAGATATTGAACGCATATGCAGATATTTCACTTTGGGATACTTTTTATAATGGCGTAGAGGGCATGCATAGTAAAATGGTTGATGGTACTCTGAAGAGACTCCCGGATGATAAGAAAACTCAACAGAATCTAGTGTTTGCACCTTACAATTGCATAGCAACAGTTGATTTCCAGATCAAGTCACTGGAAGGACAGAAAACTCCTGAAAGGGAGTGGGCAATATCACAGTCTATCCGTGATCTGCAGGACAACCAGAAATATGTAAAATCAATTGCAGGTGATGGTATACCGTCCTCTATCTATGGCAATTATTATGATATCCAGAACAGGACACTTTATATAGAATATGCATCTAAAATCATTATCGGGGAATATCCGATTGAAAAGTTTGATGAGTTTGTGGATAAATGGTATGCTAGTGGTGGTGAAGAGGTGACGAGGGCAGCTAGAGAATGGTATGATTCAATAAAAAAATAAAATGATAGACGACAAATAGTAATAGTAAGGGGGAACCAGGCAGAATAAAGTAGGTCTGGTTCCAACTTATTCTATTATTAAATAATTTGCGTCATTTTGCATTAATACAACAGTTGTACTCTGAGAATGGCAATATCTCAGGCATTCAATGGCCGGGCTTTTTCGTGCTTAAACAAACTTATGACTGTATCTATGATATCCAGATTTCGGGAAAAGCATATAGGGGAACAAGATCGGATAGCCGCTTGTGTAAAGCATTTTGCCGCTTATGGCGCCCCGGAGAGCGGAAGAGACTATAACAAATGTAGAATTTTCAGACCATGCACTGATCTTGTGATTTGACGATGCTTTATTAAAATGCATAATCCCGGGGTTATCCAGTTTTATGAAAAATACTTTTTGGATAAGTATGGAGTGAAAACAAAGAAGATAAATAAGAAATAAATTTGAAGGAGTAAATATGACGTTTGAAAATGACCATTTACAGGAAGTATTAGAAGGAAGAGAAGAAAATTATATACTACCCTTTCTCTGGCTTCATGGAAAAGGGGAAGAAGTCATCCGGGAATATATCCAGAAAATTATGGATACAGGGATTCGGGCAGTTTGTATAGAATCCAGACCACATCCTGAGTTTGCAAGGGAGGGGTGGTGGAAAGATGTTAATGTAGTCCTTAATGAGGCTAAAGTGAGGGGAATGAAGGTATGGATACTAGATGACTGCCATTATCCCACTGGATTTGCCAATGGCAGAGTAAGACAGGCGGAAGACAAACTGAAACGTAAATTTCTGGTTCACAGGGAATTTGATGTAGAAGGTCCACTAAATGATTATCACATCAGAGTTGATTTGGAAAATGGATTCGGAGAAAAAGGAAAACCATTATCAAAACATCCTTCCAGACTGGTAGCTTGCCTGATGACGGAGCGTTGTACAGGAAAGATGTGGCCAGGTACAGTTGCTGATATCACAGAAAATTACATTGATGGGTGGCTGACATTTCATGTGCCGGAAGGTAAGCACCGGATAAGCGTCATACTGGAGCAGACAGGAGGAGTTACCACTCAAGAAGACTATATTAATATGCTGGATAAAAAGTCTGTAAAACTCTTGATAGATGAGGTATACGAATCACACTATATCCATTTTAAGGAGTATTTTGGTAATACATTAGCTGGATTTTTCTCAGACGAACCAGGTTTTTATAATCTAACTGCACAAACTGGATTCTCCATGGATATGAAAATAGGAACAGAGATGCCTCTGCCCTGGGATGAAAAGGTAGAACATCTTTTAATGCAGCAGTTAGGAGAACAGATGAGGTCTGATTTACCGTTTCTTTGGTTTGGGGATGGAGAAGAAGCGCAGAAAATCCGGTTTCACTATATGGATATTATTACGGATCTTTACAGAAAAAATTTCTCGGACTATATTGGAAAATGGTGTGAAGAGCATGGTGTTGAACATATTGGGCACATTATAGAAGATAATAATGCTCACGCGCGTCTTGGCCCAAGTTGCGGACATTATTTCAAAGCGCTTCATGGGCAGCATATGTCAGGTGTGGATGTAGTGCAGCATCAGATTATGCCCGAAATGAATGATACATATTATAGTTTTGTTTTGAATAAAGAGGCGGATGGGGCATTTTATTATTATGGATTGGCAAAATTGGGAACCTCTATGGCACATTTGGAAACTAAAACTAAAGGACGCGCCTTATGTGAATTATATGGTGCCTATGGTTGGATGGAAGGTCTTAAGCTTATGAAATGGCTGACCGATCACATGCTATCTAGAGGCATTAATATTTATGTTCCCCATGCTTTTTCAGATATGGAATTTCCTGATCCGGATTGCCCGCCTCATTTTTATGCAAATGGGAAAGATCCGCAATATCCTTATATGAAGTATTTATTTCGGTATTTAAATAGAGCCTGCCACCTTTTAAATGGTGGTAAAGCCATCATTTATGCAGCTGTTTTATACCATGCAGAGATGGAATGGATGGGTGACTGTATGATGTTTCACCAGATAGGAAAAGAACTGATGGAGAACCAGATAGATTACGATGTGATTCCAATAGAGAAGCTGCTCTCCATGAAAATAAAAGATGGAGTGCTATATGGAGAAGGGGTATCCTACCGCTGCCTATTTGTGCCTGCAGCGCAAAAATATCCGAAAGTCTTAAAAAAGTGGCTGGAAGAGGTAGAAAAGTCCGGATTTCCCATTTACCAGGTAACAACGGAGGAATTTGAGAAAGAGGAAATAGCAACGGCGGCAATACCTTTGGACAAAGTTGCAGAAATAGCGAACTACCATGGGTGTAATGAGATTAAGGCATCTGAAAAAATACCGCATTTGAGATATTATCATTATGCACATGAGAAAGAAAATACAAGAATCCATATGTTTTTTAATGAGTCTACACTGCATGGGGTAGATACTAAAATCCAATTATATTGTAATGAAAATACTCATATTTACATTTATGATCCATACGAAAACCGGTTGACAATTAGACCTGACTGGCAGGACGGAGATGTAAGATTAAAACTTCAACCGGCAGAGACCCTTTACCTGATAGAGTCAGATAAAAGCTACGGGGCAACCGTCACTGGAAATGTTGTTTTGAAAGAAGAAAAAAATGATTTTGAATTTGAAATATCCGCCGCCTTTTATCAGAGTCCGGACAAAATAGAATATGTGGACACAACAACAAATTTAAAAGATTTCTTCCAGTGGCGTCCGGAATTTGCAGGTTATATTTATTATAAAACCTGGATTGAAAAGCAGGACAAGACAAGTATACTTAATTTGGGAAATGCATACGAAGCGGCTGAAGTATTTGTGAATGGTACATCAGCAGGGGTCAGGATCAATACGCCATACCGCTACGATTTAACCGGAATGCTTAATCTGGAACAAAATGAGATTGTAATTAAAATAGCAACCAATCTTGTATATGCACAATGTGACAGATTTTCTCGGAATGCAGTAATCTCCCCCATGGGACTTATGGGACCCGTTACATTAGAGACTGGTGAGGTACGGCAGGCTTTTAATCCATATCTTCAACATATGCCGGTCACAAAAAAGTAGAATTCATGAGGCAAAAAAAATATATCCTCCTAATATATTGTCTGCAGCATTGTCACTGTTCACACCTGGGCAAAGTCTATCCTATGATTTCGACAAATGATATTCGATAAGTAGTATTTGCATTCGTTGGTACTTTGGCTCCGTATTTTGGAGCCTTATGTACCGCTACGTAATGAAGCTTAAGCGAAAGCGTCTCCGAATTGGATACATTTGACAAATCATAACATGATATACATGGTGGGTGTGAACAGTAACGCAGCATTTCGAGTGTTCAAAAATAACAAAACAGATGTCTTGCGTTAGCGTTCTTTTGATGGTAAGATGAAATTTAGGAAGCATAGTATCTATAAAGAACGGAAACACTTATGGACGATGGGAGGTATGGTTCATGAAGCTATCAAGATCAGATATTGAAAAATTGATCAAAATGCTGCTTCTGAAATATAATGCGGAATATGCCATACTGTTTGGGTCGTATGCCCGCGGAGATGCCACGGAGGATTCAGACATTGATGTGATTGTCGTGGGTGGCGCAAATTTCCGAGCAAGGGATATTTTTGCATTTGGCGAGGAATTGCGACTTCTTACCCAAAAGGATGTGGATGCTTTTGAAATCCGTGAAGTCAATAAAAATACGGAGTTTTATAACAATGTTTTGAGGGAAGGAGTACGCATAGCATGAAGAAGTCTGACAAGGAAAGGCTTAAAAGGATTGTTACCACGTGGGAAAGCCTTAGTGAACAGATGCAGAAGCGTGGCATTACTTCAGAGCAGTTGTTAAACGATGAGTTTTCGCAGTGGGCAGTTACCACACCGCTGTATAATATCGGAGAGCAAGTATATCAGTTGACCGATGAGCTGAAAAAGAGGTATCCAGAGCAACCGTGGAATATGGTCGCCGGATTAAGGCATCGTCTTGTACATGACTATGATGGTATCAATTGGTCGATTATTGTGGAGGTTGTTTTTGAAGATATGGAACCGTTTGTCCAAACCGTCAATAAAATTTTGGAAGAAATGTAAATGAGAAAAGCCCTCTGCGGGAGTTGTGTGACTCTCATAGAGGGCTGTGTTTTTATTGCGGTCATCTTCCCTGGCCTTTAATATGATTAGGATATTACTACAAGGAGTTGATACCATGCAGATTAAACCGTCCGCAAGCATCCGTCAGAACTACAATGAAAATATTTTACCATAATTTTGCCGGTCATCAATAATCAAATAAACATAAACTATTTGACCATCTACCATATAAACTAGACTCAAGAAACTCAAGAATAATTTCTGTTGATCTCCAAATAAACATATGCTACAATGTCAGATGGTTGTGGCTGTAGCTTTAGTGGGACATAAATTTAACCGCGTGTTTCTGCGAAGGCAGACAGCAGATAATGCAGTATTAAGAATGGCATAAAATAAATTAGTTATATAGCTTTATAGAGAATTCAGTTGCGATTACCACAGAATAGGGAAGGGGGAATAAATATATGTTTTGTTTAAAGTGTGGGAGTGAAATACCAGAGGATAGTAAATTTTGCAGTATGTGTGGAAATTCGATAGAAAAAGTAGAGGTGTCCTGTCCTTGCGAAGATACTAAAATACAGTTAAGAAAAAGGAAAGTAATTAAAATTGCATTTATTACAGTTATAATTCTTTTGTTAGGAACTGGTGTTTATGGAATAGGAACTCTTACAGATTTCAAATTTACCTATTCAGCATATGAGCAACATAAATTAAATATTCAGTTAAGAGATGTTGTAAGATTTGGGACATTAGAAGAAACGATAAAGCTTATTGATCAAGGAGCAGATATCAATTCGTATAATCAACAAGGAAATCCTTTAATATTTGACAAGTTAAATGAATATAGAATAAAAGACCTTCCATTTTTATTAGATTTAGGAGCAGATATTAATATGAAAAATAAGGATGGAGAAAACATAATACAGTACTATATATCTAATTATAATGATGATATGTCAATTATTGAGGCTTTGGTAAATTACGGAGCAGATGTAAACAATAAAAATAATGAGGGAAAAACAATTATGGAAGTTTTACTAAAGTCAGGTTCTTATAATAGATATTTAGAGGACAATACCGAAATAATAGATTATTTGGAGAAACATGGTGCTTACTAAATTATTGAAATTTAGATTGAAAAATCTATATTTATATAATTAGCATTATAGATAAGAAAGAAGGGCATAAATGTATTGTGTAAAATGTGGTAATATGCTTCAAGAGGGAAGCAAATATTGCAATAAGTGTGGAAATCATATAAAGAACACAGATAATCATATTGATAATAAAATGAAAATGGTTGATATTTATGATAAAACAGAAAAAAAGCCTGATAAAATTGTTAATGTTGTTGGACTAAAGATAAAAGAAATGAAAAAATTAAATAAGCAGATTATAGCAATAACAGGTGTTGTAATTCTTCTGATAATTGTTGCTATAGGACAACTCTTGAATAGGGGAACGAAGAAAAATGAAGAATATCTTAATAAATTGATATTATTTCAAGAAACTATATTAACTACGAATGATTTAATTGTAGATATACATAATCGAACAGTAGATGTTTATAATGATACTGTACATGAAATAAATAAAGATTTTGGAAGCCAATTTACTGTAGATGAACAGGGCGATATTAAAGTTGGCGATATGATGAGTACAGCACTACAGAATTTATCCGAAGAGGAAGAGATAATAGAAAAAATAGAAAGAATTGAGTCAAAACACGATACCGTGACAATGCTAATGGACGAGTTGACAAGTTATGTTGAAGAAAATCCGGATTTTAATGACGGTCTTTATAGTAGGGCATATTGTTTATACGAAAGCCATAAGAAATTAGTTGACATGGGGATAAACATAACGGGGTTCGATTCAACCCTAATCGGAGAGTATGGCTATTTTGATGAAGAACTCAATACGTTTAATACATATTCTCAACAATTGCAGGACCTAATCTCTGAAGAAAAAGGATAAGATAATGGAAAAATATCGACGCACTGTTCCGTTCTTGGTAATGAAAACAGGTTCGGGATAGTTATGACAGAATTATACACAAATTTTGTCATATGGTCAATGCAATTCATGGGGCAAAAAAAATATATCCTATCCTAATATATTGTCTGCAGCATTTCGAGTGTTCAAAAATAACAAAACAGATGTCTTGCGTTAGCGTTCTTTTGATGGTAAGATGAAATTTAGGAAGCATAGTATCTATAAAGAACGGAAACACTTATGGACGATGGGAGGTATGGTTCATGAAGCTATCAAGATCAGATATTGAAAAATTGATCAAAATGCTGCTTCTGAAATATAATGCGGAATATGCCATACTGTTTGGGTCGTATGCCCGCGGAGATGCCACGGAGGATTCAGACATTGATGTGATTGTCGTGGGTGGCGCAAATTTCCGAGCAAGGGATATTTTTGCATTTGGCGAGGAATTGCGACTTCTTACCCAAAAGGATGTGGATGCTTTTGAAATCCGTGAAGTCAATAAAAATACGGAGTTTTATAACAATGTTTTGAGGGAAGGAGTACGCATAGCATGAAGAAGTCTGACAAGGAAAGGCTTAAAAAAATTGATAAAGGTAGCCTGGATGCGGCTACATTAGTCTATTATCGCATAAATATTTTACCATAATTTTGCCGGTCATCAATAATCAAATCAACATAAACTGTTTGACCATCTACCATATAAACTAGCCATAAATGTTTCCAAAATGGAATTGCTCTATATTTGGAAGGAATGTCTATTAAGCGACATCCTCTATCCGGATTATTGGTTAGGGCATCAATTGCTTCATCGAAGGCATCCAGTAAGCGAAGCGCACAATCGGGACCATTGTCGTCATAACATAAATCCGAGTAATGCATCAATATATCATTTAACGAAGCACTGGCTTCAATCTGGTATACCATTTTTTTTATCCTGAATTCCCTCTCGTAATTTTGAACTAATTTCTTTAGCAGGGATGCCCTGTATTCCGTGACTCCTCTGCTCTGCAATTTCAAGAAGCTTTTCTCTGAGTTCCAGCCGTTTTGTTCTCTGGTCAAATGAATCAATATCCATTACGACTAAATCACCTTTACCATTTTTGGTAAGATAAACAGGTTCACCGGTCGCTTTGCAGAGGTCAGCTATTTCATTATAGTTTTGTCGTATTGTTGCAGATGGTTTTATAATAGTGGACATAATTATCATCTCCATTCATAGTAAAATAATATATTTATTGTAGTAAAATTATGATATTATTATACTATATACCAATACAATATGCAACTGAATGTTTAATCAAAAATTTGCTGATGGAGATGACAAGTTACTGTTCACACCCATCATGTATACCATGTTATGATTTCGACAAATGATATCCGATAAGGAGTATTTGCATTTGTCAAAATCATATTATAGGCTTTATTGGGGTGTGAACAGTAACGATGACAATGGTAATACGGTAAAAATTGACATCTCCATGGAGAAGAATAGGAATGAAGAAATGATTGATTTTACAGCTTGTCAAGAGAAAATCGTAGTGGCCTGCAAGGATTTTACAGCTGATGGCAAAAAACTAATGGAGTTTGTACACCTTAAAAACACCTGCGTGGACAGCAAGCAAAATGGATATGGTACAGAGCTTTCCTCTATCATGAAAGCCATTGACGAACAATCCCTTATGGAACCGCAAAAGCATAATGGAAAACCCAAGTCTGCAAGATGTGAGAAAATCGGAATTACTGAATCATGCCAGGAGCTTCACATTGATTTTATTGACCATAATTATTGGCCTCCCTGCTGTAAAATTGAAGATTTTTTGAAATTAACTTTAAGGATGATATTTTAGCCGCTTAATCGCAACCATTTTTCATTTTCTGAATAGTATAAGAATAAAGACATGAAAGAGGTTTGGAAAGTGAAAGAACTTAATCCTCAAAAAGTATTTGTACAATACCGGGATGCAATGAAACCATATGAGCCTGTTATGGACAGAAAATATACGATAACACATTCGGA
>ENA-UOOI01002500-UOOI01002500.1-fermentation-metagenome-genome-assembly--contig:-NODE-2500-length-15785-cov-7.726065_pt1 | contig 15785 bp, 15 predicted proteins | sample MGYA00245779_ERZ724027 | MGnify/ENA primary metagenome ERZ724027 (study PRJEB28704, sample SAMN03018318) | fermentation metagenome | biome: anthropogenic terrestrial biome; feature: soil; material...
AAGATTCCCCACTGCTGCCTCCCGTAGGAGTCTGGGCCGTGTCTCAGTCCCAATCTGGCCGGTCGGTCTCTCAACCCGGCTACCCATCATCGCCTTGGTGAGCTTCTACCTCACCAACAAGCTAACAGGCCGCGGGCCCATCTTTTGCCGCAAAAGCTTTGCCGCTAACTTCATGCGAGGTTAGCGGATTATTCGGTATTACCCACAGTTTCCCATGGCTATCCCAAAGCAAAAGGCAGGTTGCCCACGTGTTACTCAGCCGTTCGCCACTTTATATACACCCGAAGGTGCTTTAATCGTTCGACTTGCATGTGTTAGGCGCGCCGCCAGCGTTCATCCTGAGCCAGGATCGAACTCTCCGTTCAAACAAATCTGCGTGAGCAGATTGTATACAAATTTTGAGCTGACCTGTCCCGAAATCACGCCGATCTCGGATTCGCTGAAATTAAACGGGTGTGAAAAAAACTTACTAAGTATACACACTCCGATATGGTTTCGCTGTCTATCTCTTATCGATCTCATCGATCGCAGTATCCGGTTTTCAAGGTTCACCGCGTCTCTGCTTTGCTTTTGCTCCGCATCGGCGCGAGGAATGAATATACGCTTCCAACCACGAGATGCCAACAACTTCTATTGTGCTACACAATTCCTCCACATTTGTGGATCGCGTGCCAGCTCGCAGAGAGCTGTGAGGAGCTCATCGCGCTCCGATGAATTGGGCGCTTCGGCATAAACGCGCGCAACGTTCCCTGAACGTGAAGGGCGCAGCATGCACCAAGATCCGTCGGAAAACTGCAGCCTGAGTCCATCAGCATGATTAACTGAAGTTGGTCTTCTCCCCGCAATTTGTGAGGGATTAAGACCAGGAAGCACGTTTTCAAGGGACTGGGCTTCGCCAGCATCAAGGCGTATGTCTCTTCTAATGTAATCCATCGGCCCGATCTCTCTAGTTATGTCTGCAACTACCTGAGACAGAGGGCAGCCGGCAGTTGCAAGCACCTCTAAGACAAGCAGGCACACAAGCAGACCATCGCGCTCGTACAAGTGCTTCGGCAGACAGATTCCACCATATTCTTCTGCAGCCATGAGCACATCTTTTTGCAAGATCTCTCCGTAGATGCGACTAAAGCCCACAGGAACTGCAGTTGTCGACAAACCTAGAAGATGCGCTAGGCGTTCCGTGCGCATTGAACTAGCTAGTGTCGTGACAACTCTCCCCTTCTCGCCGCAATCGCGCACAAGATGGGCAAGTACAACAGGGATCATATTATGCGGGGTAACAAGCCTTCCTCGCTCATCTACAATGGCAGCCCGGTTGCCGTCGCCGCTCAAAAGCAATCCAACGTCAGCCTTTTGACATTGGACAACCTGCTCGCACTCATCGGCCCAAGGCTCAACAGGCTGCGGGTGCAAGCCACCGAAATCGTCCTGTGGTCCTGCGTGCAGTTGCGTCACCGAGCAACCTATAGCCTCAAGCGCTCGAAATAAATAACCAGACGCAGCTCCATACATAGGATCGACGACGAGGCGCAAGTGAGCGTTGGAAATCTTGTCAAGATCTACAAAGTCACAGAGGTCTTTGAGGTAAGGCGCTACAAAGTCTGCTCGCGAAATCTCAGATTCCGGATAAACAACCTTCGTGCCTACAAGCCGCTCAACCCTACGCGCAAATGATTCGCTGATTGGCCCTCCGTCTGTTCCCCTGACAATGAGCCCGCCGTATTCAGAGGATTCTTCAGAAGCTGAAACCATCAAAGCCCCTGCGCAGGCTTCAGTGTGAGCTGCTGACCAAGCAAGGGCCGGCAGCGGGCAAATGTCCGTCGAAACGATTGCGCGCAGGCCGCTCTCGGCAAGGACTTTCCCTGCCAGCAAGGCAAATGACTCCGAACTATAACGTCCGTCATAGCCTATCAGCACAGGGGACCCAGGAGTTCGTTCAGCCCAAACTTTTCCGAGGGCTGTGGTTATGCGTATGACACTATCTTCAGTGAAGTCTTCATCATAGCGTCCACGCCAACCATATGGTGTAAACCGTATGATGCCCATAGGAAGGCCGTTTCCCCCTTAAATTCTGACCTTGCCAAGACCCTCAATGAAAGCGTCACGTACAGAAGGAGTGCAAAGGGCGATACGTGCATTAGTCGCAGCCCACGCAGCTGGCGTTCCTGTGTCACAGCCCTCACTGGGATCGACAACAACCGCATACATCTCTTCTTCTGCCAGCAAACGCTCAAGAGCATCAGTCAATTGAATCTCGCCGCCGGCTCCAGGATCTTGGGTCTTTAGGAGCTCCATTACACGGGGAGATAGCAGGTAACGGCCTACAATGAACAAATGCGAAGGAGCAGCTTCAAGCGTTGGCTTTTCAACGAGTTGGTTGACTTTCCACACAGCGCCTGGCTCTTCATCGGCTACCCTGTCATAGCCTTTGAGACTGCCGATACGCGTGCCGCCTATTATTCCATAGCGGCTTACTTGATCAGCGGGAACAGGCGCAACAGCAATTACAGACGCACTGCCATGTGCGGCAGAAACTTCAGCCATATGTACGCACATCTTATGATCAGGAACAAAGTAGTCCCCCAGCAGCACAAAAAAAGGCTCCGTGCCAACTTTATTGGCAGCACATAACACTGCATGGCCAAGACCCTTGGGCTCATTTTGGTAAACGAATGATACCGGGAGGTCGCCTGCTGCATGGACCTTGTCAGCCTCAACATTTTTTCCTCGTTCGCGCAAAGTCTGCTCGAAGCCCCCATCAACAGTAAAATATGACTCTATCGCCGGCTTCTCATGAGAGTTCACGATCACAACCTCGTCAACGCCCTCAGGCTCCAGCGCCTCTTCGACCACATACTGAATAACTGGCTTGTCAAGCACTGGCAACAGCTCCTTTGGCGTCGCCTTGGTTGCGGGAAGGAAGCGAGTACCAAGACCCGCCGCAGGTATAACTGCTTTCATGCGTATCCAATCCTCTCATTTACGTACAGTTGCACCAAAGTCTGCTTGAAGACACTCAACCGTTGAAAGCTTACCCCACAAGAGCGGCTGGCTTTCGCCTTTATCGGACAAACGTGCCTTCTCTTCAAACTAGGCGCCCACATAAAGCTTGAGCGCCCCTATAAGCTTGCTGTTCAACCACGCTAATCTCAGCAGCTGCACAATTTTCTTCATTGAGCTATTTCATACGTCAATCGGGAAGGCTCACTCCCTGACTTTCAAGGTAATTGACCCAACGGCGCATTGTGTCCTCAGAAAGGTCATGCTCCATAAGACATGCCTCATCATTAGCTGTCTTAGCATCAACACCAAGAGTCTGAGTGAGAAAAGCCCGCAGCGTCCGATGCCTGTGCCAGACATCGGCTCCGTATGCTTTACCCCTGTCAGTCAAGGTAATGCACCCATAGCGCATCTGCTCGATCATGCCGTTTTCACGTAGTACGGCTAATGCCTTATTTACACTTGCCTTCGAGACATGAAGCTGGTCTGCAACATCAACAGAATGGACTTCTCCTGTCCCACCCTTTTCTGTTGAAAGGCGAAAGATAGCTTCCAGATAGTCCTCGCTTGCCATCGTTAAGCTCTCTTTACCATGCGTGCTTATTTTTGTAGTCATAGTTATACCTTGCCCATAGAGAACCTACATAATTAACTAACGTTTGCCCTTTTGATTTTACTTTACCCAAGAGCTGTATGCCCATATGCAGATAAGACAGCAAATCGCTCTTTGGGGGAGAGATATACCAAAAAACAGCTGTGAGGTCTTTCTTGCAACATATAGAGTTAGATATATACTACTTTTTGTTAGTATTGGTAAACTAACAAAGGAGGATAGGATGGAAGCCTCGGTCGATGGAGTCATTCCCATGGAAAGGCAAGCACCCGCTTTTATCCATGCTGGGGCACAGCTACCGCTTGCATTAGTAAGCGCTGGAGAAACAGTTCGCGTGCTAAAGGTGCATGGCGGCACGGATTTGCGGCAGCACTTAGCTGAGCTCGGCTTTGTCGAAAATGCGGAGGTGAAGGTTGTGTCTCGTGTCAACGGTGACGTAATCGTCTCGGTAAAAGGAGCCACCTTCGGCCTCAATCGCGACATGGCCCGCAAGATCACTACTTATTAGAAAGAGGAAGGGAGGCGCTGTAGCTATGGCAACGCTAAGAGATGCAAAAGTTGGCGAGACTCATACCGTGATAAAACTTACAGGAAGCGGCGCGCTCAAACGTCGCATTATGGATATGGGACTTACAAAGGGGACAAGGGTCTACGTACGCAAGGTAGCACCTCTTGGAGATCCCGTCGAGGTCACTGTTCGTGGCTATGAGCTCACTATTCGCAAAGATGAAGCCGAAAGCATCCAAGTTGCATAGGCAATAGATTCGTCCATGTGTTTTTTTAGCACATGAGTTAGCAGTATCTAACAGTGCACCATATGAAGGGCTCAGAATGGCTGAAAAAATAAACATTGCTTTAGCCGGCAACCCAAACTGCGGCAAGACGACGCTGTTCAACCAACTTACCGGTTCAAACGGCTACGTCGGCAATTGGCCTGGCGTTACTGTAGAAAAAAAGATGGCTAGCTGGCGAGCTGACAAAAGCGTGGACTTTGTCGACCTGCCCGGAATTTATTCTCTTTCGCCCTATTCTCCTGAAGAAGTCGTTTCTCGCGACTACCTTGTCAATGATCGCCCTGACGCGATCATTGATCTTGTGGATGTAACCAACCTCGAGCGAAATCTTTACCTTACGACTCAAATCCTTGAATGTGGCCTACCTGTTGTCATCGGCCTTAACATGTGCGACCTTCTTGCACAGCGGGGCGACTCAATCGATACTAAATCTCTTGCTGCCAAGCTCGGAGTGCCTGTCATTGAAGTCTCTGCACTGCGCGACACAAACCTCGATGATCTCGTAAAGGAAGCCACAAAAGCCGCACGAAGGCATCACGGTGCCCAAGGCCGCAAGTGCTTTCCACAAGACGTAGAAGATACCCTCGAAAAAATCACTTGCCAGATCAAAGATTCGTGTGACCCTGAGCTTGCCCGCTGGTATGCAATTAAAGTCTTCGAACGCGACGCCGAGGCCATCGCGCCGCTGCACCTCACAAAAGCCGATGATGACATCATCGAACCGATCATTAGGTCTATTGAGAAGGTCTATGACGACGACTCCGAGTCCATCATCACCTCAGGGCGCTACGACTGGATCGCGACGGTAATGCAGGCGTGTGTTAAAAAAGCACCTCCAAAGCTCACGACGTCAGAAAAGATAGACAAGGTTGTCACGAGCCGCGTCTTTGGTCTTCCTATTTTCATCGCAGCCATGATTCTCGTTTATTACATTGCCATCTCGACAGTAGGCACAGCAGCGACCGACTGGGTAAACGATAACCTCTTTGGCGATGGGTTCTTCCTGTTTGGTAGCGGGGAGGAAGCGTACACCGAAGCCGCCGACAGTTGGGCTGACAATCACTTTCAAGAACAAATAAACGCCTATCTCACACAAGCCGAGGAAGCTGGAATCAACACAGATGGCGTAGCGGACGCCATCGCCGCAGAAGACCCAACTGAAGAGGACGAACAAACCATCTCCAACTTCGAAGCGGCTGCCAGCAAGGCAGGATTTGTGGCGAAGGACGCTTACCTTACTGACGAGAACGGCAACTATGTCGACACCGACGGCAATGCTATTACCAAACTAGACTCTGACGGCCTGCCTGCAACCGGCACCAACCCCGCAATGATTGAAACCATCAGCTCCAGCGACTTTAAAAATGCCATCAGCGGCCTTGCTGAGGAGCCAGACCCACATGATTTCGGCACGTTTGTCGACTCAATACCGACCGCCGCGACCAATGGCCTCGAGTCAACCGGTGCGTCAGCTGCCGTAGAATCTTTGGTCGTTGATGGGGTGATAGGCGGCGTTGGATCAGTGCTCGGCTTTATACCACAGATCTTCGTCCTGTTCATCATGCTTTGCTTCTTAGAAGACTGTGGCTATATGGCGCGTGTCGCCTTTGTTATGGACCGTGTTTTCCGCCGCTTTGGGCTGTCAGGAAAGTCGTTCATACCAATGATGATCAGCTCCGGCTGTGGCGTCCCGGGCGTGCTTTCAACAAAAACCATTGAAAACGAGCGCGACCGCCGCATGACAATTATGACTACCACCATGATCCCCTGCTCAGCTAAGCTGCCGATCATTGCCTTGGTGATGGGCGTGCTCGCGGGAGGCTCCAGCGCGTGGTGGATTGCACCGTTTTTCTACTTCCTAGGCGTCGTAGCCATCATCATCTCTGCAGTGATGCTTAAGAAAACAAAGCCTTTTGCAGGCGATCCGATTCCATTTGTCATGGAGCTGCCTGAATATCACCTACCTTCTATGAAGTCTTGGTGGCTTCATGTATGGGAGCGCGTCTCCGCGTACGTTAAAAAGGCGGGGACCATCATCTTCGCTGCCGCCGTTGGTATTTGGTTCCTGTCCAACTTCGGGCTTGCAGGATGGGAGGGTGGAAGCGGCGCTTTTGGCTATCTGCCGGGATTTGCTGATGTGCCCGAGAGCTACATGGACTTCTCCGTCTTGGCAGGAATCGGTGGTGCTCTGTGCTGGATATTTGCACCTCTTGGCTTTGCAAATTGGCAGGCCACAGCCGCTTCTATATCGGCTCTGATTGCTAAGGAGAACCTCGTCTCAACCTTCGGTGTGCTATACGGCATCGGAAACGCCTCTGAAAACTCTGTTTCAATGTGGACTGGCTTCGCGAATATGTTTAGCTGGGGCGGCTCTCTACATGCCGGGGCAATGTGCGCCTTTGTGGCGTTCAACATGCTCGACGCTCCTTGCTTTGCAGCAATGGGAACTATTCGGCGACAGATGAATGACCCGAAATGGACCTGGTTTGCGATCGGCTATGAATGCGCCTTTGGCTGGGTGGTCGGTTTGCTTATAAATCAGTTTTATGAGTGGTTCGTCTTTGGGAGCTTTGGGTTTTGGACGGTCATAGCGATCTGCTTCGCGGCGCTCATAGTGTGGCAGGTATTCAAGCCTATGCCCACATGGACTGACAAGGACCAAAAGATCCTTACGAGTCTTGAGAAGGAAACCGCCTAGGCAGCAAATCCTATCGTTTGGCCAGTGTCTGATATCCCGCCTTTTCAAACCGCTAAGAACTTTGACTTCGATCGCTTGTCCTCAAGGTTTTTGCGCTCAGGGAAGACGGGATATCCGTTTTTATATGCCGACAACAAGAAGCACGTTCAGCACAGTAACGACGATGCCGATTATCACGAGCAACACTTTAAGGCCGGGCCCATTCGCATAGCGGCCCATCACTTTATGTGAGCTCGTAAGCCAAATCTGACAAAAGATAGTTATGGGCAGCTGCAAAGAGAGAAGTGCTTGGCTCCACACAAGCCCTTGAAACACATTTTGTATCAGGAAGATCACCGCCACAGAGGCAACAAAACAGGACAAGACGCCCAAAGAGCTATGGCGATCATGAATGTCATAAGGTTCATCTGCGATGCCGGATGTTATAGTCCCTGCCGCCATTCCAGCCGTCACAGAAGAGGAAAGACCGGCTAAGAGCAACGCAATAGCAAATATAAGACGTGCTGCTGCTCCAAGTATTGGCTCGAGGGTAGCTGCAGCTAATGCCAAGTCGTCTATCACGATGCCCTGCTCATAAAAGGTCGAGGCAGCAAGAATCACCATGGCGCTATTGATAGCCCAGCCAACGCCCATGGAAAAGAGAGTGTCCACAAACTCATTGTCAAGGCGCTTGCGGATCACGTCCTCGCCCTGTTGTTCATAGTGACTAGCTTGAATGATCTCAGAATGTAAAAAGAGGTTATGCGGCATTACCACAGCACCAAGAACGCTAACTACAACTGTAATAGACTTTGCAGGGATGGTTGGCACAAACCATGAAAAGGCCGCTTGAGGCCAGTTCACCTGCACCATAAGTATCTCAACGAGAAAGGCAAGGCCTATGAGTGATACAAAGGCTATGATCCACCTTTCTATATGCTGATAGGAGTTTGTGAAAAGCAGCACAAGGGAGACTCCTGCAACAAAAATACTTCCAAGGCGAATTGGAAGGCCGAAGAGCATTTGCAAGGCCACGGCACCACCGAGGACTTCAGCCATGGTCGTTGCCACCGTCGCCGCAAAAGCCGTCCAGAGCAGTAATCGCGAGACTGGGCGTGACAGATGCTCCGTGGCTGCCTCTGCCAAGCATCGACCTGTAACGATTCCCAAATGGGCAACATTGTGCTGCAGTACAATAAGCATTAGCGTTGACAGAGTGACAACCCAGAGCAGCGAATAGCCAAACTGCGACCCCGCCGCCATATTTGAAGCCCAGTTGCCAGGATCAATGAAACCTACTGTCACAAGTAGGCCGGGGCCTATAGCTTTTAGTATTTCCAGCCCACCGCTATGGCCGGTGTGATGTGATCCGAAAACTCTCTTGCTAAATGAGCCGCTCATGCAGCAGGGCATCTCCCTTATAGGCTTAGCGAAGCGTCATAAAGACAAAAAAGCCTACTCTCAGCGCAAACAATATGTTGAGAGTAGGCTTTTTTAAGGCTCTTGCCAACAAGTCAGCCGACTTTGGTCGGCATATACCCCATCAAGTTCAATAATGCGCCTGTTCTGCTGGTGAATGAAAAGGAAAGCGGCATAGCAATCAGCTGACGCGGACCGCAAAAAGCCATAAAGAAGGTTAGCTTATCAAACGATAGCCAGCCATCTTTACTGCACTGCTATACGAGTTTTCATCAATCGGCTCTTTTGAGCGGACATGTGCAACTCCACTTTTAAGGTCTACAGTTGCCCAAGTCCTCCCCACGGAATCAAGAGCCCGTGTGACATTGTCTGCACAGCTCGCACATTTCATGCCAGAAATTTGGTAATCAGCTGCATACGGGTAGTGGCTCTCGTCCGTGTCAGCTACTTTGACTTTAGGGAACCTCTTCATGGTAGTTTTTTTGCTGCCGCTGCAACAATCCCTTTGCCCTGTCCATGTGCCGATTGCACGACGGAGCGCAAATATGAGAAGCGCTACCACAGCCACAATCAATACAATGTCAATTGCATGCATAAAGACTACCTGCTTCCTACATATATCCGCTCTTTTAGCCTGCTCCTTGTTTAAGTGTAGCTCGACTTGATACCAAAAGTAAGCCGTTACTTACTTTTATTGCTGTTATTCTACTCTTTTCATATAAAAGCTCTATAATAGTTATCTAACATTAACTATTGTAAATTGATAGTTTTCCTTGAAAGGGGTTCGGCTATGAGCAAAATAGACTATGTGCATGGGCGTGAAGTACTAGACTCTCGCGGCAATCCAACAGTAGAGGTTGAATTGGGACTCTCTGATGGGTCAAAAGGCCGTGCAATCGTTCCCTCAGGAGCCTCTACAGGTGCTTTCGAAGCCTGTGAGCTTCGTGATAGTGATCAAAAGCGCTATCAGGGAAAGGGAGTCCTGAACGCCGTCAACCATGTCAACTCGGAGCTCGCAGAGGTTGCTATAGGGCGCGATGCGAGTGACCAACGTGGCCTTGATAAAGCTATGATCGCCGCAGATGGCACTTCCAACAAGAGCAATTTTGGCGCAAATGCAATTTTAGGGGTTTCCCTCGCTGCTGCTCGCGCTGCATCTGCAAGCGCGCAGTTGCCTCTCTATGCTTATCTCGGTGGCGTATCAGGCCATTTGCTTCCTACGCCAATGATGAACATCATGAACGGGGGAGTACACGCCGATAATAATGTTGACTTCCAAGAATTTATGATCATGCCCGTTGGTGCATCGAGTTTTCATGAGGCCCTTGAATGGAGTGCTGAGACATACCACATGCTCAAGGCTGTGCTCAAGGAAGCTGGCCTTTCCACTGGCGTAGGTGATGAAGGCGGATTTGCCCCCAATCTCAATGACAATGCCGCTCCTTTGGAATACATGATCAAGGCCGTTAAAAAAGCTGGATTCGAGCCTGGTCGTGACTTTATGTTCGCGATGGACCCAGCTTCTTCTGAGTTCTACGACGCCGACCAGAACAAATATGTTCTGAAGGGAGAGGGCCGTAGCTTGAGCGCTGACGAGCTCATTGATTACTGGGAGTCACTCATCAACTCTTATCCTATCATCTCGCTGGAAGACGGGCTGGCCGAAGAAGACTGGGACAACTGGGTCAAGTTGGAAGAGCGCCTTGGTGGAAAGGTCCAGCTTGTCGGGGATGACCTTTTCGTGACAAATACGGAACGCTTACGCAAGGGAATTGAGCTTGGCGCTGCCAATGCGATTTTGGTAAAGGTCAACCAAATAGGCACGTTGACCGAAGCTTTTGATGCCATTGAGATGGCCAAGTGCGCTCGATACGCCACCATTGTTTCTCACCGCTCTGGTGAAACTGAGGATACAACTATCGCCGATATCACTGTTGGGACAAATGCGGGACAGATAAAGTGCGGAGCTCCCGCTCGCTCGGATCGCGTGGCGAAATACAATCAGCTTCTACGTATAGAAGAGCAGCTTGGCCAAGCAGCCACCTATGCAGGTTCATCGCCTTTCCGCGGCATTAAGCGCTAATGCCCAAGCCAGTCCGCAGTTAAAAAAGTTAAGGCTATACCCGTTTGCCGTTACAGCAGACGGGTATAGTTAGTTTAGGTAAACAGATAAAGTGAGGCCACAATGTCATTCGTAGACTTTGTCATCATCGCTGCAGTGGCGTTTATAGCTTTCCTTTGCGTAAGGTCTATGGTCAAGTCTGGCACCTCTCCTGAGTGCGCGGCATGTGCGAGTTCTTCCGTCTGCACTGCGCGTACCAGAAAAGACGGCGTGTGCCCGGTTGCAAAGACTATGGTGGAAAAGGCAGAGAAAAGCCTAACGGACGAGCGGCAAGAATAGCCTTGCACTCACACTTCACAGTTATCCGTTGTAGTCAAGGTCTTCATCGGGAAGCTGAACGCGAGATATTCTTGCTCCTAGTAATGCGAGCTTAGGCACAAATGCCTCATATCCCCGGTCAATATGATGCACATCCAAGACAGTGGTCAGCCCATCGGCAACAAGGCCGGCCATAACTAAGGCGGCGCCACCTCTCAGATCTGGCGCTTTCACCTCTGCTCCAGAAAATCTGGGCACGCCATGAACAATAGCATGATGGCCCTCGATCGTGATGTCAGCTCCCATACGAGAGAGCTCGCTTGCAAACATGAATCTGTTTTCAAATACATTCTCTGTAACGATGCAGCTGCCCTTTGCCAAGGCAAGCAGGCACATCGTTTGGGCTTGCATGTCAGTTGGAAAGCCCGGAAACGGCAGCGTCTGTATATCAGTTGGACGAAGAGCACTCGTGCGGCTGACGATAACCCCGTCGTCTTCACTTTCAATGTCGATGCCCATGAGCGCATACTTCTTGAACACAAGGCCGAGGTGATGCGGATCAAAGCCCAACACGTGCACTGGGCCGCCGACGAGAGCGCCTATGGCAGCAAAAGTGCCCGCTTCGATACGGTCCCCTACCGTTTTATGAGTGACTGGATGCAAGGGGGCATCGGTCCCCTCAATCTCTATCACCGGGGAGCCCGCACCACGTACATGAGCGCCCATCTCGTTGAGCATAGTTGCGAGATCAACTATCTCGGGCTCACGAGCAGCATTGTCAATGGTGGTAGTCCCCTTGGCATGCACCGACGCCATCACGAGGTTTTCTGTAGCCCCGACACTTGCGAAGTCAAGAGTAACCGTGTTGCCAGAAATACCCTCCGGCGTCGTTGCGTGAATATTACCGTGGTCGATCTCGAAGTGGACCCCTAGGGCTTCAAGACCAAGGATATGCATATCGATCTTGCGAGCCCCAATATTGCATCCCCCTGGCATAGCAACGACCGCACGGCCAAAGCGCGCCAAAAGAGGCCCAAGCACTGCCGTTGAGGCACGCATTTGTGCAACGAGCTGGTAGGGCGTTTCCCATCTATCAACCTGTGAAGTGTCAATCTTCAGCGTATGCTTGTCGACGACATCTATGGTCGCTCCTAGGCGCTTCAGCACCTTGCCCATAACGTGCACGTCAGAGATGTCTGGTACGTTTGTGAGCGTCGTAGTCCCTGGTGCCATAATTGTTGCTGCCATGAGCTTAAGTGCAGAATTCTTCGCTCCCTCAACCCTAACCTCTCCGGTAATTGGATGGCCACCTTCGACCTGTATCGCTTCCATGAGCTTCGCTCACTCCCATCAGCTAGCAAGTATAGGGCTAGCTATTGGGCGATCTGTAGCATGCTTCAGCAGAAGATTGCACCAATTTATTTTGCCGTCGTAGTATGCCCTGCGGTGGTCATTCGCAGCCAAAGCATCACGGGCGTCGATAGCCGCCTCGCGAGTATCACGAACAACGTCAGGCTCAATGTCATCACTACGACGGGCATGATTGGCCAAAATGATAACGGTGTTGTTGTCTATCTCTGCATAGCCGCCGGAGATGATGACGTCAACTTCTCCCCCGCCATCACGCTCTGTTTGATGCAGCCTTACCACACCGTCTCCCAGCGCGCAAATCTCTGCAGCATGCCCTGGCCAAACGCCAAGCTCTCCTTCATATGTGACAAGTGTTAAATTGGCGACAGGCCCCTCATAGAGGAGCCGATCTGGCCTCACAAATTGACAGGTAAGCTCTGCCATAGGACTCCCCTACTTTTGGGCAGACGTCTTGGAAGCGGCCATCTTGCTGGCGCGCTCACGCACGTCCTCAATTGTACTGGCATAACGGAAAGCCTGCTCAGGAATATCGTCACAGTGGCCATCCACAATAGCTGCAAAACTGCGGACGGTATCTTCGACAGAAACGTAAACGCCAGGGTTGCCAGTGAACTTCTCAGCGACATGAAATGACTGTGAGAGGAACTGCTGGATTTTACGGGCACGCGAAACGATGAGCTGCTGTTCTTCTGAGAGCTCGTCCATGCCTAGAATTGCAATGATATCCTGCAGATCCGAATACTCCTGAAGAATCTCTTGCACGGCCATAGCTACGCGATAATGCTCCTCACCAACAATTGAGGGGTCAAGTGCTGAGCTAGAGCTCGCAAGAGGATCGACCGCAGGGTATATACCAAGGTCGGTGATTGAGCGAGAAAGCACAGTCGTCGCATCGAGGTGCGTAAAAGTCGTGGCAGGGGCTGGGTCAGTCAGGTCGTCGGCAGGAACGTAGACAGCCTGCACCGATGTAATAGAGCCCTCTTTTGTCGAGGTGATGCGCTCTTGCAGATCGCCCATTTCGGTAGCCAGCGTAGGCTGGTAGCCGACAGCGGAGGGCATCCGCCCCAGCAAGGCCGAAACCTCTGAGCCAGCCTGGGAGAAACGGAAGATGTTGTCTATGAACAACAGCACATCCTGGCCTTGGTCACGAAAATATTCAGCTGTGGTCAAACCTGCCAGAGCAACGCGCATACGCGCTCCAGGCGGTTCGTTCATTTGACCGTAGACCAAGCAGGTCTTTTTGATGACGCCCGACTCTGCCATTTCGAGAAAGAGGTCCGTACCTTCACGCGTACGCTCTCCTACGCCTGTAAACACTGACGTGCCGCCATGCTCTTGGGCCAAATTGTTGATCAGCTCCTGAATGAGCACGGTTTTGCCGACGCCTGCGCCGCCGAACAAGCCAGTCTTGCCACCGCGAACATAGGGTTCAAGCAGGTCAATGGCCTTGATGCCCGTTTCAAAGATTTCTGTCTGCGTTGTCAGCTCATCAAAGGCTGGAGCAGGGTGGTGAATAGGGTAGTACTGCACGTCATCAGGCATTGGCTTGCCATCAACAGGCTGCCCCATTACGTTCCAAACGCGACCGAGCGTAGATGCTCCGACAGGCATCATCATGGGATGCCCTGTATCAGTAACGCTCAAGCCACGCTGCAGTCCATCAGTTGAAGACATGGCGACTGTACGGACAACCCCGCTGGACAGTTCGCTCTCAACTTCCAAAATTGTAGATATGTGGCCGATCGGTGTGTCTGCGTCAACAGAGAGCGCATTATAGACACCGGGGACGTCATGGTCAAACTTGACGTCCACAACGGGGCCAACGATACGCACTATGGTGCCCACACCCACTGTCTTGGTCATCTTTTTAAGAGCGGCTTCCTCTAGCGGGGAATGCTCTTGTGTGGTAGTAGTTGCCATCAGTTGTTGTCCTCCAATGCGGAAGCGCCACCGATAATCTCATTGAGCTCGGTGGTGATAGAACCTTGGCGGACGCGGTTGTAGGTCCTGCCAAGCGTACGCAAAACCTCTTTCGCGTTGTCCGTAGCAGACTGCATAGCGCGACGGCGCGCACCATGCTCGGCTGCAGCCGAATCGAGCAGTGCGTGAAAAATAACTGTCTTGATATAAGCCGGCATGAGATAACTTAAAACTTCAGTAGCCGATGGATCAAATTCGAACTCCGTGTATTGCATTTTATTAACATTGGAGAGTGCCTCGGGAGTACGTGGCCTATTAGGCATCATGAGTTGCTCCTTGCTGATTGGAAGCAATTGCTCATGCACGGCATCTTGGTCCACACGGTTGCGCGCGTGCCAGTAGAGCAGCTCAACGCGATCAACACGGCCGGAGGTGTAAGCATCGCTCACATACGAGGCGATACGTTCGGCCTCGTCTTGGTTAGGATCTGACGAGATGCCCACAAATGATAGAACAGGCTTCATCTTTCTGTAGGTAAAATACTCTGTCGGCTTGCGACCGCAGGTGATGATATAGGACTTCACGCCCTTTTCTGCCAACGACTGCATCTCGCGTTCGACCAAGCGCTGCTGAAGGATGTTAAACCCTCCTGCAAGCCCACGATCGGATGCGATCAGAATAAAAAGGACCGCATGCTCTTCTAAATGGGTTTGCAGAAGCGGCATGGCCTCATCGAATCCCGCGCTAGCAACGTTGGCGAGCATACGCGTGAGGGCATCTTTGTATGGCTCTGCCTCCTTAGAGCGCTCAAGGGCCTTGCGGATACGCGCAGTAGAAATCATAGACATGGTACGCGTTATCTGCATTATTGAGCGTATAGAAGACATGCGCTTTGATATCTCGCGAAGGTTAGCCATGCGTGTAAGCCTATGCCTTCCCTGCTGCAGCTTTATCGGAATCAACCGTCTCCTCAGCTGCTTCCGCCACGTCAGTTGCCTTAACTTTGTTCGGATGCCGCGTTAAGAACTGCTCCTTAAAGTGAGCGATATGCTGCTTAAGTCGTCGCTCCATGGAAGCGTCGATGCCACCGGATACTATTTCGTTCCGCAACCCCACATGCTTGTCAGCCATATACTTTGCAAGCTCATCACGGAACAGGACAACATGGTCAAGATCTATGTCGTCAAGGAAGTTCTCTTTTGCGGCGTAAATTGCGATGACTTGGTCTGCAGACGCAAGAGCAGAGTAACGCTTTTGCTTGAGCATCTCCATCATGTGAGCGCCATGGTTCAGCTGATACTGTGTTGTGGCATCGAGATCTGAACCAAATTGGGCGAAAGCGCGCTTCTCACGGTAGCTTGCCAAATCGAGGCGCAAGTTACCTGCGACTTGCTTCATCGATTTTATTTGAGCGGCACCACCGACGCGAGACACCGAAATGCCCACGTCAACTGCCGGACGCTGCCCTTGGAAGAAAAGACTGGACTGCAAGTATATCTGGCCATCCGTAATAGATATGACGTTGGTCGGAATATAGGCAGAGACGTCGCCTTCCTGTGTTTCGATTATTGGCAGAGCTGTCAGAGAACCGGCTCCGTTCGCATCGGAGAG
>ENA-UOOI01002503-UOOI01002503.1-fermentation-metagenome-genome-assembly--contig:-NODE-2503-length-15772-cov-9.885665_pt1 | contig 15772 bp, 11 predicted proteins | sample MGYA00245779_ERZ724027 | MGnify/ENA primary metagenome ERZ724027 (study PRJEB28704, sample SAMN03018318) | fermentation metagenome | biome: anthropogenic terrestrial biome; feature: soil; material...
GTTCTTTAACGAAAACCGAACACTCCGCGCTCCCAGCTGAGCTACAGGCCCATGATGATTTCTGCGGGATGCCGGCCGAATCTCCCCGCAACATTCGATATTATACCACGCCGCAACCCGGATTGCAACCATAAATTCGATTTTTAAGCCTTCAGAGCCACTCGCCGCTGAAATGGATGAAAATCGTTTTGACAATTTGCATCAACAGAATATAGCCGAAAATGATCAGCATGAGCCAGCCGAAATAATTGGCCGGCAGCGCGGTAAAACCGACCGCGGCCCCGAGCGGCGAAAACGGGATCGCGATCCCGGCGGCCATGACCGCGGTCGTCAGGGCGATCACCGGCGCGGCGGCGCGGCTCTGCACGAACGGCAGCTTCGGGGTCCGGATCAGATGGATGATCAGCGTCTGCGAGAGCAGGCTTTCGACAAACCAGCCCGCGTTGAACAGCCCCACCAGGGCCGGGTCCCGGGCCGTGTTGCAGCCGAAGACGAACCACATCACAAGGAACGTCGCGATGTCGAACACCGAACTGACCGGTCCGATGCACAGCATGAACCGGCCGATCCCGGAGGCGTCCCATTTCCGGGGCAGGCGCAGATATTCCCGATCCATATTGTCCCACGGAATCGAAATCTGGGAAATGTTGTACAGAAGGTCCAGCATCAGGACCTGAACCGGCATCATCGGCAGGAACGGCAGAAAGACGCTCGCGGCCAGCATGGAGAACATGTTTCCGAAATTGGAGCTCGCGGCCATTTTGATGTATTTGATGATGTTCCCAAAAATCTTCCGGCCCTCGATCACTCCGTGCTCCAGAACCGTCAGGTCCTTTTCCAGCAGAATGATGTCCGCGTTTTCCTTCGCGATGTCCACCGCGGTATCGACGGAAATGCCGACGTCGGCCCGGCTGAGCGCATGGGCGTCGTTGATGCCGTCGCCCAGGAACCCGACCGTGTGCCCGAGTTCCTGCAGCGCGTGGACGACGCGCGCCTTCTGGATCGGCGAGAGCTTCGCGAAAACCGCAGTGTCCCCGACCTTCGCGAGCAGCTCGTCCTCGGCCATCCCGTCGAGGTCCGTCCCGAGCAGGATCCGGTCCGCGGGGATGCCGACCTCCGCGCAGATCTTCCGCGTGACCGCCTCGTTGTCTCCCGTCAGGACCTTGACCCGCACGCCGCTGCCGCCGAGCTCCGCGATCGCCGCCCGGGCCGACTTCTTCGGCGGATCCAGCAGGCCGAGGTAGCCGATCAGCGTCAGGTCCTTTTCATCCGCGACGCCGAACACGCCCTCGGCGGACGGGCTGTCTTTTCCGGCGACGGCGATCACGCGCATTCCCTCTCCGTTGAGATCGTCCACCATCTTCAGGACCCGCCCGCGGATCTCCTCCGTCAGCGGCACCGCCTTTCCCCCGTATTCGCACTGCGAGCAGATCGAGAGGATCTCCTCCACCGCGCCCTTGGTGATCAGCGTGGTGCGGCCTTCCCTGTTCTTCAGCACGACGCTCATGCGGCGCCGGGAAAAATCGAACGGGATCTCGTCCACCTTGCGGTATTCGCTTTCCCGATAGGAAACGCCCTTTTCCGCCGCCTTGTCGATGACGGCCAGGTCGATCAGGTTTTTCAGGCCGGTCTGAAAATAACTGTTCAGATAGGCGCACTCCAGCACATGGAGGTCCTCCTCGCCCATCACGTTCATGTGGCGCTCGATGACGATCTCGTCGCGCGTCAGGGTCCCGGTCTTATCGGTGCACAGCACATCCATCGCGCCGAAATTCTGGATCGAATTGAGGCGCTTGACCACGGTCTTCTGGCGCGCCATGCTCACCGCGCCCCGCGCGAGGTTCGCCGTGACGATCATCGGCAGCATCTCCGGCGTCAGGCCGATCGCGACCGAAATCGAAAACAGAAGCGCCTGGATCCAGTCGTGCTTGGTGAACCCGTTGATCACGAACACGAGCGGCACCATCACGAGCATGAAGCGGATCAGCAGCCAGCTCACGGAGCTGACGCCCCGGTCGAAGCTCGTCTGTTCCCGCCCGCCGGAAAGCGTTTTCGCCATATTTCCAAAATAGGTGCGGTCCCCCGTCGCGAGAACGACGGCGGTCGCCGAACCGCTGACGACGTTCGTCCCCGTGAAGCAGATGTCCCTGAGATCAAACAGGTCCCTTTTGTCCGTCTGATCCTCCCGCGCGTATTTTTCGACGGGCTCGGACTCGCCGGTCAGGGCGGACTGACTGACGAAGAAGTCCTTCGCCGTCAGGACGCGCAGGTCCGCCGGGACCATATCCCCCGCGGAGAGAACCACGATGTCCCCCGGGAGAAGATCGGCCATGTCGATCTCCTCCCGGCCGTTTTCGCGCCGGATGACCGTCGCCGTCGTTTTGACCAGCGCGCCGAGGCCCTCGGCCTCCCTGCCGGAGCGAAATTCCTGGAAAAAGCGGAGTCCGCCGCTCAGGAGCACCAGAACCAGGATCACGATGACCGCCGAAGGGTCTTTTTCTCCCGGCGCCGCCAGCAGGACCGAGGTCACGAACGACACGGCGGCGATCAGCAGAAGCACGGCGGTAAAAGGATTCGCAAACGCATCGAAAAGCTGCACATACCAGGGCTTCGGCTTTTGGCGGGAAATCCTGTTTTCCGGCATCCGCTCGCTCAAAAGCTGCACATCGACGAAATCCAGCCCCCGCTCCCGCGTCTTCAGCCGGGAAAGCAGGATGTATTTTTCGAGTCCGGCGTATTCTTTCAAAGACGCGGCGATTTCCCGCGTTTCCGCGGCGCGGTCTTTCGGCGCTTTTCTCTTCATGCGGCATCCCCTTCATTCCATTTTTCCATAAAAAGCCCTCTGCCGCTCAGAGGAATCACAGCAGCAGAGGGAAACTCCCGGCCGGACGGAAAACGGGATCAGTCCTTGAGATAAACTCCCGCGGCCGGCTCCTCCGCATAGCCGGGAAGAAAGGCCGGACGGCGGATGACCCTTTCGACATAGTTGGAAGCGATCCCCGTCGAAGCATAAATCATCGTGAACAGCGCGGCGGTCTGGATCCACAGGATCGTCACATCGGTCATCCCGTGCACACAGACGGCAAAGGCGGCGCAGGTCAGCAGGACGTTCATATCAAAGCAGATATTGTTGCGGAACCGCAGATATAACAGCTTTGCCTGCACCGCGGCGTAGACGCCGAGCGCGCCGAAGCCGACCACGCCGAAATTCAGCAGCACGTCGAGGAACAGATTGTGGCAGTGATACGTCTTATAGCCGGCAAACCGCTCGTAGACCATCTGGTAGGACCCGACGCCCTGTCCGAAAAACGGATGCTGTTCGATCCCTTTCAGCGAAGTGCTCCAGATGGAAAGCCTCTGCGCCAGCGTATGGTCGATCGCGTCCGATCCGCGGGGCAGGATCAGCGGAAAAGCGGACGCCAGTTCGACCAAAACGAGCACGGCGATCACGAAACAGAATGCATGGCGCCGTTTCCCTTTCAGGCACAGCATCAGGGTGACCGCGCAGCACAGCGCCGCAAAGGCGGAAAAGCTGGCGGTCAGATACAGCCCGATCAGGTTGAGGCCGATCACCGTGAAATAAAACGCGGCGAGATCCGGGTTGGTGAAGATCCGGTAAAGCGCGATCAGAACGACAAATTCAATGATCATTCCGTAATAATTCGCGTTGTCGAACACGGAAACCGGACGGTACCCGGGCGCGGCCGTAAACGCGGACGCCTTCTGATACAGCGCGATGAACAGGCACCAGATGCTGCCGACACAGGCGAGGTCCATCGCGTCGTTGAACAGCGAACGCGTCATCACGCTGCGAACGTACAGCGCGCAGCCCGCAATGGCGTACATCAGGATGGAATAGACCATGCCGATGTCGTTGCCGTACGTCGCCGCGACAAAAAAGGCGGAAGTCAGAAAAACAAATAAAAATTTCGTATAAGGCGCCTCAAAAGCGCGAACCCTTTTTTTGCAGTTCAGCATCGTCATCAGCGCGATTCCGATCACGCAGACCATGCTGACATAAAACGGAGCAAAAATGGAAACGGTCAGAACCAAAACCAAAAACCGGTCCGTATCCCCCTGGATCCTCTGCACAAGCCGGGAAACGTCGTACTTCACGTTTTGTCTGATGGCTTCTATAATAGAGGTCAGCTCCTTTCCCCCAACTTCCTCCCCCTCGGGCCACAACTGATAATTATAACACATCGCGGTCGGGTTACAAGATTTATTATGAATCTAAAACGCAGTTTCTATCCGAATCTATTTGTTCATTATAACGAAAATAATGAACGGAGTTTTAAAAGTTTCCCAATTTATTTTAAATTTTTTCCAGCCGGGCCGTTTTTATGATACGATAGATGCCGGAAAACATCAAAAAATCGTGGAGGGAATGGCGGTGGACGTCAATACATTTTCCGATCCGGGGCGGCTTCCTCCCGGCGATCCGTCCGGCCTGACCGCCGACGAGGCGGCGGCGCGCCGGGCGCGGGGACTTGCGAACGGAAACGACGAAACGGGCACCCGGACGGTCGGGCAGATCGTGCGGGGAAACCTGGTCACCCCGTTCAACATCCTGAACGCGATCCTCGCCCTGCTGGTGGTCCTGGTCGGCTCCTACAAAAACCTTCTGTTCATGGGCGTCGTCGTCTGCAACACGCTGATCGGCACCATCCAGGAAATCCGGGCGAAAAAAATGATCGACCGGCTGTCCCTGATCACCGCGCCGAAAGCCCGCGTGGTGCGGGACGGGACGGAAACCGAGATCCCGGTTTCCGAACTCGTGCTGGACGACGTGATGGCCCTTTCCGCCGGAAACCAGGTCTGCGCGGACGGCGTCGTGCTCCGGGGCGAATGCGAGGCGGACGAATCGCTGATCACCGGCGAATCCGATCCGGTGCCGAAACGCCCCGGCGACCGGCTTTTCAGCGGCAGTTTTCTGGTCGGCGGAAGCTGCCGCGCGCGGGCCGAGCATGTGGGCAAGGACAATTACGCCGCCAAGATCGCCGGAAGCGCCAGATATTATAAAAAGCCGAATTCCGAAATCATGACCTGGACCGACCGGATCATCAGGATCACCGGCTTCGCGATTCTGCCGATCGGCGTGCTGATGTTCTACAAGCAGCTCGTCCTGTCCGGCCAAGCGCTGGAACCCGCCGTCACCGGCACGGTCGCCGCGCTGATCGGCATGATCCCGGAGGGGCTCGTCCTTCTGACCAGCGTCGTGCTCGCGGTCGGCGTGCTCCGCCTTTCCAGGCGGAAAGCGCTGGTGCAGGAGCTGTTCGCCATCGAGACGCTCGCGCATGTGGACACGCTCTGCCTGGACAAGACCGGCACGCTGACCCAGGGCTCCCTGAAGGTCGACGCGATCGTCCCGCTCGGCGACATCGAGCGCCCGAAGGCGGAGGAAATCCTCGCCGCCCTCGCGAACGCGCTGGACGACCGCTCCCCCACCATGAACGCGATCCGGGAAATCGCCCCGCCCCCGCCCAAATGGACCTGCTCGGGCAAAGTCCCGTTCTCCTCCGCCCGCAAGTGGAGCGGCGCCAGCTTCCGCGAAAGCGGGAGCTTCGTCCTGGGCGCCGGGGAGTTCGTCCTGGGGGACCGGTTCGGCGCGATCCGCCCGCAGGTGGAAAAATACGCCGCCCGCGGGCGGCGCGTGCTCGTGCTCGCCCATTCGGAGGGGCCGCTCGGGGACCGGGCGCTGCCGGAGGGCCTCGAGCCGTTGCTGCTCGTCCTTCTCCGCGACAGAATCCGCGCCGGCGCGAACGAAACGCTCGCCTATTTTGCCGAGCAGGGCGTGGATCTCAAGGTGATCTCCGGCGACGACGCGCGCACCGCCGCCAGCATCGCCGAACAGGCGGGCCTCAAAAGCGCCTGCCGCTGCGTCGACGCCTCCCGGTTCAAAAGCGAAGAGGAGCTGAAAAATGCTGCGGAAACCTATACGGTGTTCGGCAGGGTCACGCCGGAGCAGAAGCTCGCACTGATCCGGGCGCTGAAGGACAAGGGGCACACGGTCGCCATGACGGGCGACGGCGTGAACGACGTCCCCGCGCTGAAGGAAAGCGACTGCAGCATCGCGATGGCCTCCGGCAGCGACGCCGCGCGGACGGTTTCGCAGATCGTGCTGCTGGATTCGGATTTCTCCTCGCTGCCGCGGATCGTGGCGGAAGGCCGCCGCTCGATCAACAATCTCCAGCGCTCCGCCGCGCTGTTTCTCGTCAAGGCGATGTTTTCGGCCGTCATCGCCGTCCTGTTCCTGTTCTGGGAAGCCGCCTATCCGTTCCAGCCGATCCAGTTCACGCTGATCAACGCGGTCACCATCGGCTGCCCGTCGCTCGTGCTTGCGCTCGAGCCGAACCGCGACCGCATCCGCGGCAGCTTCATCGGCAACGTGATGCGGCGGGCGCTTCCTGGCGCCGCAACCATGGTCCTGAACATCGTGCTGCTCGTCGCGCTGTCGTCCAACCTCGGCTTTTCCCAGGCGGAGCTCTCCACTCTCTGCGTGCTGGTCACCGGCTACACCGGCCTTCTGGTCCTGTTCCGGATCTGCTCCCCGTTCAACGGCGCGCGGAAAGTCCTGTTCTGCTCCATGGCCGCGGCGTTCGTCCTGGCGCTCGCGCTGTTTCCGTCGCTGTTCGAGGTGACCGGGCCCGACCTGCCCATGCTGATGGCGATGGTCCCGATGCTGCTGTTCTCCACGAGCCTGATGTCGGCGCTGCTCCACCTGGTCGAGCGGGTGCTGCTGCGGAAACCGCGGGGATAAGGTCACGAAAGCCCGATCTTCCGAAAGAACCGTTCGCTGGAAACGCCGGCCGGCCTCAGATACCGCCCGAGCCCGAACAGGCATTCCGGGTCCTTCTCGATCCGGTTCGTCCGCTCGGCGCAGGTCAGGCTGGCCCGGAAGCCGAGCTCCCGCAGCACCGGCAGCGATTCCGGGCTGAGCGCGCCGAACGGATAGACGAACGCGGTCGGCGCGCGGCCGGTGTGCGCGAGCACCTCCTCCTGCATTTTGGAAAGATCCCGCCGGAGCATCGACTTGTAGTCCGCGGCGCTCTCCCGCCCGAGTTTCCGCGCGCCGAGGCGCCTGCTCGTCGAATGCAGGCCGTAGGAGTGGTTCTGGATCTCCACCGTGCCCGACCGCGCCATCTCCGCGATCTCGCCCCACGTCAGGTAGGAATAGCTGACGTGGTCGGCATCGCCGCCGGTATACTGGTCCGTATAGGAGCCGACCGGGGAAACCACGATTTTCACGCCGTATTTTTTCGCGAGCGGATAGGCGTAGCGGTAGTTGTTGTAGTAACCGTCGTCGAACGTCAGCATCACGGGCTTTTCCGGCAGATCCGACACGCCGTCCGCATAATCGAGCAGGTCCTGCACCACGACCGTGCGGAAGCCGTTCCGGTTCAGCCACGCAAGGTCGCTTTCCAGCGTCTGCGGGGAAACGACGTACTTCCCCTGCATCTTCGGTTCGCGCAGAACGCTGTGGTACATGATGATCGGGAGCGGAACGCCTTCGCTTTTCCGCCCCGCCGAACCGATCGCCGCGGCCGTCCCGACACAGCCGCAGCCGATCAGCACGGCCGCGGCAGCCAGCACGGCCGCCATGCGGCGCACCCTGATCAGAACATACATGTGCAATCCCCTCCGGCGGGCGCGGAAAAGGGAAACGGCCCGCCTTCTGTTCCATCTTATGGAGGCGGGCCGCGGAATATCACCTGTTGAGGCCGCCCGGGAGCGGCCCGTTTTCATACGGCGATGCGGTAGACGACGAGATAGTGGAAAACGCTTCCGGCCAGCACGAACAGATGCCAGACGGAATGGACGTATTTTTTCTTCTTCCCAACGCCGTACAGCACCGCGCCGGCGGTGTAAAACGCGCCGCCCGCAAACAGGAAAAGGATGGAAGTGCCGTCCAGGCGCGCGAGCAGGGGGCCGAGGAAAAAAATCACGACCCATCCGAGGCCGATATAGCAGGCCATCGAAAACACGCGGAACCGCCGGACGCTGACGGCATTCAGGACGATGCCGACCGCCGCCGCGCCCCAGGTCAGCCAGAACAGGAACCGGCCGGTCGCGCCGCCGAGGCAGAGAAGCGCAATCGGCGTGTAGGTCCCCGCGATCAGCGCGAAAATGGTGCAGTGGTCCAGCGTGCGCAGAACCTTTTTCCCGCGGTTGACGCCCATCGCGTGATACAGCGTCGAAACGAGATACAGCAGGATCATGCTGCCGCCGAACACCGACACGCTCGTCACCGTAAGCGCGTCCCTGCGGCAGCGGAGCAGCAGCAGGACCAGGCCGAACGCCGAAAGCGCGGCGCCCGCCCCGTGCGTCAGCGCGTTGACGAGCTCCTCTGCCGCCGAGTACTGCGGCAGCCCGAGCACCTCCCGCCGCGCCCGGTTCCTCCAGAGCTTCAGCCGTTTGCTTTCCTTCATTGTTTCACGCCCTATCTTATGTAGTTTTCAAAACTATATATGACAGTATATCCCTATCCGCCATCCGTGTCAAGCGGTTTTACGCCCTCCAGGTCGAACGGCGGGATGAAAGCCCGGCTCGCGGATTCCCGCTCCTGCACATAGCCGTCGAGCCCAAGCGAAAACAGGCGGCGCTGCACCTTTTCGTATTCCCGTTCGGTGACGCGCCGGCCGAGTTCCGGGAACCTGCCCGCCCGGCCGCAGGGAACGTACTGCGCCATCAGGCTGACCGGCACGCCGGGCAGATGCTCCGCCAGCCAGTCCAGCACCGCCATCGAGTCGCGCGTGTGGCCGGGGAGCATCAGATGGCGGACGAGGGTCCCCCGCCGCAGCATCCCGTCCGGGCCGAAAACGGCCGGCCCGGTCTGCCGCACCATCTCGAGGACGGCGGCGCGGGACGCCTCCGCATAGTCCGCCGCGCCGGACAGCCGCAGCGCAAGCGCATCGTCCGCGTATTTGAGGTCCGGCAGGTACACGTCCACCCACCCCTCGAGCATCCGCAGGGTCTCCACGTTCTCATATCCGCCGCAGTTGTAGACGACCGGCACCGGCGGTTTCCAGAGCGAAAGCGCCTCGACGACCGCCGGGACGAAGTGCGTCGCGGTGACCAGATTCAGGTTGTGCGCCCCCTGCCCGACCAGGCGGCGAAAGACGGCGGAAAGCTGCCGCGGCGTCAGCCGGCGGCCCGCCTTCCGCCGCGTGCTGATCTCATAGTTCTGGCAGAAAGCGCAGCCGAGCGAACAGCCCGTGAAAAACACGGCGCCGGAACCCCGCGCGCCGCTCAGGCAGGGTTCCTCCCAAAAATGCAGCGCCGCGCGCGCGACGACCGGGTCCGCGCCCATGCGGCAGAAGCCGTTTCCGGCTTCCGCCTCCCGCGTGACGCCGCAGCGGCGCGGGCAGAGCGCGCAGCGCTCAATCCGCATCGGGCACTTCCTCCCGGAGCACGAGGAACGCCGCGAGCCCGCCGCGTTTTCCGCCGCTCGCCCGGTGGGAATACAGCAGGTCCGCGTGGCATTTGGTGCAGATCCCGGAAACCGCGATCCTGCGTTCCGGCACGCCGGCGCGCATCAGGATGCGCCGGTTCGCCTCCCACAGGTCCACACGGTATTTCCCGCCGCCGTCCTCCCGGGTCCACTCCCCGGGGGAAAGCTCCCGTTTCGCCGCGAACACGTCGTAGACCGGCGCATCGACCTCGAAGCAGCACGGGCCGATCGACGGACCGATGCCGCAGACGAGATCCTCCGGGTCGGTCCCGAATTCCCGCGCCATCGCCCGCACCGTCTCCGCCCCGATTTCCGCGGCCGTCCCGCGCCAGCCGGCGTGCGCAAGGCCGGCCGCCCTTTTGACCGGGTCGAGGAAGAACAGCGGCACGCAGTCCGCGGTATGAATCACCAGCGTGACGCCCGGCTCGTTCGTGACGAGGGCGTCCGCCCCGGCGGGCTTCGGCTTGGAAAAGCCCTCGCCCCGGTTTTCCCGCCCGACACGGCGCACGGCGGCGCCGTGGACCTGAAGGGACGAAACGAGCGATCCGGGCGCGAAGCCCGCCGCCCTGCAGAAACGGCGGTAATTTTCCCGCACGTTCCCGTCCGCATCCCCGCGGCCGAACGAAAGGTTCAGCGAGGAAAACTCGTTTGCGCTGACCCCGCCGAGCCGGGTCGAAAACGCGTGCCGGAACGCCGGCAGCGCTTCGAGCGCGGGAAACGTCAGGAAATGGACGCCCTCCCTTTCCCGCAGCTTCATATTCCGAAAATCACGGTCCATATGCAGCCTCCGTCCCGGAATTTTCCGGGTGTTCTCATGATAAAAAAAGAGAGCTAACCGCTCTCTTCCGGCACCGCCGCGGGCGCCGGGCGCTTCTGCTCCGGCGGTTCCTCGAACGGCAGGATCTTCTTCTTGACGGTCATGCCCTCGTATTTGAGCTTGAACTGAACCCTGCCGTAAAACCTGTGCCCGCAGCGGCGGCAGAAGAACGGCGCGCGAAAACTCTTGTTGCGCAGCTGCCAGGCGCCGGTCCTGCGGGCGCGCCGCCCGCACAGGTCGCAGCGGAACGCAAGGTCGCCCGGGCGGATCAGCGGGTGGTTCAGGTCGCAGATCGGGACCGTGCGGAACTCCATGCGGTTGTAGAATTCCTCGCAGACCGCGTCCTGAAGAAACGGCAGGAGCTCCTTCCTGGAATACAGCCTTTGCAGGCAGCGCAGCGAAAGCAGGCTGTCGTCCAGCGCGCGGTGATGGTCGAACCCGTCCTCGTCGATCCCGAGGAGCTGCGCCGCCGTCGAAAGGCCGATCTGCTGTTTGCCGTCGCAGCCGAGCCTGCGCTCGCAGTATGCCTGAAGATCCACATAGCGCTTTAAAAACGGGATGCGCCGGCTGCCGCAGAAATAGCGGAAATTTTCAATCAGCGCATGGATGTCGGACGTCCCCCACGTCATCACGACCGCGTCGCCCGCCCACCGGCGGAACCGGCCGGAAACCTGCAGGAACTGCGGCCCGCCCGCCAGATCCGCGTTCGTGATGCTGGTCAGGGTGCTGATCTTCCCGCTGATCTTCTTGCCGACCTGCGGTCGGATCAGCGCTTCGAACGTGTCGAGAATGCGGAATTCCTCATCCGCCTTCACGGCGCCGTACTCGATGATCTCGTTCATAAAGCCCTTGAGACGCCTGCTGTACGCGCCGTTCCACTCGAGGTCCAGAATCACGAACGTCATTGTTTTTTCCTGGCGGCCTGCTTCATCCGGAGCTCCTTGCTCAGGACCTTCTTGCGCATCCGGATGCTCTTCGGCGTGACCTCGACCAGCTCGTCGGGACGGATGAACTCAAGGCACTGCTCCAGGCTCAGGATGCTCGGCGGGGTCAGCTTCAGCGCATCGTCGGAACCGGCGGCCCGGGTGTTGGTCGCGTGCTTCTTTTTGCAGACGTTGACGACGATGTCGTCGGATTTCGGGCTGACGCCGACGACCATGCCCTCGTAGACCTCGGTGCCCGGCCCGATGAACAGCCTGCCGCGGTCCTGCGCGTAAAACAGGCCGTAGCCGGTCGCATCGCCCGCTTCGTGCGCGACCAGCGAGCCCTGCGGGCGCTGCACGATCTCGCCCTTGTACGGTTCGTAGCTGTCGAACACGCTGTTCATGATGCCGTTGCCGTTCGTGGCCGTCAGGAAGTCCTGGCGGTAGCCCATCAGCCCGCGCGCCGGAATCTTGAACTCCAGATGCGTCGAACCGGTGCTGCGCGAGCTCATGTTGACGAGCTCCGCCTTCCGCGTGCCGAGGCCCTGCATCACCGCGCCGACGTAGCTGTCCGGCACCTCGATCATCAGCAGCTCGATCGGCTCGCATTTCTTGCCGCCGATCTGCTTGTAGATCACCTGCGGCCCGGTCACCTGGAATTCGTAATTCTGCCGGCGCATCTCTTCGATCAGGATCGAGAGATGCAGCTCGCCGCGGCCGGAAACCTTGAACGTGTCCGGGGAATCCGTCTCCTCCACGCGCATCGCAACGTTCGTTTCGACCTCCCGGAACAGGCGGTCGCGCAGGTTGCGGGAGGTGACGTACTTGCCCTCCCGCCCGGCGAACGGACTGTTGTTGACCATGAACATCATCGAAACGGTCGGCTCGTCGATCTTGACGAACGGCAGCGGCTCCACATGCTCCGGCGCGCAGACGGTTTCGCCGATGTTCAGCCCCGTGATGCCCGAAACGGCGATGATGTCGCCGAGCTTCGCCTCGTCGACCTCGCGGCGCTTGAGCCCTTCGAACTGGTACAGCTTCGTGATCTTCTCGCCGGCGGTCGTCCCGTCGCGGTGGCAGAGCACGACGCTGTCCCCCACATGGATATGCCCGCGCTCGACGCGGCCGATCCCGATGCGGCCGACGTAGTCGTCGTAGTCGATGTTGGAAAACAGCACCTGCAGCGGGCCGTCCGCGTCGCCGGACGGCGCCGGGATATTCTTCAGGATCGCGTCGAACAGCGGCTTCATGTCGCCCTCCCGCGCATCCGGGTCCGTGGAGGCGTAGCCGTCGCGCGCGGAGGCGTACACGACCGGGAAATCGAGCTGGTCCTCGTTCGCGCCGAGCTCGATGAACAGGTCGATCACCTCATCGATGACCTCCGCGGGCCGCGCGCCGGGGCGGTCGATCTTGTTGAGCACGACCAGCGGCTTTTTGCCGAGGCCGAGCGCCTTCTTGAGCACGAACCGCGTCTGGGGCATGCAGCCCTCGAACGCGTCGACGAGCAGCAGCACCCCGTCGACCATCGTCAGGATGCGCTCGACCTCCCCGCCGAAATCGGCGTGGCCGGGCGTGTCGATAATATTGATTTTGACGCCGTCGTACATGACGGCGGTGGTTTTCGCAAGGATCGTGATGCCGCGCTCGCGCTCGAGGTCGTTCGAGTCCATGACCCGCTCGCCGACCACTTCGTTCGTGCGGAAAACGCCGCTCTGCTTCAAAAGCTGATCCACCAGCGTCGTCTTGCCGTGGTCGACATGCGCGATGATCGCAACATTTCTGACATCTTTTCTGATATCCATCGGGGTCCCTCTTCTTTCAGATTCGCAAACATTATTATTATACCATGCCCGGCCGTCTTTGTGAACAGCGGGCCTGAAAAAAGCCGGCGCGGAAAAACCGCGGCGGCCGCAGCTGCACTTTTCCAACCGGCGGGGGAAGGATCTCTTCCCGCAGCGGCGCAAAATAAACGCGCTCACAGAGTCTGTGAGCGCGAATCGTTTGCGCGGACGCCGCGCCTGGAGCGAACGACGAGGATCGAACTCGCTACCTCCACCTTGGCAAGGTGGCGCTCTACCGAATGAGCTACGTTCGCAGAAGTCTGGACGCAAAAATTATTATAGACAAAATCCGCGTTTTTGTCAAGCGGATTTTAAAAAATCGGTCCGTTTCTTTTTTCTGTTTGCTAATGCACGGCGTTATGATATAATACTCGTTGACCCGATTTTGAACGGAAGGGGGACCCGTCATGAGCTATACGGTCAATTTTGGAGCCTGGAATTCGGTGTTTGCGGTTCCCTGCTCCGTCGTCGACAAGGGGCTGAAGCTGGCCGGCTCGGTCCAGCTCAAGGTCCTGCTCTGGGCGCTCCGCCACGCGGGGGAACCGTTCGAGCCGCAGGACGTCGCCGAAGCGCTCGGGATCGACCGCGCGGACGTCGGGGACGCGATGCTCTACTGGCAGGAATCCGGCCTCTTTGCGGACGCTGCCGCTCCGGCGGGCCCGCCGGAGCGGAGTGCGGACGGCCCGCCGGCCGAAACGCCGGCCGGCAAAAAGCCGGAGGGGGCACCGCGCCGCGTGCTTTCCCGCCCGCAGAAGCCGGACAGCGGATTCGTCGCGAAGCGGATCGGTGAATCGACGGAGATCGCCTGCCTGATGCAGTCGGCGCAGCAGATCCTCGGCCGCCTGATCTCCGGCGGCGAATCCGCGACGCTTCTGATGATCCACGACGACTTCGGCCTGCCCAGCGACGTGATCGTCATGCTGCTGCAGTACGCGGTCAGCGTTGGAAAGGCCAACATGCGCTACATAGAAAAAACCGCGATGAACTGGGCGGACGAGGAGATTGTGACCCACGAAAAGGCGGAGGAGAAGCTGCAGCGCCTGACCGAACGCCGGCAGGCGTGGCGGTCGGTGGAACAGGCCATCGGGATGCCGCACCGCGCCCCGTCCTCCCGGGAGGAAGCGTTCGCGGACACCTGGGTGACGCAGTGGAAATTCAGCCCGGACATGATCCGGGAGGCTTACGACCGCAATGTGGACGCAACGGGAAAGTTCAGCGCGAGCTACATGAACCGCATTCTGGAGCGCTGGAAAAAATCCAACATCACGACCGCCCTGCAGGCGGAGCAGGACAAGATGGCGCGGTCGGCGGCGCGCTCGGGCCGGAAGAGCAGCAACCTCACGCAGGACCTCGACGAGCTCGAGCGTTCCGGCGTGTTCGACAAGTTTGACAGGAAGTGATCCGGATGGGGTACGACCGCGAAGTCTATGAGGCCGCCGACCGGATCCTGCGGAAACGCCGCCGGGAGGCGGAGGGCCGGGCGGAGCGGATGCGGGAGGCGTTTTACGCCGTCTGCCCCCGCGCCCGGGAGCTGGAGCGCAGCCTTGGCACGACGGCCGTTTCCGCCGCGCGCGCGGTGCTCGGCGGCGGGAACGTGAGGGAGCAGCTCGGGCTCCTGCGGGAAAAAAGCCGCGCGCTGCAGGCGGAGTTCTCCGCGCTGTCGAAAGCGCACGGATTTTCGGAGCGGGACCTGGAGCCCCGCTACCAGTGCCCGAAATGCGGGGACACCGGCTATGTGGACGGGCGGATGTGCTCCTGTCTCCGCCGCCTGCTCAGGGAGGAGGCGTACCGCCGCCTGAACGCGCTGACGCCGCTTTCGCTGTCCACGTTCGAAACGTTTTCGCTCGGCTATTACCCGGAGCGGTCCGAACCGGGCGCGAACCGCTCGCCGCGGAGCGCGATGCGGGAGGTCCTGCGGAACTGCAAAAAATACGCCGAGACGTTCTCCGCCGATTCCCGGAACCTGCTCCTGCAGGGGGCGACCGGGCTCGGCAAGACCCATCTTTCACTCGCGATCGCAAACGAGGTGCTGCAAAAGGGATTCGGCGTCGTCTACGGTTCCGTCACCAACCTGACGGCAAAGCTGGAAAACGAGCATTTCGGCCGGGAGGAAAGCGGGGACACCTCCAACCTGCTGCAGGCCTGCGATCTTCTGATCCTCGACGACCTCGGCACGGAGTTCCGCAGCGCGTTTTCCGTCGCGTCGGTCTACAATCTCGTCAACACGCGCCTGCTGCTGCGCAGGCCGACCATCATCAGCACGAACCTTTCGATGCGGGAGCTCCAGGAACGGTACTCGGACCGCTTCGCGTCCCGCATCGCGGGGAATTACGTCCGGCTTTTGTTCCTCGGGCACGACAACCGCGTGCAGAAGCTGCTTTATGAAAACGCCGAAAAATAAAAGGCTGCCGCGCGGCAGCCTTTTGGCGGTTCCGTTATTTTTTTTCGAGCGCCTCGAGGCTCTGCGATTTCAGGTACGCGTTGATGAACCCGTCGAGGTCCCCGTCCATGACGGCGTCGATGTTCCCGGACTCATAGCCGGTGCGGTGGTCCTTGACCAGCGTGTACGGCATGAACACATATGAGCGGATCTGGGAGCCCCACGCGATCTCCTTCTGCACGCCCTTGATGTCCTCGATGCGTTCGAGGTGCTCGCGCTCCTTGATCTCCATCAGCTTGGACCGGAGCATCCGCATCGCGACGTCGCGGTTCTGGTACTGGCTGCGCTCCACCTGGCAGG
>ENA-UOOI01002504-UOOI01002504.1-fermentation-metagenome-genome-assembly--contig:-NODE-2504-length-15770-cov-2.935857_pt1 | contig 15770 bp, 17 predicted proteins | sample MGYA00245779_ERZ724027 | MGnify/ENA primary metagenome ERZ724027 (study PRJEB28704, sample SAMN03018318) | fermentation metagenome | biome: anthropogenic terrestrial biome; feature: soil; material...
GCGGAAAAGCGGACGAAGTAAGGAAACGTTTCCTCGGGTACGGAGCGAAAACATGAACCGCCTTATAACTATCGACGGGCTCGACGGAAGCGGCAAAGCGACGCAGACCTCCATGCTGTTTGACGAGCTGCAGCGCCGCGGCGTAAAGTCTCGCCTTGTGTCTTTTCCCGACTACGCTTCACCGTCGTCGGCGCCGGTAAAGATGTACCTTGACGGCGCGTTCGGCAAAAAGCCCGGCGATGTAAACGCCTATGCGGCGTCTTCTTTTTTTGCTGTGGACAGATACGCAAGCTACGTCCGCCGCTGGCGCAGCGACTACAAAAACGGCACGCTTATAATTGCCGACAGGTACACAACTTCAAACATGATATACCAGCTCGCAAAACTGCCTAAAGGCGAGTGGGACGGGTTTATCTCATGGCTGTGCGACTTCGAGTACAAAAAGCTCGGCCTGCCCGAGCCCGGCCTTACCCTTTACCTCGACGTTGACCCCGGGATCTCGCAGGGACTGTTAAATAAACGTTATAACGGCGATAATAATAAAAAAGATATCCATGAAAGCGACGTCGCCTACCTCTGTGCATGCCGCGAGAGCGCATCCTACGCGGCAAAACGCCTTGGCTGGCAGTCCATAGACTGCGTTTCGTCAGGCAAAATGCGCGATGCCGCGGCAATACATGCGGAAATAATAAAAATCATCTTAGGGGAATGTAAATGATTGACTTTAAACCGCCTGTCCTTGAAGATATCGGGTGGTTACGTCCCATCCTCAGGAAAACAGGCACAATAGCAAGCGAGTTCACTTTCGGCACGCTGTTCATTTGGAAAGATACTTTTGCTACTAAAATAGCTAAATACAACGGCTTTGTTTTTGCCTGTGTAAATAAAAACGGCTTCTCATACAAGATGCCTTTCGGCGGCGGTGAAATAACAAAAGATATTATAGAAACGCTCATACATGATGCCGGCGAAAGAGAAGTGCCTTTCAGGATGTACGGCGTTTCAGAGGATGACAAAAAAAGGCTTGAAGATATGTTTCCCGGCAGGTTTGACTTTGTCTTTGACCGCAGCGACAGCGACTATGTTTATAACGCCGCCGACCTTGCGGGCCTGTCAGGCAGAAAATACCACGGCAAACGCAACCACGCTGCGCAGTTTAGGCGCAAATACGCCTGGGAATATGAGGATTTATATGACGGCAACCTTGACTCCTGCCGCGTAATAGCGCGCGAATGGTGCAAAAAGCACGGCTGTAAGGATGAAAACGGCTTTGAAAGCGAAACCTGCGCGCTGCGCAAAGCGCTGCAAAACTTCCAAAAGCTCGGTCTTGCCGGAGGCTTGATAAAGGTTGACGGGCAGCCCGCGGCTTTCACCATAGGCGAAGAAATAAACAGCGGCGCATACCTTATACACTTTGAAAAGGGTCTTGACGGTTATGACGGCATATACGCCGTCATAAACAACGAATTTGTTCTGAGGCACCTTACAGGGTACAAGTATATCAACCGCGAGGAAGACCTCGGGCTTGAGGGCCTGCGGCGTTCAAAGCTTTCGTACCACCCTGCCTTTTTAATTAAAAAGTACTCCGTTTACATTAAACAAAGCGGATGTGAGCAAAAAAATGATTGAGTTTGCAAAGTGGGACATGCGCCGCGAGCTTGCGCATATTTGGCAGGTATGTTTTGACGAGCCTAAACGCTTTCCAAATTATTTCCTTAACAACTGTTTCAGACCCGAAAACTGCCTTGTATACACGGTCGGCGGACATGCCGCGGCATGTCTGTACATGCTCCCCGCAATGCTTGCTTCAGACGGCGGCGACCTTCAGGCACACTATATTTTTGCCGCCGGCACACTGCCCGAAATGCGCGGGCGCGGGTACATGTCCGATCTGCTCGCCGCCGCCGCCTCTGCCGGCGCGGGACGCGGCGACATGTACTCGGCAGTGCTTCCCTCACAGAAAAGTCTCTATCGTTTTTACGAAAAATCAGGATACAAATCATTCTTTAAAGTAAGGACGCTTACAGTCCGCCGTGATAAAATGGAACAAACAGCCTGCCACGCGCAAGGAAAAAAGTTTAATGTAATTTGCGGCGGCCGCAGCTTAAATAGCCTCAGGCGCTTGTGCCTTGCGCCAAACACCGGCTCCCTCATGTGGAGCGACGCCATGTTCAGCTTTTGCACCGGTATGGGGAAAATCTACGGTGAAAAGCTTATTTGCGTAAAATCGGGTGATAATACCGCATATGCGGTCTGTTCGGCGGCAGGCAGCAGCAGCTGCCTTATAAGCGAAGCCATGGCAGACAGCACGGAAGCCGCCTCCCTTTTGTGGGCGGCCGTTCTTAACAAAACCAATGCTGAAAATTATATGTTCAGGCTTCCGGCGGACAGCATGATCTTCCCCGGGAACGGTGAATTGTCCGTTTTCGGCATGATAAAGCCCCTTTGCGGCATCAACGGTTTTAAATTTACGCCTAACAGGCCGTATTTAGGCCTCGGCCTTGATTAACCTAAAACTTTGATACGCTCCGTAAAAGATTTTAAACGGCGTATAAATTCATTTTCAGGAGGTTTTTTATGATTTATATTTTTCTTGCAGAAGGATTTGAAGAACTCGAAGCCGCAGCTCCGGCGGATATTTTGAGGAGGGCCGGATTTGACGTTAAGACTGTCGGCATAGGCGGGCAAACCGTAGCAGGCTCACACGGCATAAAAGTCAGCGCCGACATAACAGACGTACAGATAAGCGTCGACGACATGGACATGGTCATCCTCCCCGGCGGTACCGCCGGTACCAAAAACCTTGAGCGCTCCCCCATCGTCCGCGCAAGCATAAATTACTGCGCGCAAAACGGAAAGTACGTGGCAGCCATATGCGCAGCCCCGTCCGTTTTAGGCCATATGGGGCTTTTAAACGGCCAGACGGCCATATGCTACCCAGGTTATGAAAGCAGCCTCGAGGGCGCTGTTATCTCTAAAGACCCGGTATGCGTAAGCGGCAAATATATAACGGGAAAAGGGGCCGGAGTGGCCGTTGACTTTGCGCTTAAAATAGTGGAAGTCCTCGGCGGAAAAGAAAAATCGCAAAAAATCAGGAAAGAAATTCAATGTATGTAAAAAATATAAGGCAGTATAAATGCGACCTCCGCCTGCAGATACGCGGAACAAGAAAGGCAATACCTTATGATGCTAAAGCCTTTATGGACAGTGAGATAAAGAGGCGCTTCTTCCAAACGGACGAATACAGGGACGCTGAAATAATTTTCACTTATGTAAGCAAACCCAACGAGATAGATACCCTAAACATTATTAGTGAAATGCTCGAAAGCGCCAGGCGGGTTGCCGTGCCGAAATGCATCCCTGAGATATGCAAGATGGATTTTTATGAAATCAATTCTTTAAACCAGCTGAAAAGCGGCTGCTACGGCGTCCTTGAACCTGACCCAAAAGCCTGCAGAAAAGTGCCGGGGCGGTCCGCTTCGTGCGTCTGCCTCGTACCCGGGCTGAGCTTTGACGCGCACGGGTACCGCCTCGGCTATGGCAAAGGTTATTACGACAGGTTCCTGTCTAACTTCGGCGGCAGCACCATAGGCCTGTGTTACTGTTCGTGCATGCGTGAAGAATTACCGCGTGGGCATTTCGACAGGCCTGTAAATATAATCATTACTGAAAAATATTTAAAAAGAATAAACTGCAGCCTTTAGCCTTACACCGGAAAAAAACAGGAGGACTCGCATGTACGACGATATGAGAGAAAACGGGCGTTTTTCCCCGGATGACGATCCGCCGCAGGAACGCAGAACATTTTCCCCTGACGAAATCAAGCGCATAAAAGCGGCGCATAAAATACGCAGCGAAGAAAAAGGCCGCAAAAACAAACGCCTTTTCCGTTTCGTATGGTTTTCTATGGTTTTGCTTGTGGCGCTGCTGCTGTCGCGCTTCCTCCTTTCAGGCATGACCGATATGCTTGCCGTCGGGCGTGAAAGTACCAACGTGACGGTGGATATCCCTGAAAACTCAAATATTGACCAGGTCGCGCAGGCCCTAAATAAAAAGGGACTTATAAAAGACGTCCAGTTTTTTAAACTTTACTCCAAGCTTACAAAAGCCCCTTCAACTTTTGCCGGCGGCAACTACCAGCTTTCGCTTGACATGGATTATATGGCTATTATAAATACTATAAAATCTTCGAAGAACAGTATAGTTACCGTGAAGCTTACTTTCCGCGAAGGGTTAACCGCCATTGAGATAGCTGATTTATTTGAAAAAAACGGCGTCTGTTCCGCAAAAGACGTCTTATCTGCACTTAACAGCAGCGACTTTGACAAAAAATACGATATGATAAAAAACATAAGCAATTCTTCCGAACGGTACTATAAGCTTGAAGGGTACCTTTTCCCGGATACATACGAGTTTTACAAAGGCGAGAAGCCGGAGCAGGCCATCGGTAAGCTTTTGGATAACTGCGATCAAAAACTGACAAAGCAGATACGCGAAGAAACAGAGAGCAGCGGGATGACCGTTGACCAAATGATGACTTTAGCGTCCATGATCCAGTCGGAAGCCGCCGACAAAACCGACATGATGAATGTTTCTTCGGTTTTCCGCAACCGCCTTGCAAGCAACGACAGCGTGCTTGTGCACCTTTCCTCTGACCCAACGATTTATTACCCGTACAAGACGCTTGCGCTTGTGCCAAAAAGTATCCGCAGCTCATTTAAAAGCAGATACAACACCTACAACGTAAAAGGGCTTCCTCCTGGGCCTATATGCAGTCCAGGGCTTGAAGCGATAAGCGCGGCCATCCACCCGGCCGACACCGATTACTACTACTTTTGCCATGATAAAGACGGCAAGGCTTACTATGCCTCAACGGTTGCGCAGCATAATGCCAACCTTAAAAAAGCCGGATTGCGGTGATATGCAATGAAAAACTCAGGACTTAAAAATAGCTGCGCCCTGCCGGAGCTGCTTTCTCCGGCAGGCGATGCCGAACGGCTCGAAGCCGCCGTAAAGTTCGGCGCCAACGCCGTATACCTTGCCGGCAAAGAATTCGGCATGAGGTCGGCATCGCCGAACTTCAGCCGCGAAGGCCTTGCGCAGGCGGTTGAGTACGCACATAAAAACGGCGTAAAGGTACACCTTACCTGCAACACCCTGGCGCACAACGGTGAGCTTCAGCGCCTGCCGGACTTTTTTACATACGCGCAGTCCGTAGGTACGGATGCGTTTATAATAGCGGACGTTGGCATTATGCGCATGGCCCAAAAATACGCGCCGAAAGTAAAAATACACGTTTCGACGCAGGCAGGCGTGGTAAATTACGAAACGGCAAAAGCCTTTTACGAGCTTGGTGCTTCACGCGTCGTACTCGCGCGCGAGCTTCGCCTCGACGAGATAGCCGAAATACGGGCTAAAACGCCTAAGCAGCTCGAACTTGAAGCCTTTGTACACGGGTCGATGTGCGTTTCATTTTCAGGCCGCTGCCTCCTCTCGAGCTACCTTACCGGCCGCGACGCAAACCGCGGCGAATGCGCGCAGCCCTGCAGGTGGAAATACGCGCTCATGGAAGAAACACGCCCCGGGCAGTACATGCCCATATATGAAAACGAAACTGGTTCTTATATACTTAACTCAAAAGATTTATGCATGGTTAACCATTTGCCTGAGCTTACGCGCGCCGGCGTAACCAGCTTTAAGATCGAAGGGCGCGCCAAGTCGTCTTACTACACCGCGGTAACGGCAAACGCGTACAGGCACGCAATAGATGCCATTCCCTTTGCCCCTTCCCCGCTGCCTTCATGGATACCAGAGGAACTTGAGAAAATCAGCCACAGGGAGTACAGCACCGGGTTTTACTTTGGCGGCGAACCGGGGCAGGTGTACGGCGCCGGCGGTTACGTGCGCAAGTACGAGGTTATAGCCGTATGCACGCACTGCGCGGACGGAACCGCCGTTTTATCGCAGCGCAACCGTTTTTACGACGGCGACACCGCAGACGTGCTTGAACCCGGTAAAAAGCCGTATATGCTGCGCCTGTCAGGCATAACAGATGAAAACGGGAAACCTGTGGCGTCGGCTAACCACGCGCAAATGAACATCTGCCTGAAAACCGAAAGGCCGGTCGCGGAAGGCGCAATTTTCAGGAAAAAATTAGAAGGATAAAATTTAGGATTTTTTTATATTTTCTATTGACATATGCGGCATTGTAATCTATAATACGGATTAAGCAGCAAAGACGTTGTTGATTGATTTCAGCGTCTTTGCTGTTTTTTGTGCCTATGTAAAGTTCCGTTCGCGTTTTCAATAAAAAATGCAATTATTAGGCATAATATATATTGACATTGCCCTAATTAATTGTTATAATGCATTTGTTTGATTTAGTTGCAGTGTTTTTTATGAGTGTGGTATAGACAGCATAACATATAGATAGCATACCAATAGCCTTAGTACTATATATCCCTCAAGCCCTTCATTGCCACACTTCTGTTTGCACAAAAAACACATAAAATAATTAGCGCGGCAGCGGCGGCCTTTACGGCGTTCCATTTGTAAATACTTCAGCGGCATAAGGTTACGGCAGGCTGCCGATAATAAAATGAAAGGTTGGTGACACAAACGGAGAAAAAAACTCTCACGCTTTTCGGAAGCGGGTTCATCGGCAAAGTCCACATCGCCGGCTACAACGCCCTCCCCCTGTGCTACCCTGACAGCGACCGCATGGTCGTATTGCAAAACCTCATTACAAGCCGTCCGGACACCCCCGCCGCACATCTTTTTAAAAATTCGGCGAACGACTTGGACCGCGTAGAAAACACCGATTTTGCCGACATATGCACGCCGAACTACGTACATGAGGATGAGCTTAAAAAACTTATAGGCCGTGGGTACAAAAACATTTACTGTGAAAAGCCGTTAACCGGGTCATACGAAAGCGAAGCCTCCATGTCAAAGCTGATGTCTGAAAAGCGTATAACAAACCAGGTTGCCCTCGTTTACCGTTTCCTGCCAGCGATAATAAGGGGCAAAAGGATCTTTGACGAAGGTATCATCGGCAGCCTTACCCACTTTGACTGCAATCTCTACCACGGCAGCTACCTTAACGCCCTAAAGCCTATGTCATGGAAACTGAGAAAATCCACGAGCGGCGGCGGTGTGCTTGTAGACCTCGGCATACACGCAATAGATGCCCTAAGCTATACGGCTGGCGACATTGAAGCCGCAAGCGGTTACGTAAAAACATTTATAAGTAAGCGGCCAAATGGAAACAGCACTGAAAACGTAGACGTAGACGACTTTGCGCACCTTGACCTTTTGGTAGGCGGCGCGCGCGGAACGCTCGAAGTTTCGCGTATAACCGCCGGCGCCGATGGAAGCCTGAATATAAACCTCTACGGAACTAAAGGCAGCCTGAAAATTTCATCCGCAATCCCCGATTATCCGCTTGTTTACGACGGAAAGAGCGGCTCATGGCAGACAGCCTCTTACTATACTTTTGACGATGCTGAAAACGATATAAAAAATTTATGGCCGTCCGCAAGGTCTTCGCTCGGTACAATGCAGAACATGCACACGGCTTCAATCATGTGCTTTGTAAGGCGCATTTGCGGCTGGCAGCCGTCTTACCTGTCCCCTCCCGCCGCCCCAGACTCCGCAAATACAATGAAAATTATAGATGCCATTTATGAAAAGGGATACTACAAAGCGCTTTAAACCGCGGTTACCGTTACACCGTCAGCGGCAGATTATGTTGTTGGGAGATAATATGGATGTTTAAAATAATTATAATTTCACACGGGCTGTTGGCAAAAGAAATTTTAAACTCTGCCCAGATGATAGCCGGCAAGCAGGAAAACACACAGGCCATAGGGCTTGTTGAGGGGCAAAGCCCAGAAAGTTTTGCCGAAAATGTGGAAAACGCCGTCAGGCAATGCGGCACAGACGATGTTCTGATACTTTCAGACCTGTACGGCGGAACCCCATGCAATACCGTTGCCATGAAAATACTTCCTAAGTATAAAAATTCCGAGATGCTGACAGGTATGAACCTTTCTATGGTTATAGAAGCGTACTCAATGAGCAAAGGTAACATAAAAGATGCCGTCAATGAACTTTCTGGCATTGGCAAAGACGACATTGTAGACATGCGAAAAGAATTTGACGCCAAATCGTCCTGTACGGACGGGGACGAATAAATATTTTCATTCACCTTTAACCGTATTTTAAATTTAAATTATGTATAATCATGCCGGCTTGGATGGGGGGCGTATATTTGCGGCTAAAAAATCAGAACTAATATTTTACTGAAAAGGGGGATAGGATAATATTATTTTAGCGCGGCAAAAAACGCGTGCGGCAAGTACCGTATAAATATTTTGCCGCCTTGCACGGAGAATTAAAGAAAGGAAGTTTTGTTTATGCAAATTAATGCTTTTCAAGTAATCGCCATAACGCTTTACGCCTTTATCGCAACGTTTGATATGCTTGAAACCGACCTCGGTTTGTCAAAGCCTGTCATAGCCGGATTTTTCGCAGGCCTTATAATGGGCAACGTTACACTCGGCCTTGCTGTCGGCGCAACGCTCCAGTTAATGATCTTAGGCGTAGGTACTTACGGAGGCGCTTCGATCCCCGACTACATGACCGCCGCCCTCATAGGCACGGTGTTCGGCGTTCTCTCGGGCAAAGGCCTCGAGTTTGCCATCGGCCTTGCTGTCCCTATAGGGCTGCTCATGGTTCAGCTGGACGTTTTGGCACGTTTTTCAAACACATATTTCCAGCATCGCGCGGACAAATACGCTGACGAAGGAAATATAAAAGGCATTGAGCTTATGAACATCCTCGGCATGCTGCCCTGGGGGCTGTCGCGTGCAATCCCGACGTTTTTGGCCTGTATCTTCGGTTCGACAATAGTTTCTTCCATAGTAAATTATTTTCCGGACTGGCTTATGGGCGGGCTTAAAACAGCCGGCGGCATACTTCCGGTCGTAGGTATTGCCATACTGCTCCGTTTCCTTCCCACAAAAAAATACATCGCATATCTGCTCATAGGGTTCGTGCTTGCCTCTTACCTCAAAGTTTCAATGGTTGGCGTATCCATCATAGGCCTTGCGCTCGCTATGATTGAGTACAGTAAAATCTCCAAGGAAAAAGCACCCGCGGTTTCTACCTCCAGCTCGCTGGAAAATAAAGAAAACGGCGACAATACGAATATGGTGTTGGGAGATGAATAATATGGAAAATACTAAGATAGATTACAGCCCTGAGAAAATAACCAAAAAAGACTTGCGGTCCGTATTTATCCGCTGGCTCTTAGGCGGACAGTTAGGCTGGAACTACGAAAGGATGCAGGGTCTCCCGTACTGTTTTTCAATGATTCCGGTACTTAAAAAACTGTATAAAAAACCTGAAGACATGAAAAAAGCCCTCAAAGTCCACAACCAGTTTTTTAACACCAACCCGTACCTTGCGCCGCTCATTTTAGGCGTTGACATAGCCGTTGAGGAAAAAGAAGGCATTAAAAGCGAAGAAGCCATAACCGGCATAACGACCGGCCTGATGGGCCCGTTTGCCGGCGTAGGCGACACTATCTTCGGAGTTATAGCCGGTACCGTTTTCGGTTCCATAGCGGCTTACATGGGGCAGGACGGCGTCTCCGCAGGCGTGTTCATTTGGATGATTTACAACGTACTGCGCATATTCCTGACTTACTGGTTTATAGGCGTCGGCTACAGGCAGGGCGTCAAAGTCGTAAGCAATATAGGCGGTACACTCAGGAACCTTACCGCAGCCGCCAACATCCTCGGCCTTACGGTCGTCGGCGCTTTGATAACTTCAGTCGTAAGCGCGAGCGTGCCGGTTGTCTTCCAAATGGGAAAAGTCAAGATGTCGCTGCAGACAGATATACTCGACAAAATAATGCCCGGACTTGTTCCTGTAGGCCTCGTAGCGCTTGTTTACTGGCTTTTAGGCCTGAAGAAAATGACATCCGTAAAGGTTATCTGGATAGTCATGCTCATGGCCATTGTCCTTTACAACCTTAAGATACTCGCATAGTTTTTTAGAGGGATATGCACTGTGCAGCTTACCGCCGCCTGCGTTTGTACAGTGCATAATTCCTATATATTTTAAATAGTCAAAAGGAGCTGATTTCTATGGGAGGCATAGTGCATGTAAGGATCGACGACAGGCTTATACATGGTCAGGTAGCCGCAAACTGGAGCAACGCTCTGCGCATAGACCGCATTATGGTAGCTAACGACGAAGTTGCCGCGAACGATATGCAAAAGGCGGTACTCAGAATGGCCGCGCCGGCCGGAGTCCACACATCACTCATTACAAAAGAAAAGGCAGCTGCAAATATCAACGCAGGAAGGTACAACACCGAAAGGGTTCTGCTTATACTGAAAACTCCGAAGGATGCGCTTGACCTCATAAAACTCGGCGTCGATATAAAGCATATAAACGTTGGGAATATGGCTTATAAGGAAGGTAAAATTTCGGTGAAACATTCAGTCAATGTAACGCCGGAGGATATTGAAAACTTCAGGGAGCTTGACAGTATGGGCGTTGAACTCACATCGATGATGGTGCCGGACGAGCGTTCAAACAACCTTATGCCTCATATAGAAAAAGCGTTGGAAAAATATAAGTCAGGAAAATAAATATGCTAAAGAAGTAAAATCGGCATCAATATTAATGTTGAAAGGGATATTATAATGAGCAGTGATATATTTTTTAACAAAGTAGACGAACTTATAGCCGACATAAAAGCAACACAGAGAAAAAATATTTCAGATGCCGCCGCCGTTATAGCGGACTCCATTATGTCAGGCGGCATCATACAGGCGTTCGGCAGCGGGCACTCGTACGCGGCAGCTATTGAAATCGCCGGACGCGCCGGCGGCCTCATCCCTGCCAAAGTGATAGAAGATAAGGCAAAAGGCCAGTACGAAGTCATAGAGGGCGTCGGCAAAAAGCTTATGGAAACAGCCGACATAAACCCGCACGACTGCTTCGTAATCATCTCAAACTCGGGCCGCAACCCGCTGCCCATTGAGATCGCCCAGTGCGCCAAGGAGCACGGATGCAAAATTATAGTCGTCACGTCATACGATGTATCCAAAAAACTGACTTCACGCCACTCAAGCGGCAAAAAGCTTTACGACTTTGCTGACGTAATCCTCGACAACCGCGGCACTGAAGGAGACTCCGCCATAGAACTGCCCGGCCTGCCTGTAAAGGTGTGCGCCACGTCATCCATAGCTGCGGCGCTGCTCCTTAACTGCGCTGTCTTGGAGGCAATAGAAATCATGCTTTCAAAAGGTTATACCCCTCCTGTATACATGAGCGAAAACGTTGACGGAGGGCATGAGTTTAACTACAGAATTAAGATGAAGTATGCCGACAGGATCTACCGCAAGCCGTAAAAACGCATTTTATTTTAATAGTTTTAAGAATCACTATAATTCCTCGGTACCCCGCCTGTAACGACGGGGTTATTGGGGTAAAATGCACGAACTAAATAAAGAAAGCAATATGATATTATGTTAACTTTTATAAACGGCAGCTATGTTTCTGACGATTTTCTCATAAAAAAGGGCAACGTAACCATTGACGGTGAAAACATTATCTCTGCGGGGAGCGGTGAAGTTTCAGGTAAAACAGTCGACCTTAACGGAAATCTGCTGTCGCCGGGATTTATAGACATACACATACACGGCGCGAAAAAAACCGATATAATGGACGGGAACGCCGACAGTATAAACCGGCTTGCCGTTTTTTTAGCCTCAACCGGCACGACGTCCTTCTTCCCCACCACTGTTGCCGCGGACACTGAAAGCATATTGGACGCAATACAGCGTGTACGTAAGGCATCCCAAAAACCGCAGGGCGCTTCCATAGACGGCGTACATATCGAAGGGCCGTTTGTAAGCAGCAGGCGCAAAGGTGTTTTTGACCCTTCTTTTTTAAGGCGGCCGAGCACAAGTGAGTACGACCTTTTCCATGACGCCGCTGGCAGCCTTAAGGTAAGGATAACAGCCGCGCCAGAGCTTGAAGGTTCCGCCCAGTTTTTCAGGCACGTCCGCATGCGCGGCGGCTGCGTATCCATAGGCCACTCCGACGGCCTGGAAAAAGACGCCATACGCGGCCTTGAAAACGGCGCAAACTGTTTTACGCATCTTTTTAACGCAATGCGCGGCATACACCACCGCGAACCGGGCATTGCGGGAGCCGCCATAGACAGCAGTGCTTACACGGAACTTATCTGTGACGGCATGCACGTTGTGCCAACTATAGTGAGAATGGTTTTCAGGGCGCGGGATCCTAACCTCATTGCCCTTATAACGGATGCTATGCCCGCCATGGGCTGCGGCGACGGTGACTACAGTTTCTGCGGCAGCAGTGTCCACGTTAAAAACGGTAAAGTAACCGAAGACGACGGCACCATGGCCGGCAGTACCCTCACAATGGTAAACGCCGTTAAAAACGCCGAACGTTTTGCAGACATAAGCCTGGCACAGGCCATACGCTGCGCTTCACTTGTACCGGCAAAAGCCGCGGGCATAGCGGACAGGACCGGCAGCATAACGCCGGGAAAGCGCGCGGACCTCATAGTCATGGACTACGGCGCAGATATAAAAGAAGTTTATTGCCGCGGCAAAAAAATATATGATGTACAAAATGGAAATAACGAAAATGATACAGATAAAAAGGGAGTATAATTATGTTAAGCAAAAGCGTAAAAGTTTTAAATAAAGTAGGCATCCATGCCCGTCCTGCTTCATTGTTCGTATCCGAAGCATCAAAATACGCGTGCGGCATAAATATTAAAAAAGGCGGCAGCGCGTCTTCAGCGAAATCAGTTACGCGGATCCTCAGGCTTCGTATCCAGATGGGCGACACCGTCACCATAGAGTGCGACGGGCCGGACGAAGACAAGGCCATGTCTGCCCTTGTCGGCCTTATAGAAAGCAAGTTCGGCGAAGAATAATCAGATTTCCCTTGAAAGGAGGCGCTGATATGATAAATGGTATTCCGGCTTTGCTGTCGGTCGTGCAGTGCTGAAAAAAGAACCGGATTTAAAAAATGCCGAAACAAATTTTGGCGTGGAAGTGGAAAAAAAGCGCTTTTTAGCAGCTATTGAAAAAACAAGCCATGATATAGGTGAACTTATAAAGTCCGCAGAAAGTTCCGGGAAAAAAGATGCCGCCGGGATTATCGGCAGCCAGCTCGCCTTTTTGAAAGACCCGGAAATACTGGAGCCTGCGCTCGACAGGATAAGTAAAGGCACAGCGGCACAAAAAGCGATAACGGACGTTACAAACGAAATGGCGGATGAGTTTGACTCCTTTGATGACGGTTATATAAAAGAACGTTCGGCCGATATAAGGGACGTAGGCGAACGCATAGCAAAAAACATAGCCGGCGTAAAGGAGCTTGGCCTGTCAAGCCTGCCGTATGGAACAATACTTGTCGCGCATGAGCTTAAACCGTCAGATACAGCACAGATAGACAAAAATAACGTGCTCGCTTTTGTCACTGAAAACGGCGGCCGCACATGCCATACGGCGATAATGGCGCGTTCAATGGGCCTTGCCGCGGTAGTAGGCGCAGACGGCGCTACAGAAAAAATCAAAGACGGCGACACGGTAATAATTGACGGAACCGAAGGGTTGGTCTTTGTAAACCCCGGCAAAGCAGTACTTGACGAGTATAACCTTAAAATTGATAATGATAAAAAGCAAAAACTTCTGTACGCTTCCGTAAAAGACAAGCGCTGTGTCGACGCCTCGGGGCACAGGATAAACATATTCGCTAATATAGGCTCCCCTGCCGAAGCCGAGGCTGCGCTTGAAAACGGCGCGGAAGGCATAGGGCTTTTCCGCACGGAATTCCTTTTTTTAGACAAAACTTCCATGCCGTCAGAAGACGGGCAATTTGAAGTTTATAAAAAGACGGCGCAGGCAATGGGCGGGCGTCCTGTTATTATACGCACCGCCGATATAGGCGGAGACAAAAACGTCCCGTTCCTCAGGCTGCCTAAGGAAGATAACCCGTTCCTGGGCTGCAGGGCCATACGGCTCTGCTTTAAATATCCTGAGATGTTCAAAGCCCAGCTCCGCGCAATCCTCAGGGCTTCCGCTTTCGGTGATTTGCGGATAATGTTCCCCATGATAAGCGGAACTGAAGAACTTAAAGCTGCTAAAAAGATACTGCGCGAATGTATGGATGAGCTGAAAGCAAAAAACATTAAATTTAATGAAAAAATACCAACCGGAATTATGGTTGAAATTCCGTCAGCGGCCATAACAGCCGGCGAGCTTGCGAAAGAGTCGGATTTTTTCAGCATAGGCACAAACGACCTTACCCAGTACACCCTTGCCGCCGACCGTATGAACCAAAGCGTTTCATATATTTACGACCCTATGAACAATGCTGTAATGGAACTGATACGTACGACTATTGCCGCCGCCCACGAAAACGGCATAACATGCGGCATGTGCGGCGAGCTTGCCTCAAAACCCGAGGCCATGAGCCGGCTGCTCGGTTTCGGCCTTGATGAATTTTCAATGAGCGCAGGCTCTATCCCAAAGGCAAAGCTTACCATACTCGGCATGTACAACGGTAAGCCCCAGGGGAAGGTTCCGCAATGAATGTTGAGTCGGTATTTATAGATATAGACGGAACGCTGATGGACTCGCACGGCAAGATTACGGATACCTCAGTCCGTCTTATAAAAGAATTAATGCAAAGCAATGTAAAAATAGTTATAAATTCCGGACGTATTTTCCCCGAAATAAAGGCCGTATTAAAAAAGGCGGGCTTGGTTCTTCCAGTCATAGGCTGCAACGGCGGTTTCATAACAGATGACAAATGTGAAAAATTCAAAGTCTTAAACCTGATGCCGAAGGATTCACTTACGGAGTGTATAGAAATATGCCGTAACCAAAACGCAATAAAGTGCTGCTCTACACCAAACCACTTCTATGCCGACGAAGCATTAAAGCCTTTTATGGAAAGAACAAAAAAAACGCACGCCGAGCTTGCCGCAGAAAACCTTATGGATGAACCGGTCTATGTAAAAGACAGCGACTGGCCGGAGCTTGTAGCCCAAAAAAAATACGTTAAGTTCAATGCGTATGCCGGCACCCGCCGGTTACAGTCACAGCTTGAAAAAAAGCTGTCAAACGTCCCGGGGGTATTTTTGGCGCTGCGCGGCAGGCATTTCCTCGAATACAGTGCCTCGGGGATAAACAAAGGCACGAGCATGATAACGTATTTACATATGCACGGTTTGCACCGTGAAAACGCCGCCGCCATAGGCGACGATGTCAACGATATCCAAATGGTTCAAACCGCCGGAATTGGCGTTGCAATGGGAAATGCCGATGAAGCACTGAAAAAGCAGGCCGACGTAATAACCGGAGCAATAGATAAGAACGGCCTTTCACAAGCTTTGTCAATGCTTATGTAAAACCGGCCTTACAAGTTTTTCCGGTCGTCTTATACAAAATGCAAACATTCATTGACACTGGCTTTTTTCTGATATATAATAAACAGGTTTATGTTTATATATTTTTTAATATGTGTAAGCAGTCGGAAAGGATGCATCATCTGTGGCCGGTAACGGAGGAAAAATAAACAAAGACAGTATAATCCCAATATATTATCAGCTGACACAGTATATAAAGCAGCAGATAGCCGGCAATGTCTGGCGTACCGGTGATAAAATCCCGTCTGAGCGGGAGTTCTGCAGCCAGTTCCAA
>ENA-UOOI01002506-UOOI01002506.1-fermentation-metagenome-genome-assembly--contig:-NODE-2506-length-15754-cov-6.510160_pt1 | contig 15754 bp, 14 predicted proteins | sample MGYA00245779_ERZ724027 | MGnify/ENA primary metagenome ERZ724027 (study PRJEB28704, sample SAMN03018318) | fermentation metagenome | biome: anthropogenic terrestrial biome; feature: soil; material...
ACTATAATACCAAATCAAGCCCCTCTTGTCAACCCCTTTTTTCATTTTTTTTCGCGGTTTTAATCATTGCCGCAAATTCATGGATAGGTAAGGAAGACATTAAGTCCCGAATCGGCCTTGTCCGTCACATAGGAAATGCCCTTCTGATTTAGGGAAATTCCCGCACGGGCGGCAGCCTTTTGCAGATAAAAGGCAAGCTTGTAAGGGCTGGCGGAAGTCAGCTTCCGGATGACCGTGTCATAGTCGCCCGCCGCGATGTAGAAGGCCAGCGTCGTCTGCTTCCGTTTCATCTGATTCGCCACCGCGGAGACAACGGCATTGTCGCCGGAATCTTTTAAAGTGGAGATGACGATGCCTTTTTTGCGGAAATAGTTTTCTTCCCGGGAAGTGCAGGCGGGCAGCGTCAGGTTATAAACCGAGTCCCCGCTGCAAATCTGGGCATCGGTCATGGAAGAGGCAACCGGCGCGATGACATGCGTCATTTTGATGGTCCGATCGTCCACATTAAAATAATTGTAGACAAGATTGGACCCGTCGCACCAGGTCAGGTCGAGATGATACCAGTTCTGATCCAGAAAAACGCCGTTCCACATGTGCGCCGTCCCTTTCGCCGTGCCGCGGAGCAACAGCACCGGAAGACCGACGCGGCTGCCGAGAAGCTGCATTGCCCGGGAGTAGCCCTCGCAGACTGCCGTTCCATTCACCAAAGCGCCATAGGCCGTGTATGGCTGCCACTGCGCACCGCCCGCCTGGGCCGCTTGATCGTCATAAGTACAATGAAGAAGAATATAGCGAAACAAATATGCTTCGCGGTCAAAGCCGCTCATTCCCGCGGGAACCGATTGAAGAATGGTCCGTACTTTTTGATTGAACGTTCTGACTGCCGCGGAACATTCTTTCTGCGTCAGTTCGGAGTAGAGCTGTAAAACCGTACGGCTGCCCTGATAGCCATAGGAATAAACGTTTGCGATCCAGAAAACCTGGGGGTTGTCATCCAGAAAAGCCGTGATCGTCATGCGGACCTGTGCTTCCGACAGCTTCCCCGGAACCGTGATTCTGCCGACGGGCACATAATTCCGTTTCGTCTTTGAGACGCCGACCTGATACACCTTGTCACCGATCGACCGGTAAAGCGCCTTTTGGGAATTGGTTTTCAGCGCCTGATATCCGCCGAGCGCCTGTACTGCCCGATAGTGGGAGGAAGACAGTGCCCCCTTTTCCACCGGTGCCCGCTTGACTCCATCGGACTCTTTTGTTCCCGGTATATTTCTGGGCACTTTCAATTTTTCGTTCTTCGAAGCTTTTGGCCGGGAAGCGATAGACGCGGCGGACGATACCTGCACGGCAGACGACGATTGATTTTTGCTCACCAGCCGGCCGAGAAAAGAGCAGCCTGTCATCTGCAAAAACAGGACGCACATCAGCAGTGCCACCGTTATCCGGCGAAAAAAGATATTGTTTTTCATGATAGATCCGCCTGCGCTTTCAAGCGATCCAAGGTTTTTACTTGCAATCTTTTTTCAGTATATCATAAAACGAGCAAACTTTTCGTTTTTAAAACCAAAGGGATAAAATCTTCCCTATTTTTCAGGCGAAAAGGAAGTCTATCTTGACAACCCCCGGCAATTCTCCTATAATGAAAAAGCTGTTTTTCTTGCCGAGGTGTAGCGCAGCTGGTAGCGCGCCTGCTTTGGGAGCAGGATGTCGCAGGTTCAAGTCCTGTCACCTCGACCACGCGGAGTGTCCTTATGGGATCTGAGTTATCCTTTAAGGGCACTCCGTTTTTTATCCGGCGGCAGATGATTGAAAACCTTATAAAGCTGTTGCATCGAAACTTTTCGCATAAGAATTTTTCGGGTGACGGGCCCCGTGTGAAGGATGCTGTTTTCGACGTCGCCGCAATCCAGAGAATAACAGGCTTTGCGACGGAGGTCGTCGAGACTCTTATTGCCGGAAGTCCGTCCATAAAATGTCCCATTGCAAACGAAAAGCTCGCATTGGCCGGATACGACTTTCCGGCACAGTACGAGCAGCTTTGTAAATCGCACTTTAGCAACAAAGATGACTCAATCCGGATTTGCTTTTATTCTAGCCGCGCGGCATGTATCGTTCAATCAAGTTTATGTAAAAAGTACCGGTAGAACATATAAAAAATTACAAAGCAAAAAAAGGGCACTGTAGTTTTGAACTGAACCGCCTTAACCGGACAGTGACAAAAGGGACCTCCTATCGTAGAATTGGAACTACGATAGGAGGTCTTGCTATGCACAGACAAAAAGGAACACTGAATACACCACAAAGTATTATTGACGAAATCGTAACGAAGCACCGCAATGGAGCGACCCTCAAATCATTGTCAGCAGAATACGGCAAACCATTTAAGACTATCAAAGATATGTGTACGAGAGAAAACAATAAGTTGCGACGGCAAAAAGAAGGTTTAGAACCGAAAAAATTTCGCGGCAGAAAACCGACAGTATCTTTAGCAGAATACAAATATGAAAACAAGCGTCTGAAGATGGAGAATGAACTTCTGCGGGATTTTCTTCACGCCGCTGGAAGGAAGTGAGACCCAAGGTTAAATATGAAGTGATTCACTGTCGACGGGAGAAATATCCCGTGAGCACCATGTGCGAATTTTTTAAAGTATCCCGCAGCGGATATTATGACTATGTCAAACGAAAAGATATTCCGGAGCACGATGCCAAGCTTGCTGCGCTTGTAGCAGAATGTCAACGCTTATGTGGGAGCACCTATGGCTATCGCCGTGTGCAGATATGGCTTAAGCGCAAGAAATTTTTGCATTTTAATCCCAAGACAGTGCTTCGCATTATGAATAAGTACGGATTGCTTTCCGAAATACGCCGAAGTAGGAAGTACCGACAGATGGGACAACAAGTACACAAATATGAGAATCTTCTGAATCGGGATTTTAGTGCTGACCGTCCAAATGCCAAATGGGTTACTGACATTTCTTACATTCATACAGGACAGGGAGTGCTGTATCTGTCTATGATTCGTGACCTCTATGACAACAGTATCGTGGCATACAAGACCGGAACAGAGCAAACCGTCAATCTCGTACTAAAAACAATCCAGGCCGCCCTGAAAAAAGAAATGGTCACTGGGGAGTTGTGCCTCCACAGCGACCAGGGGTTTCAATACACCTCACAAGCATATTTCAACCTGACTAAAGATTACGGTATTACACCGTCCATGTCAAGACGTGGTAACTGCTACGACAACGCTTTGGCTGAAAATTTCTTTTCCATTTTGAAAGCCGAATGCATCTACCGATACAAAATAGCTACACTTTCCGAAGCACGGCAGCTTATTGATGAGTATATCGATTTTTACAACAATGAACGTATCCAAACAAAAACGAGCCTGACACCGCTCGAAAAGCGGCGGCAGGCTGCATAATATTGCGGTACTCTGCGATAGAACCCTTTATTTCCTGTCCGTTATCTCTGGTTCAGTTCATTTTCTACAGTGCCCTTTTAAAAGGAAAACCTTGTAAGGTGCGTTCTAAGCGGATTGCGCTCTTCAGAAGTTTTACCCTTTTGACTTATCAAGACAGGCAATGAAAAAGATGCGCTTGCCCGAAATGAATGCGTTCGTCGAGGATATCCACCGCGTCATGTCCCTTTTTGCGGTTTCCGGCGGGAAGGGTACGCCCTCAGGATACCGATATTCTCAGGGTAAAAATACCCGCCGTTTATGAGGGTCGTTGGAGTATTTTCCCAAATATTCTATTGTAAACAAGGCTAGATTGATATAAGATAATAACAAGGACTTGGTTATTTATACATAAAATCATATGATAGGTTGTATTTTTAACATTCTTTTACGCTACGAAAGAGGGGGATTTCTAATGGAAACAAAGATTGAAAGAGTTGACCGAATGTGCGGCGGAAAGGGACATTTGATTATAAAACATATTCTCGGTGAAAAAGAACTCAACGGGAAATGTGGCCTGTATGCTCAGATAACCATGGAGCCGAATTGCACGCTCGGCTACCATGAACATCACGGGGAAAGCGAAACTTATTATATTCTCTCCGGAAAAGGCCTTTATAATGATAATGGCAAAACACGTCCGGTCAAAGCGGGGGACGTCACCTATACTGGAAACGGTCACGGCCATGCGCTCGATAATACCGGAGACACCGATCTCGTCTTTATGGCATTGATTATTTTCGATTGATCTATTATTTCACATCGGGTATTTTTTTAATCATTTAGCATGGCAGCAGATTGATTGCCGGAGCAAGCCTTATCGGGTTGCTCCGGCCTTTTTATATTTGAAGCAGATCTGAAGTTCTATTCGCTGCCTTTCTGCTAAGATGCTTTTTCCGGTCAGTCCTGCATCGGTCCAAAAGAATATTCGGAAATCAGTTTGCTCTTCATATCCCACAGCTTTTGAGACAAGTCGACATAATAGCGGTGCGGGTTTTCAAACCGCTTAACTTCATCCCAGAGCATGTCTACCTGCTGACTGCAATACGGCTGAATCTCTCGAAGGGGACGCGGTTTCACAGTGCATTTCCCGTTCCGGAACAATTGCACCCGGATATCTTTCGCCTGAAAATTGGTAAGGGTTTTACGCTTCCAGACAAAATTGGGGTCGAAAATTTCATAGGGCCGCGTGTCGTCAATCACTTCATCGGCTAGGGTAATGACATCCGCAATGGCCTTGCCGCTGCTTTTGTCGTAGAGGCGCCATAATTTTTTACAACCGGGGGTGTTGATCTTGGAAACATTTTCGCTGATTTTAATTTTGGGTATGATGGAACCGTCTTTGTCTTCCACCGCGCTGAGCTTATAAACTCCGCCGAACACCGGATGGCTGGAGGAAGTGATCATGCGCTCACCGACCCCGAAGCTGTCCACTTTTGCACCCTGCATCAGCATATCGCGGATAATATATTCATCCAGCGAATTGGATGCGCAGATTTTGCAGTCCGGGAATCCCGCGTCGTCCAGCATCTTCCGCGCCCGTTTGGACAGATAGGTGATGTCGCCGCTGTCGATGCGGATTCCGGCGGGTCTGAACCCGCGCGGAAGGACCTCTTCCCGGAAGACCTGAATGGCATGGGGGACTCCGGATTTTAACACATTATAGGTGTCAACCAGTAGCGTACAGTTCTGCGGGTATTCGCGCGCGTAGGCGCGGAAAGCTTCCAGCTCCGAATCGAACAGCTGCACCCAGCTGTGCGCCATCGTGCCGAGTGCCGGAACCCCGTATTCCCTGTCGCAGATGGTGCAGGCCGTGCCGCAGCAGCCGCCGATATAGGCGGCACGCGCACCAAGGATTGCTCCGTCCGCGCCCTGTGCGCGCCGGGAGCCAAACTCCATGACCGGCCTGCCCGCAGCCGCACGGCAGATCCGGTTGGCCTTCGTCGCAATCAGGCTCTGGTGATTCACCGTCAGCAAAATCATGGTCTCGACAAACTGGGCCTGAATCACCGGTCCGCGCACGGTGACGATCGGTTCGCCGGGAAAGATCGGCATCCCTTCCGGGACGGTCCAAACATCGCAGCAAAAATGAAAATTTTGCAGGTATTCCAGAAACTCTTCGTTGAAAATTTTGCAGTTGCGGAGATACTCGAGGTCTCCCGGCGTGAACTTCAGATTTTCAAGGTACTCCACAATCTGCTGAACCCCCGCCATAATGGCATAACCACCGTTGTCCGGTATCTCTCGGTAAAACATGTCAAAATAAACAACCGTTTCTTTGTACCCGTTCACAAAATAGCCGTTTGCCATGGTGATCTCATAAAAATCGGTCAGCATGGTCAAATTTGTCTTGATTTCACCTTTCTTTTCCAAAAAAACATCTCCCCCGTATATATGATTCAAAAATTACTGTGACTTCCCATCCTCAGACTGACATATTATAGACTGACACGAACTCGGGAATAAATTCCGGAATCGTGCCACAGGCGAAAGCGGCGGCAGCATGGCCCCCCATCCGGCAGTTTTCCAGCGAGCCGGCTCCCGTCATTTGTGGCCGGTTTCACGGTTCTGTGCACCGGCCATGCAGCTAGGGCGGCCGCTGCCGGAAGTCAATGGATGTTCTCTTTTCTGGATTCCTTTCCGTTTTACTCTTAAATCAATATTTGATTGAACCGATAGAAAGTAGAAAGCATCGAAAGGAGCAAAGCCAAGTCCTCCATCTCCGCCGACCGCCGACCGGTTTATCCCCTTGCAGGGCGGTTCGCAGGAATCGGCTGAAACTTTCAGCCTTCCATCCTGCGGGGAATCATATAAAATTTCTCGATAAAGAATAATTTTTATGGTGTTGTGGCAGAATAATAATTGAATTCCGACATCATGCCCCAATTTATAAACTTTTTCTGAACAATCCTACGAATCAGGTGAAAAAATCCATTTTTTTATTGCAAAAATCACAAAAAAATATTATACTAATCACTGTCGGTGAACAAAGGAAGATAGATTCGGTCCCAAAAAGCTGTTTTGCCGAATCCTGCCGGCAAGCACAGTCGTGTGAAAAAGAAGTGTATGCGAAACCAAAATATGCTACGAGGAGATGAACGAATTGAGATTGCGCAAACAGGCACTCGGGACCCGCAATTTGGTGGGTGCGCGTGTTGAAATGGCACGCAAGAATCAGGGTATGAAACAGAAGGAGCTTCTGGCTCAGCTTCAGGTCAATGGAGTCGATATGAATGCGTCCGGTCTGTCCAAACTGGAAGGGCAGATTCGCTATGTGACGGATTATGAACTCTCAGCACTGGCCAATATCCTCAATGTCTCTGTGGATTGGCTCTTGGGCAGAGAAAAATAAGCTTTAACGGAGGAGTGTTCCGTAAGAAATTGCGGGGCACTCTTTTTTTCTTTCTTTTTTGGCCCACTTACGCTATAATGGATCATACTCTTTTCCGATTCAATTGACAAGGGGGAGTTCTGTTGTTCGACAAGAGCCAGCTGATTCGGATCAGACCGCTTTTGCTGTTTCTGGCTGTTTATACGGCCATATTTGTTCTGTTTGCTAAAACTTTAAAGTACACTTTTCCGTTTTTTGCCGGTTTTCTGCTTGCCCTGCTGGCCCAGCCGATGATCGACGGGTTGCGCGGCAAACTCCATTTTCATCCGGCTGCGGCCGCGGCTGTAGCGACTTTTGTGGTGTATATGGCGCTGTTTGGCCTGATGATCCTTATCGGACTGTGGCTGATCCGTGAAATCAGTAATCTCATCACTTACATTTCTAGCATTTCCGCCGCCGACATGGGAACGCTGACTGCACCGTTCAACCGCCTGATCAAACAAATCAGCGGCTCCGCCACCCATTTTGACTCCAGCATCCTTCAGCAGGACCAGGAAAAGCTGCTGAGCTTTGCACAGACGAGTCTTTCTATTGCAACCAAAGTTCTTCGCACCGTGCTGGGATTTCTGACTTCTCTTCCAACCATTTTCACCATGTTCATCGTCATGATTTTTTCCACCTATTTTTTTTCCAAGGATATGCAGAAAATTAAAAATTTGTTTTTCGGGCTTTTTACGGCCGGAGGCGTAGACGATCTTCGCAGCTACTCCCGCAGCGGCCGGAACCTCAGTGGAAAATACATCGGTTCTTACCTTCTGATCTACTTTATCACTTTTGTGGAAACTCTGATTGTCTTTTTCATTCTCGGCGTGCCCTATCCGCTCGTCTTGAGTCTGCTCACCGGCATTGCGGACATTCTGCCCATTCTTGGTCCTGGAACGGTCTACATTCCGCTCGCCTGCGTTTATTTCTGCACCGGCAAGTTTTTTATTGCGGGCGCACTTTTGGCTTGCTGGGTTATCATTTCTGCCATTCGTCAGATCATCGAACCGAAAATTGTCTCCTCTTCCATCAATATCCACCCGCTTTTCATTCTCGCCGCCATTTACTTCTCACTGGTTGCGAAGAACTTCTGGATCTTAATCTATATCCCTCTTCTGATCATTCTGTATCAATCCCTGACAAAATCCGGCAAGCTGCCCACCCTGTTCAAGCGCCCGGCAGCAGCCCGGCCGACGTCGAACGGCTCTGATACAAATCAGTAGTTCGCAGCACTCCGGCTGACTCAAAATGGAAAGCCCCGTTGACAGCCGGCCAAAAAGGTGTTAGACTGAAAGCAGTTGGTAAGCGGTTGCTAACCAACTCGTGGTTTTGACCCAATGGACCGGCTGGTCCGGGGCGGAATCGCGTGTCACTGGAGGTGATTGTATGGCAACCTGGATTGTCATCAGCCTGTTGATCGCTGCGTTTGCATTTTTGGGATTCCATTCGAGGAGTTCTTTAAGCTGCGGCAGCTGCGGGGGATTTGAAGAACCCGCTGACATCAACCGCAAACGCTAAGACTTTGAGTGGAGAGGGTCCGCCGGTCAATTCCGGCAGACCTTCTTTTTTTTCTCCATGGCTCTTTTTTCCGCATGATCCCGTGTGGATTTCTCCGCTTCCACCACGGCAAGCGGCGTGAGGGAAAGGGCCGCCACAACCGCCCATTGCTTTCCCGTCAGGACCGCCGTTTTAAAGACGGCCGCAAGCGGCGGAATCGCGATGACGGCGGCCTGCAAAAAGACGCAGGCAACAGCGGCAAGAACCAGCTTGGGGTTGGCAAACAGGCCCGCGCGGAAAACGGAAGTTTCAGAACGCATGTTAAAGGTATGAACGACCTGAGAAAGGCTGAGAACCGCGAACGACATCGTGCGGCCGATGAACGGAGACGCGGGATCCACATCGAAAAAGACACGGCCAATGCTGTAAGCCAGCAGGGAAAGGGAACCGATCAGGCATCCTTCTACCAAAATATTGTAGCCCATCCCCCCGGAAAAAATACTCTCCCCGCGGCGCATGGGTTTGCGATTCATCACATCGCTTCCAATCGGCTCTACGCCGAGCGCAAGCGCCGGAAGCGAGTCGGTAACCAGATTGACCCACAGCAGCTGAATGGCAAGCAACGGGCTGGGCAGCCGCAGCAGGAAACCGACAAACACCGATAAAAGCTCCCCGATGTTGCAGCTGATCAGGAAATGGACCGTCTTGCGGATATTCTGGTAGATTCCGCGCCCTTCCCGCACCGCAGCGACAATCGTTGCAAAATTGTCGTCGGTCAGGATCATATCGGCGGCGGCCTTCGCCACATCGGTGCCGGATTCCCCCATGGCGCAGCCGATGTCCGCCACACGCAGAGCCGGGGCGTCGTTGACCCCGTCACCGGTCATCGCCACCACTTCTCCGTGCGATTGGAATGCGCGGACGATGCGCACCTTATGCTCCGGGGAAACGCGGGCGAAAACGGAGTAGCGGCCGATGTTCCGGGCAAGGTCTCCGTCCGTCATGCGATCCAGCTCCGGCCCGGTCACCACGTTGGAGGTGCCGCCGGCGATTCCAAGCCGCTTGGCGATCGCCGCCGCCGTCGCCGCATGATCCCCCGTAATCATCACAGGGCGGATTCCAGCCCGTTTGCACATTTTAACGGCTTTTTCCGCTTCCGGACGGGGCGGGTCGATCATCCCGATCAGTCCGAGAAACGTAAGGTCCCGTTCCGCCTCTTCGGCAGTGCGGGGCAGGCGATCCGTGTCGCGGCAGGCAATACCCAGCACCCGTAATGCCCGCGATGCCATTTCTTCGTTGCGGCGCCCGATCCCGTCCGTTTCCGCACCGGAAGAACAGTACCGCAGCAAAACGTCCGGCGCACCTTTGGTGATGATCCGGTAGCGCCCGCCCGGCAGGCGGTGTACCGTGGTCATCCGTTTGCGTTCGCTTGTAAATGGGAACTCCCTGACACGCGGCGTCCGCCGTTCCAGTTCGCCCGATTCAGCGGGTGCCGCGCGGACCAGGGCGGTTTCAGTCGGGTCGCCCCGGAGCTTTCCGTCGGAAACCACGCAATCCGTGCAGAGGGAAGCCGCTTTCAGCAGCCTGCGGCCCTCTTCGGAGTCTTTCGCCCGTTTTCCATGGCTGTTCTGAAGTTCAACCACCGTCATGCGGTTCTGTGTCAGCGTCCCGGTCTTGTCAGAGCAGATCACGCTTGCGCTGCCGAGGGTCTCCACCGCGGGCAGCCGCCTTACAATCGCCCGTTTTGCCGCCATGCGCCGCACACCGACGGCAAGCGTGACGGTGACAACCGCCGGCAGTCCTTCCGGAATGGCGGCAACGGCAAGACTGATAGCAATCAGGAACATCTCCAGCGGTTCAATCCGCTGCACCAGCCCCATGATAAAAATGATAAAGCAGATGACGAGCGCACCGGCACCCAGCAGATGCCCCGTTTGCGCCAGCTTGCGCTGCAGCGGTGTCTGCGGTGCGGACTGGCTGCCGATCATATGTGCGATTTTGCCGACCTGCGTATTCATGCCGGTCGCCACGACGATTCCTCTTCCGCGCCCGGAGGCGACGGAACTGGCGGAATACAAAAAATTATGCCGGTCGCCCAGCGGCGTCCCGGCGGGACAGACAGAGTCCGCGTCTTTTTCTCCCGGAAGGCTTTCCCCTGTCAGCGCGCTCTCCTCCGCTTTCAGATCCACCGTTTCGGTCAGGCGGAGATCCGCCGGCACCAGGTCCCCCGTTTCCACCGCCACCAAGTCGCCGGGCACCAGCCGCCCGGCGGGGATCTCCCACTCCCTTCCCTCCCGGATGACGCGCGCCTTTGGACTGGAAAGCTTCTGAAGCGCTTCAAGCGCTTTTTCCGCACGGCTTTCCTGAATCATTCCTGTCACCGCATCGACTGCCACGATGATCAGAATGATAATAGAATCGATGTAATTGCTGTCCTTCTGAATCCAGGAGGTCACAAAAGAAATTCCCGCCGCAATCAGCAGGATGATCACCATAAAGTCGGAAAGCTGAGCCATAAAGCGGCGGAAAAAGCTTTTTTTCTTCGGCGGGGCCAGTTCATTGGGGCCGCACTCTCTCAGCCGCTCGGCCGCCTGCCGTGGCGTAAGGCCGTCTTTCAGGCTGGTTTTCAGCTTTTTTGCACAGTCTTCCTTGGTTAGGCTCTGCCATTCCAATCCATACCATCTCCCGTTTTTTAATACAAGTATATTCGCAAGGCATTTAAAATATGGTATAATAATCAGGAAACAACTCTGACCGGAGGAAGAGGAATGGATGTCAGAATCATTCACTATGTCCAAATTCACTTTCACAACCAGGTTACCGATTTTATATTCCCGCTGCTGTCCAGGATCGGCAACGCGGGTGCGGTCTGGCTAATGATCGCCATCATTCTCGGATACAACCGGCAGACCCGCTGTATCGCCTGGAGCCTGTTTTTTTCCCTGGCTCTCGCACATATCATCAGCCAGATCTTAAAGCCGATCATCGGCAGGCCGCGGCCGTTTGTTGCAAATCCGGATGTGACGCTGCTGATTCATACCCCGGGCGGTTACTCGTGTCCGTCGGGGCATTCTGCGACTTCTTTCGCAGCCGCTACCGCTCTCTGGCTGTTTAACAGCCGTCTCGGTGCGGCCGCGCTGGTTCTCGCCCTTTTAATTGCTTTTTCCCGGGTATTTTTGTATGTCCATTACCCGTCCGACACATTGCTCGGTTCATTACTTGGCGTATTATGCGCTTTTATCATTCTTTATTTATACAAGCTGTAGTAATTGGACAAACTGTTTTTTCCACTACATCTGTTTCGCCTCTTATGAAGATTGATATATCTTGCGTATTTCCTATTTTCATGTCAAAATCAGAGCATTTTCGCTTGATATTTTCCTTTATGTGAATTATTATAATTACATAGCGCAGAAATGCGTGATAAAAATTCACAGAGGAGGGTCGCGGTGTATGCTCAGATTTATAGGTTGCGCAGAGATACCTGGCAACTGTCTTAAGTATTATGTATTCGGAAACCGCAGGAAAGGGTATGGCGTTAAAATCACCTGTTCGAATACAGAGTGCACTGATTATCTCATTTCCAGAAATCTTTTCAAGGTTCTAAACCTGGCAAACCAATTCTATCGCTGCAAAGTGTTCCCTGAAAATCTTTGTGAAATTCTGGAAGACCTGAATTACGAAGGCTGCTCTAATTGACAAATTTTGCACGTTCCTTTATACTGTTGATACAACAAATAAAGGAGTGATCTCATGAAAAAATACGTTTGCACCGCATGCGGTTATGTGTATGATCCCGCAGCCGGGGATCCGGAACACGGAGTGAAAGCGGGGACCGCTTTTGAAGATCTGCCGGATGACTGGACCTGTCCGGAATGCGGCGTAGGCAAAGATATGTTTACCCCAGAAGACTGAAGAAAGAAGCTGCTGATCGTTATGAGCGTTAAAAAGCTGACAGAAGACGTCTATTCCGTCGGTGTTTTAAACCCCGGCATGCGGGTCTTTGACATCATCATGCATGCCGAATACGGGACAAGTTATAACGCCTTCCTGATCACGGGAGAAAAAAATGTCCTGATTGACACGGTTCATGAATCCTATTTCGACGAATATCTCGAAAATATTCAGAGTGTCTGCGACATTTCCAAAATCGATTATCTGGTTGTCAATCATACGGAACCGGATCATTCCGGCTCCGTTGCCAAACTGTTGGAATTAAACCCCGATATCGTCGTTTATTCCACTTTTTCGGCTAAAAAGAATCTTTCCGCGATTTTGAACCGTGAATTTAAAAGCGTTGTCGTTAAACAAGGCGACAGGTTAAACCTCGGCGGGAAGGATCTGGAGTTTATTATCGCGCCGCTGCTGCACTGGCCGGACACCATGTTCACCTGGATGCCGTCCGAGCAGATTCTGTTCACCTGCGACTTTCTCGGCTGCCACTATTGTGAGCCGACGATGACGGACACCACAATGCACGATCCGGAAAAATATTGGGATGAGTTTAAAAACTATTACCGCTGCATCATGGGGCCGTTCGGGCCAAGCGTGCGCGCGGGACTCAAAAAAATTGAAGGGCTCCCCGTCAAACTGGTCTGCCCCAGCCACGGTCCCTGCCTGACGGAGAACATCTCCCGCTGCAAGGAGCTTTACCTGCAATGGAGCACCCCCGTGCCCCGGCCGAAAAAAATTGTCGGGATTCTCTATGCTTCCGCATACGGTTACACGGAAAAGCTTGCCCGTGCCGCGGCGGAGGAACTGCGTAAAAACGAAGCTCTCGACATCCAACTGGTGAACATCGTTTTCGAGCCGTTTGAAAAGTCCGCGGATCTGGTTAATCGCGCGGACGCCCTTCTCGTCGGTTCCTGCACGATTAACCGAGACGCCCCGAAAATTGTCTGGGATGTTCTGGCGAGCATTGACCCGATCAATACCCGCGGCAAGCCGGCGGGCGCCTTTGGCTCCTATGGCTGGAGCGGCGAAGCCGTTCCGATGATAAAAAGCCGGCTGGAACACCTGAAGTTCCGGTTTATCGGAGAAGGCCTGCGGGTTAATTTCAGGCCGACCAACGAAGACCTTTCCGCCGCAGGGCAATATGCCGATCAGATTGCAGCAGAAATCAAACCATAGAGGGAAGATATACCCGGCGCAGAACGCCGGGTATTTTTTTAGTGTTTTTCTCTTTCATGGGGGAGTCCGCTCCCAAAATCATGCGAGGACGCCCGGGGCAAATTTGCCCCGGGCGTCCTCGCGTTTTGATTGTGATGCAATTCTTATACTCAATCTGTAAATTTATATTAAATCCAGCCCCATTGCTTGAACAGCTTCCCGGTGGCCGAACCGCCGGCGGAAAAAGAATAGTTCCCGCTCATAATGTTAATTTTGCCTTGGTAACCGCCCAGCAGCACCTTTAGCTTTTCGCTTTTCGGCACCACCTTGTCACGGTAATTCAAAGCGATTTCGACCTGATCCGGCAGATCTTTTCCTTCGTTTTGATAGGGCCGGTCGATTTTCCCGTCATAGAAGTCCTGCTCCAAAGCCTTTTGAAACTGCTTTGCGGCCTTTGCGTCCGGTACGAAAGTCTTGCTGCTTGCTTTCCCTCCATACACATCGATACTCTTGATGTCTTCCGGCTCCACATAGAAAAGCAGGTCGCTTGTCTCTGCGAACTCCTTCATGCCGGTCAGTTTGTCATAGGCCGGGTTCAGCATCTTTTCCAGATTCATATTGTCGGAATAGCTTCTGTAGTCTCTCTCAAAGACGCGCCCGTTTTTCAGTTTGTAGGAAAGCTTCAGCCCGTTCCCCAAGTTTTTCTTGATGCGGTAAGGATACTGCGTGCGGTACTGGCGGATCAAATTCTGCTGAATTCCGATCACCGTTTTGATGTTGCTTTTATCCTTAATGATGGGGGACAGAATCCACCGATGCGAAGAGCTTTGGTTGAAAATTTCCTGGCTGCCCGTACCGGTCCAGTAATTCTGCGAATTGACCGTGATGCTTTCCACCTCGTCGGCATTCGGGATGCGCGTGTCGTAGCCGAACACGCCGGTGCACAGCAACCCGTAAAAGACAAGAAATGCAGCGGCAAAAGCCCCGTACCAGGCAAAGCTTCTTTTCAAAGTCTTAAATCCGCGTTCATAGACCGCCTCCACAATGACATGCGCCGCAACGGAACCGAACAAAACGCCGATCAAGAATCCCTTCCCCGTCCCGGCAGTCCCGCTCAAGAACAGCCCAAACCCAAGACCACCAACCGCCGTCACGAGGAAGCGGACGATCAATTTCGGCAGCGGGAAGGCAAAGTTGTTTTCCGCCGCCTCGCTTTTGCGCCTGCGGTACAGAAAGACGGACCCTGCCAGCATCAGAGCCGTCAGAACGAGCCACCAGAGCAGAAAGCGGAAAGAGTGTTGCTGTAAAACCGCAGTGAACGCGGCGGCAAACGGCGCAAACGCGGTCATGATAAACGGATGTTTCCATGCGTCCTCATAAAAGCCGGGCAGCATCATGGCGCAGATGCTGAACCCGCAGAGGATTAAAAGCGGATAGCCAATGTTGACGCCGAGGGCCGAAAGCACCGCATCCAGCGTCGTGCCGGTGCAAACCATTAGGAACACGCAGGAGGTAAACGCCGCGGTTCCCATCAGCAGAATCCAAAGCAGCATAATAAACGGCGGCCGCGTCCCATTCTGGACCGAAACGCCGTAGGCTGCACCGATGATCGACTGGAAAACGGAATCCAGCACCATAGGAACAAACAGCACGGTCAGGCCCGCGCACCAGCGTCCCAGCAGCATCGGCCCGCGCCCGACCGGCAGCGCGTGGAAAAGGTCCACACTGCGTCTTTTCTGCATATAGCCGAACAGGCCGACGCATAAGATGGCGCAGAACAGCAGGACCAAGGCAATAGCGATCGCCGGAAGGGCACTGCCGACCAGTTCGCTGTATGCCTTCGACAGTTCTGTCGCTACCTGCCCCCGGGTCAGCGTTCCTTCCGCCACCGATTCTTCCAGAGAATCTTGCCTCCCCTGCATGGAAATCAGCAGGATCAGCGGATTGGCGAGAAACAGCAGCAGCGCCAGCAGCGCCATCATGCCGACATTTTTCTTCAGCGCCCACTGGTAAACCCGGCGGAATTGTGAAGTCCCATTAAGCGAGAATGTTGTCGATGTCATAGCCGGCCACCTCCATTTCACTGATAAATACTTCCTCCAGCGTCAGCGGAAGCGCTTCCGCAAAGAGGGGATGCATGGAATTCAGCTTTTCCATAACTTCTTTTTGGCCGCCGCGGATTACAAGGTTCAAAAGCGAACCGTGCATCTCCCACTGCAAAATTTCAAGCGGTGCAAACGCGCTTTTGTCCGGCATCGGCCGAAAGATCGCCTGCACCTTGCTCATGCCGAGCCGCAGCGCGTCGATATCTTTTTC
>ENA-UOOI01002507-UOOI01002507.1-fermentation-metagenome-genome-assembly--contig:-NODE-2507-length-15751-cov-47.293196_pt1 | contig 15751 bp, 17 predicted proteins | sample MGYA00245779_ERZ724027 | MGnify/ENA primary metagenome ERZ724027 (study PRJEB28704, sample SAMN03018318) | fermentation metagenome | biome: anthropogenic terrestrial biome; feature: soil...
ATAAGGAAGAGATACGGCAATATGTCAAGAGCCTGAACGATTCCGTGGACGACCTAAATCTAAGTTATGACGAAGAACTCGACATGTTAAACATGACCGAGGGAGCCATTAAGGCTAAGATAGAGGCATATAAAGAGCAGGAGCAGGCACAAGCGTCACAGGAACGGTATGTGGAGCTTCTGAAAGAACAGCAGGAAGTTGCGGCAAAATTAAAAGAAACGGACGACGCCTTAAAAGATGCCACGGCAAAATACAACGAGACATCGGTATTTAATCTGGGCGTGCATCGTGAATCAAAAAAGGCCGTGGAAGAGCTAGGGGAAACAAAAGCAAGCTTAAAACAAAAAGAGGATAAGCTGACCGAAAGTATAAAGGCGCAGAAATCTACGATGGAAGAGAATGCGGCTAAAGCTGCCGAAGCATCTGCAATAGCCAGCGATGCCGTGAACACAGGTGTACAAAAGCAGATAACCAGTATTGAGGACTTGAGCGAATCGCAGCAAAGCGTTGTAGAGACGCTCAACGGAACATGGCAGTCGTATGTAGATCAGGCAACAAACATGTTTGATACGCTGTCTGATAAATCCGAGCTAAGCATTGCAGAAATGACCGAAAACATGTTAGAAAATCAGAGAGTTATTGGGGAATGGTCTGACAACATTGCGATACTTGCGCAGCGTGGTGTTGGCGACGGTCTTGTAGAATATTTGAGGGAAAAAGGCCCAGAAGCCGCAGGCTTAGTAAAGGCGTTAGCAGATTCCACACCAGAGAACCTAAAGCCATTTGTAGATGCGTTTTACAGTGGCACCGAAGAGGCAACGGATGCAATGAAGCAGACATTGGATACATCTGATATGTCGGAATCGGTACAATCCCTCATTTTTAAATCAAAAGACTCTATGCAAACAGCAATTGATGCTGCCGATTTTGCCAGTGTCGGGCACGATATCGCCAGTGGACTTGGCAACGGGATAGACGAAAATTCCGGTCTTGCGGTTGAGTCAGTTATTGATATGGCCGCTAAGTCTGCGAGTGGATTTAAGACTGAGTTAGCGATAGGCTCTCCGTCTAAGGTTTTCGCTGATTTCGGTATGTATACAGTCCAGGGGTATGTGCAGGGGATACAGGCCAGCCAAGGACAGATAGGCAGCGCTATGTCATCTGCTATACAGATCGGGATAAGAGCCGCAGAATCAGCTTCTAAATCCGGCATGACAGGTATCGCAAAAACCACCAGCTCCGCATTTTCAGGCATGAATACAGCCGCAAAAACCGGTATGTCCGGCATGACATCCACAGTCGCATCCGGAATGAACTCCACCAAGAGAATTGTGGATGCTGCCATGAAACAGAGTACACAGTCGGTCACAACTGGCATGAAAAATCAAAATACACAAGTTGCCACCGGCATGAGGCAGATACAGTCAGCAGCATCTTCCGGCACTTCGGGATTTGTGCGGACGATTACATCCGGCATGAACTCTGCTGTGAGTGCAGTTACGTCCGGAAAGTCCCGGATGGTTACGCAAGCCAACACATTGCAGAGTAGTTTTTACAGCGCCGGAGTGTTTGCTTCACACGGCTTGGCTAATGGTATAAATGCTGGTTCCGGCGCGGCTATTGCGGCTGCAAGAAATGTCGCAAACTCTGTGGCTGCTACAATGCGTAATGCGCTACAAGTACACAGTCCATCAAGGGTGACAACAAAAATCGGTGAGTACGCCAGTGAAGGAGCTGCTATTGGGCTACTGAACATGATATCGATGGTGAAAAGGGCAAGTGACAAAGTAGCACAAGTCATGGTACCGCAACCGGATACAGTCGCAAGGCCCGCTTACGCAGGGGCAACGAGCGGTTACAGTGCTTATACAGGGCACAGTGGGAATATGACACTTGTCCTGGAGGCGGACGGACGAGAACTTGGAAGGGTAGTTGCTCCGTTTTCGGAGTTGGAAAATCAAAAAAGAGCCAAAATAAAAACTAGAATAGCGGGAGGGCGGTAATATGTACAGTTTTACGGACGCCGGAAATGTGACAGATACGGACATTGCAAGACCGTCCGAAGCGCTGTCCATTGATGGAGTCTATATCGAGGATAAAATTCCCGGGTACCGAACAGTAACGGTATCCGGCAGGGAATCTTATGATATGCAATATTCCGAGTACCGAATTGGAAATACGCTGCATATGCAGGACTATTATCAGGACAGCCGGATTATTGAAGTGGAGTATCAACTGCTTGCGGATAGTCCGGAAGAATTAATGGAAAAATACAATGTTCTGAACGGCCTTCTGAATTTTAGGGAAGCAAAGTTGATTTTTGCTGATGAGCTCGACAAGTATTATATAGGAAGCAAGGCAGAATCTGAAGCTCCCCCAAAGGGAAGATTGAACGTAACATCCACATTCACAATCTATTGTTCCGATCCGCATAAATACAGCGTCGTTACGAAGCAGTTTACCGCTGCTGGAAATTCCAACGGAGTACTGGAACTTACCATTGACAACGAAGGATCCGCGGATGTGCCGATTAATTACACGGTTGTCCACAATCATGATAATGGCTTTCTGGGATTTGTCTCTGACCGCGGGGTACTGCAGACCGGGAAGATTCAGGAAGTGGATTTGACGCCTTATAAAAAAAGTGAAAATCTGATTAATACCGATGACTTTTCCAACTGGGCGCGTGATACAAGTGTCCATCCGGAAAACTCTGCAAAAAAGACCAATGGCCAATTGAAGATGAACACATATAGTGGAAGAAAAATATTACAGTTAATTGATAAAGGTGGGACGTCAGGGGTAAACGGTGGCATGATCAGTATGCAAATACCACCGGACAGTGAGGGGAACATAGGCGCAACTAATTTTTACTGCTATTTTAACCTTTGGTTCGAAATCGGCGCAGTGAAGCAAGTGTCCACAATGAGTATTAACTTTTTGGATGAAAATGACAAACTTATCTATTGCTATATGGCCGAAAAGAATGACTTAAATAGCAACAAAGCACATGTGATGATGAGAGCAGGAGGATCGCAGAAGCATAAGTATTTTGACCAGTACTTTGAGCCGGTCAACTCCCAATTCGGCAGTAACATGTTTGACTGGCCACGAGGTAACTGTGATGTGCTAAAAGAAGGTGACAAGTTAAGCGGATATTATTACGGAACACGATTTTCAACGGTTGTGCCTGACTTAAAGGATACAAAATGCTGTAAAATTCAGATTTATATTGGTGGATACGATCAGCTAGACATGGTGACAGGTTCGTGCTTTCGTAGTTTGATCTTCCAGAAGACAAATGTACAGAAATGGAGCGATAATCCAAATCGATATCCAAACGGAAGCAAAGTTGAAATTGATGGAAAAGAAGGAAAAATTTATACAGATGGAGTTCTCCGCATGGATGATGAAATCAAGGGAAGTCAATATTTTTTGGCTCCGCCTGGACAATCAAAGGTGCAAATCTACCACAGTGATTTTTCAGTGCCGGAACCGACAGTGACGGCAGAAATAAGGGAGGCTTGGTTATGACATGGAAAATGTAAGAATAGCGGTATTGAGTGCGGATGAGACAGTCTGCACTTTTTTTGACAACTTGGCACCAGAAGCGATGCATTACCGGGAAGCCAGTCTACATACCTACCTGCAAGGGTCTGCATACACGATGAAAATTGAGACGGACACTTATTCGGAGGATACACAATATCTGGTTGAGGGAAATAAAATAGCTTTTGTGTACAAAAACAGGGACTATATGTGCAATATTGTCAGTGTGGAACGCACCGAAACCGACATCACGATAGACTGTCTTGGACTGCTTTTGGAGCTGACCAACGAAACCAGAGATGCTTACAAAAGCAACGGTGCTATGACTTTGGTGCAGTATCTCAATTACATTGATGGAGGGCATGTACTAACGCTGGGAATTAATGAGGTTTCAAACAAAAGCATAGCCAATGAGTGGACAGGCAGTCAGACCGTACTTGCCAGACTGTACAGTATTGCAACTTTGTTCGACGCGGAACTGGAATTTATGACGGAGTTAAACGACAACTACAGTCTTAAGCAGATTACACTTAATGTATATCGGGCGCACTCCGACAAGTATCAGGGTATGGGCACCAATCGTACAGACCAGATATTACGATTCGGAACCTCGATAGACGTTATACGTAAGACATCAGATATCACGAGCCTATATACAGGTATCCGGATTATTGGCAAGGAGGGCGCAAACATTGTTGGAATCGAACGGAAAGAATACGATAGTGAAGGTAGGCTGGAATACTACACAAATGTAAATGATGATATTATATGGGCACCTCTGGCAAGAGACCGCTTTCCGTCAAACGTCAATAAGAGCAATGACCGCTACATTACCATGGACTGGACATATGACAGTGAAGACAAAAATGTCTTGTACGGTCAGGGACTTGCACAGCTAAAAAAGAATTGTGTCCCGCAAGTGACGTATGAGATAACCGGCTACTACGATGCAAGCATCGGCGATACATTTACCATCGTGGATGATGGGTACCGTCCAATGCTAATTTTGGAAGCCCGGGTAACAGAACAGGAAGAGTATTTTGTAGACCCGACTAAAAATCAAACTACGTATAGCAACGTGGCGGAACTAAAATCCGAAATTAATGCCGGTCTGCTTGCCGCCATGCAAAAACTAATTGCGGATAAAAAACTATATATTTGCAACATCAGCACCGACAATGGGACTATTTTTAAAAATGGTGTCGGGAGTACGACACTGACTGCACAAGTCAAGGACGGAGCAGTTGACATAACAGACAAATATGTTATCCAGTGGTATAAGGATGGCAACGCACTCACAGCTGCTAAGAGCGTCACAGTATGGGCTGCAGACGTGCCAGACAAGGCGGTGTACAAGTTTACGGCATTTGATGATAAAGGCACTGCAATCGGTCAATACGAAGCCACAGTAACCAATGTAGATGATGGTGTGGAGGGAGATAAAGGTGGCAAGGGAGACCAGGGAATCCAGGGACCACCAGGACTGGACGGAAAGACAAGTTACACCCATATCGCATATGCAAACAGTGCAGACGGCAAGACAGACTTTAGTGTGGACAACAGCAACCGCAAGTATGTCGGCATGTATGTGGATTTTACACAGGCAGACTCTACAGACCCAACGAAATACTCATGGAGCCTTATCAAAGGCGCAGACGGGAGCAACGGGATACCAGGTAAAGCTGGTGCAGATGGCAAGACACCATACTTTCATGTTGCCTATGCCAACTCCACAGATGGAAAGACAGGGTTTAGTACAACTGATTCCACAGATAAACTCTATATTGGACAGTACACCGACTACATACAGGTAGACTCTACAGACCCGACAAAATATGCATGGACAAAAGTTAAAGGAGAAGATGGCAAGCCCTCTTATACCCACATCCGCTACGCAATGGACTCCACAGGGCTGGGGATGACGGATAAGCCTAGTTTGTGGGAGTCGAGTGGACGGAATCTGCTTTTAAACAGCAAAGGGGACGATAGAACAGGATGGGTGATGCCAGCCGCATCCGTGGAGGATAACGAGAAGGGGAAAATTGTACAAGTATCAACAAGTGGAACAAGAGAAGTGTTTATTGGATCATGCAGAACAAAACGCATTGAACAGTCTACTAATTATACATTTTCGTGTGATGTTTATATAAATGAGAACGTGAAAAACATAGATTTCTTTTGGTTATCTGATACAGAAGCTGACCCCAAATCAGGGGGTGAATATGTAAATATAAGGATTCCCCTAAGCGATTATGTGCCGGAACGCAACAAATGGGTAAGAATATCGATGGCATTTACCACTTGGGCAAATGACTATACAGGCTATATAAGAATTGATAATAATGGTTCCGTAGAGAGCGGGAAAGTAGCGGTTTTAAAAACTGCTAATCTCAAGCTTGAAAAAGGATTAACTCCCACCCCCTGGACACCTGCCCCCGAAGACTATCCCGAAGACTACGTACAGCCCTACATCGGTATTGCGGTTACAGATAACCCCGTAGCTCCGACAGATGCGAGTGCGTATACGTGGAGCAAGTATGTTGGCGACAAGGGTGATACGGGAGCCACAGGGCCTAAGGGAGACAAAGGTGATACGGGTAATACTGGTGCTGCCGGCACAAACGGCCTGAATGCTGTAACCGGAGAACTGTCCTTAAGCCCTATCATACTTCCTGCCAACGCATCCGGAGCAGTAACAAACTACGCCGGAGCAACAGGCACTTTTAGGCTGTTTGACGGAACCGAAGAAGTAACAAGTGGTGTCACATATAGCCTTGTATCTGCTACCGGTGTTACGGTATCTATTAATAGCAGCACCGGAGCTTATGCAGTATCATCTATGCCCAATAGCACAGATTACGGTACAGCCATGTTTAAGGCAACATATCAAGGTATTACTGTCCAAAAAATCCTTGCAGTTATCAAATCTAAGCAAGGAGTGAAAGGCGATACCGGAAGCGCAGGGGAAAAAGGTGATACTGGGGATAGTGGAATTATCATATCCGACACTGCACCGACCAATCCATATGTTGGACAACTCTGGCAGACAGCCTCCGGTGCCCCTATAAAGCGCTGGGATGGTAGTAAATGGGTAATCTGGTTCCTGGATGTTAGCAATTTAAATGTACAAAATTTAAGTGCGATATCGTCAACTTTGGGATCGGTTGTAAATCCTTACGACACAACAGTCGATGGGGAACATCTTAAAGGTCAGGTTACAATATCCAATGCACTTGTCAGAAATGACTTTACAAATGTAGGATCCGGGCAAAAAGGCTATTGGATACTATCTCCATTGTACTATAGCATGTATCTGGAAGATAGTAAGGGGAAACAGGTTGCCGGTATCGAGTTGTCCGCGGGCTCATTTATGATGTACACTAACAGATACAATAAATGGCTTAATCTGTCGGATGAAATGTTATACGACACCGGATGGGTTGAATTTCCGAAGCTGAAAGGAACCGATGGTAAGATATATGCAAGACGGTATATGGGGCGTAGAATGTTGCGATTTAACTATTTTGTGCTCAATGGAACAGGTGATATAGCAAAACTTACAGGGGATTTTCTTCCACAAAATGATGGTATGTATACAATATCTCCGTGGACAACCACCGGCAGCATCGAAAAAATACAGCTAACGAGTGCGGGGGTAGTAGCCAAGGTTAGTAATACCGCCCCAGGCAACCCAATTACTGGGTTTTTAGAGTATTTTTAAGGGAAAGGGAGATGGAAAAGTATGTTAAGAATACAGGACGTCATGTTTGAGTATGATGATGATGGAAACTTGAATGATTACCGTATAAGTTTTGACATGAACAATGCAAACGATGATTATGTAAATGGCCGTGTTGTGCTGGAAGCTAAAGAGCTAGATGCACAGACAATTATCGAGACCGTACAGAACAAACTTAAAGCTTTAGTCCAGTCATAACCGACTGGGCTATTTTAATGCTTAAAATTGGAGGTATTACATGTGACAGAAGCATTTATTACTGGAATTGTGACGCTCGTGGTTTGCATGATTAACAATCATTATCAGCAGAAACAAACCAGAGAAAGCAGTATGGAAACAATAAACCTTATAAGCTACCGTTTAAAGACACTGGAAGATGAAGTGCGGATGCATAATAATTTTGCACGCCGTATGCCAGTCGTGGAGGAAAAAATCAATGTAGCTAATCACCGGATCGAGGATCTGGAAAAAGAAAGGAATTGAATATGGATCTAACATTTTTGACAAATTATATCAACCCGATAATTTTAGGTATTTGTCTGCTCGTAGGATTTGTAATTAAAACTGCGATTCCCAGACTGCCGAACCGGTACATACCGTTGTCTGCGCTGATTCTGGGAGTTGTGATTGCCATCGTCATGAATTATCCCGGCATCAATGCGGAGGTCGTTCTCGGTGGCATGATAAGCGGTCTGGCAAGTACTGGTCTATATGAGATGTTGCGGAACTTATTAGACAGAGACGGAAAAAAGAAACCAGAGGTACCGGAACAAGATCACACAGAGGGCGAATAAGCCCTCTATTTTAATGGAGGTAGACCATGAAAATAAATAAACTGTTAACCAAAATCAATCTTACGTCAGCAAATAACACAGGACGCATTAAGTACATCGTTATTCATTATGTAGGCGCTACAGGCGGCGCTAAGGCTAATTGCCAGTATTACGCAAGCCAGTATGTCGGTGCATCTGCTCACTATTACGCAGGATTTGGCGGCGAAATCTGGCAGTCCGTTGAGGATAAGGATATCGCATGGCATTGTGGAGCCAAGTCTTATAAGCATCCGGAGTGTCGCAATGCTAACAGCATCGGCGTCGAGCTGTGTGTGCGTAATAAGGGCAGCATGGCTGATACAAGCCGAGACTGGTATTTTGAGGATGCCACAGTTGCAAGTGCTATCCAATTGACACGGGAGCTTATGGCTAAGTATGGAGTGCCAGCAGATCATGTTATCCGACATTACGATGTAACTGGTAAGATATGCCCGAATCCATATGTATATAATCATACTAAGCATACATGGCAAGATTTTAAGGCACAGATCAGCGGACAGCAGTCTATACCGACACCACAACCGGCACAGGCAAGTGCATGGAAGCCCATGGGCACAGCGACATGTGGCGGGAATAGCGTGCGTGTAAGACAGTCTCCGGGAGGGGCAATATTACTATCTCTTAACAAGGGTAACCGGTTTGAGGTTGATGGTCAGACCTCTGGTAGTTGGACACGCGTTAAAGTGCAGTCTATAATAGGATGGATGGCCACACAGTACGTTATACCGGACAAGGTGCAGACTGTACAGCCAGCACAAGCGGCGCAGTCAGTCCCTGCAACAAACAATCCAATTGTCAGAGACGGGCAGATACACTGCAATAACTTCTGCAATGCAGGGCTAAAAGAGGATGGAATCCGGGGGGCTGCGACGGTCAGAGGCGGCGTTATGGTGCTCCAGCAGGCAGCTAACATGGATTATGGTGTCGGGCTTAAGGTAGACGGTATCCCGGGAGCCAAAACGGATGCAGCGCTGAGCGGTCATACTGTCCGGATCGGGGAGTCGCAGGAGATGGTACGCGCACTACAGATATTACTTATGCTGCGTGGATACAATCCTAATGGTGTGGACGGCAGCTTTGGTGCCGGCTGTGATGCGGCAGTGCGGCAGTATCAGAGTGCACATGGCCTTACTGTGGACGGTATTGCAGGATATAATACTTTTAAGAGTTTGATTTCCTAATTTGATAGCCCCTCGGGGCTTTAATCAAATGTCGCCTATAATTAGGAAGAGCTTTTTACAGTTCTTGACTAACATTTGACTAACAAAGTTATAAAAAGATAGATTAAACTACAAAAGTTAGAAAAAGCAAAACCTGTAAAAACCGCATAAAATCAACGTTTTTGGAAAAAATGAAAAGTTATAAAGAGCAAAATCTAAAGTTCGGGACGCAGAGGTCGTGGGTTCGAATCCCGTCGCTTCGATTTAAAAAAGCCTGTAAATACAAGGAAAAACGAAGGTCACTCCATTTTGTGGGGTGACCTGTTTTTATGTCTTGACTAACAATTGACTAACGTTTCTTATTTTGCACTTTTAAACATCCCGCCAAGCGCATCTGCGGCCGCCTCATCTTTTTTGCGAAGGGCGTGCGCATAGATGTCCATCGTGGTAGAAATCTCCGAGTGTCCCAATCTGGATGATACCGTTTTCAAGTCTACCCGGTCAGCAATCAGCAAGGTAGCGGATGTGTGCCGAAGCCCGTGCAAGGTTATTTCTGGTAGTTTCTCTTTGTGGTCTGGATCCTCGTTGTATCGTTTTATAATTTTCTTAAACGCATGATTGGGCGTGCTGATATCCATCTGTGCTCCGTTATCTTTTGTGAATATATGCCCTTCACCCTGCCAATATGACCCCAGGGACAGCCTTTCCACGTTCTGCGCAGATTTATATTGTTTAAGCATTTTCATCACATCTAGGGGCATTGAGACCGTTCTAACGGATGAATAATTTTTAGGCGCCTTCGTAATCTGTCCTTGTTTTGTTCTTGCGGCTGACTTTGTAATGCTGATTGTGTTATTTTTAAAGTCTACATCGTTCCATGTTAAGGCAATCGATTCGCCTAACCGGAATCCCCCAAACAGCGCGAGAAAGAAAAATATCTTTTGCTGTAATGGGACGGTATGCGTTTCAAAGTGTCTAGCTGATGGCGAACCATCTTTTCTTATTCTTCCGCCACTGGATGTCGTATATTCCTCGTCCAGATAATCCAGGAATGTTTTTGCTTGCTCCAGCGTAAAGTATTTTATGTCCGCAACTGATCTATCCGGCTTGGGTGGTTTAACCCTTTTGCAGGGATTAGACTCTATCAGCTGCCATTGTACGGCGGTATTCAGGGTGCTGCTGATGATTTGATGGATCCGCTTGATTGTGTTTGCCTTATAGGGTTTTTTCTTTCCTTGAACGGTATATCCGTCTTTTAACAGCTTGTTATAAAAATCCTGAATGTGCAGCGGACGTATTTGGCTTAACTTCAGGTGCCCGATTTCGGGCACGATAAGATTATTCAGGGAGCTTTCACAACGTTCGATTGAGGTCTGTTCCATTTGCTTTTGTGCGTAGTCTTTCAGCCAAAGCTCAACATAATCTTTATAAAGCATTTTACCGCCATTAAGATATTGCCCGGATATAACCTTATCTTCGAATTCAACTACAAATTTTTCCAGGGCTTTTCGGTTTTGCCGCTCGGTCTTGTCCGGATCCGGAATAAACGTAGCAGTCTCTATAATCTGCGTGCCGTCCGATTTTCTGCCGTTACTGACGGTTATTTGATATCCTTTTCCACGTTTTCTTATACTGGCCATGATATCCTCCTTAAAAATGGGTATAAAAAATACACCTGTACAGGTGTGGGAGGCTTGTGGTACAATATATGTGTTGAGTATATATGTACCGGCCTCGCGCCTGTATAGTATCTATGTTAAGCCGCTTCTGATTGCCGTCAGGGGCGGTTTTGCATTGTTGACTTTTCTATATATTTTGCTATAATACACTTAACAAGACAGCCGACAGGTAGGTGCACACTACCCTACCGGCGAAAAATAATAGTTCCTATCAGAGATAGTCGCCTAATCTTTACCAGAGAGCAGGGCGGCTATTTCTTATTTGTATATTTGAGAATGGCGACAATCAGGCTTGCTGTTGTCAGAACAACCATTAACGTCTCATATGTACTCATAAGGCATCTCCTCCTTCCACAAGACTCGGAACGGATAGAGAGCCGCCGCCTGTTCGGCTGCCCGGGTAAATATATTATTTATTTCAATCCACGCTAAGCGGGTGGATTTTTGTTATTTTACAATTTTATAATCATCAGCGTATTTCCCATCGAGCCAAATCTTTATTACCAATGGGTCGTCGCTACTATAAAAGAAAGCCACGTCCCCATCTTCAAGCCGTCCTTGAACACTGTAAGGCAGACTGTCAGTGTCGAGTGATTCATCCTCTTTTACGGATTCTATAACTTCTTGAGCAAATTGACCTTGGTCGATAGAAGTCATATCGTTCCAGTCCACGGATTTCAAAATATTTGCTGTGTACATGAATGCTGTGTCATCTCCAGCAGTCTCAATATTTACGATGCTTTCTTTTGGGTTAATTTCACTTTTTGAGCTCCCACACCCGGGTAATGCAAGCGCGAGCAGGCAGACGAATATTATAATTTTCTTTTTCATACACTTTCTCCTCGTATAATAAGTTTGTAAATATATACTTTAGCCACATAGATGGTTAACTCTTTGGCAATCTCAGATATGAAAATGGCGTTTTTAGCTTGCGATATCATTCAGAGTTCAAACGTATGCGCCTGATTGAGATAGACTTCAAACCTATCATACTCTAAGTCATATGTGCTTTCCTTTTCAATTACTGTAGCTCCTGCTTTTACGTCACGTACATCTGACGAGAATCCAACCTTCGCTATATCATCCCCCTGATAAAAAACGGCAATATATTCTATTTCATCTATATCAACATCACCGTTATTCTTGATTTCAATTATTAATCCACTGTCGCCCTTATTAGCATTTACATCTACATCCGCAGCATGATTTTCATATCCACGATTGACACCAAGCTCAATTGATGCGGCTGTTTCTATTTTATTGTAAGAATCTGGGGCTTCCATTCTAGATACTACAGTGCTCCCCGGTAAAATCATGTCATGCCCGTCACTAGCTACATCAATGGTATTCCCAGATTCATCTTTATACAAAATCTGGGCGTCCAGTTCGTCGATAACGGTATCACTGTTGTTTTGGATAAATACGCAAACATCACCCTTTAAAGTCGGCACCGCATTGATAGCTACTTGTTGCAATACAACGTTTTCATCGGTAGCAGATTTTTCGACTGTTTCATTTGCACTTCCCAATGTTGTTTCTTGTTTAGATTCAGGTTCATACCCTGTAGTCGATGATTCATCATTCTTGCTTTCACCACAAGCCACAGATCCCATTGCCAGAGTTAGCATAATGGTTGCAATAACTATTTTCTTTTTCATTGATTCTTCTCCTTTGCTTTGCAAATATTTATTTTAATCACGTGAGGGGTTAAACTTTACTTTTACCGACTGTTCTTTTGCTCTATTTTAATCTCAATTCAATAAGTTCTTCAGCATACCCAAAATATCTTGCTATCTGCCCAACCGTATCGCAATGACATTCAGCCAGATTATCCTCTGGTATTAAAAAGTGCATTGCAAATGTATTTGCCTCAATTTCCAGACGATCAACCGACAGCATAGTATGCTTTCGTAGAAATGGAGTATTTGCGTTCGGATGATAAATGCTGTGACCTAACTCATGCGCACAGGTAAATCTTTTCCAGTGGGAATCAAGATTGTAATTTATGTGAATCTGTTTAATTCGCAGAAACTTATTATAATATCCGTTAATGGTTCCCAAATCTTCAAACAGTACGATTGTTCCCATGGCAGCCGCCATATCAAAAGGGTTGGTTGTACGATATTTCTTTTGCAGATAGCTGACATCTTCCCCAATAGTCAATCCGCATCACCTCACTTACGGTATTTTTTAGGTGTGAATTTCTTCTTTGCATTGATTTTAGCAATTCTCAGACTGTTCTCAAGACTGATTTTAAGTAATTCACGAGTTTCATCATCCAATGGCTCGCCACTGAAGGCAAGAGCAGCCTGGTCATTCTCCAGCTCTTCGAGTGTGTTTAGCAGCATTTTTGCAATATCCCGCTCATCCTTCGATGTGAGTGTCGGCTCTTTCTTTTCGGGTTCTTTTCCAGTCATTAAATAATCAATAGTAACCCCGAAATAGTCAGCGATTTTCTGAAGTTTATCCCTCTTAGGTTCGCTTCGACCATTTTTCCAATCACTAAAGGTTGACTTTGTTATTCCCGTTCCCCTTACAACATCGGCATCCTTTAGACTTTTTTCGTCTCTTAACTTGCAATATATTTCATACATAAATTTACACTCCTAAAAAGTTTTAAAATCCGTACAAAAAGTATTGACAAGTTCTGATATCCATACTATAATACATTTATAAGTTCGGAAATCAAAACAAACCATAAAATTTGTATAGCTATAATATATTCGGCAAAATTATTATAACTGATTTCCGAACTAAATGCAATAGAAAAGTTCGGAAAGGAGGAAAAATGCACGCAATATATAAAAAATATGAGAAGCTAAGAGATAACCGCGGTGTTACGGATTATCGAGTTGCTGAGGATGCGGATGTAACTCGATCCACTTTTAGCGATTGGCGTTCCGGAAGAAGCTATCCCAAATTTGAGAAACTACAAAAGATTGCTGCTTACTTCGGCGTACCAATCGAATATTTCCTAGAATAACACATTAGCTGTCCGATAAATAGGACAGGAAAGGAGGAGGTGTGAGAGATGTTAAGGCATTTTATAACGAAATATAGAGAAAATGGAAAACAATATGCAGAATCTTGGCTACAGTTCAATATTTTGGGGAAATGCTTTTGCTTTTCAGAGAAAAGAATTGAAATATAAAAGCCACTATCCTAAGACAGTGGTTTCTGTGGAAGAGGAGGATAAATGAAGAATAAATTTGAGCAGCGTTTAAAAGAACTTGAGAGAAAGTCAAAGTATTACGATCTAGCAACTGAAAAAGTAATCATCAATGAGGACTTAGAAAAAGATATTGACGATATCTGGGTGGAAAGTAATTTCGAAGAACTAAATAAAAAAGTAGACGCTTCGAAAAGCGCCTACAAATTCATTACCGTAGCCCTTGTATCCGCCGTTTTAGTTTTTGTTCATCAGCTATTTTCTTTCCAACGACCCGACTAAGTTCCGTGGAATTTCCGAATCTGTAAAGGACGTCCGTCAAGATATCTTCAAGTTCGGATTTTGAAATAGTGTCGCCTTTTGAATGGGCTGTAATACTTTTTGAGACGATACTTCTTACATCGTTTTCAAACATAGCCACGCCTCCTTTCTTCGACTGGTGCTGGAACATCGGTCGATAATACATGATATTGTGCGAATGTGCGTTCGCTATACAATATATGGTATCACATAGATAGGAGGAAATCAATGGATAAATATGAATTATCTGAAATTCTAAGAAGAGAAAGGACGAATCAAGGACTTACAATTAAGCAGCTGGCTGAAAAGGCGGGGGTTACTACAAGAGCGATTGATTACTGGGAGGCAAAGCAAAAGGTAATGTCAATTGAGAGTGCAGATAAGATTTTTAAAGCACTAGGAATCAGCATAACAATAGGCTATGAGCCAGAAAAGGAGGTGTAAGAGATGACTCTTATTATTATTCAAATTTGGACTTTGGTAATGCAGGTATTCATATTGATTTCAATAATTCAGATGACAGCAGGGAATTTCAAAGAAGATAGAGCCCGAAAAAAAAGGTACAAGACTCACAGATCAGTAAAGGCGGTTTGCCCTAAATGCAACTATGGACATTTTCGAAGGTACATAATTATAAAACCCAAAACTGGAAAATGCCCATATTGCGGGGCTGACGTCAAGTATAAAAAAAAGAAATACAACGTGGGTTATAATTACCGATAATTGTCTGGGATGGAAGTGTCTTGATGGCGTTTACCGCCGACTGCAAGACCAAACATATCACCATTATCCTGATAGGAGATGTCATAAAAGTTGCCAGATCCTAAATCCATTTCAATTTTGTATGTTTTTCGTGAAGTGGTTACAAAGCGCTCCACGTCTTTATTTCCAATGATAAATGAATCATCTCCGCCTTCATGGAAAGCAAAATAACCGCCAAATGCGCTATAAGGCTCTATGACAAAAGGAGTGGTGATTGAAAGAGCATCGTAATCAATTTCATATTTCCTGGATATTCGATTGGTTGATGCTACATTGGCAGAATCAATGGTAAGGAACCCGTCACTATAGCCTTCAGAAAGATGAGTGGAGGAATAGTCTCCGGATTCATAAAGTCTCAAATTCAAGATTGATATTGGGAGGGCGGACTCGTTTGAAAATGTCAGATACAAGTAAAACAATTTATCTGCATTGTTTGAAATTTTCTTCTGTGGAGTGATGATTAATTTCATTTTCTCATTTTTGCATCGAGCAACTTCGTTTTTAACAAGTATGGATACAGATATCGTAGAAAGTAAGCAAGAAACAAGAGCAATAAATAC
>ENA-UOOI01002508-UOOI01002508.1-fermentation-metagenome-genome-assembly--contig:-NODE-2508-length-15740-cov-4.235448_pt1 | contig 15740 bp, 13 predicted proteins | sample MGYA00245779_ERZ724027 | MGnify/ENA primary metagenome ERZ724027 (study PRJEB28704, sample SAMN03018318) | fermentation metagenome | biome: anthropogenic terrestrial biome; feature: soil; material...
AAATATTTGATTGTACGAACCATCTGGCTTGTATAAGAATTCTCATTGTCATACCATGAAACTACCTGCACCTGAGTTGTTCCATTCCCGAGAGGAAGAACCATAGTCTGTGTAGCATCAAACAATGATCCAAAAGTCATGCCGAGAATATCACTGGATACGATTTCATCTGTGTTGTATCCAAAGGATTCGTCAGAAGAAGCTTTCATCTTTTCATTGATCTGTTCAGCAGTTACATCGCCCTCAACAACTGCATTCAACAGTGTTGTAGAACCAGCCGGAACCGGTACACGCTGAGCAGCACCGATCAGTTTGCCCTTTAATTCAGGAATAACAAGGCCAATGGCTTTTGCAGCACCAGTGCTGTTAGGAACGATATTTACTGCAGCTGCACGAGATCTTCTGAGATCGCCTTTCCTCTGCGGTCCGTCAAGAATCATCTGATCCCCTGTATAAGCATGGATTGTGCACATGATACCAGATTTAATGGGTGCAAGTTCATTAAGTGCCTTTGCCATAGGAGCCAGGCAGTTTGTTGTACAGGAAGCAGCTGATATGATTGTGTCTTCCGGTTTCAGAGTTTCGTGGTTTACATTGTAAACGACTGTTGGCAGGTCATTTCCTGCCGGAGCAGAGATAACAACTTTACGAGCGCCAGCATTGATATGTGCCTGAGCTTTTTCTTTTGATGTGTAGAATCCTGAGCACTCGAGAACTACATCAACTCCAAGTTCGCCCCATGGGCAGTTATTTGCATCCGGGAATGCATAAATTTTGATATTCTGTCCGTCTACGGTGATGGAATCGTCATCCGATTCTACTTTATCAGCCAATGTATATTTTCCCTGTGATGAATCATATTTTAACAAATGAGCCAACATCTTTGGTGATGTCAGATCGTTAATAGCTACGACTTCGTATCCCTCCGCGCCAAACATCTGTCTGAAAGCAAGGCGGCCGATACGTCCAAAACCATTAATTGCTACTTTTACTGCCATGATTTTTATTCCTCCTAAAGTGTTTTGATTTCATTGAGTTTCTCAGATTGTTAAAGAAACATCAACCTATTTACATTCTACCTAATTTTAACCAAAATTACAATACCAGATTCATAAATTCTGGTTTTTTCTGCCTGTAAAGTGCATAATATCTGTATCCACATTTTAAGAGCAGTTCCGATACCCGGTCAAAACCGAAAGCGATCTGTCTGGGAGTATGCCCATCCGCACCGATTGTAATCAGTTCCCCGCCAAGTTCCCTATATCTTTTCAGTACATCTTCTTTCGGATTCGACTTGTCCTGACGGGAACGATACCCTCCAGTATTTACTTCCATAGCCACGTTATACTTGATCAGCTGTTTCAAAATGGCATCAATCTCATCACTGTAATCGGCATAATTATAGGCACCAGCCTCCTCATCCAGGTATCTGGACAGATAGTCCATATGACCCAGACTCTGAAAACCATGAAAGCTGTCAAGATTTTCAGCCGTTGCTGCAAAATATCTGCGGAGCAGTTCCTTTTGACTGCCTTCTGGGATTTTGCCTGGTATCGCAGGATCATTTCCATCCAGAAGATGCATAGAGCCTATGACAAAGTCAAAAGGGTATTCATTCACATAATTTGAAAGCCATTCTTTCAAATGCAGCTGCAGCCCCAGCTCAACACCTGCACGAATCTCAATGAGTCCTTCATACTTCTCCTGCACTCGCTCGATGCTTCGAAGATAAGACTCTGTATCGAGCTGAAACGCCTCTTCTTCACCCATCTGGTGAAAGTCTCCTCCAAAATCTTTGTCATAATGATCCGTGAAGCAGATATTGTCAAGACCAAGCTCGATGGCCTTTTGAACCATCTCTTCCATTGGTGCTTCACTGTCTGTGGAAAAACTCGTGTGCATATGTGAATCAGCTATCATAGTATTGTTCCTCCCGCCGCTACATATCCATCTTTATAAAGTACCAGGGCCTGTCCCGGCGTAACAGCCCTTACCGACTCCGGGAAATAACAGGTGAGCTCATCTTCTCCTGTCCTTTTAGCCGTACAGGATGCCCCCTTATGTCCATAGCGGATTTTTCCTGTAAAATCCATGGATTTTCCTATCGGAAGGTCCTCAATTCCCATAAAATTCAACTTGTCCGCGCGTACCGTATGCGAGAACACATCCGACTCGTCCCCGATCACGACTTCATTCGTCTCCGGGCGTATCTCTAATACGAAGATACGTTTCCCAGCGGCAATCCCAAGTCCTCTTCGCTGTCCGACAGTATAGTGTGTAATTCCGTGATGTCTGCCGATCACCCGACCGGATGTATCTACAAAATTGCCCTCCGGCATCTCTTTTCCCGTCTCATTCTCAATAAATGAAGCGTAATCATGATCAGGGACGAAACAGATTTCCTGACTGTCCTTCTTATGTGCGACCGGAAGCCTGATTTGACTTGCTATTTCACGAATCTGATCTTTATGATAAGCTCCAACCGGCATCAATGTGCGGGCCAGTTGTTCCTGCGTCAGATTATACAGAGCATATGTCTGATCTTTTGCAGATGTAACCGAATTCTGAATCGCATATCGTCCACCTGGCAGGTGTGCGATCTGTGCATAATGACCGGTGGCAATGTAATCCGCCCCAATCGCAAGGCTCCGCTGCAGGAGGGCTTCCCATTTCACATAACGATTACAGGCAATACACGGATTTGGCGTTCTTCCATGGAGATATTCATATTTAAAATACTCTATGACATCCCTTTGAAACTCCTCTTTAAAATTCATGACATAGTAAGGAATATCAAGAACCCGAGCCACCTTTCTGGCGTCTTCAACCGCAGAGAGGCCGCAGCATCCCCCATTTTCTTCCAGTGAACATTCGTCCTCATCCTGCCAGATCTGCATGGTAACTCCGATCACATCATAGCCTTGTTCTTTTAAAAGATAGGCAGCCACAGAGGAGTCCACTCCTCCTGACATTCCTACCACTACTTTCTTCGACATTTTAATACTAATCCTCTTTTTCTTTTGCTGCTTCAATGTTGCTTCTTCATAAAGTCTTCGTAAAGTGGCGACATGCTTCTGAGCCGCTTAACGATTGCCTTTATCTTCTCTACAGTGATGTCAATGTCTTCCTTTGTCGTATCTTCTCCCAATGTCATGCGAAGTGACCCATGTGCAGTCTCATGCGTAAGACCAATGGCGAGCAATACATGAGACGGATCCAGGCTTCCCGATGTACAGGCGGATCCGCTGGATGCTGCAATCCCTTCCATATCAAGCATAATCAGGAGGGATTCACCCTCTACAAATTGAAAGCTGATATTTACGTTATTTGGAAGACGACGCACACGATCTCCATTCAGGCGACAATATGGAATCTCTCTCAGAATTCTGTCGATCATATAATCGCGCAGCTGAACTTCTTTCTTTGTTCTGGATTCCATAGAGTTCCATGCACGGCTGGCAGCCACACCATATCCAACAATTGCGGGGACATTTTCCGTACCTGCGCGTCGTTTTCTCTCCTGCGCTCCGCCATGGATAAGGGAGTGTATCTTTACGCCCCTTCTGATATATAAAAAGCCGATCCCTTTCGGCCCGTTAATCTTATGACCACTGGAGCTAAGCATATCTATGTTGCATGCAGCAACATCAATCGAGACCTGACAGAATGCCTGTACGGCATCCGTATGAAAAAGGATCTCATGTTCCTTAGCTATTTTCCCGATGTCCTGAATTGGTTCGATCGTACCGATCTCATTATTCGCATACATCACCGAGATCAGTATTGTCTCGGGAGTAATAGCACGTTCAAGTTCTTTCGGATCCACCATACCCTTCTCATCCACATCCAGATAAGTGACCTTTGCTCCTCTTTCCCTTTCCAGATATTCGCAAGTATGAAGAACGGCGTGATGTTCGATTTTCGTCGTGATTATGTGATTTCCTCTTGATTTGCAAGACTCAAACGCGGCTATAATCGCCCAGTTATCGGACTCACTTCCGCCCGCGGTAAAGTAGATCTCCTCCGGAGAGACACCTAGTACGTCCGCAATCTGGCTTCTTCCTTTATCCACCGCTTCTTTGCTCTTTCCTGCGATTTCATAGATACTGGAAGGATTGCCGTACAGTTCGCCAAAATACGGAATCATGGCATCTACTACTTCCGGTGCCGTCTTGGTTGTAGCTGCGTTATCTAAATAAATCATGCTGTCAATCTCCTTTAATCCATTATAAAGTATCACCGCAATCAGGTTCTGTCAAGGCCCGCTCCGACATACATTTATTCTAAGTATATAAAAATCAGGTGTATGATGTCACGCAAAAAAACATTGCTCTTGGGTACTATAATTCTCACCGGAACAGGCTTTTTAACCCGAATCATAGGGTTCTTCTATAGAATATTCCTGTCACATACAATCGGTGCCACGGGTATGGGGATTTATCAGCTTTTATCGCCCGTCTCCTTTCTGTGTGCGGCCATATGTATCGGCGGATTCCAGACAATCATGTCCAGAACCATTGCGGCAAAAAATGCCGTAGGATCCAAGAAGGGCGGATTTGATGTGCTTTTCGTCGGAACAGGTTTTTGTGTCTGTCTCTCTGTCCTGGCTGCATGTCTCATCCGTATTTTTTCGAATTTTATCGCCATACATATTCTGGGTGAACCGGAAACTGCCAGGATGCTCGACATCCTTGCGCTGTCAGTTCCTGTGTCTACGATACATACCTGTATCATTTCCTATTATTACGCTCGAAAAAAGACAGGAATTCCGTCAGCCAGCCAGCTCCTGGAACAACTTATCAGAGTCCTCTCTTCCTATCTCGTATATCAGATCATGATAAGTCGGGGAATAAAGCCGGACGCAATAATGACCGTAATTGGACTGCTTGCAGGGGAAGCTGGTGCCAGCTTGTTCACTTTGATTGCAATTGCCTGGGAGTGTTCCAAATATAATTACCATTTTCACCTCAGCGAGGCTGAAAAGAACTTCAAGGAGCTTTTTACACTCTCCTATCCGCTCACGGCAAACAGAATCTGCATCACCTTGCTGCACAGTGTGGAAGCCGTCCTGATTCCAAGCAGGCTGCGCCTGTGTGGTTTATCCAACAACCAGGCGCTCGCAACTTATGGTATTATAACCGGCATGGCTCTTCCCATGGTCCTCTTCCCAAGTGCCCTGACCAGTTCAGTGGCGGTTATGCTGCTTCCAAGTGTTGCCGAAGACCAGGCCGCTGGAAATGATGAAAATGTAAAAAAAACGATCGAAGTCACGATAAAGTATTGTCTTATATTGGGTATCTTTGCAGTCGGTGTCTTCTGCGCCTACGGTAATGCCATCGGAACACTTCTTTTTCAAAATGAAGAGGCCGGCAAATATCTGCAGATCCTGGGATTTATCAGTCCGTTTTTGTATCTGAATTCCACCCTGACCAGTATATTGAATGGTCTGGGAAAAACGCGTCTTTGTTTTTATCAGAACATCGCAGGATTGTCCATCCGAATCCTGTTTGTGCTGTTTGCTATTCCGTCATTCGGCGTCAAAGGATACCTCTGGGGTCTTCTGTTCAGTGAACTTGTCTCCAGTGTTTTAAATGTAATCTTTCTGAAAAAAAGCGCCCGTTTTTCGTTCAATGCCATGCAGTGTATCTTAAAGCCATCAGGCCTGCTCATGATCGCTTTAGGAGTTAGTTTTTTTGCCGATGCGATCCTGGGAAGATTCATGGCCGGAAATAGTATCCTGAATCTAATCCTTGTCATTCTGGTCATGGGGAGCAGCTATCTTTCCTTTTATCTGCCCACAATACGGAGACTGAAAGCATAAATCAGATATTCCCATACCGTTCCTTTGGCACATAGGCCTGTACTTTTATGCCCTCCGGCAGATACTCTTCCGAAACCAGTTGTCCAAAGGATCGGATCAAAGCTACCTTAGATGCCTCTGTGTAAGGATATAGCCGATCGATAAAGATCTGCTGTGATTTTATAATTTCTTCCAGAGTGCCTTTGATCTGATCCGGGCCTTTTAGATATTTCAATGAGGTTTTCAGTATATAATCCGCATGGGGATCTGTAAAATTATGCTCTTCCGGATTTCTTTTATCCTGCTTATTGAACAGAGTCAGTACCGTCTTATCTTGTGCACCAAGCTGTTTCAAGGTATCATATACCACCTGCATCTGCTGTTCCATCTGTGGATTCGATGCATCGACAACATGAATCAGAATATCCGCATACCTTGCTTCTTCCAGGGTGCCCTGAAATGCCTCAATCAGATGATGGGGCAGCTTATTAATAAAGCCAACGGTATCCGTCAGCAATACCTGCTGTCCTCCCGGAAGATCCAGCACACGAGTCGTAGGATCAAGCGTTGCAAACAACTGATCTTCCTCCAGAACATCTGCATCTGTCATCACATTGAGGAGTGTAGACTTCCCGGCGTTGGTATATCCTACAATGGCACAGACCTTTAATTGTCCTTTCTTTCTCTTTTCCCGAATGAGATCCCGATGTTTTTGGACTTCTTGCAGTTCTCTTCGAAGAGCAGCGATCCGGTCTGTAATCAGACGGCGGTCCATCTCCAGCTTTTTCTCTCCCGGTCCTCTGGTTCCGATTCCTCCACCCAGTCTGGACAAAGAAGAACGTAGCCCCACAAGCCTTGCCTGACGGTATTTCAACTGGGCCAGCTCAACCTGGATCTTCCCTTCACTGGTTTTTGCTCTGGATGCAAAGATATCCAGAATCAGAAGTGTTCGGTCCATAACCTTGCATTCCAGTTCATCTTCCAGATTTTTCATCTGAGCCGGAGAAAGCTCATCGTCACAGATAATACCATCTGCTTCCCTTACATACAGCATCTGCCTTATCTCATCAATCTTTCCCTTCCCCACATACGTTCCAGGATGAATTGATTCCCGGTTCTGCACGACCTGTTCAACCACCTCGGCACCGGCAGTATTCGTAAGTTCTGCAAGTTCTTTCATAGACCAATAAACTTTTTCCTCCTGCCCCTGGCCTGCTACACCGACAAGAATCACACGTTCTTTTCTTTTTTCAGATTCAAAAAGATCTTCCATATCTCCTCCTTTTAACGGCTCTGAAGGAACAAGTTTTCGCGAACGGCCGTCTCGTTTTCCGGATACTGCTGCACAAAGACGTTCATCTTTTCCTTCGCTGTTTTAAAATCAAGTTTATTTTCATAGACGACAATCTCATTAAACAACAAGTTCTCCTTATCTTTATTATCTGCCTTTTCAAGGCCTGTCTGTATGTCAGAGAGTGCATCATCATAATTTTTATCTGCAATGTCACAGAGTGCAAGACCATTATAAGCGGCTGCCGAATCCTTGTTTTCGTCGAGATACCGCTGATACAATTTTCGCGCGGATACCTGATTCTGGTTCTTCAGATAAATCTGTCCCAGCAGCCAGACAGCCTCATCGACTCCCTCATCGACCGCTTCTTTCAAGACTTTGGACGCTTTATCATAATCCTGCAGATAATATAAGATACGTCCCTGCTCATACTGTTCCTCTGCTCCCCTGGGTTCTTTTTTAACAGTCTCTTCCAGATATGCCGCACCATCTGCCTCACGGTTATTGCCCGCATAAATCAAATAGACTCTGATATAATTGTCATATCCAGGGTTCTTTGCAAGCGAAGCTTTGAAATCAGCTTTGGCCTTTTTCTCCTCATTCTGCCCGAGATAAATCCTGCCCCTCATAAAGCTGGCATCTGCATCATCATGTTCTTTGATCAGGCGGCTGTAAAGTTTTATTGCTCTTTTCGTATCTCCACTGCCTTCGCAGGCCTCAGCGAGATAATACATCACATCACATTCGAACTCCTCAGATTTAAATCTAAGCTTATTTCGGCAGTCATCAAGATAAGTGACTGCATTCTTATAGTCTCCCATTTTCAGATAGGTAATTCCTATCATGCGGCTGGATTCTACTTCCAGTTCAGAATCTTCCTTGGCTTTTAAAAAACTCGCAAGTGCTGTATTATAATCATTCTCTTTTAATGATTTCACACCCAAGTCATATGCACCGGTATAATCTTTCGGTCCGCAGGCTGACATAAAGATGAGCAGACTGCTTAAGACCGTAAGGATCCTTCGTTTCTTCAAAGTTTTTTCTCCATACAAATTTCTCAGTCTGAAATTATCAGGTTTTCTTGTCTCATTACTTCAATTACCTGATCTACGCAGGTTTCACACAGCGCATCCTCTGCAGCTTCCACCATCACACGAATTACAGGTTCCGTTCCGCTTTCACGGACCAGGATTCTTCCTTCCCCCCCAAGTGATTGTTTCACCTCTGCAATCGCTTTTTTAACAGCTGAATTCTCTTTTGCCGCCTTCTTATCGGCTACTTTCACATTCTTCAGGCACTGCGGATATATCGTGATTTCTTTTGCCAGTGTATGAAGTGAAGTCTTCTTTTCAAGAATTACTTCCATAACCATCAAAGATGTCAGAATCCCGTCGCCTGTCGAAGCATGTTTGCTGAATATGATATGGCCCGACTGCTCTCCGCCCAGAGAATAGCCGTTTGCCATCATATTCTCACATACATGGCGATCCCCGACAGCCGTTTTTTCATAACGAATCCCCTCTCGGTCACATGCTTTGTAAAGTCCCAGGTTTGACATAATTGTTGTGACAATCGTATTCTGATCTAATCTTCCCTGCTCTTTCAAGTACTTTCCACAGATAAACATAATCATATCGCCGTCCACGACTTCACCTTTTTCATCAACAGCGATACAGCGATCCGCATCTCCGTCATAGGCAAACCCTACGTCCAACTGATTATCTCTTACAAACTGCTGTAAAGCTTCAATGTGAGTAGAACCACAGTCTTTGTTGATATTTGTACCATCCGGATTGTTGCTGATCACGTATGTTTTTGCACCTACTGCATCAAAAACACTTTTTGCAATGGAAAAGGAGCTGCCATTTGAACAGTCCAGACCAACACGGATATTTTTAAACGAACGCGTCGGAATCGAGATCAGATGTCCAATATAGCGGTTTCTTCCCGCTGAGAAATCGATGGTTCTCCCGATATCTTTCCCTATTGCAAATGGAACCTTTGGTTCTTCCTGATCGATGTAATTCTCTATCTGCTCTTCAATCTCTGATTCCAACTTCTGCCCCTGTCCGTTTATGACCTTGATTCCATTGTCATAATATGGATTGTGGCTGGCTGAAATCATGATTCCACAGTCAAAATTCTCAGTTCTCACAACATATGACACACTCGGTGTAGTAGTCACATGAAGCAGACAGGCATCTGCACCGGAAGCAGTAAGTCCCGAAGCAAGAGCATATTCAAACATATAACTGGAACGACGAGTATCTTTTCCAATCACAATAGACGCCTTGTGATCTTTTCCGAAATACCAGCCCAGAAAACGCCCTACTTTATATGCATGCTCTACTGTCAAATCGATATTAGCTTCCCCGCGGAAACCGTCCGTACCAAAATATTTTCCCATGATTTTGATCTCCCTATAGTTATGATTTCTTTTTAAGCTTCAACTTTGTTTTCGTACAGGTTTTTGTCATAGATGCCGTCTGCAATCAGCCTGCAAAATGCGTCTTTTACTGAATCTTTATCTTCCTGATATGTAACTCCAAACCAATTGGAAGTGGTCTTTAATACCTTTACCTGTGCCCTGCCTTTATGTAGAAGTTCATCGATAAAGGTTGGCAGAAGATATTCTGTCTTTTCATCATCCTTATGATTTATTAAAAATTCGGCAAATCCTTCTTCAAGTTCATCCAAGAACTCCTGCCGCAGTCCCCACATATTCATGGACACCAAGGATTCGGGGTCGAGTGGAGTAAAGCCTTTTTCGTCCTGTACTGCAGCACCCTGAGCTGTCTTTACAATATTGGAGGTTTCATTGATTCCTATCAGATTCCCCCGTTCATCGGTCGTACAGACCCCACGGGTCACTCCGCCGTTGTCACTGAGTGTATTTTCCAGCACAAATCCAGCCATGCTGACAGGGTGAACACCCTTTTCTATAGTATGCTCGCAAGTCAGGTCCTTGTGCAGCTTCACAAAGGGTTCTTTTCCATAATAATCATCAGCATTAATGACGGCAAACGGTTCATGAATAACATCTTTTGCACAGAGAACCGCCTGCCCTGTCCCCCAGGGCTTCGTTCTCTTTTTTGGTTTCTCGAATCCTTCTGGTAGATCATCCAACTCCTGATAAGCATATTGCACCTCTGTCAGCTGTTCAATCCTGTGTCCGATCATCTGTTTAAAATCCTCTTCAAGATCTTTTCGAATTACAAAGATTACTTTATTAAATCCTGCCTCCAGCGCATCGTGTATCGAATAATCCATGATCACCTCTCCACATGGCCCCACTGGTTCCAGCTGTTTAATTCCTTTGCCAAAACGGCTGCCAATTCCGGCTGCCATAATCACCAATGATGTTTTTTTCATGATATCTCTCTCCTCATGCTTTATCTTTTTTTGCTTCCCTCTCCTACTTATTCGTGTCGAGAATTCATGCAGTATTTTCCAGACTGCTGAGTTTTGCGGACTGATCTGCGGCAATTAAACTGTCGATCAGATCATCCAAGTCTCCGTCTAATACTTCCTGAAGTTTGTGAAGTGTCAGTTTGATCCGATGATCGGTCACTCTTCCCTGTGGAAAGTTATACGTTCTGATCTTTTCCGAACGATCACCCGATCCGACCTGGCTTCTCCTTGCCTCGGCCTCTGCATCATGCTGCTTCTCAAGTTCCATATCATAAAGGCGGGAACGCAGAACCTTTAAGGCTTTGTCCTTGTTCTTGAGCTGTGATTTTTCATCCTGACAAGATATAACAATCCCTGTCGGTATATGAGTCAGACGCACAGCTGAATCTGTAGTATTGACACACTGACCGCCATTTCCAGATGCACGGAACACATCGAACTTGCAGTCCTTCATGTCAAGGTGAAAATCTATTTCCTCTGCCTCTGGCATGATCGCCACTGTAATTGTGGACGTGTGGATTCTTCCGCCGCTCTCGGTCTCGGGTACACGCTGTACCCTGTGAACACCACTCTCATACTTCATCCTGGAATATGCGCCGGTACCGTTAATCATGAATGTGACTTCTTTAAAGCCTCCAATTCCATTCTCATTCACACTGATCATCTCTGTTCTCCAGTTACGGTTTTCAGCATATTTAACATACATACGATAGACTTCGGCTGCAAACAGTGCCGCCTCATCTCCTCCGGCACCTGCTCGGATTTCAACGATGACATTCTTGTGATCGTTCGGGTCTTTCGGAAGAAGCAGGAGCTTCAGTTTGTCCTCAAGTTGTTCCGTCTGTTTTTTTGCATCAAACAGCTCTTCTTTGAGCATTTCACGCATTTCATCATCCTTTTCGCCTTCCAACATGGAGATGCTGTCCTCGATGACCTGACGGTTGTTCTTATATTCCTGATAGGCATCTGCAATTGGCTGCAATTCCGCCTGTTCTTTCATTAACTTTTGAAATCTGGCCGAATCAGCGGCCACGTCGGGCTGGGCTAACTGACGCAAAATTTCTTCCAGGCGAATTGAAATATCGTCTAGTTTATCAAACATTAGGTTCTCCTTTACTTATTTTATGACCACCTTGCCGACATCACGCGTGGAAGTCCGGCAAGATCTCTGATTATCTTTATATCTCTATATCCATTCTGAAATAATATATCCTTTACCAAATCTGCCTGATCGTATCCGATCTCCATGACAAGGCGCCCTCCGCTTTTCAGATATCCACGTGCCTCATCTGCAATCTTTCTATAGAAATACAGGCCATCCTCATGTCCATCCAATGCCAGAATTGGTTCGTGTTCACTGACTTCCCTCATGAGACCTTTGATATCCTTTGTCGGAATATAAGGCGGATTGGCCGTGATCATGTCGTAGGTTCCATTGATCTTGTCAAAGAGATCACTGAGGATGAACGCACAATTATTCACTTTTTGTCTATTGGCATTCTCCATTGCCACTGTAAGTGCCTCTTCTGACACGTCACTTCCTGTTCCAATCACAGACGCATGGCGAATCAGTGTAAGGATTACACAGCCACTTCCAGTACAAAGATCAAGGACACTGTTGTGGGGTTTCAGGTATTTTAACGATTCTTCCACCAGAGTTTCCGTATCCTGTCTGGGAATTAAAACCGCCTCATTTACAAGAAACGGCTGATCATAGAACCAGGCTTCTCTCGTCAGGTACTGCAGCGGAACGTGTCTGGATCTTCTGTCAATCAGTTTTTGATATTCTATTGCATCGGATTTATCCATAGGACGGTCCATATGCAGATAGTAATAGCTCTTATTAATATTGCATACATACTCCATCAAAAGCCAGGCATCCACTTTATAATCAGGGATCCCAGCCATCCTCAGAGTAATTTCACCATATTCTTTCCAGGACTTCAGCGAAGTCAGTACTTCTATCTTTTCACTCATACGCTTCGGAAAATGATTTTTTCCCCTCACCGTCTTCTATGTCATAATCAAAATTCTCAGCCAGATAAGTCTTCCAGTTGAAGACTGCTTCCACCGCCTCGATCGCAACCTGAATCTCTTCTTCGTCCGGCTCACGAGTTGTCATGTGCTGAATCATCAGCCCTGGTTTGCTTAATGCATTAACCAACTTATTGTCACTGCGGCCTGCCATTCGGATAATTTCATAAGATATGCCTGCAATTACTGGAAGTAAAAGCAGTCTCACCACGATACGAAGTACGGGAGAATTCACACGAACAAACATCAATAATATGGCACTTACAATCATCACATAGAACAGGAAACTAGTTCCGCAGCGTTTATGTTCTCTTGAACTGTCCCTGACGTTTTCAATTGTGAGTGCATGGCCGTGCTCAATACAGTTAATACACTTATGTTCCGCACCGTGATACTCAAACGTCCTCTGTATATCTTTCATATGCGAAACTATAAACAGGTACAAAAGAAAGATTGCAACTCGCACCACTGATTCCACAAGAGATAGAATGACATGAGACGATATCAAATGCCGCAGCAGATTTGTGAGGAAGTACGGAAGCATCATAAATATGGCCACCGAGAGCACAATGGAAAACCCCACAGTGCCATACATAAGCCATTTTTCCTGCCTTTTCTGTTCTTCCTCCGTTTTTTTTGCTTTCTCCTTATCATCCTCTTCTTCATCCTCGAAAAAGCTTGCCGAATACATCAAGCACTTTGTTCCAATAATTAGAGAATCGAAAAAGCTTATTGCCCCACGGATAATCGGAAGGCTTAATATTTTTTTATTCTGAATCAGGCTCTGGTATGGTTTTACCCTGACCTCAATTTCATGATCTGGTTTTCGAACCGCAATGGAATAAGAATCCCCGTGACGCATCATTATTCCTTCCATAACAGCCTGACCGCCGATATTAGATGATTTCATAATCTGTTTCCTTTACTATCCGGATTGATGTCCTGTCTGTCCACCCTGACAGCTCTCGGATGAACTTTTTATAAGAAAAGGGGCTGAGATTTTCCAACCTCAACCCAAGTCTCAATATGCAATATCTATTATTTGATACCATATTTCTTATTGAATTTTTCAATACGTCCGCGTGCTGCTGCATTTTTCTGCTGTCCTGTAAAGAACGGATGACATTTGGAACAGATCTCAACATGAATGTCTTCTTTTGTAGATCCTGTTGTAAATGTATTACCACAGTTGCAGGTAACGGTTGCCTGATGGTAAGCCGGATGGATTCCTTGTTTCATTTCTTTCACCTCTTCTACGATATGTTATCTACTTGCGGCAACTGCCACATTACTTCTAATTTAAATAGCTAATAAATTATAGCATGTTTTATTTTTTTATGCAAGTGGTTTTAGATAATCCTTTTCCTGCGAATTCTAGCCACAACTTCCTCATTTGTCCGGGTACGGGCAAAGATATTCATAAGGTTTTCCGCAGCCTCATCAGACTTCATTCCGTTTAATGCTTTTCGTATGATGTTCACCGCATCCTGCTCTGCACTGGAAAGAAGAAGATCTTCTCTTCTGGTTCCCGATTTAACAACATCAATAGCAGGAAATACTCTCTTTTCCTGAAGTTTTCGATCTAAAACCAGTTCCATATTTCCAGTTCCCTTAAACTCTTCGTATACCACATCATCCATCTTGCTTCCAGTATCCACAAGTGCGGTGGCAAGTATCGTCAGACTTCCTCCCTCACGCATATTACGGGCTGCCCCGAAAAATCGTTTTGGCATATGAAGTGCGGCCGGATCCAGACCTCCTGATAATGTCCTTCCGCTCGGTGGTACAGTCTGATTGTAAGCACGGGCCAGTCTGGTGATACTGTCTATGAAAATGACCACATCCTTTTTGCTTTCCACGAGACGTTTCGCACGCTCAATCGCCATCTCTGATACTCTTCTATGATGATCCGGCAGTTCATCAAAGGTAGATGCAATCACGTCCACGTTCGGACCTGAGATCGCCTCTTTAATATCTGTCACTTCCTCCGGTCTTTCATCGATCAGTACAATCATCAGGTTCATTTCAGGATTATTTTTTAAGATGGATTTTGCAGCATCTTTGAGAAGCGTGGTCTTTCCTGCTTTTGGAGGGGATACAATCATTCCGCGCTGTCCTTTTCCGATAGGACTCACCAGATCTACAATACGCATAGCCATAGTCCCGTCCGGGCGTTCCAGATATATTCTCTTATTTGGAAAAATAGGTGTCATATCTTCGAAATTCATTCTTCGGATACTCATAGCCGGCGGAAGATCATTAATCGATTTGACATAAAGCAGAGCTGAAAACTTTTCGTTTAACGACTTAATTCGGGTATTCCCTCTTAGAATATCCCCGGTCCGGAGATGAAATCTGCGAATCTGTGATGGTGCGACATAGACGTCATTTTCACCAGGAAGGAAATTATCAGAACGGATGAATCCATATCCGTCAGACATTACTTCCAAAATCCCCCCTACTTCTTCGCCGCTGTCCAGTCTTTCAAAATCTTTTTTTGAGTGTTCTTCGCCATCATTTACCGGTCTTTGATGAGGATTTTGTGTTGTACGGTCATTTTGTGAATCATGAGAATTTTGTTGTGTATTTTGATTCGGTGATGGATGTAGATTATGTGAGTTCGGTGTCGCATGTGATACCCGAGGTGCATGCGGACTGTGGCTCTGTGTTTTGGGAGAATCCTGAGATGTATTCAAACTTTCTTTTCTTGCTGATGGTTTTGCTTCCTGTGTATTAGGTACCGTCTGTGTCTCCTGCGGGCTTTGTAAAGTCTCTGTTGTCGGTTGTGCGCCGGAATCTGCTTTTTTCTCTTCTTTTTCGTCTTCTTCAAGCATACGTTGTATCAACTCCTGTTTTTTCAAGGTCGATATTCTTTTCATGCCTCTGGCTTTTGCCAATTCTTTTAGTTTTCCAAGCTGCAAAGACTCATATTGCGCTTTTGTCATATTTAAACTCCTTTATTCGATTAATTAATGATGTTGGTTTCATATCTTTGGGGATAGTATTCAAAGAGATTTTCATGAAAGGATTCCTTTTACTGCATGATGTCTTAATGTCTTCAGTGATGATACTTATGAATTACTGCGCTCATTGCAATATCTTATCTTTAGTATAACAAAAAATTCGAAAGACCTCAATACATTTGTTATAAAATGCGGTCAGAGGGACTTGAACCCTCACGTCGTAACACAAGAACCTAAATCT
>ENA-UOOI01002509-UOOI01002509.1-fermentation-metagenome-genome-assembly--contig:-NODE-2509-length-15731-cov-3.652973_pt1 | contig 15731 bp, 13 predicted proteins | sample MGYA00245779_ERZ724027 | MGnify/ENA primary metagenome ERZ724027 (study PRJEB28704, sample SAMN03018318) | fermentation metagenome | biome: anthropogenic terrestrial biome; feature: soil; material...
GTGCAGAATCAGGCGAACGGCGCGATCCGGTTTTCACCGCTTACCTTTACGAAAACGGGGGATTATGTGTATCTGATTCGGGAATCCGTGCCCGAAGCAGCCAGTGAGAATATTGTTTATGACCTGAAAACGGTGACTGCGAAAATTACGGTGACGGATCAGGATGGGCGGCTGAAGGCGGATGTGGCCTATACGCCGGACGAGGTTTTCCGGAATTCGTTCGTGTATACAGCCGCCAGCGCTACAATCGAATTGAAAAAGGTACTGACCGGCATGCAGCTTGCCACCGGCATGTTCGATTTTGAGCTGAAAGATTTGTCCACGGGGCAGACGATGACACAGACCAATCTTGCAAGCGGAAAAATCAAGTTTGACCTGAGCTACAGCAGCCCGGGAACCCACAGGTATCAGGTCCGGGAGCTCATCCCGGATGACCCGATCCCGCATATGACGTATGACGAAAAGACCATCCCGGTGACAGTCGAAGTCAAGGATGACGGCAACGGCCGCTTGACGGCAAAAGCGGAATATCCGGGAAATGCGGTGTTCTACAACAGCTATAAGGTTATGGGCGGAATCTGGTAAATAAGGGCGGCAGAAAGTCAAGCATAATAAAACAGATGGCTGTGTTTTTACCTAGGGTAGCTCACCGCCATCTGTTTTTTATGTTGCGACCTTCCCGGTGGAAAAGGCAGTGGTTTATGCGATAGAAAGCCTCCAGACCCATATGGATACCGGGTCCGGAGGCTTTCTGAGTAAATTTCATTTTATACCCTATCGTCTCATTGTTTAAAGACGAAAAGAAAGAGGCATAATTGGCGTAAGGAAAATAATGGAATTTTCAAGGAGGCCAGGATAATGGGGGAAACAAACAGCGTCCGGCCCGGTTTGACCGCCGACCTCAACAGCAACGTCAAATTGATCCAATCCATTTTCAAGGACGATGAGACCCTGATTGCAAGGTCTTTCGAAAGTCAGTTCGACCCTTCCATTCAATGCTGCGCATTTTATACCGACAGCATGGTCAACAACAAGCTGTTCAACGAGGATGTCGTCAAGCCAATCCAGGAATACAGGCTCAAGCGGCACATATCCGGGAATTTCATCGATGTGATCGCGAAAAAGATCATGCTTTCCGACAGCGTCGATAAGACTTCGGACATCAATAAGCTCATCCAGGCAATTGTCTATGGCGACACCGTTCTGCTGGTGTCGGGCTGCAGCGAGGCTCTGATCCTGAATACCAAGGGCTGGATCATCAGAGGGATTGCGGAGCCGGAGGATGAAAAGGTCCTGCGCGGCCCGCGGGAAGGATTTACCGAAGCCCTTCTGGTCAACCTGACCCTGCTCCGGAGAAGGCTGCGGACAGCGGATCTGAAGTTCCGGTACAGGACCTTCGGTACGCGCACGCAGACGAAGGGCTGCATCTGCTACCTGGAGGGCGTCGTCAATAAAGACGTGCTTGCGGAACTGGAAAAGCGGCTGGACAAATTTACGCTCGACGGCGCGCTGGACGTCAATTATATCAGCGAATTCATCTGTGACGCCCCGTATTCCCCCGTCAGAACCGTCGGCAGCACGGAGCGGCCCGATGTGGTGGCCGCAAAGCTGCTGGAGGGCCGGGTCGCGCTCTTCCTGGACGGAACTCCGGTCGTGCTGACCGTTCCGCATCTCTTCGTCGAGCACTTCCAGAGCAGCGACGATTATTACCTGAATTATTTCTTTGCCTCTATCGGCAGGCTGCTGCGCATTCTGTCCTTCTTTATCGCAATCAGCACGCCGGCGGTCTATGTGGCTCTGACCACCTTCCATCAGGAAATGCTCCCGACGCCGCTGCTGATGAGCATTGCAATGGCGCGGCAGGGGGTCCCGCTGCCGACCGTCCTGGAAGCTTTCGTCATGCTGGTCGTATTTGAAATTTTGCGGGAAACGGGCGCCCGGATGCCGAGCAGCATCGGCCAGGCTCTCGGCATCCTCGGGGCGCTCGTCATCGGGCAGGCCGCCGTCGACGCCAAGCTGGTCAGCGCGCCCATGATTATTGTGGTGGGGATCTCCGCCATCACGGGGCTGCTGATCATGCGGCTCAAGGGCGCGATCATCATCCTCCGCTTTCTCCTGCTGTTCCTGTCCGCCGCCATGGGGATGTACGGCTACATTTTTGGGATGATGGGCCTGCTGATTTATTTGCTGAGCCTCCGCTCTTTCGGTATTCCTATCGTCATCAGCGCTTCCGCGGAGGGCCTGCAGGAAAAAAAGGATCTCTATGTTCGTGCCCCCTGGTGGTTCATGGTCAACCGGCCGGGATCCTTGGCGGCCGACCGGAAAAGGAGCGGATCGGGCGGTGGTCCGGAATGAGGCTCAGGCAAGCCGCGGCAGCCGTCTGTATTTTGGCTGCCGTTTTCTCCATGACCGGCTGCTGGAATTACAGGGAGCTGGAAACCATCGCCATGGTCGCCGGGTTCTCCATCGATAAAGGGGAAACCGGGTCGGGCTATCATATGACCTTTGAGGTTTTGGACGAATCCGGGGGCGGCGGAAACGGGGGCAGCGGGAGTCCGAGCGCCCTCCGGTCCACGCTTATCGAAAGCGACGGGGACACGATTTTCGACGCCGTCCGGAACGCCTTAAAGAAATCGGATAAAAAACTGTATTTTGGCGAATGCAAGGCGGTCATACTCAGCCGGCAGCTCGCTTTCGAAGGGATCACGCCTCTGCTTGACTGGATCAACCGGGACTCCGAACCCAGGCTGACGGAAAACCTGTTTGTTTCAAAGGAAGCGACGGCGGCGGATGTGCTCAGGCAGAAAAGCCCCGTAAACCCAATCACATCCTATGCTCTGGAAAAGATCATAACGAACGACCCCGATTTTCTCGCCAAGACGCCGTTCATGCAGCTTTATAAGGTCAACGGCGCTCTGGGCGGACAGGGGATTTCTCTTGTCCTGCCCGCGCTCGATATCGGCCGGCAGCAGGGCGACACGCCGCCCGAGCTTGCCGGGACTGCCGTTTTCAAAAAGGATAAGCTGCTGGGCTTCCTCGGAAGCGAAGAGTCAAAGTACCTGCTGTTCGCCCAGGATCAGGTGGGCGGCGGGGTGCTCTTGGTGGCCGAGAGCTCCGATACGCCCGATACCACACTGGAGATTATCAGCAGCAAGACCGAAATTACGGTTTTATCGAAAGGCGGTAGCCCAAAGCTCGGCATTGCGGTCAAGATGGAGGCGGCGCTTGGGGAAACGGAAACGGCCCTGGATCTCAGTTCGGAAAGCGGGATCCACAAGCTGGAACAGGACGCCGCCCGGACCCTGGAGAGCAGGATCGGCAAGCTGATCCACAAGACGCAGAACGAGTATGACAGCGACATCTTCGGATTCGGAAACAGCATCTACAAGGACGAACCGCGGTACTGGGATGAGATCGCCCCCCGTTGGGACAGCCTGTTCAAAAACCTGAAGGTGGATATCTCCGCGGACGTGAAAATCAAAAACACCGCGCTGGCAAAATCAAACGTGAAAGCGGGTGGCTGACTTGGTGTATGTGTCGATTTGCGTCGCCCTTTATACCCTTATTTTCATCTTCGATATCATCCCCCAGATCAAAGAAAAAAGGAAAAAATCCCTGGCCGTATATCTTCCGGTCTTTTTCCTGACCCTGGCGGTCAATATACTGTATGGCCTGGGCTTCGACATCCCGAGCCCGGCCGTTCCGATCAAGGATCTGGTCAGCCGGATCTTTGGCTTGTCTTAGGAGGAAGAGCGATGCAGAAAAACGTGCTGTCCCAAAAGCAGGCGGTCTTTATCCTCACTCTCTTTTTCATGGGGAGCTCGCTGGTACTCGGAGGAAATACGGAGGCCAAGCAGGATTCCTGGATCACCGTTCTGATCGCCGCTGCCTTATTTTTCCCCATGCTGATCGTTTACGCAAGGCTCCTCGGCCTGTACCCCGGCTACGGGCTTTACGAGATCATCCTGGATATTTTCGGGCGGATCGCCGGGAAAATAACGATTTTTTTCTACGTGCTCTACTCCATTTACCTCGGCGCTCTGGTCATGCGGAATTTTTCCGAATTCCTGCAGGTGGTCGCCCTCCCGGAAACGCCCCAGCTGCTTTCCCTGCTGACCGGGTTCCTTCTCTGTGCCTGGATGACAAAATGCGGCGTGGCTGTTCTGGGGAAATGGGCCAGGTTCGTATTTCCAATCTCCGTTGCCGCTTCCGTTTTCACAGTGATTTTGTCTATCAAGTTTATGGATCCGGATCATCTGAAACCCATTGCGGCGACGGATGTCGGCACGCTGATGAGCGGCTCTTTCTCCCTGTTCGCCTTTCCTTTTGCTGAAAGCATCCTGTTTGCCAGTTTCTTTGGCTCGATCAGGACAAAATCAAAAAACGGGCCCTATGTCATCTATTCCGGCGCCATTTTGATCAGCATCGTGCTATTTCTCATGGTGACGCTGCGAAATATCCTTGTTTTAGGCGTGCCCTCGATGATGATGTATTATTTTCCTTCCTACGAGGCGGTCAGCGTTCTCTCGCTGGGTGACTTTTTCACGCGCTTTGAAGTGCTGATCGGTATCGTTTTTACGTTCGGCGGTTTTGTAAAGATCAGCGTCTGCATCTTTTCAGCGTCGACGGGGATTGCAAGGCTGATCGAGGTACGGAACTACAAGAATCTGGTGATCCCCGCGGGATTGCTGATGATGACGCTGGCAAGCATCCTTTACTCGAATACCCGGCAGATGATCGACGGGATCAACACCTATAAATATTTCGCCCTGCCGTTTCAGGTCGTTTTTCCCGTTGCCATCCTCATCGGGGCCGAAATCAAAACAAGGCTGAAGCAGCCGGTCGCCAGTCAGGGAAGCTGAATCATGCCCCCCGAAAGGGCGTTATACGGACAAAGCCCCTGAATGGACCACGCAAAAAGAGATCGTTGGCTGCACCTGCAAATTTCGGTCACATGCGGAGAAGTATGCTCCCTCATTTGCAGGCTTGCCGCCTTGTCTTGCACGATTTTCGGCGGTCTACCTGTTTTCTGACACTCTGTCTTTTAAGGATTAGCCGGTATTCAGTCCGTTACGTCTTGAACAAAGTGAAAGCCAGCGTCATTTAGGCGCTGGCAATTTTATGCTCTTTTAGGGCTCGTCGCGATTTTGTTTCAGGCACGCCGCAGGCTCAGCCGCCTGATGGGAGGCGAGAAATTCGTTGATCTCCGCGCAGAGCTTTTTGATGCAACCGTCGTGGAATGGAAGCTCCAGATCGGCGAGGGTGACAAGCTCCACGTAGTCCTTTGTGCCGCCGGCCCTTACGAAAGTCAGGTAGCGCGAGAACGCTTCCTTCCAGTCCTTTTCGGAGGCGGACCAGAATTCCAGGGCCGTCGTCTGCGCAAGGCAGTAGTCGATATAGTACAGCGGGAAGGAGTAGATGTGGTGTTGGCGCTGATAGCCGCCGCCGACGCTGAAGAACGGAATTTCGTCGAAGTCGATCCACGGGCGGTAGGTGTGCTCCAGCTTGAGCCATGTCCGTTTGCGCTCGTCGGGCGTCATGTCCGGATTTTCATACATCGCCGTCTGAAAGTGGTCGACAAGGCAGCCATAGGGGATAAAGTCGAGCGCGGCCTCGAGCTGGTACTGGTGGAATTTTTTTGTCTCTTCCTCAAAGAAAAGCCGGTCCCACGGGCGGGAGAACAGTTCCATCGACATCGAGTGCGTCTCCGCGCCGTCCATCGTCGGGGAGCGCGTCTCCAGAATCGGGTTGCCCTGCGACAGATAGTCCGCAAACGCGTGGCCCGCTTCGTGCGTCAGCACTTCCACGTCGCCGGCGGTGCCGTTGAAATTGGAGAAGATGAACGGCGACTTGTACCCCGGGATGCTGGTGCAGTATCCGCCGCCCGCCTTACCTTTTTTGCTTTCGAGGTCAAAAAGCTCGTTCCCTTTCATGAAGTCGAAGAACTCGCCGGTCAGCGGATTCATCTCGTGATACATTTTCTGCGCCTGATCGACGAGCTTCTGCGTGCCGCCTTTCGGTGCCGGGTTCCCGTCCGGGAAAAGGCAGCCGTCGTCCCAGAACTTGATGCCCGGCAGGCTGAGACGCTTTGCCTGGCGTTCCTTCATCCGGGAGATCATCGGGACGAGATCACGCACGATCTGCCCGCGGTAGGCTTTGACCTCCTCCGGGCCGTAGCAGTTGCGGCCGAGCCGGTCGTAGCCGAGCTGCACATAATTCTTGTAGCCAAGCTTATGGGCCTGCTCCGTGCGGTTCTTCACAAGCTCATCGTAGATCTCGTCGAGGCGTTTCGAATTCCCAGTGAAAAATCCGGCGATCTTCGTCCACGCTTCCTTCCGCACGGCGCGGTCGGGAGAAATGGTGTACTTCTGCATTTCGGAAAGGTTCAGCGTTTCGTTGTGAAAATCGATTTTTGCGGAAGCGAGGAGCTTTTCATACTCTGTAACGAGCGCGTTTTCTTTTTTCTGCAGGCCGACGGTTTCCGGCGAGAAAGCTTTCAGCGCGAGCGCGAGATTCGTGAAGAACAGCTTTCCGATGCGTTTTTCCAATTCCGTTTGGAACGGCGAAGCGTTCACCACCTTGTAGAAGCTCTGTTTGTAAGTGTTCGCCACCGGGCTGTTTGCATCGAAAAATGCCATTTCGGCCTCGTAGTAGGGATCGGTGGTGTCGATGCTGTTGCGGATGTAGGCGATGCTCGCCATGGTCTCGAAATCCCCGGAGAGCTTTTCGTGTTCGAGGATCAGCCGGTATTGTTTCTCGGCCGACCGGGCTTTCCCGAATTCCTCCGTAATCTGCCCGTATTTCCGCCGGAACTCTTCTAAGTCCGGACGATGGTACGGCATCTCGGAAAATTTCATCAGGGTTCCTCCTTTTGCCATATGAAAATTGAGAATATTATACGCCGTTTTCATTAAAAAACGCAACGGGGGATTTCGCTCGGAATGCAATTCTGTTGTTGTTTGTCTTTCCCCCGCGCAGAGGCTTTGTCAATGCTTTGCGTAGGCGTGAGAACCAGGAAGTCCAATTTGCAAAAACGACGCTCCTGTTTCATCTTTATAACCAAGAAGGCAATGAGAGTGAAGCAAAGGAGGCCGGGCTTGACACCATTCGCGGTCAGATACGCCCCGCCAGATCTCCGTTTGTTTCCGCGCTGCCGGCTGCCGACAGAGGCTCCTCTTCCCGCTCCATGGCCGCCAGCCAGCGCTGCAGGTCGCCGCCCAAATTTTTGATGCCGAACTTCTTCCGTATGTTCGCCCTGTGGAAATCGACCGTCCTTGGGGAGAGCACCAGGATGTCCGAAATCTCCTTCGTTGTCTTTCCCTGGAAAATGAGGTTGACGATCTGCATCTCCCTCCGGGTGAAATCCCCTTTGCTGTTTATCAGCTTGCCGAATTGAGGCCGTTGGCATATGAAGTTTAAACTGTCGGTGATGGCGTCGAGTATCTGCGTCTGGCGTCTGTTCAGATTGCTGATCCTAAGGAGATCCAGCATCGGAAAAACCGTCTGCTCCAGATCGCGGTAAAAGTCATACTGCTCGGGGGAACAGCGGCCGGCGGTCATATATAGGAGCTTGTCGAGGCGGTTCCGTAGCGGGCAGCAGTTTTCCTGATTTCGGCGATTCCGGTCCTGTGCAGATTTACCGCCCTGTTTTCCGTGATCGTTTGCATCAATGCTCACGGTGTAAACCAAGCCGTGGTAGCTGAAAACACAGATTTGGACATACAGCGGCCCGCGCACCTCCGGAATCACGATTTTATAATCCCTGATGCCGAAAGCGCCGCCGTTCTGAGCCACTTTCCGAAACAGCCTAAGCTCCCCCGCTTCTTCAAAATCGGGGGCATAAAATGACAAATCCTTCCCCCTTAAAAAAGTTTCCTCCTGATAAGGAGCTTTAAAAAGTTTTATAAAGCCGGGATTGCAGGCCACGGTTTTCAGGCCCTTGTCGAACACCACGACGCGGCTCTCCCGGATATCTCCGGGGGATAGGTTAAGTTTGACCGTACGGTCTCTGAACGAGTCGAGCACCTCCAGAATACAGGAGTCATCACACAGCGGACTGCTCATGTCATACGCCTCCCCATTTCGAAGTGACGGAGTATTTCCCAACGATTATCTATTCACTTGCTGCAATTAAGGTTATTATAGTGTCCCGCAGGATGCAAGTCAATATAAGCGGCTCTGTCCGATACTGGTTTTTTACCGGGTTTTTCAGACTGTTTCACTTAAAATATGCTGGATTTTTGTTATTATCTATATGAACTCTCTAATCGAATACCTGCTTCATACCGGCTTTATTCCGCATTTTCCAAGCATTGAATCCCAGCGGAAGACGGCATTATAATTGAAGCACAGAAGATGCCGCAATGGCAGGCCACGGTATAGTTCCATATAGTTTCATAAGGAAAGGAGGTCCGGCTTTCGGGGCCATAAGGACAATGACCCAAACGGTCCGAAAAGGGGAGAAAGGAAGGCGCCGCGGCCGGCTGCCATTGTCCCCCATTTATCTAAAGGAACATCGATCGATGCCGCGCACATCGCTGACCGGCCGCTTTTTGTCCGGGCAGTGCCAAAGATGTCCCCGGCTCCGGCGGGGATACGTTTCCGGGCAAACAGTCGGTCCCGGCCGTCGGCATCACGCCGGGATTAACGGTTCCCGAAGAACTTTCACAAAGGAGGAAAAATCCGATATGAATATGAATGAATTAAAGCCCCTGCTTCAAGAGATTGTCGGTGCTGAAAATGTTTCGGATGATCCGATTTCTTTGGTTGTCTACTCCCGGGATTACAGTTCCCTGCCTGCACAAAAGGCAAACATCGTAGTTCTTCCGGGCTGTACGGAAGAAGTTTCCCAGATTATGCGCCTGGCCAACCGGACGGATACGCCCGTTACCGTCCGCGGCGGTGCCACAACGGCGGCTCTGTGTACGTCAAAGGAAGGTATCATTCTTGATCTGAACAGAATGAACAAGATTCTTAGAATTGACGAAGATGCCTGCCTGTATCTGACGGCCCAGGGCGGAACCTCGATTTACCAGATCACCAAAGAACTGGATAAGAGAGGCTTCATCCTCGCCGGCCGCCCGATGTTCGGCCCTGTCGCCTCCATCGGCGCCTGGGTCAACACTGTCGGCATTGGCGGTAACTGCAGCCGTTACGGTTATTTCTCCGAAAACGTCACTGGTATCGAAGTTGTTCTGCCTTCGGGCGAAATCGTCAGGACCGGCGTCAACGGCCTGCAAAACTGCGACCCCTATTGCAGGTATACCCACACAAGCGACCTGACCGGTATTTTTATCGGCTCGCGCGGTTCGATGGGCGTAGTGACGGAAGTCAGCTGCCGTATATTCCCCAAGCCCCAGAGCGTCGGATTCATCACGCTCGGCTACAAGGACGACAATTTTGCCGGTCTGATTAAAGCCTCGAACCTCATCTTCCGCCATGACATCCCGGATACCATCGACATCAACGATGACGGTGTGGGTAAAATCATCGGTATAGATATTCCCGTTCCTCATCTGATTACCATGACGATCGGCGGCCACCCGGATGAAGTAGTCAGAAAAATAAAGGTCTGTCAAGAGATCGGCGCTGAAACCGGCGGCCTTGACCTGGGCCCGGATATGGGGAAACTGATTTACTACGGCGGAGCGCTGACCGCTTATATTTACAAGAAAGAAGGCTACGGCCATCTTGTTTTTGCCGACTCTTACTGGCACTCGCTTGAGGCTTATCCGCACCTTTACAGGACATTCAAAAAGACGTTAGCCAAGTACGGCTTGACCGAGAACTGCATTTTCGGCTGGTTTATGAAAGGCGTCGGCTGTTCCTTCCCGATCGTTGCCTATAAAGAGCCCGAGCAGCGGGAAGCCATGAACAAAGCCTGGACGGAAATTTGCGATGACTGGTTCTCGATCCCGAATTCCGCGCCCGGCATGTCGGTTACCAGCACGACAAAGTACAACCTCGATCCGCTCAAGCCGACGCATTATTGGCTCCTGAGAAAGATCAAGGACGCCATCGACCCGAAGAATATCATGAATTCAAAGGTTATTCCATATGCAGGGAGGGAGAAATAATGTCATTCAACCATCTTGAAAAGGTAAAAGACGAAGTTTACGGATGCAGCATCTGCGGCCAGTGCGTCCAAGGGCCTGTCGATCCCTACCGCCCCAATCCCGTTTTCCATGATTACATGCCCGACAAGACCTGTCCGATGAGGGAAAAGGACCGTTTCCTGACCTACAGCGCTGCTGGCATGAACACGATTGCCCGGGCTCTGCTCGAAGGCGATCTCGAGATTACGGACGAGCTTGTCGACGCGATATACGAGTGTGTGCTTTGCGGCCACTGCGAAACGAGCTGCGGCGAAGTGTTTCATCTCGTCAGGACAATGCTCGGCAATGACATCGGCCACGGCGTCAAGACACCCGATGTCGTCAGAGCGTTGAGAGCCGACCTCGTCAAAGCGGGCGCCGGCCCCACCGAAAGGGTCAAAAAAGTTGCAGCCGCCATCGAAAGAGGCCACAACCGCTTTGCCAGGGCTCAGTCCGACAGAACGGCATGGATTCCGAACGGGATGGAAATTCCCCGGGAAGGAAAGCTGCTCTTCTATGTCGGCTGTACGGCTTCGTACAGAAGCACTGAAATCGCACGGTCTTTCGCCAAAATTCTGAACAAAGCCGGGGTCGACTTTGCAGTTCTCGGGGAAGAGGAATGGTGCTGCGGCGGGCCGCAGCTGCTGAACGCCGGCCTGGTGGATCAATTCGAGATTCAGGCAAAGCACAATGTGGAAGCCATAAGAGCCTCCGGTGCTACAGAAGTTGTTGCAACCTGCGCCGACTGCTACAGAACCCTTAAATTTGACTATCCCAAGGTCGTAGGGGATTTGGGATTTACCGTAATACATAGTTCGGAACTTCTGGCGAGACTGATCGAAGAGAAAAAGATTGAATTATCCAGGAAAATCGATGAGACGGTGACGTTCCAGGATCCCTGTCAGCTGTCCAGGATAGGCAAAGTCTGCGACCAGCCCAGAAAGGTTATCGAGAGCATTCCGGGCATCAGATTAGTCGAGATGGAAGGAAATAAGGAATACACGGTATGCTGCGGGCACTATCCGGTAGAATTGCCCCAGACGACGCTGCAGTCCGGAACCAATCGGGTAAAGGACGCCCAGGCGGCCGGTGCCACGACGATGGTCACCGGGTGTTCTTTCTGTAAATGGAGCTTCAACCATGCCGCCAGGAAGCTCGGCGCAGAAACCAAGGTAAAAGATATCACGGAACTCGTCGCCGAGGCGATGGGCTTATGATAGTTTGAGTTTTTCCACTCTCCATAATTTTCTTTCCCGAGGGCCGTTGCAAAATGGCCCGAAAAAAAGTCGGAGCAAGCTACCCGAAAAGGGTTGGCTACCCCGGCTTTTTGCTTTAGAATATTATTGTGAAACAATTAGAAAAGCTCTTGGCGCATAACAGATTTGAGCGAAAAATTCAACAGTTGACGCTCCCGATGGACATGGATCAAAGGCTTGCGATTTCGGTGGATGACGGTGACAATCTTGTACTGGGAGAAATACCTGAGTTTACGAGTATCCAGTCACAACGGAACAACAAAAAACTGCCACAAAATATGTGACAGAAATGTAAATTCCTTTAATTTTCTGTACTTACTATACCATAAAATGAGAAAAATTTCAAGTCTTGTGCTTAGCAGGCTTTAGGTGTATTAAGTATATGAGGTGATTAAATGGAAGAGAAAAGTATAACTGCATTGATTAGCGCATTTTCAAGGGCATACCACGCAGAAAACAACAAAGTGAAAATTTTTGATGACAGTATGGCAAGGCGACTCTTAACCGAAGAAGAATACAGGCAAATATCGAAAAGTATGGCAGAAGGTATTGAGTTTTTTAATCCGTCCTTTAAAGGGACACCGGATGAAGCTCTAAGATGGGTAGTGGATAATCAACTATCCCCCTCACCTCTTGGCAGAGCGGTATTTACAGAAAAAGCACTTCAAATTGCTGTGTCAATTGGCGCAAAACAATATTTGATTTTTGGTGCAGGGTATGACACCTTTGCGTATCGCCAGCCTGTTTGGGCAAATGAAATACAGATTTTTGAGATTGACCACCCATCTACAGCAAATGATAAAAAGATGAGACTGAAAAATTCCAATATAACAATACCCGATAATGTTCAATATATTACGGCCGATTTTATGAAGCAGCAATGGCAGATGGCATTGACTCAAAACATTAAATTTAATAAGAACCGAATCAGCTTTTGCAGCATTTTGGGAGTTACTTATTATCTTTCCGTTCAAACATTTGTAGATTTAATTTCTGCGTTCGGTACGCTTTTGCCTGTTGGAAGTTCTGTTGTATTTGACTATCCTGATGAAAATAGCTGCTCCGACAAAGCGGGAGCGCGCGCGAAAAAACAAACGATGTTGGCTGGGGCGGCAAAAGAAAAAATGCTTGCAGGCTATTCTTGCGAAGATATGGAAAATATACTTTCCTCTCATGGGTTCTTGATATATGAGCAGCTAACGCCTATGGAAATGACACGACAATATTTTGAAGCCTACAATCATGCAAGCCCATTGCATCCTATGACCGCGTTTGATAATGTGAATTATTGCCTTGCAGTAAGAAAATGAGTACAATCTCCAGTTTTCCAAATTCCAATTTGTCGAATACGCCGTGCCGCATAATGAGCAAATCGGCAGTCAAATCAAGCTCTGATTCTGTATAATATTAATTTTTTTATGCAGGGACATAAAAAATCCGAAGCCTTATTTTTCAGCTCCGGATAGTCCTCATCGATTTGATTTTGGTGGTCAGTTTTCTATCCTTTTTTCTGTTTTAAATGCTCTTTCTCCCATAGTTGGAAGTCAAACTGGTCCTATTTCATCACTGACGACACGTTCCATTCGTTTTGCATCCTTTGATGCAACCTTTTCATCAATACCGATTCCTCTGCGTTGATCTCACGGGCTTCTGGGATCTCCTTTACAATGGAGTTCAATTCTTTGATGCCATATTCCTCGCCCAGCTCAAAAAACTTGAAAGCAAAGGTATCTCCCAAAATACGGCTTATTACATAAAAAAGATATATTTTACTCCAGTTCGGCTTGACATCCCTTTCCGTATAGCTTCTCCAGGTTTCATAATGACTGCGTTCCACCTTGGTCAGCTCGAATAACGTAGATTTGTTGTTTCCATTTTTTTGCCGTTTCCCGATTTTTTCGTAGAGTATGCTTCCGGTTATCTCATCCCGCTGAAAATGCAGAATACGTTTATAAATCGATGGCGACAATTTCATAATTCATCCTCTATTCCATGGCTATTTCCTGCACTTCGTCCTTATGCTGGAATAAGGTACAGCCACCTTTGCGGTTGAGTGCTTCCGCGGAACTGATTTTGCGCACTTCGGCAAAAAAGTCAGACTGCAAAACCGAGATAAGTGATTGTTCTTTCAGGTTGATTCCTGAAAAAGGCGAGAAGGGGCAGGGCTCGGCACCGCCGCGTGAATTGATATGGAAAAAGCCGCGTCCTGCCGCCAAGCATCCGCCTATTGCCTGCTCGTCACCGGGGAACGACAGCATGATCAATCCTTTATTTCGCTTATCGCCCCTTAAACAGTCGATCCCGGATTGCAATTCATACACATCGGTATCTGTCAGGACAAGATGCTCCGTGTTTTCTTCTGCGGGAACGTATTCAACGTAAAAGATCAGACCGCAGCCGCGATCTCGTAAGGCATCTACAAAATCTCTCTTCACAACGGAATCTTTATTCTCAGTGGTTACCGTAATGGAAACACCAAAAAGGATGCCCTTTTCTTTGAGTCGATCGGCCGCTTCCCACACTTGACCCGATATGCCCGGCCCGCGCCGCGCATCTGTCTGATCGTCATTGCCTTCGATACTAACAACAGGGACTAAATTGCGATTGCCGTCGAACAGATTCAAATATTCCAAATTGATCATGGTCCCGTTTGTAAAGACAGGGAAGGCGATATTCTTGAATTCCGCCGCCGTCTGAATGATCTCACGGCACAAGAGCGGTTCGCCGCCTGCAAGAAGAATAAATGAAACACCGATGTCGGATGCTTCCTTAAATATGCGCCGCCAGTCATTGGTCCCCAACTGCTTGCTTGTTTCATCATTGCCGCAGTTGCCGTTTGCCCTCGCGTAGCAGCCGGCACATCGCAGATTGCAATTTGATGCAATACTGGCGATCAGAAAGGGTGGGATGTGTACGCCTTCCTTCTCATACTGTTCCCTGATCTGCGCATTTTTATCGAAGGAGGAGGACATCCTCAGCATAAAAGCCCGCCCTCTGCTGTTATGCAAATAGAATCGAACCGCAGTCTGAGCGATGTTACTTATCCCGCCATTTATGAAAGCAGATAAATTCACGGCATACACACCCCTTTGTTTTTAGACTTCCAATACCTGCGTTTCACCCGACATTGTTGAGTATACCGCTTTAGGTTCATCCAAGTAAAAGATCTCGAACTTGCCGTCTCCCACGGAATACAGGTTGCTCAAAGAGGGCATCGCTTCCAGTGCTTTGCGCTGTGTTTCCTCTGAAGTCGCAAAAACGGCTTTGCCGCGGATGCGCAGGGTGTTGCACTGCGCGTCTACGCAGCTGATTTCCACATTTGGATTCGCCGCAAGCTGTTTGCATACGTTCTTTTGATTGGAGGTGCAAAAGGCCAGTTTTCCATCACAATCCATCACAAACCCGAACGGGCGCACGTGCGGGATGCCGTTTTCCGCCGTTGCCAAAAAGAACACCTTGTTTGCCTTCAGAAAATTCAGTACTTCTTTCATTGATATTTCGCTCCTTAAAATATTGTATTCAAGGTCACCCTGTGATATCATTGTACTACATAGTAAGTTTATTGCAAGAACGCAGAAATAAATGACAAAGTATTAAAAATGATACCATGGAACGGAGAATGAAGCATGAGCCCAGTGAATCAAAAGACGCAGTCACAGACAGGTGAGGATCTGCTCTGCCCGATCCGCTATACGCTTGATGTTGTAGGGGGCAAGTGGAAACTGCCGATCCTCTGCATGCTTGCGAGTGGGAATCCGACGCGGTACAGCAGTATCAGAAGAAAGCTGGACGGTATTACCAATATGATGCTGTCCCAATCCCTCAAAGATTTGGAAGCGTCCGGTACCGTTCACCGCGAACAGTATAATGAAGTGCCTCCCAGGGTGGAATATACACTGACGGAAAAAGGGAAAAGCATTGTACCTATCCTGCTTCAGCTTGCGGAATGGGGTACAGAACATATGCGGACAGGTGCGGCCTGCGGAGCTTATTGCGATAAGTGCCAGTCGATTACCTGATCCCGAGGGTAGGTCAGACGAACAAGAATGGATGTATTCACGGTGGAAGAGATTTTTACCCGCCGGAGCATCCATTTTGCCTGATTGCCCTCGGCTATCCAGAAAAACGAGTTTATCGACCGGTACAGGGCGGAGAAAGTTCATTGCGAAATCTATTGAAAGCACCGAAACCAGGTGAATCATTCGGGGCAAAAGGAGTATCTGTGTTGTCAGGCGTATTTTTAGAAAGTAAAATATGAAAGCGCGGGGGTATTTCCATATCAGGATTACCCTCGCGCTTTTCGCCTTGAATTTTGATCAAGTGTCCGGTCGCTTTCCAAATATAAAGAGAAACCACAAGGTCTTGGCCTTGTGGTTTCCTG
>ENA-UOOI01002511-UOOI01002511.1-fermentation-metagenome-genome-assembly--contig:-NODE-2511-length-15721-cov-2.926210_pt1 | contig 15721 bp, 13 predicted proteins | sample MGYA00245779_ERZ724027 | MGnify/ENA primary metagenome ERZ724027 (study PRJEB28704, sample SAMN03018318) | fermentation metagenome | biome: anthropogenic terrestrial biome; feature: soil; material...
GCTGATTTCCGTTTTTATCTTTAAAGAAAAGACGAATAAAAAGGCAGTAGCAGGAGTTATTGTTGCCTTTATAGGAAGCGTTATCATATCGGGAAGTGACTACAGCATTTCTGCCGACACTCTGTTCGGAGATATTATGTGCCTGTTTGCGGCATTATTTATAGGTTTGTATTTTATTGCCGGTAATAAGTTTAGAAAGGGCATCAACGCAGCCGTATATGTATTTTTTGTCTTTTTGTTCTGCTGGATTACCTTCACCATTGGAATGCTGGTGACCGGAACGCCTTTTACCGGATACAGCGCAAATGATATGTTCTGGATCTTTGTAATGGCCATGGTGTGTCAGATTGGCGCACATGCCGTATTCAACTGGTGTCTGGGATATACCTCCGCCTTATATGTGGCAACTTGTGAGAATTTAGAGACGTTTATTTCAACGGGAGTAGCGATGGTCTTATTTGCCGAAATTCCTTCTATCTGGCAGATCGTAGGTGGTCTTACCATCGTTGCGGGTGTCATGTATTACACAAGACATGAGGGCGACAGCAATGGCATATAAAGTAAAATTGGATATCTTTGAAGGCCCCTTTGACCTACTGGTATATTTAATTGAAAATGCAGAAATGAGTATCTATGATATTCAGGTCGCAGAAATCACGGAACAGTATCTGGCATACCTGGAGCAGATGCAGGAGGCAGATGTAAATGTGGCGACTGAATTTATGGTACTGGCGGCTTCGCTGATTGAAATTAAATCTAAAATGCTGCTTCCGAGAAGTACACCTGTGGAAGAGGGCGTTGTGGAAGAGGATCCGAGAACAGAGCTGGTCGAAAAGATTCTGGAATATAAGAAATTTAAGGCGGCGGCAGAGCTTTTGGAAGGTTATGAGGATGAAAAGATGCGAAGCTTTGAAAAGCCGAAGGAAGATCTGGAACCCTACAGAAATGAAGCAGATGAGTTCTTGTCGCTGGACATTAAGCAATTTGTATCGGCCTTCAATCTGTTTTTAAGGAAAAAACAGCGGATTGAAGAGGTCAGAAAACATTATACAAGAGTGGAAAGGCAAAAACAGAGTATTGAAATGAAGGTTCAATATATCGTAGATTTTTTTAAAAAGCACTGTTTTAAAAAGGTATCGTTTAAGGAACTAATAAACAGCGAAAGCGACCGGTATGACGTGGTTCTTACCTTTACCTCTATGCTCCAGATGATCCGGGACAGGCTGGTTCGGGTGGAGCAGCAACGGGCTTTCGGTGATATGGAAATAGCGCTGATGCCGCCCGCAGAAGAGCACAGTGGTATGATAGGAGAATGGGATGACAACTAAAAAAACGATTAAATCTGCTTTTGAGTCGATGATGTTTGTATGGGGAGAGCCTTTGGACGTAAAAACCGCAGCAGAGGTATTTAACATGAATTGGAAAGATGCCTATGATTATTTTCTGGAATTAAAACAGGAATATGAGCAGGAAGGCAGAGGAATAAGAATCGTGGAAGTGAACAAGTGCTTTCAGTTTGTGACGGATGCCGATAATTCTTCCTATATTGAAAGGCTGTGTACGCCGGTAAAGGAGAAAAAACTATCTCAGTCGGCTTTAGAAGTTTTGGCCATTATTGCCTATAAACAGCCGATTACAAAGGGCGAAATTGATTCGATCCGGGGAATCAAATGCGATCGGGTCATAGAAGGGCTGATGAAAAAGGAATTGATCCAGGAAAAAGGCCGGTCCAACGCCATTGGAAGGCCTATTCTTTATGGAACTACAGACGCATTTTTAAAGCACTTCGGATTTGAAAGCATACAGGATCTACCCGATATAGAGAACATAGAAAGCGCTGTTGCGGCAGGCGATCCTGAGGATGAGGTGTATGCCCAACAAATCGCACTAGATTTTGATACGTAACTGAAAAGCCGCTGTTTCCAATGGAGATAGCGGCCTTTTTAAAGAGTGAACCAATACCAAAGAACTACAGACATTTGCACCTTTTATGAATGGTTCCATCCGGATCCACACAGCTGCAAGCACCGCATATTCCCTCACCGCAGCAGATATTTGCGTTGTTGCTATGTACAAATACCGGAGGGGTTGGCAAGTTTGAAAGCTCCTTTTGGATTTCTTCTATATAAAAATCCGAGGCTAAAGCGGCGACGATGGTATATCCGCCTTCTGTAATTTTTTCATGCAAAACGGACGCGCCAAGGAATCCTTGCAGGCTTTTTATATGCACCTTATCCGCGCCGGAAAAATGCAGATAATCCCATATTAACTGCGGGCAGATTTTATCGGGATCTACAATAATTTCGGTTTCTGTATTGCTTCCTGCCCAGTTCAGCAGGTTGATGGCAGGGGCGAAGCCCACCCCTTTTGTTAGAACCAGTAACTTTGAATCAGGAATGATTCGGCTGAATCGGCCGATTATGTTGGATATTCCTGAGATACCTCCCCTGTATACGCCTCGAACAATCAAGTTTTCTTCCTGCATGCAAAGAGCTTTGGTTTTGGCAGAAATACTTTTTATGAGAACGGTAATAAAGCCTTGCTCCGTATCCGCCTGCATGATGGAAATAGGCGTCTGGTAATAACTGGCACAATCCAGGGCCTGTAAAAATATATAGCTGCCGGGAATGGCAGATTTTAAGGCAAAGCCGCGCCCCACTTCCAAAGTAATAACGTATAAATCTTCTAAATATTTCTTTTTTGATACAATTCTTGCACTGAAATCTTTTCTTGGATTATTAATTTTTTGGTTGCTCTGAATAAATTCATTATATATACAGACCCCTTTCCACAGACAGTCGCAGTATTCTTTCCCCTGTAGTCTGCTGCATATAAGGCAATCTCCAGTGGCAGCCAGATAGCAGGGGCAGTTTTCTGTACCGCTGTCTATGCAGTCCATGTTGTTCATAGAATTCATGAGTCATCCTCCCACCTGATTAATTTAATTACTATCAGTATATTTTTATGGGAGGGAAGGGGTGATATTATTTTAAAGAAAAACCGTAATCCATCAGCTTGTAGGAGTCGTTGAACCAGTCAGGAGCTTCCATGACGACGCAAATTAGCTGTTTCCCATCTCGCTGGGCCGAGGCGACCAGCGTTCTTCCGGATGCCTTTGTGTAGCCGATTTTGATTCCGTTTCCTCCTTTGTATTGGTGAACGACTTTATTTTTGTTGTAAAAGTAATTATATTTATCGGGAGCTCTGCCGGCTTGCCATGTCTCCGCAGCAACAATTTTTTTGAAGGTTTCGCTCTTCATAGCCGCTCGGGATATACGGGCCATGTCGGCAGCGGTAGTATAATGATTTTCATCAAAAAGTCCGCTGGGGTTTAAGAAGTTTGTATCCGTGCATCCAAGCTTATGGGCTCGGGCGTTCATCATATCCACAAAATTTTGCTGATTGCCGCCTATGATACAGGCCAAAGCGGTAGCGGCATCATTTCCGGAGCGCAGCATCATGCCGTACAGAAGATCTTCAATACTGACCGTTTCCTCCGGAGCCAAATAGATGGAAGAACCTTCGACGCCCACGGCTTCGGCGGGGATCTTCACCTTTTGAGTCAGATCGCTATGCAGACGCTCTGCGGTTTCAATGGTAAGCAATGCGGTCATGATCTTGGTCGTGCTGGCAGGGTAGGCTTTATCGGTGGCATTGCGTTCATAAAGAATCTTGCCGTTAGCTGCATCGATAAGGATGGCCTGTTTGGCAGAGATGTCCGGAGGGGCTGCGGCAGAGGTCTCTTTGGAGATAGGCGGCAATAAGAGGTACGTTATAATCAAGCTTACAATAAGAGTAAAGAAGATACCTGCCCGGAAGAACTTAGAAGAAAAAAATCGTTTTGTCTTGGGAATGTTTTTATGCTCATAGATTTTACTTAATTCCATTATATAACCCTCCATCTAAATATATTTACGATGATAAGGATTGCTTTATGCAAAAAAGTACCGGGAATATCCCATATGACTTGATAAAATAGCACACCTGTGATAGTATAGTAAAGGTAATTTTAAAAATAATTATTCTTGTGTAGTCTTGGCACTGCCGGACTGCCGGGTTGGAGGTACAAAATGAAAAGAATACAGACTATTGAAACAAGAAATCTTGTGGATTCAGCTAAGAAAGGCGGATGCGGAGAATGCCAGACATCCTGTCAGTCAGCAAGCAAGACTTCATGCAGCGTTGCTAATCAGCAGTGTGAACAGCTAAAGAAATAAGCTAAACTTTTCAAATCGCTATAGGCTGCAAAAGCTTGTAGCGATTTTTACATTCTGCCCAGTGCTTCAGCACTGCTGGCAGAATGTATGCTAGAAAGTTCCAAGAGACAGAGTCGATTGGCAAACTTTCATCGTATAATAAAGCAGGCCCAGTGCTTCAGCACTGCTGGCAGAATTTACGAGATAGATTATATAGAGGATGAAGAAAGGATACCGAATATGGTACATACTTATAAAAGCAACGGTTATAACATTGTTTTAGATGCGAACAGCGGAGCTGTTCACTGCGTGGATGATGTGGCATACGACATCATTGAGATGCTGGAAGAGGGTATTAACAGAAACAATATTACGGTTAATATATTGAAAAAGTACAGCCACCTCCCCGAAGTAACCAAAGAAGAAATAACGGAGATCTTTGATGATATAGAAGAATTGAAAAGGCAGGGAAAACTGTTTTCAGAAGATATTTATGCCAAGATGTCCTCCGAGTTTAAAAAGCGTCAGTCCGTAGTGAAGGCGATCTGCCTGCACGTGGCTCATGACTGCAATCTGGCCTGCAAATACTGCTTTGCGGAAGAAGGGGAATACCAGCAGGGGCACAGAGGGCTGATGTCTTATGAAGTGGGAAAAAAGGCTCTCGATTTTCTTATTGAAAATTCAGGAACCAGAAAAAATCTGGAGGTGGATTTTTTCGGAGGAGAACCCCTTATGAATTGGGATGTGGTGAAGAAGCTGGTCGCATATGGACGTGAACAGGAAAAGCTTTATAACAAGAATTTTAGATTTACGTTGACGACCAATGGAATCCTGCTGGACGACGAGGTCATGGAGTTTGCCAATCGGGAGATGGGGAATGTTGTTCTCAGTCTGGACGGACGAAAAGAGGTCAACGATAAATTAAGAGTATCCAGAAATGGCAAAGGCTCTTATGATACCATTCTGCCTAAATTTTTAAAGATGGCAGAAGAGCGAAATCAGCAAAATTATTATATTCGGGGAACCTATACGCATTACAATACCGACTTTGCCAATGATATATTACACATGGCAGATCTGGGCTTTAAAGAACTCTCCATGGAGCCTGTAGTGGCGTCTCCGGAAGCGGATTACGCCTTGACGGAAGAGGATCTTCCAAAGCTTCTGGCAGAATATGACCGCCTTGCCTGTGAGATGATCAAGAGAAAGAAAGAGGGAAAAGACTTTCATTTCTATCACTATACCATTGATCTGACAGGAGGACCCTGTATCGTAAAACGAATCTCCGGATGCGGCGTAGGGACGGAATATCTGGCTGTTACACCGGAAGGGGATTTATATCCCTGTCATCAATTTGTAGGAGACGAGCATTTCCTGTTGGGCAATGTCTTTGAAGGAATAAAAAATGCTGATGTATGTGATGAATTTAAGGCTTGTAATATTTATTCCCACGAAGAATGCAAGAATTGCTTTGCCCGCATGTATTGCAGCGGCGGTTGCGCCGCCAATGCTTACCATACCACGGGGAGCATCTCAGGCGTGTATGATTTCGGATGCGAGCTGCATAAAAAAAGAATTGAATGCGCTATTATGATTCAGGTAGCTGAAAGATTTGGGCAGAATTAATACCCAAAGAGCATAAGGAAAGTAAAATAGGTTTTTGTTCCGGATAAATGAGGGCAGAAACCTTTTTGCTGTCCCGCCATTTAAATTTTTTCTTCTATAAGCATCGCAGAAAATGCAGATATAGCTGAATAATTGGATAAAAATTGAGGGATCTATGGCGGAAACAGTTGACAGACAGATTAAATAAGCGTATTCTGTTAAATTGGTAAGACCAATTCAGAAGGAGTACATATGAAATATTTAAGACAATTTGGAATCATTTTATTGATTACCTTTTTAGGAGAAATTTTAAAAACAATTATTCCACTCACTATTCCCGCCAGCATATACGGTCTGGTGCTGATGCTTATAGCCCTCCAGACTAAAGCGATCCATTTGGACAGCGTGGAGGACGCAGGCGTATTTCTTATAGAAATCATGCCGGTGATGTTCATTCCTGCGGCGGTAGGCCTGATGGATTCATGGGCGGTGTTAAAGCCTATCTGGATTCCGGTAATCGTGATAACCGTGGTGACCACCATCCTGGTCATGGCAGTAACGGGTAGAGTCACCCAATTTGTAATAAACTTGGAAAAGAGGAGGGGAGCAAAATGAGCAGTTTTTTAGAAGGTTCGACGTTTTTTGGAGTCACCGTCAGTTTGATAGGCTATCAACTGGGCGTTCTTTTAAAACGAAGGTTTAAAAATCCTGTTTTTAATCCGCTGTTAATCAGCATACTATTTGTAATACTCATGCTCCTTCTATGCCGTGTTCGATATGAGGACTACAATGAGGGCGCTAAATATATAAGCTTTTTACTGACGCCGGCTACGGTATGTCTGGCTTTGCCTTTGTATCAGCAGATGGAATTGTTGAAAAGCCACATAGCGGCTATTTTGGCCGGGAGTGTAGCCGGTGTACTCACTGCGTTGGGCAGTGTTTTTATTCTGGCAAAAATATTTGGACTCAATCACCAGGAATATGTCACCCTGCTTCCCAAGTCCATAACGACTGCTATTGGAATGGGCATTTCGGAAGAACTTGGCGGCATCGTAACCATTACGGTAGCCGTTATAATTATCACAGGAATATTGGGTAATGTCATAGGAGAAGGGGTCTGTAAGCTTTTCAGGATTAAGCAGCCTATAGCAAAAGGCTTGGCACTTGGAACGGCAGCTCACGCCATAGGAACGGCAAGAGCTATGGAAATGGGCGAAGTAGAAGGTGCTATCAGCAGTCTGGCCATAGCGGTATCGGGACTTTTGACCGTAATTGGTGCATCAATATTTGCATACTTTATATAGCGAGGTGAAAAAGATGATTATTACCATAGGAAGAGAATATGGAAGCGGCGGACACGATATTGGGGAGATGCTTGCCGAAAAGCTCGGCATAGTTTTGTATGATAAGGAAGATCTGGCTGAAAGATCAAAAATACTGGGCTACTATGAGGAGGAAAAATCCTTCTATGAGGAACAACCTGCGAACAGCCTCCTTTATGCCATATCCAAGGGGGAGGAAAATGGAAAAATGAGCGCTAAACCGTTTAAACATATAAAGGAGATCACTGAGAATCAAGCCTGCGTCATTATAGGAAGGTGCGCGAATGTTATTTTCAGAGAAGAGGTGGAGCATATCAGTGTTTTTGTGCATGCAGATCTTTTCAAAAGAGCAGAAAGGATTGCCGATACGAATCATATCAGCAAAAAAGAGGCTGAATTATTAATTCGCCAAACCGATAAAAGAAGGGCAGAGTTTCATCATCAATACACCGGCGAGGATTGGGGTGATTCCAGAGGATACCAATTATCAGTAGATAGTGGCAGGATAGGCATAGAAGGAGCCGTACAAGTAATCTGTGACTATATGGAAGCTAAGAGGCGGTGGGAGAACGGTGGAAAACAGGGAATATAGAAAAGTCATCGAGTATGTCAAAAATGAAATAAAGCGAGGGCGCATCCATCTGGAGGATAAGCTTCCCGCAGAGCGGGTCATGGCGGAAGAACTGGACATGAGCAGAGGTTCTGTTCGGGAAGCCTTGCGAACCATGGAGAACATGGGTATGCTGGAAAGCAGGCAAGGGTCGGGAAATTACCTGACAGGAAATTTGAATAAGGCTTTTCAAGAATCCATCAGCATGATGTTTTTATTAAAACAGGTGAGCTACAGCGAGGTCAATACCCTGAGAAGAGCAGTGGAGACGGAAGCTTATACATTAGCCATAAAAAATATTTCAGATAACCAGATAAAACAGCTGAAAGAGGTACTTGAATCCATGCAGACGGTTGAAATAGACGAGCTGATTCTAAGGGATAAAGAATTTCATTATCAGATGATCCGTGCTTCGGAAAATCATTTGATTATAAGCATTATGGACGCATTAGAGGAAATTTATGCCGCTTCGGTGGAGCATATGCTGCGATCCGTATCGGAGCAGACAAAAAACAAGCTTGTCCTATGCCATGAAAAAATGTTGGACTGCATGATAAGAAAAGATGAGGATGGCGGTAGGAAAGCCGTGAATGAACATTATGATCTGCTTGAGTCTTGTTATCACAGAAAGAAATAAAACTTGAAATAAACAAATAAATAAAATGTAAGGCGATGAACGACTTCAATTGTTAGAACAAAAATCTAACGAATTGGAGTCATTTTTTGTTCAATGAGGGATCGGATGTCTGATAAAAGACAAATTCCGAACAATATAAAAATATTTGCCTTAAATAGTTCGTATTTATGCTAAATTTTTTTAAAAATAATCAGGTATTTCTTGTATTGCGCTAAAAAATATGCTAATCTTTAACCATAAAGAACAGAAAGAAGTAAAAAATACGAACAATTAATCATAAAAATCCGATGAATGTACGGAGAAAGGAATACGTATATGGTAAAGTGCATCTTTGTAGAAAAAAAGAAAGGGTTTGATGTTGAAGCACAGGGGCTGAAGGAGGAACTCCGACAGAACCTTCATCTGGAAAAGTTAACGAACGTTCGAATTTTGAATAGATATTATATAGACGGAATAGATGAAAGCACCTATGAACAGTCGATATATACTGTTTTTGCGGAGCCTGCCGTTGACTGTGCCTATGAAGAAAAAACACCGTCAGATTTAGGGACAAATATGTTTGCGGTGGAGTTCCTTCCCGGTCAGTACGATCAGAGAGCGGATTCGGCAGCGCAGTGTATCAAAATGATGGAAGCAAAGGCTCAGCCTGTGGTAAAGTTTGCGAGACTGATTGCCTTACAGGGAGACATTACAAAGGATCAGCTGGACGCAGTAAAGCATTACTGCATTAATCCGGTGGATTCACAGGAAGCGTCCATGGAAAGACCGGAGCATTTACATATGGAAAGTGCTGTGCCGGAAGACGTAGTTGTGATAGAAGGCTTTACTGCTATGGATTCCAAAGAATTGGAATCTTTCCGGAAAGAAAACGGATTTGCCATGAGTGCAGAGGATCTGCTGTTCATCCAACATTATTTTAAAGCCGATGAAAAACGGGATCCCAGTATTACAGAGTTAAAGGTAATCGACACCTACTGGTCTGATCATTGCAGACACACGACGTTTATGACGAGATTAACGGACATCCAGTTTGAAGAGGGAGCCTATGCCGATTTGATCGAAAAGGCTTTTGATGAATATCTGGTCATGAGAAACGAGGTGTATGGGGAAAGAGCATATAAATCTTCCGAAGAGGGGGGCAAGGATATTTGTTTGATGGATCTTGCCTGTATTGGAGCAAAATATCTGAAAAAGCATGGAATGGTTGAGGACTTGGATGAATCCGAGGAAATAAATGCGTGCAGTATCAAGGTGAAGGCGAGAATAGATGACAAGGAGGAAGACTGGCTTGTCATGTTTAAAAATGAAACGCATAACCACCCCACAGAAATTGAGCCTTTTGGCGGTGCGGCTACCTGCCTTGGAGGGGCTATCCGAGATCCGCTTTCAGGCAGGGTGTATGTTTATCAGGCCATGAGAGTGACCGGCTCTGCAGATCCGAGAAGGCCCATTGAGGACACTCTTGATGGGAAGCTTCCTCAACGAAAGATTACCCAGGGAGCAGCATCAGGATACAGTTCTTACGGAAATCAAATCGGACTGGCTACGGGACAGGTAACGGAAATATACGACGAAGGCTATGTGGCAAAGCGAATGGAAATTGGTGCGGTGATCGGTGCCGCTCCGGCATCCCACGTTAGACGGGAAAGACCGTTAAAGGATGACATCATCGTTTTGGTAGGGGGAAGAACCGGGCGAGACGGCTGCGGAGGTGCCACCGGCTCCTCTAAGGAGCATACTGAAGAGTCTATTTTGAACTGCGGAGCCGAGGTTCAAAAAGGCAATCCTCCAGTGGAGCGAAATATTCAGAGGTTGTTTAGAAGAAAAGAGGCAGCAACCTTGATTAAGAGGTGCAATGATTTTGGAGCCGGAGGGGTCTCCGTGGCTATCGGTGAACTGGCGGACAGTCTGGATGTGAATCTGGATCTGGTTCTGAAAAAGTATGAAGGACTGGACGGAACAGAACTGGCCATCTCAGAATCACAGGAGAGAATGGCTGTGGTCGTTTCTAAGGAGGATGCGGATCAATTTATCGCCTACGCTCAGGAGGAGAATCTGGAAGCAGTGGCTGTGGCAAAGGTTACGGATACGGGGCGCTTCCGGATGTTCTGGCGGGGAACGTGTATTTTAAATTTAAGCAGAGCATTTTTAAATACCAACGGAGCTACGCAGGAAGCAAAGGTTCTGGTGAAAAATAAAGCTTTGTCTGATTCGGATAAAGAAAAAATAACAGAAGCAGATTGGGACAGTCTTTTATCCGATTTGAACTGTTGCAGCCAGAAAGGCTTAACGGAGCGCTTTGACAGCACCATCGGGGCAGCTACGGTGCTAATGCCGCTGGGAGGAAAATATCAGCTTTCACCGGCAGCCGGTATGGCGTGTAAGCTGCCGCTGACAAAGGGAGAGACGACAACTGCTACGCTGATGGCCTACGGATTTGATCCGAAGATCGCCGCATGCTCCCCTTATCATGGAGCGTTATATGCGGTCATTGATTCCGTGACCAAGATTGTTGCCATGGGCGGCGACTATCAAAACATCCGTCTGACCTTTCAGGAATACTTTGAGCGGATGACAGAGAATCCGGAAAGCTGGAGCAAACCGTTTACGGCTCTTCTCGGAGCATTAAAGGTTCAGAAGGAGCTGGGCATTCCGGCTATCGGAGGAAAGGACAGTATGTCCGGTACTTTTATGGATATTCACGTCCCACCGACGATGGTATCCTTTGCGGTGGCGGTGGCGGATGCAAGAGAGGTTCTTTCCACGGAATTAAAGAAAGCAGATAGTCAATTAATCTATCTTTTCACAAAGCGGGATAAAAATCAAATCCTGGATTTCCATACGTATCGGAAAAATATGGCTCGGGTTCGAGAGCTTGCTAAAGAAGGAAAAATTCTTTCGGCAAATACCGTTGGAAGAGGAGGAATTCTCCTTTCTGTTGTAAAGATGGCAGTCGGTAATAAAATCGGTGCTTCATTGGAGCATGTGACTCAGGAGGAGCTTTATGAACCGCAATATGGAGCATTGATTCTTGAAGTAGAAGGCAGCGCAGATACGGCCTCCCTGTTTAATGGTGTTTCGTATAAGAGAATCGGATATACCTGTAAACGCGAAAGCATTACTGCGAAAAGTGCCGGTGAGAATAATAACCGTTCAGAGACTTTTGAAATGGAACTGGAAGAGGTGATCCGAAAATGGACGGAACCGCTGGAAAGTGTATTTCCGGTGAGAACCTCCGATTTTAAAGGAACCATGGATCGGACAGACGTTCCAAGCATTACATACCCGGTGGAAAAAAGGGTGTCACCGGCCATCAGAATGGCAAGACCAAAGGTGTTGATTCCTGCTTTTCCGGGAACGAACTGCGAGATGGATTCCAAAAGAGCTTTTGAAAAAGCAGGAGCGGAAGCAGAAATTTACATTATGAGAAATATGACACAGAATCAGCTTATTGATTCGATGAAGGAGCTGGAAGAAAAAATTAGGAAAAGCCAGATTTTGTTCTTGCCCGGAGGGTTTTCCGGCGGAGATGAACCCGACGGTTCAGCAAAGTTTATTACAGCCGTGTTCAGAAATCCGAGAATAAAAGAAGCCTTCACTGAGCTTTTGGAAAACAGGGACGGATTGATGCTCGGTATCTGCAACGGATTCCAGGCCCTTATAAAGCTGGGTCTGGTGCCTTACGGAAGGATTATGGAGATGGACGAGAACGCACCGACGCTTACCTATAACAAAATCGGCCGTCATGTTTCCTGTTTGGTGAATACAAGAATTGCCTCCAATAAATCCCCTTGGCTTGCCGGTACATCGGCAGGGGATATTCATACCGTTGCGGTATCCCACGGAGAGGGCCGTTTTATTGCCGGAGAAGCACGGATGGCAGAGTTGATTGAGAACGGTCAGATCGCAACTCAATACGTTGATTTTGACGGGAAGCCTTCCATGGATATTCAGTTCAATCCGAATTACTCGGCCTGTGCTGTAGAGGGAATTACTTCTCCGGATGGGAGAGTATTTGGAAAGATGGGGCATTCAGAACGAATTGGCTCGTATGTATATAAAAATGTAGGAGGAAATACGGATCAAAAAATCTTTGAATCCGGCGTGAAGTATTTTAAGTAGGAGGAGACAGATGAAAGCAGCAATCGTAATGGGAAGTAAATCAGATTATCCCGTAGTACAGAAAGCAGAAGATATTTTTAAACAATTCGGAGTGGCGTGTGAGACCAGAATCATTTCTGCCCACAGAACGCCGAAGGTGGCAGAGGAATTTGCCAGGACCGCAGAAGAAAAAGGAATTGAAGTGATTATTGCGGCAGCTGGAAAAGCCGCACATCTGGCCGGAGTGCTGGCAGCGACTACTCCCCTTCCGGTCATAGGACTTCCGATGAAATCCAGCACAATGGATGGACTAGATTCTCTGCTTTCCGTGGTTCAGATGCCAAAGGGTGTGCCTGTAGCCACGGTAGCTATTGACGGCGCAGAAAATTCAGCATTGCTGGCTGTTCAGATGCTCGGCATCAAATATCCTGAGCTGAGGCAGAAAATAAAAGAATATAAAATCAAAATGGAACAAGACATTATAGCACTGGATGCAGAATTTAATAAATAAAAGACAATGAAATGCGGGAACTAATAACAGGATATATGAATGAAAAAGTAACGGGAGGAAAGAAAAATGAAAAAGTTAGAAATGCTGTATGAAGGAAAAGCAAAAAAGGTGTACAAGACAGAGGATCCAAAAAAACTGATCGTGGATTATAAGGACGATGCCACGGCATTTAATGGTCTTAAGAAAGGACAGATCGCCGGAAAGGGCGTGGTAAACAATACCATGGCCAACATTATTTTTAAGATGCTGGAGGAGAAAGGCATTCCGACCCATCTGCTCGAACAGCTAAACGAAAGAGAAACTTTAGTAAGAGCGGTGCAAATTCTTCCTCTTGAAGTCATCATCAGAAATGTATCTGCCGGATCTTTTTCAAAGAGATACGGTGTGGAAGAAGGTATCGTCTTTAAACAGCCGGTTTTAGAGTTTTCCTATAAAAATGACGAGCTGGGCGATCCGCTGATCAATGATGATCATATTCTTGCACTGGAGCTGGCCACACCAGAGCAGCTGGAAGATGTAAAGAAATATGCTTATGAAGTCAACGACGCACTAAAAGAATTTTTCTTACAGCGGGATTTGAAGCTGATTGACTTTAAGATTGAGTTCGGCTTATATGACGGCAAGGTCATCCTTGCAGACGAAATTTCTCCTGATACATGCAGACTTTGGGATGTCCACACCAACGAAAAGATGGATAAGGACAGATTTAGAAGAGATTTGGGTCAGGTAGAAGAGACCTATCAGGAAGTGTTCAGCAGGATACAGAAATAGCCGTGTGAAAAGGGCTTGTAGGGATGACTTTTAGCGGTTTATGTATATAAAAGAAATTGGAGAACATAAATGATTGATATAAATCAGGAATTGAAGACTTTTGAGGATGAAAAGTTTCATGACGAATGTGGGGTCGTCGGTGTTTACGAACCCGGAAACAAGCAAAATGCCCGCTCTGTATATTTCGGACTGCATTCTTTGCAGCACAGAGGACAGGAAAGCGCAGGTATCGCGGCAAACCTGGGAGGAAAAATTCAATATTACAAGGAAATGGGTCTGGTGCAGGAAATTTTTAATGATGAGATCATCGAAAGGCTTCAGGGCGATATAGCCATCGGTCACGTAAGATACAGCACTGCCGGAGAAAGCCATGCGGTCAATGCCATGCCGCTGGTAGTCTACCATAAAGGCGGTGCGCTGGCCTTGGCACATAATGGGAACCTGGTAAATGCCCGGATATTACGGGAAGAAATGCAGGATGACGGTGTCATTTTTCAAACGTCCATCGATTCTGAAGTAATAGCGGCACTGATTGCACGGCACTTAAAGAACAGTACCATTGAAGAGGCTATCACCCGGACGCTGCAAGAAGTACGGGGCGCATATGCACTGGTCATCACCTCAGCCAATAAATTAATTGGTGTGCGGGATCCCAACGGCATAAGACCTTTGTGCATCGGGAAAACAGATCAAGGCTTTGTGCTTTCTTCCGAAAGCTGTGTTTTTCCTCTTTTAGGAGCAAAGCTGCTGCGGGATGTAGAGCCGGGTGAAATGATCGTCATTGAAAACAATGAAATAAAATCCTATCAATATGCCAAAACCGGAAAAAGAGCTTCTTGTGCTTTTGAATACGTGTATTTCTCAAGACCAGATAGTGATATGGACGGAAGAAATGTGTATACGGCGAGGAATCTGTGTGGAAGAATCCTTGCTAGGGAGCATCCGGTAGAGGGAGATGTTGTTATTTCTGTACCGGATTCCGGTACAGTAGCCGCAATCGGATATGCCAAGGAATCGGGCATACCATACGGAGAAGGATTCATAAAGAACCGATACGTAGGAAGAACGTTTATTCAGCCGGATCAGCGTATGAGAGAACTGAGCGTCAAGTTGAAGCTTAACGTGCTGAAAGAAAATGTCGCAGGGAAACGGGTCATTATGATCGATGATTCCATTGTTCGGGGAACCACCAGCGTCAAGATAGTAAAAATGCTGAAGGATGCCGGGGCAAAAGAAGTTCATGTTCGGGTGGCTTCTCCGCCTGTAACGGACCCTTGTTTCTTTGGGATTGATACACCGGACAAAAATAAGCTTATTGCAGCGACTCATGCCATCGAAGAAATCAGAAAAGGAATGGGTGCAGATTCCTTAGGCTATTTGAGCGTGGAAGGAATGCTGGAAGCCATAGGTCTGGGGGAAGATAAGATTTGCACAGCCTGTTTTACCGGAGATTATCCCATGGAGCTGCCTGAACGGGACATGAAATTTGAAGAATAACGGAGGATGATATGGAGAGCAAACTAACGTATAAAGATGCCGGAGTGGATACAAAAGAGGGTGAAAGAGCCGTAGAGCTGATGAAGCCTCACGTAAAGAAAACCTTTAATGAAAATGTCCTTACAGGTTTGGGCGGATTCGGAAGTCTCTTTAAGCTGGATACCTCCGGCATGGCGGAACCCGTTTTAGTTTCAGGAACAGATGGGGTCGGGACCAAGTTGAAAATTGCATTTCTGATGGATAAGCACGATACGGTAGGTATCGACTGCGTAGCTATGTGTGTGAATGACGTCCTCTGTCAAGGGGCAAAGCCCCTGTTCTTTCTTGATTATATAGCGACCGGAAAGGTCAAGGCGGAGAAGGTCTCTGAAATCGTAAAGGGCGTTGCAGAAGGCTGTTATCAGAGCGGGAGTGCGCTGGTCGGCGGAGAAACGGCCGAGATGCCGGATTTTTATCAGGATGGGGAATACG
>ENA-UOOI01002512-UOOI01002512.1-fermentation-metagenome-genome-assembly--contig:-NODE-2512-length-15716-cov-60.147436_pt1 | contig 15716 bp, 15 predicted proteins | sample MGYA00245779_ERZ724027 | MGnify/ENA primary metagenome ERZ724027 (study PRJEB28704, sample SAMN03018318) | fermentation metagenome | biome: anthropogenic terrestrial biome; feature: soil...
ACGACTGCCCGTCCGCTGAAAAGGCGGATGGTGGCTCAGGCTCCCTTGCGGGCATGATCGACCACACGCTGCTGAAAGCGGACGCGTCCGCCGGCCAGATCAAGCAGCTCTGCGGCGAAGCGGCCCAGTACCATTTCGCATCCGTCTGCGTCAACACCTGTTATGTCCCGCTCGCGTCAAAGCTGCTTCAGGGCACCGGCGTGACCGTCTGCTGCGTGGTGGGCTTCCCGCTCGGCGCGATGTCCACCAGGGCCAAGGCGGAAGAAGCGAAAGAGGCGGCCGCCAACGGCGCGAAGGAAGTCGATATGGTGATCAACGTCGGGGCGATCAAGTCCGGCGACTGGAAATATGTGCGGAACGACATCGCAAAAGTGGTCGGATCCGCCTCCGCGGGCGGCGCGATCGTCAAGGTCATCCTCGAAACCTGCCTGCTGACCGACGAGGAAAAGGTCAGGGCCTGCCAAGTGTCGAAGGAGGCCGGCGCCGCGTTCGTCAAAACCTCCACGGGCTTCAGTACGGGCGGCGCGACGGCCGGGGATGTGAAGCTGATGCGCGATACGATCGGCCCTTCCATGGGCGTGAAAGCCTCCGGCGGGATTCGGAATTACGACGACGCCGTCAAGATGGTCCGGGCGGGCGCTTCCAGAATCGGCACGAGCCACGGAATTGAAATCATCCGGAGCGAGGCCGCTTCCCATCCCGGGGATCCGCTGAAGTCCCTCAATTATCCGGGGAGCAATATGCAGTATTAAAACCGGCTGAGGATGGCGGGGGAGCGCGCAAAGATACTGTGGCTCCCCCTCTGTTTTCCAGACTGCCTTGCGGGGAGAAAACGGAATGATTGTATGCAGGATAACGGGAACCGTCGTCTGCACCCAGAAGGCCGAAGGCCTGGTCGGGCTGAAAATGCAGATCGTCCAGCCGCTGAATCTTCTGACCATGAAAGAGGATGGAACTCCCTTTGTGGCCGTGGACGCGGTGGGGGCGGGCGACGGTGAAATCGTGTTGGTCGTGAGCGGAAGCTCCGCGCGCCAGACCGCCCTGACGGGAAACAGGCCCGTGGACGCCACGGTCACGGCCATTGTGGATACCATCGACGCAAACCATAAAACCGTATTTGACCGGGATGCTGCACGCAGACCGGTGTGAGGTGCTGCTATGCTGACAGGCAGGGTGATCGGGACCGTGGTCGCGACCGGAAAGCTGGAAAATCTGCGGGGCGTAAGGCTCCTGGTGGTGCAGCCGGTGGATTCGGAACAGCGGGACTGTGGAAGGCCGTTTGTGGCGGCCGATTCGATCGGGGCCGCATGCGGGGAACTGGTGTGCTGTGCGAAAAGCAGGGAGGGAGCCATGACGCTGCCGGATCCCGGCGTCTGCGTGGACGCCGGGGTCAGCGCGATCATCGACTCCATTTACTGCCCGTGATTTTCGGGAATGGCTGGTGCGGAACATGATGATTGCGAAAGTGGTCGGGAACGTGGTCACGACCAAAAAACATGCCGCCTTGTGCGGGGAAAAGCTTCTGGTGGTGCAGGCGGCCGGCCGGGACGGGCGCGGGCACGGAGAAAAGCTGCTTGCGTTCGACCGTGCCGACGCCGGCATCGGCGACACCGTCATTGTCGTCACAGAGGGCGGCGCCGCGAAGCAGCTTGTCCATGCAGAGAAAAATTCGCCCGTCGATCTCTGCATCGCCGGAGTTCTGGACCGAACCGGCTGAACGCGCCTGAAGGGGCGCGCCGGCCGGCTCCCGCAATGCTTCGCGGCCCCCAAAAGCAGATGAGAACAACCGATGGGAGACATGATGAATGGGAAATATTCAGAACTATCAATTTTATATGCCGAAGCTCACGCTCATCGGCGTGAACGCGCTGGAAAAGCTGGGGGGTGAGCTGGAAAAGCTGCGGGTGAAGAAGGCCCTTGTGGTGACCGACGTTTTCATGGCGAAATCCGAAATCATTTCCTCGGTGGAAAAAAGCCTGAAAACGGGCGGAGTGGGCATGAGCGTCTACGACGGCGTCGAGCCCAATCCGAAGCTCTCCCAGGTGAAGGCGGGCACCTACCGGTTTGTGCAGGACGGCTGCGACATGCTGGTGTCCCTGGGCGGCGGCAGCCCGCACGACTGTGCGAAAGCGATCAAATTCGCGGTGATCCGCAACGAAAAGTTCCGGATCAAAGAAATTCCGCTCGCCGCGGTCAACACGACGGCGGGCACCGCCAGCGAGATCACGAACTGCGCCGTCATCACGGATGACGAGACGCATCACAAGGTCCCCATTCTGGATGCGGGCATCATCCCGGACATCGCGGTGGACGACCCGATGCTGATGCTCAAAATGCCCAAGGGGCTTACCGCCGCCACGGGGATGGATGCGCTGACCCACGCGCTGGAAGCCTATGTCGCCACGGGGAAAAACGAGATCACACAGGCCGCGGCCATCCGGGCGATCGGGCTGGTGGACAAGTACCTGTACGAAGCGTACTGCAACGGCGGGGACATTGAGGCACGCAACGGCATGGTCTATGCGGAATATCTGGCCGGGATGGCGTTCTCCAACGCCGGGCTCGGGCTGGTGCACGCTATGGCGCACCAGCTCGGCGGGCTTTACAACCTGCCGCACGGGGTGTGCAACGCACTGCTCCTGCCCTATGTGATGGCCTTCAATTTCAAGGCCGTATGCGGCGGATACGGCGAGATCGCCAAATCGCTCCACCTGTGCCCGATGGCGCAGACGGATGAGCGCGCGGCGAAAACGCTGATCCGCTACGTCGTGGAGCTGGGCCGCAGGCTGAACATCCCCAAGTCGCTGGCGGAGATCAAGGTGGATGCCGCGGACTGCGGCAGGCTAGCGAAAATGGCGGGCGAAGATCCGTTTCTCGCCAGCAACCCGGTTCAGCCCACGGTTGAGGAAATCGAAAAGGTGTTTTCCGACGCGTGGCACGGCAGGCTCGAAATCCTTTGAGCCGGTACGCCGCTTAGAAACAGGTCATAAAAATCTGCCGCATGGAAAATCCTTTCCCATGCGGCGGTATCCGACCCCAACAGAACCGCCCTATCCGGGAATGCTCCCGGATAGGGCGGTTCCGTTTTTTCACAGCGCCCTCGGCTTCGCCGTGGATTTTCGCACGATCAGCCTCGGCTGGTACTCCACCCGCGTGATGCTTTCGGCCGGGACCCCGCCGGAGCGGATGCGCTCGTCCAGAATATTCATCGCGTTGTGGCCCTTCTCCCGCATGAAGTGCTCGACCGTCGTCAGAAGGATCTGCGGGAACTGGGAGGAAAAGATGTTGTCGAACCCGCAGACGCTGTAATCCCTGGGGATGGAAAATCCGGCCTGCAGGATCGCGGTCATCGCCCCGTACGCCACCATGTCGTTCACCGCCACCACGGCGGTGATTTTTTTATCCTTCAGCGCCGCTTTCGTCAGCCGGAAGCCCACATCCTGCTCGATCGCCGGGTCCCGCAGGTCCTCCTCCGACGTGACGTCCTCCGACGAAACCGTGACGGTGCCGTCGGGGCAGGATTCCCGGAACGCCTGCCGCACCCCTTCCAGCCGGTTCAGGCGGACCGCGTTCTGCTCGTTCAGCGTTGTCGAGACGAACGCGATGTCGGTGTGGCCCAGCCGCAGCAGGTGCTCGGCCACCAGCGTCCCGGAACGGACGCTGTCGATCTCGACCGTGTCCACGTTCATGGATGTGTTCCGGTCGCCGATCACCACGACCGGGATCGTCCGGTTCAGTTCCTCCACCAGCTCGCAGGACTGCGGAATAAACGTGAAGATGATCCCGCACAGGCCGCTTCCGGAAAACCGGGACAGAATGGTCCGCTCCCTGCGGATGTCGCGGTAGGTGTTGCACACGATGGTGGAATACCCCTTTGCAAAGGCCGCCTGCTCGATGGACTGAACCAGCGAGGCATAGTAGGAATTGGAAAGGACGGGGCACACGATCAGGACCGTGTCCTTCGGGAAGGAAACCGGAGATCTCGCCGCCCGGGGGCGTCTTTTGTAGCCCAGCTCCTCAGCCGTGTTCAGAACCTTCCGGATCGTGTCGGCGGTGAAATGCGCATCCTCGGGGTGGTTCAGAATAATGGAAACGGCGGACTGGGAGACGCCGGCCCGCCGGGCAATATCGGAAGTGGTCGGATTATGACAGCTCATGGAACCCCTCGCTTGCTAATAATTATTAATTATTATTATACAAAATCTGATAGAAAAAGCAACAGGGCAAATTCGATTTAACAAGAATATAAAGTGATCTTTACCTGATTTTACTTTATAGGAGACAATGCCAATGCTATAATCAAACTGTCTTAAGGGATTTAATATTAATGAATCAAATTAATAATTAATAAAGGAGATATGCAATGCGCGTTTATTATTCCAATCTTTGCAGGCTCGGTTCCGGCCTTTCGGAAGGCATTGACGAGATGATCCGGTACGGCGCCGACGCCATTGAATTGATGATGGATGGGCCCCAGTGGGATGAATTTGAAGCCCGTGGCCCGGAGCTTGCCGCGCTGCTGTCTGAAAAGCCGGTGGTTTATTCCATCCACACCCCGGTGTGGGATATCAACCTGACCAGCGAAAACGCGCAGGCAAGGCAGGCCGCGCTCGAAGCATACCGCCATTCCATCGCCTTCGCGGCCTCCATTCACGCCGCGCATGTGGTGGTCCACCCGGGCTTCTGCTATGCGCCCGTGTTTGACAAAAAGACCGCGCGCGAACGGGCCGCGCGGGCGGTGGGCGCGCTTTGCCGGTTCAACAGCCTGTACGGGGTTCCGCTGCTGGTTGAAAACGTGGGCAGCGCCGCCACCTGCATTTTCACCCAGGATGAATACATCGCCTTCATCGGACGGTTCGGCGGAAGGATCGGCAGCCTGCTGGATATCGGGCACGCCAATCTGTGCGGCTGGAACCTGACCGATACCATTTCCCGGCTCAAGCCGTTCTTATATGCCGTCCACCTTCACGACAACAATGGAACCGCCGATTCCCATCTGCCGATCGGGAGCGGGAGCATCCAGTGGGGCTCCGTCTTTCAGGAGCTTCTGGAGTGCCGGCCCGACCTGCGGCTGATCCTGGAATACGACATCGGCACGCCGCTGGAGCTGCTGCGGGGCGGAAAGGAGCTTCTGACGCAGGCCTTTGCGGGAAAAATCGGGCCGGGCGGCGAGCCTTCGCCGCACCATCCCGTTTCCGCGGCCGTCCAAATCTGAAAAAGCAGAAAATACCATCTTACACTTCATCATAAACCGAAATCTAAAAGCGAAAGGAGTTCCAAAAGGAATGAAACTGAAAAAAATTCTGACCGCATTTCTGGCGCTCAGCGTGGCCTGCACCTCACTGGCCGCCTGCTCCTCCCCGGCCGATAACGGGGCGTCCGCCGGAAACACGTCTTCCGGCGCCGCGGGGGGCAATGTAAGCCTCAACTTTTACTACCCGGTTTCCGTCGGGGGGCCCCTCACCAAGATCATCGACCAGCTGTGCGCGGACTTCACGAAGGAGCACCCCAATATCAAGGTGAACCCCGTCTACACGGGCAGCTACGCCGACACGCGCACGAAGGTGCAGACCGGCCTGAAGAGCGGCACCGGACCGGATGTCGCGATCATGTTCTCCACCGACCTGTTCTCTCTGCTCGACATGAACGCGATTGTGGATATCGACACGGTGGCGAAGAACGACAGCAAAGAGGACACCAAAAAGCTGATCGACGACTTTTACCCCGGCTTCCTGCTGAACACGCAGGCGCAGGGAAAAACCTGGGGAATCCCGTTCCAGCGCAGCACGATCGTTCTGTATTACAACAAGGACGCCTTCAAGGAAGCCGGGCTCGACCCGGAAAAGGCGCCTTCCACCTGGGATGAGCTGATGGCCGACGCGAAAAAGCTCCAGAAGCCCGGGCGCGCCGGCATCGAAATCCCATCCACCGGCTACGCGTACTGGATGCTCCAGACCTTTACGCTGCAGCAGAACGGGAAAAACCTGATGAACAGCGACGGCGACGAGGTGTATTTCAACTCCCCCGAAGCGGTGAAGGGGCTCACCTTCTGGAAGAGCCTCGCCGACAGCGGCGTCATGCCGAAGGGAACCATTCAGTGGGCGACCACCCCGACCGATTTCGTCCAGCAGAAAACCGCGATGATGTACCATACCACCGGGAACCTGACCAACGTCAAAAATCAGGCCAAGTTCAACTTCGGCGTCGCGATGCTGCCGAAAAACGAGACCTTCGGCTCCCCGACCGGCGGCGGAAATTTCTACATCTTCAAGGACAAGCCGGAAGCGAACCAGCAGGCGGCGTGGGAATTCGTCAAATGGATGGCTTCTCCGGAGCGGATCGCGCAGTGGAGCATCGACACCGGCTATGTGGCCCCGAGGAAATCCGCGTATGAGACGGACGTCATGAAAAAGTACACGCAGGATTTCCCGTACGCCATCGTGGCGAGGGACCAGCTGGAATACGCGGCCGCCGAGCTTTCCACCCATGAAAACGGCAAGGTGACGAAAGCGGTCGAGGACAATATCCAGAACGCGCTCACGGGCTCCAAGAGCGTGGAGCAGGCGCTGAAGGATGCCCAGACGGAAGCGGACGGATACTTAAAGCCCTATAAAAAATAACGAAAAACAGCAGACAAACGGATGAGCCTTCGACGGAATCCCGCCGAAGGCTTCTATTGGAAATGGGAAGATGCTCATGAATCGAAAGACAATCCAAAAAAGGAAAGCGGTCACGATAGCGGCCTGGGTGCTCATTCTCCCGTCGTTCCTGTTCTTGTGCGCCTTTACGCTGTACCCGATCGTTCAAACCCTGTTCAGCAGCCTTTACAGCGAAAGCCTCTCCAATGTTCACGCCACCTTCGCGGGCCTGCAGAACTACGCCGATCTGTTTCAGGATGACGTTTTCCGCCGCTCGTTCTGGAACAATCTCATCGTCGCGGCGGTGACCATCCCGGTCGAGATCCTCTTCGCGACCGCGATGGCGGTTTTCGCGAATTCGGTGAAGCACGGGAGATGGCTGGTGCGGCTCGCCTTTTTTTACCCGGTCATCCTCCCGATGATCGCCGCCGCGAATATCTGGCTGTTCATTTACACGCCGCAGTACGGGCTGGTGGGAATGCTCAACAGCAATTGGAACCTGCTCGGGAATCCGCAGACCGTCCTCCCCGCCATCATCGTCATGCTGATCTGGAAGCAGTCCGGCTATTTTATGGTCTTTTACCTTTCCGGCCTGCAGAATATCCCGGCCGAGGTCTACGAGGCCGCCAAGATAGACGGGGCGGGCGACTTCCGGATTTTCCGCTCGATCACGTGGCCGCTTTTAAAGCCGATCACCCTGTTCGCCTTCATCATCGCGCTGACGGATTCCTATAAGATGGTGGACTACCTTTACCTGATGACCGACGGCGGGCCGAACAACTCCAGCAACATGCTTCTCTATTATGTCTACCAGACGGGCTTCAACTTCTGGGATATCGGAAAGGCATCCGCGATCACCGGCATCCTGGTCATCCTGCTTCTGGCGGTTTCGGCGGCGAGCTTTTTCCGGCAGGACAAACGGATTTTCTACAGCTGAGGAGGGAATACATCATGAAATCCAAACAATCGGCGGCATCCGCCGCTTTTCAGGCCGTGATGTACCTGGCGGCGCTGATCTGGCTGATTCCCCTGCTGTGGATGATCCGCACCGCGTTTCTCTCGCAGGATGCGGCGGTGAATCTTCAGGCGGCCGCGGCGCCCACGCTCGCGAATTTTTCCGAGGTGCTGAGCGCCGCCCCGTTCGGCAGCTATTATCTCAATACCATCCTGATCGTGGCGGGGACGCTCCTGGTCCAGTTCTTCTTCATCACGCTGGCGGGGTACGCGTTCGCCCGCCTGGAATTCATGGGAAAGAACTTCCTGTTCACGCTGTTCCTGGCACAGCTGATGATCACGCCGGATGTGCTGATCTTCCCCATGTATCAGCTGATGGCGAAGCTCAGCCTGACCAATTCGCTCACCGGCATCATGCTCCCGTTCTTCGCCTCCGCCATGGGGATTTTCCTGATGCGGCAGAACCTGAGGACGATCCCGATCGAGCTGGAGGAAGCGGCGAAAATGGAAGGGTGCTCCACATGGGGCATCATCTGGAAGGTGTACGCGCCCCTGATGCGCCCCACCTACGCCGCCTTCGGGCTGATCTCCGTTTCCTACCACTGGAACGACTTCCTCTGGCCGCTCGTCATGATCAACGACGTGGGCAAGCGTCCCCTGACGCTGGGGCTGGCGGTGTTCGCGCAGGCTTATGAGACGGGCGCCCAGTGGAGCGACATCTGCGCGGCCACCAGCCTTGTCATCGCCCCGCTGATGGTCATTTTCGTCCTGTTCCAGCGCCAGTTTATCGAAAGCTTTGCAAAATCGGGGCTGAAATAAAAATCTGCGGGAATCTCTTCTCGATTTCGAAAACGGCTCCGCCAAAAATCAAAAATAAAGAATAAGAATGAAAAAAATACGCTTTGACCGGCTTCAAAATCCGGCTCAAAGCGTATTTTGCTTTCCGGGGCGATGGCTTCTTACCGCAATTTCACTTACGGTCGCGAACCCGGATCTGTTCTTCCTCACATCCGCCTTGCGGCAGGATTTGATCTGTCTCTGTATTCAAAAAGTACGGAAAGCACCTTCCGCCCAACAGTCAGAAGGCAAAGACGCGGAAGCTGACGTACAGGATCAGCATCAGCGCGGCGACCGCCCCCGCGGCCAAAATCCTTTGAATCCATCGGTCGTTTCCGGTCATGCCGCGTTCCCCCCTGCCGTTGTGCCGGGCCGTTTTTCCTACACTGATAAAAACACTTTCAGGGGGCGAAAGGGGACACTTTCCGTTCTTTTATTTTTCTATTTTTCCGGCTCCACGCTTTCCGCGATGCGGATGGTTTCTTTTTCCGGAATTTTTTCTTTTTCCGGGGCTTCCACGATCAGCACGAACGAATAAACGTCGTTGTTCCAGACAAGCGCGTTCATTCCTTTTTTGGAAATGAACGTTGCTTTTTCATCCCCGAGCAGGATCTCTTTCACAGAGGCGTTCTCGGTGTCCACCGCCGTCGTTCCGGTGCCCATGATCCCCTGTGTGAAAACGATTTTCGGGCCCTGCTTTTCTCCGTCTTTGCGGTAGACGGCCGACTTGACGGCCGCGCCGCCGAAAGAGTGTTCCAGAACATAGCCGCGCGGGAGATAGCGCGGCGCGTAAGGCTCGAAATTTTCCGTCGCGGACTGGATCTGCTTCTCCGCCGCCGCAGAGGCGGCGGCATCCGCCTGGTAAGAAAACGCGGTGTACTCCGGCGCCTTTTCCGAAACCAGCCGGAAAAACCGGACCCGGAGCGCCTCGACGCTCATGACGGTCACCGAGAGCAGCACCAGGGCCGCGGCCGTAACGGCGGCGGCCCTGCCGAACCGCTTTCGGAAACGGCGCGCCGGCCTGCGGCGGAGCAGGTCATCCATTTCCTGTTCGAACTGCTCGGAAAAGCGGTGGTCCCCCGTCTCCTGCGGAAGGCGGGAAAGGCTTTCGTCACGCGCTTCGGAAACGGCGCGCTTCAACACTTCATCCGTCAGCTTCATACCGTTTCCGCCTCCCTTTCCTTCAGGTTCTGCTCCAGCTTTTTTCTGGCCCGCTGAAGAAGCTTCTTCACGTTTTCCACCGAGAGATCCAGCATTTCCGCAATTTCTTTCGTGGAATAGCCGTTGTCGTATTTCAAAAGGAGCACCGCCGCGTAATGGTGCGGCAGCTTCCGGATTTCCGCCACCAGGCGGCGGTACGCGTCGTTCTGCTCCACCAGCCCGGCCACACAGCAGTCATCCGCCGGGGGAGCCCACTCCTCCATCTCGTCGAGGGAAAGGGGGTCGTGACGCCGCTTCGCGCGCAGCATGTTGAAACAGACGTTTCTGACTATGATAACAACGTAGCTTTTGGTTTGGGGACACTCGACGTCGCCCACCGAGCCGGGGTGCTCGAAAATTTTCACGAAAGCCTGGTGGACCGCATCCTCCGCCAGAAACTCGTCGTGCAGGATCCCGTTCGCTATGTAAAACATCAGCTGGCGGTAGCGGGTGTAGATCCGCTCCGGTTTCGAAAGGCCCGGCGAACCCGCGCCGGAAGAATAGCCAGGCAAATCGCCCGCCTCCTTTTTTAAGTTTTCTCGGCCTCCCCTTTCGCCTTGGGGGTGACGATTTTCCGGATGGAGCCGGAAAGGCGCTGCTGTTCTATTTTGTCGGCCACCATTTTTTCCAGGCCGCCGTTCCCGCCGATCAGGCCGAACAGAAGGCTGGTCGCCCCGTCTACGGACGGGATCTCGTCGAACCGGATCAGAACCTTTTCGCCGTCGAAGATGAATTTCATCAGGCGGGTGTCCGGCGCCTCTAGAAAAGAGATGGAAAGCTTCAGCACCGTGCGGCCATCCTCGTCGTGCGTCAGCTTCGCGAGGCTCCCCACGGTGTAGGTCTCCCCGCCGAAATCCAGGTCGCACAGGCGCGGCTCGCCATCCATCCCGGCCCTGACCGTCCACGTTTCCTTTTCCGCGGCGAAAACGAGGCTGCAGCAGCCCGGCTCAAAGGAAAGCGAAACCTTCCGGAACGGATCCGAAAACCGGCCGCGCTCCGCCGAAAGGATGAACGGGAAGAGCGTGCCGTAGGCGTTTTCGAGCAGAAAAATCCTGCCGTTCAGGGCCGCGGCCCGCGGGGAAAGCTCCGCTTCCTTTTTGGGGGCCGGGAAAAAGAAGCCGCGGACCCTTTGCCAAAAGCTTGGGAGCGGCGGCTTTTCCGGCATCATGCCGGGGAGCAGGGCGAAGGAGGCGCAGGTTTCCGTGAGCGAGCGGTACGCTTTGCGGTTTTCCGGCAGGGCCTTTTGGGAAAGCTCGCGGTCGTCCCCGAAATAGTTCCGGATGATCGGGGCGGCGGCGTCGATAAAAAGGCCCTGGCTGCCGCTCGTGAGGGCGAGCACCATATCGGCCCCCGGAATCACGACGACATACTGGCCGAACACCCCGTTGAACTGGTACGCCCCCTCAATCGGGAAATCCCACACATGGTAGCCGTAGGCGGTTTTGTGGCTGCCCATAGCCGTCTGCAGGGTCATGTCCGTGGATTCTTCCACCCAGCGCTGCGAAAGCAGGCGGCGCGGTTCGCCGTCCACGGTCCAAAGGCCCTTCTGCAGATAAAGCTGGCCGAGCTTCGCCATATCCTCGGGGCGCAGATAAAGGCCCCAGCCGCCCTTTTCGATCCCCATGGGGCATTTTTCCCACAGCACCGGACCGATGCCGAGCGGCTCGAACAGGCGCGGGGTCAGGTATTCCACCAGCCCCATGCCCGATTTTTTGCAGACCAGCGCGCTGAGCAGGTAGGAATTCAGGCTGTTGTACGAAAATTCCGTCCCCGGCTCAAAGGAGCAGTCCGACTGCAGGCAGGCCCGCAGCCAGTCCCGCTCGGTGACGGTGCCGGCCTCGTTGAACCGGATCCCCGACGACATGTTCAGCAGGTTCTTCACGGTGACGGAGCCGAGCTTCGCGCTGTGGAACGGCGGCAGCCTGTCAGAGAAAAGCTCCGCTAGGTTGTCCGAAAGGGAAAAAAGCCCCTCCTCGACCGCCATGCCGACCGCCATCGCGGTGACGCTTTTGGAAAGCGAGTACACCATCTGGGCGTAATCGCCCGTATAGGGCTTCCAGTGGGCCTGCGCGATCAGGCGGCCGCGCCGCAGGACGACAACGCTGTGCACGCTGATGTCCCGGCAGCCGTCCAGCTCCCGGAAGAACCGCTCCAGATATCCCGAGGGGACGCCCTGTTCCTCCGGCGCGGAACGGGGCAGAGGCCTGTGCCCTTTGTCCCCCGGATAGCGCTTTTTTTCCGGCTTGAAAGGATAAGGAGTCATATGACGCAGATCGCCGCGGAAGGTTTTCAGAATCATGTCCGCGGTTTTGATCTGCGAGATGATGTCCATCATAACGGGAGCCCCTCCAGCCTGCGCCGCACCATGTCGAGCGCATAAGAGGCCGCCGTGTTCCGGTAATAGGCGCGGGGGCGGTTGCGGCCGAACACCGAAACCCGGCGCACCACGGTTCCGTTTTCGTCGCTGAGCCCGGCGTAGATCAGGCCCACCGGCTTTTCCTCGGTCCCGCCGTCCGGCCCCGCGATTCCGGTGATGCCGATGCCGATGCTGCTGCCCGCCTTTTCGCGCACTCCCCGCGCCATGGCGGCGGCCACCTGTTCGCTGACGGCCCCGTATTCGCGGAGCATCTCGTCCGGCACGCCGAGCAGCATCGTTTTGATCCGGTTCGCGTAGGTGACGGCGCCCATCTCAAACACCGCCGAGGAGCCCGGGATATCCGTGATCCGCTTCGCGAGAAGGCCGCCCGTGCAGGATTCCGCCGTCGCGATCGTCAGGTTCCTCTCTTTGAGCTCCCTGACGGCGAGCTCCTCCAGGCTCTCGATGTCGATGCTGTAGGCGGTGTCGCCGATCCTCTCCCTGATCCGGAGCGCGAGCGGGCGGCACATGGCCTCCGCCTTTTCCTTCGTCTCCGCCTTGGCGGTGACGCGCACGAACATTTCCCCTTCCTTCGCGTAGGTCGCGACGGTCGGGTTCGCTCCGTCCGTCAGGTCGGAGAGCATCTCCGCCACGTTGCCCTCGCCCTTGCCGAACACGTGGACGTTCGACGAATAGATGCAGGCGTGCTGCCGCTTCAGCAGGTAGGGGACCGCGTAGTTGTTCATCATCGGGATCAGCTCCGACGGCGGGCCGGGCAGCATGATGATGATTTTCCCTTCTTTTGTTTTCAGCGCGCAGCCGGGCGCCGTGCCCCTGTCGTTCGGCAGCACCGTGCAGTTTTCCGGCAGCTCGGCCTGCTTGATCTGGGTGGGGCCGAACTTTCTGCCCTTGAAATGCTCCTTCAGGCGTTTCAGGCTCTCTTCGTGCAGCACGAGCTTTACCCCGGCGGCTTCCGCGATCGTCTCCTTCGTCAGGTCGTCGCCCGTGGGCCCGAGCCCCCCGGTCGTGATGACCAGGTCGCTGCGCCCGAGCGACTGCCGCAGCACGGTTTTCAGCCGTTCGCTGTTGTCCCCCACGGTGCAGGAGAACATCATGTCGATGCCTAGCTCGGAGAGGGCCCGCGCAACGTAAGAGGTGTCGGTGTTGATGGTCTGGCCGAGCAGCAGTTCGGTCCCTACGGAAATAATTTCAGCATTCATAACGAAACAGCTCCTATTCTTCCGGATGGAATGATCCGATTTTTGTCAGCTTTAGGTTGTCCATACATTCCGCGATCAATGCTTCGGCGTCGAGCGCTTCCTCGGCTTTTTCCACCAGGGAAAGGGCGGGCTTTGTGCGCGGATGCTTCGGGGTGAAGACCGTGCAGCAGTCTTCATAAGGCTCGATGGAAAGCTCGTACGTGCCGATCCGGCGCGAGACGGCGACGATCTCCGATTTGTCCATCCCGATCAGCGGGCGGAACACCGGCATCCCGGAAACGGCATCCGTGCAGGCGATCGCGGGCATCGTCTGGCTCGCGACCTGTCCCAGGCTTTCGCCGGTGATCAGCGCGCCGCAGCCGTTCTGAACGGCGATTTCTTCGGCGATGCGCATCATGAACCGGCGCATGATCACGGTAAAAAGCTCCTCGGGGCATTTCTTCAGGATCTCTTCCTGCACGCGGGCGAACGGCACGGTGTACATCTTCATGCGCCCGCTGTATTCGCCGACGCGCGTGAGCAGGTCCTTCACCTTCTGCTCGGCCCGCTCGCTGGTGTAGGGCGGGCTCGCAAAATGGACGGGCACCAGCTCCAGCCCGCGCTTTGCCATGCACCAGCCCGCCACGGGGCTGTCGATCCCGCCGCTGATGAGCAGCGCCGCCTTTCCGCTGGTGCCCACCGGGATCCCGCCCGCGCCGCGGATGTCCGGGCCGCGCACATAGGCGCCGAGGTCGCGCACCTCCACCGTGACGGTGAGATCCGGGTGGTGCACGTCGACGCTCAGATGGGGAAACGCCCCGAGCAGGAACTCCCCGACGTCGGCGGAAATCTGCGGCGAGCGCAGCGGAAAGCTTTTGTCGGAGCGCTTGCTCTCCACTTTAAAGGTCTTCGCGGCTTCCAGCTCGTTCCGCAGGTATTCCGCAGAGGTCTTTAAAATGGAGTCCATGCTCTTTTCCGTCATGCAGGCGCGCGAATACGCGGCGATCCCGAACACCCTTCCGATTTTTTCCGCCGCGGCATTCAGGTCTGCGCTTTCGTCCCGGGGGGTCACGGTGACGGTGGACTGCGCGACGCGGATGTCGAACCCGCCAAGGCCGTCGATGCGGTGGCGGATGTTGTGCACCAGCGCCGCCTCGAAGCTCCTTCGGTTGAGCCCCTTCAGCACCAGCTCCCCGAGCTTGATCAAAATGATTTCCTTCATGGTTCCTCCCATCCTCACAAGGGCCGTTTCGCGAGCTCCGCGAGTCCCTGTGAAAGCGCGTCCGCCAGCGCGCCGATATCTTCCGGCCGATTGTAGCGCGAAAGGCTGACCCGCAGCGAGGTCTGGATGCGCGCGCGGCCGAGATCCATGGCGGCGAGCACGTGGCTCGGCTTCGCCTTGGCGCAGGCCGAGCCGCTGGAAACGAAGACGCCCCGGGAAGCGAGATAATGCAGCATGGTTTCCGCGCGCACGCCGGGCACGGAAAAGTTCAGGATATACGGGACGGCGTCCTCCGGCGAATTGAACATGATTCCCGGGATCTTCGAAAGCTTTTCCCGGCACAGGGAATTGAGGCGGCTCATCTGCTCCCCGAATTCCGAAAACGGGGGAAGCGCGCGCACCGCCGCGCCGAACCCGGCGATCGCGGGCATCGGCTCGGTGCCCGGGCGCATGTCCTTTTCCTGCCCGCCTCCGAAGGTGCGCGGCGGGATGTGGCGCCCCTCTCTCACGTAGAGGATCCCCGCGCCCTTCGGCCCGTGGATTTTGTGCGAGGACGCGCTGAGCAGGTCGATCTTCAGGCGGCCCGGGCGGATCGGCACTTTGCCGAACGCCTGCACCGCATCCACATGGAACAGGGCCGGCGCGTTTGCCCGGCGGATTGCCGGGGCGGCGGATTCCACCGGCAGGCGCACGCCGGTTTCGTTGTTCACGAGCATCATGCTGACCAGGATGGTGTCGGGGGTCACCGCCTGCTCCACCTGCTCCGGCGAAATATGCCCGGCGGAGTCCGGACGGAGGTAGACGACCTCGAACCCCTGCTTTTCGAGCTGCTCCATCACGCGCAGCACAGAAGGATGCTCGATGGCGGTCGTGACGATCCGGCGGCCGTCCCGGCGCTTTGCCTGCGCCGCGCCGAACAGGGCGAGGTTGTTCGATTCGGTTCCCCCGGATGTAAACAGGATTTCCTCCTCCCGCGCGTCCAGAAGCTCCGCCGCGGCCTGCCGGGCCGCCGTCAGCTCCCGTTCCGCCTCGAAGCCCATCGTGTGCAGGGACGACGGGTTCCCGTAGGTTTCCGTCATCGCTTCCAGCGCCTTTTTCGCCGCCTGTTCGCATACCATGGTGGTCGCGGAGTTGTCCAAATAAATTCTGTTCAAGCCAAAGCCTCCAAAAATAAATTCCAATTCAATTATACCATGACGATAAGCAGCGGGCGCTTTGCCGCGGCGGAATTTTCGGCATGCAAAGCTCATCATGGTTCAATGTTCTCTCAGGCGTCGGAAGCTTCGCTTCCGCTAACGCCGTGAGGTTAT
>ENA-UOOI01002514-UOOI01002514.1-fermentation-metagenome-genome-assembly--contig:-NODE-2514-length-15705-cov-44.710863_pt1 | contig 15705 bp, 15 predicted proteins | sample MGYA00245779_ERZ724027 | MGnify/ENA primary metagenome ERZ724027 (study PRJEB28704, sample SAMN03018318) | fermentation metagenome | biome: anthropogenic terrestrial biome; feature: soil...
AATATGTATCACGAACATGCCTGCCAAAAAGCATCAAAAAATTTCCTGATATAATTATACCGTGATTCTTTCCGGATGTCAAAAACGCACGCATTCATACAACAAGACACCGTCCTTTCAGACAAATATCAACAAGTCATCGCAGTGGAATCCTTATTTGTAGTTGCCAACATTTATTTCGTTCGTTGTGAAATTCTTAAGGCTCGTTGTCTTCTCATGAAAATGGATCGCATTTTTTTGTATCCCTTCTGCGCTATAGAAAGCATCCTCCCTGTGAATTGGCAAACGGATGGTTTGTTTCTCAAATCCAGCCTTATAAATAGCAGTGATCAGCTCCACGGTTCTCCTTCCGTCTTCTCCCGTGATAAGAGGCCTTTTCCCATTTTCAATTGCCGACAGCATGTTCTCTATTTCTCCGACATGCCCCTCGTATTTTAAAGGAGGAATTGCTTCATATTCCGCGTTTATTTTATCCATAAGCTTTGTATCCCTTACTCCAAAACCGTTCTCCATGGATACCGATGCAATACATGACCAAGGCGCTGAAATTTTTGCTTTTTCGCACTGCAGCACGATTCCCTGTTCCTCCCCATGATGAACAACAGAGCTGGTTACCTGGGCTACAGAGCCATCCGCATAACGCAGCGCCGCAAATGACAGGTCTTCCACCTCCGCATTGTCATGCATGACGTTTGCCAACATGGAGGAAACTTCGACCGGCAATGCACCCTGGATCCAATTCAGCATATCAATATGGTGTACTGCATGATTTAGGGTCGGCCCACCGCCTTCCTTTTCCCAGGTCCCGCGCCACCAGAGATCGTAATAACTATGACCGCGCCACCAAAGGGAATTCACGTGCACACAACGAACTTTCCCGGCAATTCCGCTATCCGCTATCTTTTTCAATCTCCAGATACTATCCCGGAACCGGTTCTGTGCTATGATACCCATCGTTACGCCGTTTCGTTTTTCTGCGGCAAGCATCTCATCGCACTCTTTCAATCCCGGTGACATAGGCTTTTCCACCAGGACATGCTTACCTGCGTCCATACTATGGATTGCAATTTCTGCATGACTTGACGGCGGGGTACAGACATGCACCAGATCAATTTTTGTATCGGAAGCAAGCATTTCTTCATGATCCCGGAACACTCTTGCATCCTGCAACCCAAATTTCTTTTTTGCAGCTTCCGCCTTTTCCGGGTATATATCGCATAAGGCCACAATCCTGCACCGGTCAGGAAATTTCAGAATCCCCGGGATATGCGCCCCCTGTGCGATCGCACCAACACCTACCACTGCTATGTAAATCATTTTTAACCCTTTCTGCATTTTTGCTTTATGAATTTGTAATTTCATGATTTCATTTCTTTTCCTTCGTAACATTATTATATCATGATTTTGTCCTTAAAATATTGCTTCAATTAACTTGCTAGAATCAATATAAATCGTTTGACATGTTTCGACATATACGGGCGTATTGTCCTTTGTGGACTTCCACCACAGATGGACGGCATGTTCGTCATATCAAAAAAGTCCCCGGTATTCCCGGGGACCTGATTCAGACCACGTTTTATCTGACTTCTGATTTTACCTGTTGAATTTCAGAATTATCTGCCTGAGCCGCAGGTACATAATATCCTTTGGAACTTGCCAGCTGATAAAGCTCATATTGCGAAGTTTCGCAATTGTCGCGAATTTGCTGCAGAGTGGATCGAAGATTTGTATTCGAGCACTCTGAGATAGCACTGGAGTAAAAGGTCAGTTCGCTTTTCACAGCGGATAAGGCATCATTGACCATTGCTTTTTCCTCTAACATTCATTTCCCTCCTAGTTTAAGAATGACAGTAACTTCTGTTTGGTGTTCTGCGCACTCTGTGCGGATTTTTCAAAATAATCCCGCACCTGTGAATCGTTCGCCTGTTGTGCATAGGTCTGCATTTTCTTATACGAGGTTTCCTGTGCGCCGATTAAGTGCCGAAGATTTTGGAGCTCCATTTGATTCAGCTGAGACATTATCATTCTCCTTTCTTTCTTCTTTAAAGTTATTATCTGTTCTATTTCCGGAAATATACGTTGTTATTATGTCTCATGATCCAGATGAATATGGAAATAAAAATCCATATTTATAGTATTGACTATTAAGTTCTGGTTCAGCCTGTGCCATCAATTAGCACATATATTGTGTGGCCATATTGGCAATCCTGGCGGCACTACAGAAGGAGATGAAAACGAAGCCGACGAGTTTGCAAAGCAAACGCTCATTCCACAAAAACAGTTTGACTATTTTGTAGAAAGAAACGATTTCAGAAGAGAATCGATTATGCAATTTGCGGAAAGCGTTGGCATGGATGCCGGCATAGTCGTAGGTCGTTTACAAAAAGAAGGCTACATTAACTATAGCTGGTACAATGATTTAAAAATGAAATACACGATCTCAGAGTAGAGCTACCCATATTAAGGAAAATTCCGGGATTGCTCCCTATGGATGCAATTCCGGAGCTTTTACATTTTATATAAAAACCATCGGCATGTTGCAATCTCATATTTCAACTCAAAAACCTTTTGCTGTCCCGCCACAACACTTTGGCATACAAAGATCAGCATTCGGTTGCCGGCCAGTTTTTCCTCTTTTCGTTCCATCACCCGAATGGAGCCAACCTTGATCACCGAGGCATCGTCCTGCTTCATCAAAAATCGGATCGGCGTAATCCGTCCGTTTTCATCCGCCCAGAATATCATCTTCAGTCTTTTCATCCGGATTTTCATAAAAAAGCACCATCCTTACAGAATACTTGTCATGACCGGAAAGCCCGCGTCTCCACCTGCTCCCCCGGCCAGGGGAGCGAGCCCGCTTTGAACAAAGTTCCCCCGCACAATGGAAAAAGGCCCGTACTTCGCCCTTATGGCATCCACTGTCCGGTCTACCTTTTTCTTTTCATCCCAGTCCTTTTCCAGCGCAGACAACTGGATATAGCCGGATGACGACAAATCATTTACCCATACCCCCAGACCGCGGATGGGCTCACCTTTCCAGGCTGCGTCAAACAGTCTCCTGCAATATTCATAAATTGCATCCGTACAGTCTATGGAGGATTGTATCTTTACCTGATGGCTGTAGGTAACCAGATCGCCGGACTTCCGGATGGATACCCCAATGACCCGGCCGCACAGATTCGCCAGCCGCAGGCGCATACCGACCGTTTCCGCCAGGGACAGCAAAACAGCATGTGCCGTTTCCCGATCCTCCACGTCAAAATGAACTGTGCAGGAATTGCCGATACTCTTTGTCGGCGGCCCCGAGGTCATGATATCCGAACGCTCCACACCATGGGCATATTCCCACAGCATTTGCCCATGGTCCCTGCTGTAACTCTTAAACAGGTAGCTCAGTAATTTGACATCCGTCTCCGCGAGATCTCCAATGGTATGGATTTCATACCGATGCAGCTTTGCAGCCGCCGCCCTGCCAACACCATATAAATCCTCCACCGGCAGCGGCCACATCTTTTTTCCCACCTCAGGCGGAAACAATGTGGAAACCGCGTCCGGCTTTTTGAGCTCTGAACCCATTTTTGCCAGCAGTTTATTGGTACTGACCCCCACACTCACCGTAAAGCCAAGCTCCTGCCGGACATGTTCCCGGATCCGATGGGCAAAACGGATGCTTTCCTCTTTCATCAACATCCCGGGAGCCTCCATAAAGCACTCATCGATGCTGAACACCTGAACCTTGTCGCTGTAATCCTTCAGCAGCCGGACCAAAGCCCTGTGACAACACATATAGAGGGGATAATCCGGAGGAATCAGCACAATGCCGGGGCATTTCTGCTTTGCCTCCCAGCTCGCCTCCCCGGTCTTTACCCCGTATGCCTTTGCGGGGAGACTCTTGGCCAATATGATCCCATGGCGGGTAGCCTGCGATCCGGCCACTGCAGATGGGATCTTTCTCACATCCACGGTGGCCCCGTGCTGAAGCCGGTGAACCGCTTCAAAACTCAGGAATGCAGAATTCACATCAATATGCAGTATGATTCTTTCTTTTCTGTTCAATCCAAAAACCACCCAATCATTCTTTTATGGAACATATGTTCGTATCTATATTATATGACCAGACGGACGGATTATGCAACTTGTATGTTTTGGATAATAAAAATAAATAAGCAGAGCGGTTGGTTTTCCGTTCTGCCAAAAACAGCAGCGCTCTGCTTTTTGAAACAACAGAACGCTGCTTTTTATCGGATGATATTTGTCAGATACCTATCGGATGATATCTGCCAACTGGATTCCATCATCATCCACTTATGCGTATAGATGCATGAAGTATTATTTACTTCACCGGACCATATTTGACGACAGCCTGTGCGGCAGCCAGTCTGGCAATCGGCACACGGAAGGGAGAGCAGGAAACATACTGCAGACCGATTCGATAGCAGAACTCAATGGAACTGGGATCTCCGCCGTGTTCTCCGCAGATGCCCAGCTTAATATCAGGGCGGGTCTTCTTTCCAAGCTCCACTGCAATCTTCATCAGCTTGCCAACGCCCACCTGATCCAGTTTGGCAGTCGGATCCGATTCAAAGATCTTGGCATCGTAATATTTATCCAGAATCTTTCCGGCATCGTCCCGGCTCAAGCCATAAGTCATCTGAGTCAGATCATTGGTCCCGAAGGAGAAGAACTCCGCTTCCTCGGCGATCTGATCCGCTGTCAGGGCGGCTCTCGGAATTTCGATCATGGTACCGACCATATATTTCATGTCCATGCCGGACTTTTTGATCGCCTGATCCGCAGCTCCCGTGATAATCTTCTTGACGTATTTCAGCTCCTTGATCTCACAGACCAGAGGAATCATGATCTCCGGTACGATATCATAGCCCTTTTCCTTTTTGACCTCCAGAGCAGCTTCGATAATGGCGGTTGTCTGCATCTCGGCAATCTCCGGATAGGTGACTGCCAGGCGGCATCCACGGTGGCCAAGCATGGGATTGATCTCCTTCAGACTGAGCACAACGGACTTCAGCTTCTCAAAGGTGATGCCCAGCTCATCGGCCAATTCCCGGATATCCTCATCTTCATGAGGCAGGAATTCGTGAAGCGGCGGATCCAGAAGACGGATGACAACCGGCCTTTCACCCATTGCCTCAAAAATCCCCTTGAAGTCGTCCTTCTGCATCGGCTGAATCCCCGCAAGGGCTTTCCTTCTGTCGGCTTCGTTGGTCGCGACAATCATCTTGCGGAATGCGGTAATCCGATCCGAATCAAAGAACATATGCTCCGTACGGCAAAGCCCGTTGCCCTCTGCACCAAACTTCACAGCCTGGCGTGCATCCTTGGGGGAATCCGCATTGGCCATGACCTTCAGGGTACGGATTTCATCGGCCCATCCCATCAGGGTTCCGAAATCACCTGCTATGGAAGCTGCCTCGGTGGCAATGATGCCGCTGTAGACATAACCGGTGCTGCCGTCCAGGGAAATCTCGTCCCCTTCGTGATAAGTTTTGCCTTTGGCGGTAAAGGTTTTGGACTTTTCATCCACAACGATCTCCGAGCATCCGGCTACACAGCAGGTGCCCATTCCACGGGCCACCACTGCTGCGTGGGATGTCATGCCGCCCCGGGCCGTCAGGATTCCTTCTGAAGAATACATTCCTTCGATGTCTTCCGGCGAAGTCTCCTCGCGGACCAGGATAACCTTTTTCCCATTTTCTGCAGCTTTTGTAGCGGCCTCGGCAGTAAAGTACACGGCACCGGCAGCTGCACCGGGGGATGCAGGCAGACCCTTTGCAACAGGATGTGCCGCCTTCAGTGCCTTTGCCTGGAACGTCGGATGCAGCAGGGCATCCAATTGCTTCGGCTCCACCTTCAGAATGGCTTCGTCTTTGGTCAGCAGGCCTTCCGAAACCAGATCCACAGCGATTTTTATCGCAGCAGTTGCCGTCCGCTTTCCGTTCCGCGTCTGAAGCATATAAAGTTTCCCTTTTTCAATGGTAAACTCCATATCCTGCATATCCTTATAATGCTGTTCCAGGGTCTCCGCAATGTTGACAAATTGTTTGTATACCTTCGGATTGGTCTGCTCCAGATGGGAAATCGGCTGAGGGGTGCGAATGCCGGCGACGACGTCTTCTCCCTGGGCATTCATCAGATATTCCCCGTACAGCCGCTTTTCCCCGGTGGCCGGATCACGGGTAAACGCCACGCCTGTCCCGGAATCCTCGCCCATGTTTCCAAATACCATGGCCTGTACGTTGACGGCGGTGCCCCAATCACTGGGGATATCGTTCATCCTCCTGTAAACATTGGCTCTGGGATTGTCCCAGGAACGAAAAACAGCCTTTACGGACTCCAGCAGCTGCACCCTGGGATCCTGCGGGAATTCTTCCTTCTTTTCCTGCTTATAGAGATCCTTGAACCGACGGACCACATCTTTCAGATTTTCTGCTGTCAGCTCCGTATCCATTGTTACATTGTTTTCTTTCTTTACTGCATCCAGTATGGCGTCAAATTTTGTCTTGTCGATTTCCATAACAACATCGGAAAACATCTGGATAAACCTGCGATAGCTGTCATAGGCAAATCGTTCGTTGCTGGTCAGTTTGGCCACACCCTGGACTGCAACATCATTCAGGCCCAGATTCAGAATGGTATCCATCATTCCAGGCATGGAAGCCCGGGCGCCGGAGCGAACGGATACCAGAAAGGGGTTCTCCAGATCCCCGAATTTCTTGCCGACAACTTTCTCGGTGGTTGCCAGTGCATCATAAATCTGATCCATGATATCCTGTGCAATGGTTTTGTTATCCTGATAATAACGGGTACATGCCTCCGTCGTAACGGTAAATCCCTGAGGAACGGGAAGACCAAGATTGGTCATTTCTGCCAGATTGGCTCCTTTTCCTCCCAATAGATTTCTCATGCCCGCGTTGCCCTCTTTAAAGAGGTAAACATACTTGTTGGACATAGACTTTCCTCCTTAGCTTTTCTGTTTCTTCCTATATATGTAAGCCAAAAGCTTCCATACAATTCCATACAATACAATAGGATCGTCTCAGGAACAGGAAGCAGGACTCTCTGTCCAGGATCTGTCCCAGTCAACTGATTTCTTTTATATCATACATATCATACAGAATTTTCGACAAATGGTCAAGACATCAAATAAAAAAGGATTTCAAAAAGTCCCTTGATTTGATTTTATTTTCCAGCTTTTGCTCAATGTAAGCGGGAAGGATTCGGTTTAGCTGCTCCTTTTCCCCGGGCGAAATGGGGAGTCGGAAACATTCGTCAATGTCCGCATCCAGAATCTTCTGCATTACCCGGGATGTTTCCCGGGAAATCGGAATTCCGGAAGGGTCCGATCCCCTGCAGTTTTCACAAACCAGGCCGCCCTGCTCCGGCCGAAAAGAAAAGGCAGAACCAACGGGATGATTCCCACAGATCACACAGGTGTCCAGAACAGGGCGATAGCCGATCAAATCCATCAGTTTCAGTTCATAGATCAACATTCTTCCTGCCAGATCCTTTTCCCCAAATGCGAAATAGCTCAGGCCAGCCAGAAGCAGCCGAAAAAGGGGAAAGTTATTTTCCCCTGTGGTTGCTACCTCTTCTGTTAAATTGGCGATATATGTCGCACCGGAAAGTCGCTCCATGTCACTCCGGATATCAAAGAAAGAGTTCCGGACCTCTGCCTGATTCATAATGTAAATATCCCGGTAGGGCTGTAGGATCAGATCACCGTAGCAGAATAACTGAGAGCAGGACAGAAACTTGCTTTTCGGCTTTCTGCAGCCACGGGCCAGAACAAGAATCCTGCCAAGCTCCGGAGACAGAACCGTCAACAAACGATCTGACTCCTTTCGATCGGCAGTTCGGAGTACCACTCCCTGTGTGTGAACAAACTTCATTCCATACCCTTCCTTACAGCAAATATATTGACAGCCACATGGCTGCATAATTTCAAAAATAGTATGTTATTACAGCGGATCTTTCATCTGTAGCCCCAACCCCATCAACGCGTTCCCGCCTGCGACTTCCGGTGCATTTTTTTCCGAGACAGTATCTGCTTCTTCCTCTGTTTTGTCCGGTATGCCTTCTTTCTCCAATGCCTTGTAAAACAAATAGACATTGATCCTGCCGGTTTCCCTGAACATATTCCACAATAACTGCAACAATCAAAATGCCTCCTTTTTTGTGGATCAATTTACTCCTGTTCATAGATTGCCCGGCTCAAAAATACACTATTCCATGTAAATTCATCCGGTTTTGAATATATTTCCATATATATCATTTATGCAGGCTATAGCCAAGGCTTTTCAACGTATTCGAGTCATTGCGCCAGTCATTTTTTACTTTTACAAACAGTTTCAGAAAAACTTTCTCGCCCAGAAGCGATTCCATATCCTTCCTTGCCATGCTTCCGATCGATTTCAGCATCTGACCACCCTTGCCGATGACAATTCCCTTGTGGGAAGACTTCTCACAAAGAATGGAAGCATATACCTCCACCAGGCCCTTGTCCTCCCTTTCCTGTATCTTTTCCATTTCCACGCCAATGCCATGGGGAACCTCCTGCTGCAGCAGCTGCAATGCCTTTTCCCGGATGATTTCAGCCAGTATGGCCCGCTCGGGCTGATCCGTCACCATATCATCAGGATAATATTTCGGACCCTCCGGCAAAAAAGAAACCAGCTTTTGCTCCAGCAAATCCATATTGAAACCCTGCTTCGCAGAAACTTCAACAATTTCCGCAAAAGGACAGACTTCCGCCAGATCCTTTATCTGGACCCTTGCTCTTTCCGGATTGGCAATATCCATTTTATTGGCCGCCAAAATGACGGGAACCCGCAGTTCCTTAAGACGTCCGGCAATCCGCCGGTCTCCTGCACCGATGCCGTCTGCCGCGTCCACAACGAACAGGATCGCCTCCATTTCGGAAAGGGAATCCCGGGCGGCCTGCACCATATACTCACCCAGTTTGTTTTTGGGGCGATGAATGCCCGGCGTATCAACAAATATCATCTGATAGTCTTCCCGTGTCAAAATACACTGAATCCGGTTTCGCGTGGTCTGGGGCTTATCGGAAACAATGGCGATCTTCTCGCCAACGAGGGTATTCATCAAGGTGGATTTTCCCACGTTGGGCCTGCCGATCAGGGCAAGAAAACCAGAACGAAACTCCGACAAATGATCACTTCCTTCTTTATATAATCTTTCTTTATATAATCCTCAGACGGATATTCAAACTGCCATCTGAAAGATCAATACCGTCAGGAAGAAGCCCAGCAGCGCTCCCACAATAATCTCCCACAGGGTGTGTACTCCTGCCTCCAAACGGCTGTGCATCACCATCAGGGTAAGGACAGAAGCCAGAAAGGGAATGGCCGCGCCTTTACTCAGAAAAGCAATGGATGTCAAAAGAGACATCGCCAGAGCACTGTGTCCACTGGGCATGCCGCCCCGGAGAAACGTTCCCTTTTTGCTCCATGCCTTCCCGGCAATTACGGCAATCGTAACGACGACCAGGCTGATGATGGTGATATGTATGGGCATATGTTTGACTTCGTTGGTCACAGTAAACGTAATATTCCGCAGATCATCATAGAATATAATGCACCCGATCACCGCAGACAGGACAGATGCCACAAGAACCGTTCCGGCTGACACATCCTTTGCAATGGCCGCCAGGGGGTGATAGCCGCCGTGTGCCAGATCCACAGCGGTTTCGATTGCCGTGTTGATCATCTCCGCCATGATGACCACACCAATGCACAGGAGCAAAACGACGGTCTCCAGGGCGGAAACTTTCGTGAGAATGGCCAGCAGAAGAACCAGCGCTGCGACGACAAAGTGAATTCTCATATTCCGCTGGGTCCTGAGACAATACAGGAGCCCCCGGATGGCATAATTGAAACTGTCTGTTAATTTCCTGGATTTCATGGTACAGTCCTTCTCTCCTGAAACAATCAGGGCTCTTTCGGCTCCCGCTCCCTGGAAAGATCCAATGCCTGAAGAATGGTTTCCTGCAGCCGGTTCATGATCTCCTCCATCTCTTTCCCTTTCTCATGGTCATAACCCAGAAGATGAAGAAGCCCGTGAGCCATGAGAAAAGCAAGTTCCCGACCGATGCTGTGTCCATATTCGTCTGCCTGTTCCATAGCCCTTTCCACGGACAGGACGATGTCCCCCAGAACCGTTTCTCCGGTACCCGGATCCCGATTCTCCTCCAGGGTTTTCCGATCCGGGGATTCGCCGGAAGGAGACATATCAATCTGCGGAAAAGAAAGGACATCCGTAGCCGCATCTTTCCCCCGATACTTCCGGTTCAACTGCCGGATTTGCGCATTGTCCACCAGCAGCAGGCTGACTTCCACCTGAATATCCAGCTTCAGACTTCTCAGAGTCTGTCGCAGAATCCGTTCAAAGAAATCCTGCAGGTCTTCCGTCAGAAATTCCTGCCGGTTGTCAATCCATAAAGTCATATCAATGGTTCTCTCTTTCTTCCTTCAAGTGTATTTCCGGGTATTTTACCCGATCGTGGAAAATACCGGTGATGACGCAGGCAAAAGTGGATGCGATGACGTTCATATCCCTTATGGTCAGATCACAGTTCTCAAACTGTCCATCGTCCAGTTTCTCCCGCATAAGGGTGCGAATCCGCTCCTTCATCTTGCCCGGCGTATGATCCGTCATGGCCCGCACTGCCGCCTCCGTCGTATCCGCCATCATAACAATGGCCGTCTCCCTGCTGCCGGGCGTGGGACCGGGATATCGGAAATCATTCAGCCGGACTTCCGGATCCCCATGGCTGTTATTTTTTGCCTTATGGTAAAAATAGACCACCGGAGTGGTTCCATGATGCTGCAAAATAAAATCATGCAGCACCGGAGGCACATTATATTCCTTCGCCAGTTTGATGCCATCCGTTACGTGGGAGATGATAATCCGGGTGCTCAGCATCGGATCCAGCCGGTCATGCGGGTTGTCCTCATACAGTTGATTTTCCCTGAAATAATAGGGACGTTCCAGCTTGCCGATATCATGATAATAGGAACCGACCCTCGCCAGCAGACCATTGGCGCCAATGGCATCTGCAGCCCTCTCTGCCAGGTTGGCCACAATAACGCTGTGATGGTAGGTACCTGGAGTCTCCACCAGCAAACGCTTCAATATGGGCTGATTGGGATTGCTGAGCTCTACCAGCTTCATGGGAGTCACAATGCCAAACAGATTCTCCCAGACCGGCAGGGTACCCGTGGCAAGCACTGCCCCGATCAAACCTCCCAGAGCACCCCACAGCGAGCTGATAAAAAGGCCTGTCCCTCCCCCGGCTGTCAAAAGCTCCAGGGAACCTGCGGCCAGCATATTGCCGGCTGCTGTTCCCAGACCAGCCCATACCAGGGAGTTTCTCTGCTGAATGGACCGGAGCAGGCAGATCCCCACCATGCCGCCGAATGCCGTCAGGATAACCGGAGGCAGCTGCATTCCATACATCAGGCCAACCAGCAACGCTGTAATCATGTTGAACACAATCCCAATGCGGGCATTCAGCAGCACCGTAAGCAGCATCCCCGCCATCGCAGCAGGAATCAGATAAGGATTCAGGCGGGAAGTAGCATATGTCACCCCCAGGACCAGGCAGAGAATCGTACTGATCATCAGCAGGATCAAAGGTTTTTGAAGCAGTTCCTTCTCAAAATAAATCAGATAGAACGCAGACAGGGCCAGACAGGAAAAAACAGAAAGGGCAATGCCGGCAAAAAGCGGAGCATCCACTTTATCGTCCTTCAGCAATCCCAGTTCCGCCAGCAGGATGATTTGATCCTTCGTGACAGGTTGGCCGGCCTGCGCGATAAACTGGCCCTTTTTATAAACCACTTCCTCCACGTTATCTGCCGCTTTCTGCTTCTCCTCCTGCGTTTTCTCCGGATCATAAAGAAGATTTGCCTTCAATTGGGAAATGCCAATAGTAATGCCAAGGGGCTTCAATTCATCGGGAATCTCCATTTCCTGAACCGCTTCCCGCAGATCAACTTTAAACCCCGACAGCTGTTCCTGCTTGATGCCGATTTTCAGCATATCCCTCACAGTATCGGTCAGTTCCTGCTTCAATCGGTCCAGATCCTTCGGATCCGCCCTGACAATGATCAGAATATCATCCTTTGCCAGCTGGACGGGAAACATCTTCTGCACTTCCTGAAAAAATGCTTCATCATAAAGCTGACTGTCATCCGGTTTCTCCGGCAAGGGCGTTGGCTGCGGCTCATCCGATGCCTGCTGGGACTGCAGGTCCTGACTTTGAGCCTCTTCCCAGGCTTTTATGCTGCTCTCCCTCAGCTCGTCCCACTTTTTCACCCTGCCGGCAGCAGCTTCCCTGGCGGAATTCATACCATGAAACATGGCATCGATTCCGGAAACCACATCCTTTGTAATCATCTGATCCAGGGTATAGATATCATTGACCTGTCCCCTGGCACGCTGCATTCTTTCCCCGGTGGCCTTTTCATCCGCAATATCCCTGGGGGCCGCAATGGGTTTGTTTGGAATATCCCCGGCTTTCAGCTCATATCGCTCCGGGGCCAGGCAAGTCAGAATGAGCAGAAAAATCAAAAAAAAGGTCAATAGAGCAATCAGAAAATCCCAAAAGTAAGGATGGAAACAAAAATGGAACGTCCCTGCCGGACGCACTGGCTTGTCCCTGCGAAGAGCAGTCGGACTCATTTCCTATTCTCCTTTCCGGTTCGCTTTTTTGCTTTTCCCCCCATTTGGGTTCTCTTTTCATAACGCCCATAGGCTTCGATAATCCGCATCACCAGCTCATGCCGGACAACATCCTTATAGGTCAGATAAACAAACTCCAGGCCTTTGATTTCCTGCAGAATATGGGAAGCTTCCACCAGCCCGGATTTCTTACCCGGTGGCAGATCCATCTGCGTAACATCTCCGGTGACAATCGCCCTGGAGCCCTGTCCAAGCCGCGTCAAAAACATTTTCATCTGTTCAGAGGTCGTATTCTGTGCTTCATCCAGAATGATAAAGGAATCATCCAAAGTACGTCCCCTCATATAAGCCAGAGGAGCGATCTCGATGATTCCCCGCTCCATCAGCTTGTTATAGGTCTCCGTTCCCAACAGGTCATACAGGGCATCGTAAAGCGGCCGCAGGTAGGGATCGACCTTGTTCTGCAAATCACCGGGAAGGAAGCCCAGCTTCTCACCTGCCTCCACTGCCGGACGGGTCAGCACGATCCGGCGGACTTCCTTGTTCCGGAAAGCAGTAACGGCCATGGCCATGGCCAGATAGGTTTTCCCCGTACCGGCCGGCCCAATCCCGAAAACAATATCATTTTTGGAAATCGCCTGCACATACCGTTTCTGCCCCAGGGTCTTGCATCGGACCTGCTGTCCCCTGTAATTGACGCAGATCACATCCGTCATCAGTTCATGGATCACATCTTCCTTGCCGGAGCGGGCCAGCTGAATGGCATAATCAATCCTGGAAATATTCAGGGTTTCATGGTTTCGTATCATATCCAGAAGTTCCTGTATAACACGAACCGCCAGCTTCACCGGCTCCTCTTCCCCGGTAATCAGAAGCCGGGTCTCTTTGGCGGTAATCCTTACACCAACTTCCTCCTCAATGAATTTTATATTCTGATCAAAATTCCCGAAAAGAGCCATCAATGCCTCTATACTGCCAATGTCCATTACCTGCTCATGCGACAAGCCCTTCAAACGCGAAATCCTCCTATTGTGTCTCAATTATCCGCTGCTGCCCGATATCTTCCAACGCTTCAATATAAACCAGGGCAGTCAGTTTCTCTCCTTCTATCATATCGTATTTGAACTTTTTGTCAATCACTTTCGCTCCCTGCGGTATTTTCTCCCGGATTTTTTCCTCAAGTTGTTCTTTCAGCTTCTCCTTTGCCAGTTCCCTGTCCTGCTCCCAATGAATCTTTTTTACTTCATAATAGGTCTCGGTGATCAGGATCCCATCTTCCCGGACCTCCACATCATAATCCCCAAAGGGAATCTCCTCCTTATGATAGGGAACCTTCAGCCTGTTCCACCCAATATATTTCATCTGCGCGCTGCGTCCCGTTCTCTGCCGGTACGGCTGCTTCAACGACAGTTCCGCAGTATCCTCATACCAGGTCCTGGCCTTGATCTGACCCATGGAATGAACATACCGTATGCCAGTCGAATCCGGATGGTCTATGATACCGGTTACCAGAAGCTGGCCCTTGCGGACGGTCTGCCCATCCTCCACCACTGCCTGACCGTCCAGGACAATCATACTTTGAATAATACCGTCCCTGGAAGCGATGATATCCGACGGCGTTTCCTTGTCCACAAAGTCCGGCGGCTGCGTCGCTTCCCTCACCCGCAGGATGGCCCGGCTTCCCTTGATCTCCAGACTGGCCCAGGATAGCTCCGGAATGGTAACAATCAGGGAATTTTCAACGGACATGGTATCAATATTCTTTTTATACACACCTGGACGGACTCCAAGGGAATCCAGCTCTGTCCAAATCTTCTGCGGATCCATCTTCTTTACCCCTTGCACATCGACTGACCAGATAAAGCAGGAAAAGCCATACAATATGACCAGAAAAGCAATCATGCCAACCACCAGCATTTTCCTGTGCCGATATCGATGCATGACAAAGGGCAGTCCGCGCTTTTCTTCAATCCGTATCCTGCATCGTATTTTATGGGATATGGAATGAAGCTGGTGAAAATCACGCATACCCATATTGGCTGTCAGGGAAGTATAGCTCTCCCGGTTGATTCCCCAAAGGCGGATTCCTTTGCCGACCGTCAGATTAATGAACTTTTCCAGGGATAATCCGTCCACCCGGATCTTCACGTACCCAACCAGGTAATTCCATAGTATATAAAAGATCATTCGTTTTCTCTCCTAAATAAATTCGATACCCTTCATTCCGCCGGTGATCATGATATCATCCGCAGCAATATTCTTCAGCTTCATATCCTTGCCCTGAATCCGTATCACCCCAATGGAGGAATTGACCCGTATCCTTTCCGGTGTATATTCAATGACGCCTTTATGGTTTTCCACAATCATCTGATTATTGCCGATCATGGTGATCCTGGGTAGATTCAGCATGATTTCCCTGGGAAGGTCAAGCATTTCGGATACCGCGGATTTCGCATCTTCCAATCTTTTTCTGCGCATAAACACACCCCCATCCATAGATCATATGCGCAAAAAGAAAAAACTAGAATGATCGTCTCCATTCCAGTTTTTTCAGGATTTCCGTATTGTTTTGTATGTCTTGTATTGTTTTGCATTATTTTGCATTATTTTGCATTATTTTGTATTGCTTTGTTTCACTTTGTTTTGTTTCGGCCAGGACCTTTGTCCCTGCAATCACCGGATCCGCTTTCTCCGTGCCGCGGGCGGGCCCAGGATCTCGGAAAGAATGATGCCGTTTAAAATTCCGCTTTCCGAAAAATCCAGCCTGTGGTGCTTCTTTTTTTCCTCATCAAGGGAAATGATCTGAATGGGGGTTTCTCCCACATTCTCAGACTCCAGGGAAAACGCCTCGTCCCCGGATAAAGACTCTGAAGTTTCCTGCGCAGTAACCTGCCGGCTGGAAGGCGAGCCCCCGTCATGAGCTTCTGTGGCATGAGCTTCTGTGGCATGAGCTTCTGCCGTCGCGGGATGCCCGGACGAAACTGC